>RCND010000015.1_pt1 | contig 81652 bp, 65 predicted proteins | sample 2041351 | NCBI WGS metagenome assembly RCND01 (sample SAMN09708230, study PRJNA481090) | Marine sediment metagenome, whole genome shotgun sequencing project. | biome: marine sediment; feature: ocean; material: sediment; isolation source: Sewage treatment plant 12B marine sediment (STP12B) ... | reverse complement strand
TCAAAGGTATCGATTAGCTGTAAAATGAAAAAGCCCGTAAATTTTGAATTTACGGGCTTTTCGGGTATTTGAGTTAGTCTAATTTAAAGTGATTGGCATTCCGAAATAGAATTCCAGTATTTTTAATCTAAAGATATAATCGTATTTGGTTCGTATCACATTGGCCTCGGCATTGTCTACACGGGCTTGTGCTTGACTAAAATCAAAGGAGTTTAACAAACCAACCTCAAAGCGTTCTTTGGAATATTGAAAGGCCAAACGTCTGGCTTCTAATGTTTTTTCCGCAGCTTCATACGCTTTGGAGAAGGTGATAACATCAACATATGACTGTTGTACAGTAGCTTCTAATGCCAGTTTATCCAGCTCAAATTGCAGCTCTGAGCGGTTTACACTAATTTCTGAACGCTTGATATTATTTTTAACACTAAAACCATTGAAAACTGGAACATTTAGTTGAAAACCATACGAGATACCGTCATTAGAATATAATTGAGTTTGAAAGTCATCCCTAAATGAAAAAGGAAGGTTGGTGATTGGGTCTAGTCCAATTCTGAACTGATCTGTATAAAAAGTATTATAATTAAAAAAGGTGTTTAGTGTAGGGTAAAGCGCTCCTTTGGCTATTTGCAAATCTTTTTCAGCTAATTCTACATTAGCCTTTGATAATTTTATATCACTACGGAACTCGAGTGCTTTTGCAAAAATAGTCTTCGGAGAATTACTTAAAATATCCGAAGGAGGTATTTCAAATGATTCATCAATAATATCGAAATTATCATAATCAGATATTTGCAGTAACTGGGCTAGATTTATTTTTGAAATCAATACTAAGCTTTCGCCATTAACGATTTGTTGCTCCTGCCCAGCAGCTGTTGCTTCTATATCTAATAATTCGCCTTTAGCCACAACGCCAGAATTCACCAACTCCTTAATACGTTTTAAATCTTGTTCTGTAACCGCATACTGCGCTCTGGACACTTTTAAGGCTTCTTTGTTAGATAGTATCCGAAGGTATCCATCAGCAACGTTTAATCGAATATCATCTTTCAAGTCATCCAAACGATATTGGTTAGCAATCGCCGTCAATTTCGCTCTGTTTAGTCTATGAATATTACGTAATCCATCAAACAAAGTAACATTAGAGGACACGCCAGGGGAAAATTGAAATATAGTACCGGTAGTATTCGTGTTACTATTCGGATTAACCACAAGACCTGACCTTTCTTGTATTCCCGCATTAGCATTAAATGAAGGTAAAAGGGCACCAATAGCGTCTGATTTGTCAAGAGTAGCAGATTCTAGGTCTAGCTCAAATTGTGCTACCGTTAAATTGTTCTCCACAGCATATTCTACACACTCTTGTAAACTCCACTTTTTACCCTGTGCAGATGCAACCGTTATTGCAAAAAATAGCAATAAAGTGCTTAATTTATAGTTCATTTTTTGATATTTTGATTAGTATTATTGATTGATGTTATTCGGTCTCTTCTGTTTCTTCTTCGTCTTCTCCTTCTTCTTCTCCTTCTTCTTCACCCTTTTTAATCGGCTCTGTTTTGTTCCATTGCTTCACCTTATCCTCCTCAGTGAGTCCGGCAAGAATCTCAACGTTTACGCCATCAGAAATCCCTATCTCTATATCCTTACGTTCAAATTTTTGCTCATCAGCAGACCCAACCGCAATGTCTACGTAAGGCTTATTGGTGGATTTGTCAAATTGCAACAAGGCTTCAGGAATTACCAAGATATCCTCTTTTTTCTCCAATACTATAGAAGCATTGGCACTATAACCTGCCCTAATAAATATATCATCTGTTACCTCTACATCACCTTCTATCTTAAACTGTACAGCACCGGTTTCCTCTATACCCTTGGGTGCAATAAACTTCAATTTAGCATCCAATTCCACACCTTCCAAGGCACCAAGTGTTATCTTTAGTGGCGTACCTACTTTTAACTTACCTACTTCGCCCTCATCTACTTTTCCTTCAAAAATCATCTTGCCCAAATCTGCGATGGTTGCGATGGTAGTTCCGTCATTAAAATTATTTGCTTGTATTACCTGATCTCCTTTCTTTACCGGTATCTCCAAAATAGTTCCCGACACCGTGGCCCTGATATTGGTATTGGCCGCCGCAGAGCCTCCTATGGATCCCCTACGAATGATTTGGTAATCGGCATTGGCATTTTTAAGATCCTGATCTGCTCGTTCAAAGGTTAACTTTTGGTTGATAAAATCTTGGTTGGAAACTACGCCTTTATCGTATAAAGTTTTGTTCCGTTCGTATTCTATCTTCGCATTGTCCAGCGCCAGTTCCGAATTGCGCACGCGACCTTTGGCTTGATACAGCGTCTGCTCGTTGGGCACCACTTTTATAAGCGCTATAAGCTCACCTGCTTTTACCTTTGCACCTTCTTCTAAATATATTTCCTCTATAATTCCAGAAATCTGTGGCTTTATTTCCACCTCGTCCTGTGGGATTACCTTACCCGTAGCTACTGTTTTTTTCTCAATAGTAGATAAAAACGGTTGCTGTGTTTCATACGTAACGGCAGATTTGCTATTGCTTTTGATAAAGAATAGTGCTGCCCATAATGCGCCTAGGACCAAAACTCCGATTAATATGTACTTTACGATCTTGTTCATTTGTTAATTGTATTAGTATTTATTGGTTTAGTTTATTATTCTTCCCTTAAGGCATCTATGGGTTTTATGCTAACTGCCCTTTGCGCTGGTATTAATCCTATTAGAACCCCTAAAATTACCATGAGTAATAAAGAGCCTATAACATAGGGTATGGGCACAGTTGGATTCGTATAGGGTAAATCTACATCTTGGGTAAAAACATCGATTCCTTTTAGCGTAAGTGCACCAATGATAATACCAATAATACCCGCCAACATCGTCAAAAATAGAGATTCTATCAAAATCTGGTTTCTTACCTCCGCAGGCGTAGCTCCCAAAGCACGTCTTACACCTAACTCTTTAGTACGTTCTTTAACCGAAATTAAAAGTATATTCCCAATACCAATAACCCCTGCCAATATAGTTGCTATGCCAACAATCAATGATAAAAAAGTAAGTCCGTTGGAGAAGCCAAAAATCTTTTTAAAAACCTCTCCTAAATTGAAAGAGCCTATGGCTTTTTCATCCGATGGGTCTACTTTATGTATCCGTCTTAGGTTGGCTTTAATATCCTGTTCCACTTTTACAACATCGGCATCATCATAAGCAGCAATGGTAAACCATGCCACGTTATCACCTGTATTGTATATCTTCTTATACGTAGTAAATGGAATAAAAATATCACTATCGTTATCGAAAGGGCTATTACCCCCGTCAAATTTGTGCACTCCAACTACCATAAAGCTCACGTCCTCAATTTCTAAGTAGCCTCCAATAGGGCTTTCGTCTTCGTCAAACAATTCTTTTTGGGTACGTTCACCAATCACACAAACTTTTCGTTCCTGTTCAATATCTTCGTCATTAATAAACCTGCCTCCATCATATATTTTCTTGGTCGCAATTTTAGTGAACTCTGGAAAGTCTCCAAACACAGAATAACTTCCTGAACGTATCCCCCTTTTAATCAGTCCAGGGTTAGAACCAAAAACACCCCTTACGTTTCGTGGCGCCAAGGATTCAATTTCTGGTATTTGCCGACGTAATACCTCGGCATCCTGCAATTTTAATTGTATTCTGCGACCGGTCTTAAAGCCTGCGTAGGGTTTACTAGTACTTTGCGCCCAAATAAACATACTGTTACGGGCTACGGTCTCAAACTGCTTTTCAAAACCATTGTCCAAACCTTTAGCGGCCCCAGATAATGCTATATAAATATAGATACCGATAAATACACCTAACATGGTAAGAAAAGTACGCAAGCGATTTTTTGAAATCGATTGAAAAATCTCACGCCATGTATCCGAATCAAATAATTGTCTCATATTACTCGTCTCTTAGTGCTACAATAGGTTTTATTCTTGCTGCTCTTTTTGCTGGAACGTAGGCAGCTAACGCACCACAAATAATCAATAGAATAGTAACAAAAATAGCCGTTCCAGAATTGATCGACGGATTGGTTATAAAATAATCGTCCTCCAAGACCTTCCCACCTATGGCGTTAAGGGTGACTATTCCAAGAATCATCCCAATAAAACCGAAGATTGCCGTGATAAAAATTGATTCTAACAATATGGTACTGATAATAATTTTTGGTGTTGCTCCCATGGCCTTACGAATACCAATTTCCTTAGTACGTTCTTTTACCACAAAGACCATTATATTACTGATACCCAGAATTCCGGAAATAATAACTGCAAAGGCGATACCTGAGATAATAATCTGTAGGACACTTGCAAATTGCTGATTTTGTTTTAGGTTATCTGCAACGTTAATTATTCTAATACCACGAGGATCTTTAGGGCTAATTACTTTCTTTTTGCGTAAAAACTCATCAAGATTTCGCTGAAACTTCATTGCACCTGAATATCCTATTGCTTCGTTAAAGGCCAAAGTAATCTGGTTTACTTTATCATTATTACCTTCAATAAGCTGGCGTGTGGTAAAAGGGATATAGATAAAACGTTCTTCGTTATCCCCACCATCGTCTTGGAACACGCCTATGACCTTAAAAGCACTACCACCAACATCTATATACTCACCTAACGACTCGGTTCCTTGAAAAAGATCCTTTTCTACCATTCTTCCTATAACGGCATATTTGGTTCTTTCCTTAATATCCTTTGAATTGATATACCGACCTTTCATCATGATGGTCTTTTCCGCAAACTGCATTCCGGGTGCGATTCCGCGGGTAGTATAATTATCGGATTTCTCCTTGTAGGTAACAAAAGTTCCACGTTGTATTTGTGGTGTAATATAATCCACCAATGGAGCGAACTCCTTAGCAATATCGTCCAAGTCACTATTCTTGAACTCTATTTGCCGTTTTGCTTTATACCCCCCAAAAGGTATAGTGGTTTGTGATGGATAAATTCTAAAAATATTGGTGGCATCATCACCAAAAAATTTCATAAAGGTATTATTGAGTCCGTTACCCATGCCATAAAGGGTAACATAAATAAAGATACCCAAGGCCACCGTAAACCCAGTCAAAAAAGTACGAAGCTTATTTTTCTGTATTGTTTTTAGTATTTCCTTCCAGGTATCTATGCTAAACATATTGGGAAGCTCTTACTTGTTTAACTTTTTTATCTTCTACGATTACACCATCTTTTAAATGTACAATACGCTTACACATGTGTGCAATATCTTCTTCGTGGGTTACCACGAGGATGGTGTTCCCTGTATCGTTAATCTTTTGAATCAAATCCATAACCTCATAGGAGGTTGTACTATCTAAAGCACCCGTTGGCTCATCGGCAAGAAGAACCTTAGGTTCTGCAGCCATAGCTCTTGCAATAGCTACACGTTGCTTTTGACCACCAGACAACTCACTTGGTAAATGCGTAGCCCACTCCTTTAGACCCACTTGATCCAAGTATTTTAGTGCCTTTTCCTGTCGCTCTTTTCTTCCTACTCGCTGATAGTACAAAGGTAAAGCCACATTTTCAAGGGCACTTTTATAGTTGATAAGATTAAAGGACTGAAATACAAAACCTAGAAACTTATTACGGTATTGAGCGGCTTTTGTTTCGTTTAAATCTTTTATGGGCACGTTATCCAAGGTATATGTTCCTTCGTCTAACTCGTCCAACATACCTAAAATATTAAGTAATGTGGACTTACCAGATCCCGAAGACCCCATAATGGCGACCAATTCGCCTTCTTCTACAGAGAAATTTATCCCTTTTAGAACATGCAAAGAGTTGCTGCCCATTTTATAGGATTTGTGAAGATCTTTAATTTCTATCATGTTGGTTCTCTTAGTTATTTGGAAGCTATCGAAAAGGGATTCCGTTAATAAGACATCATACCCTTAAAAATGTTACAAGAATCGCTTCAAATTTTTATACTATTTTAATTTTGGGCAAATTCATCCGGTTTTACCTCGTTCCAGACCTTGATTTTTTCCCCTTCTGAAATACCCGATTTAATTTCAACATAAATTCCGTTGCTAATACCCAGTTCAATATCCCGACGCTCAAATTGCTGGTCACCAGTTGCGATTTCTACGAAGGGCTTCTTTGTTTTATCATCAAATTGCACTAACGCTTCCTTTACCGCTAGAACACTATCTGCCCTAGCCAAAATAATAGAGGCATTGGCACTTAACCCAGCCCTTATAAATACCGAATCCTGTTTTTTCAAGGTTCCTTTTATTTCAAACTGTACGGCGCCGTTCTCTTCTTTTCCTTTCGGCGCAATATAATCCAGAACTGCATCAAAAGTAATATTTTCTAAAGCTCCTACCGTTATTTGTAGCGGTAAATCCTCTTTTATCTTTCCAACCTCGGATTCATCTACCTTGCCTTCAAAAATCATCTTCTCTACATCTGCAATGGCAGCAATCGTAGTACCCTCATTAAAATTATTACTTTCAATTACCTGATTTCCTACTTCAACAGGAACCTCCAACACCATTCCGCTAACCGTAGCCCGAATCAACGTATTAGCCTCGTTTCCAAATCCTGCAGTAGTTCCAGTCTTTACAATGTCATATCTTTTTCTTGCCGCGGCATAGGATTGTTTTGCCTGATCATAAGAAACTTGTGCACGTTCCAGGTCTACTTGTGATATAACTCCTTTTCCAAAAAGTCCTTTTTGACGTTCCAAATTACGCATCTGATCGTCCATCCCAATTTTAGCAGCATCTATGCTGTTCTTAGCGTCGTTCAAGGCATTTAAGTTGGGCACTACTTTAATCTTACAAAGTAAATCACCCGATTTCACAAAATCACCACCTTCCACATATATTTCTTCGATGACACCAGAAATATTAGGCTTTATAAGGACCTCTTCCAAGGGCAGAATACTGCCCGTGGCCATGGTCTTCTTAATAATTGTTTGTTTTGATGGAGCATCGGTCTCATAGACCACAGGATCCTCCGCATTTTTTTGATACAAATAATACATGGACCCGCCAAAGGCCAGTACAATTACCAGTAAAATAATAATAGTTCCCGATTTTTTCATTAGTATATTTATTTTCCTTTTTGATTGATGTTCTCTATTCTGTTCTTAGCGCTTCTATTGGTCTTACTTTAATGGCACTCTGGGCAGGAATAAAACCAGCCACGAGACCTGATACTATTAAAATGAGCAAGGACACAACTACAACACCTAAACTCACACTTGGGTTCACGAACATATCTACCGGCCCAACAGAATCTAAAATTGCATTAATACCGTAAATAACCGCTGCGCCAAATATAATACCCGCCATTCCCGACATAATGGTCAAAAAGATAGATTCCATTAATATCTGTTTTTTTATGGACCATGGATTCTCACCTAGCGCTCTTCTAATACCAATTTCCTTTGTCCGCTCCTTTATAACAATCAGCATTATATTACTAACACCAATAATTCCGGATAACAATACTAGTATACCAACAAAATAAGCGACCCCTTGTAAAGCACCAAACAGAGACTCTACCCTATTAAACTGTTCGTAAAGATCGAAATAGCCAACTGCTCTTTCATCATCGGGATGAATGCTCCTGTTCTCCTTGACAACATTTACAATGCTTTCTTTAAGGCTTGAAATAGAGTTGCCATCGTTAGCGGTAATGGCCATCCAACCTACATCGTTGCCCATATTAAAGGCTTGGGAAAATGCTGTAAAAGGAACAAAAATCTCCTTTTGCCCTTCTTCCCCGTCGCCATTGTTATTTTTCTTTTTATAGCTTCCTACCACCATAAAATTGACACCTTGAATCTTTATGTATGAACCCAAAATATCTTCACCCTTATCATAGAGTTCATTCTTTACTCCGTCGCCGATTACGGCTACTTTTCTATTATTATTTATATCGTTCTGGTTCACGAACCTACCAGAAGTAATGGTCATAGGTTCCTGCTTAATAATCTCCGGATAATCTCCATAGACATTAAAAGCTCCCGCATTTAGGCCTCTTATTACATTATTGGCTCCTCCAAAACCTCCTAATTGGTTTCTTGGAGAAATAAATCGAAGACCTGGAACACGCTCATTGATAGCCGTTACGTCTTCCAATTTAAAACGGTAATTCCTACCCTTGGGTAATCCTTTGTAAGGTTTAGTTGTATTTCTGGACCACATGAACATGGTATTGGTAGCGATATCCCCAAAATCTGCGCGTATACCATTTTCCAAACCCTTGCCAGCAGCCAATAGGATGATCAGTATAAATATACCCCAACCCACGCCAAAAGCAGTTGCCAAGGTTCTGAACACATTTGTGGACAACACCTCTATAATTTCTTGCCAACGGTCTTTATTGAACATTCTTTACTCTTTTACTTTTTTATCGCAACACCAAAAAACGGCTATAATATTTACGGGTATCAATCACTTATTCATCCTTTAGTGCCTCTATGACATGAATACGGGCGGCCCTCCACGCAGGAAAAAACCCTGCAACGGCACCGGCAAAAATCAATACAAATACAGTAGCTAAAGCGACATTAAAATTCACAGAAGGATTTAATACATAATCAATTTCAATGTGCGGCCCTATTATCTCTAATAGACCCATACTAAAAATAAGTCCTGTAAAACCGGCAATCGCGGTAATAAAAACCGACTCGTGCAAGACCATACCTATAATGGACCAAGGTTTAGCTCCCAAGGCTTTTCGTATTCCTATCTCCCTTGTTCTTTCTTTTACCACGATCAGCATAATATTACTTACCCCAACCACACCTGCTATGATGGTACAAATACCTACGAACCAAAAGAAAAGCTTTATACCCAACATCAAACTATAAAAACGTTTTGCCTCTTCCATAGGATTCCATACCTGAATGGCACTGGTATCGTCAGGAGCTACGGTATGGGCCTGCTTCAAATAAGACTCTATCTTATTGCTGAAGTCAATTGACTGGGCTACCGCAGCATCGAAGTTTTCGGCAGGAGGTAGTGTATAACTCATATTATTCAGATAGTCTGCACCATTGAACACTTGCTGTGCTGTGCTAATAGGGATATAGATCCGTTCCTCTTCTCGTTCCCCGCCAACATCGCCATACACCCCTACGATTTTGAACGGTATTCCTGAAATTTTCAAGAATTGACCTACCGGACTTAGAGTATCGTTAAAGACATCCCGCTTTATCTTATTTCCTATCACAGCAACCTTTGCCGTATTTACTTCATCACTATGATTAAGAAAACGGCCATGAGACATGTATGCGTTCTCTATAAACTGAAATTGATGGGACACCCCTTGGACTCCATATGCCAAGGATTCCTTGCCGTAATTTACGGAAGCGTTACGTACAAAATATCGTGGAGATTTATTTTCGATTTCATCTTCTAGGAGCCTAGCAGCAAAATCGTAGTTTTCATTGCGTAATTGAATACGCCTTCCTGGATTAAGACCCTTATATTGTTTTGTAGTTACGCCTGGCCAAATCCAGACACTTGTTGCGGCATCTTCTTCAAACTCCTTTGCTATGCCATTCTGCATGCCTTGACCAAAACCCAATAAAATTACCAAAATAAAAATACCCGATGCTACCGAAAGGCCAGTAAGGAACGTTCGTAATTTGTTTTTTCGAATAGTATCGAAAATTTCTTGCCATCGTTCTAAATCGAACATGTTGATTGGTTTTTGATTGATGAGCGTAATACAAGTATCACACATGAATAAGACTACATATCCATGACAATGTTACACAATCAAATAAAAAAAAGTGTTAAAACTCTAATATTATGTTAAGACCTCATCTTTCTATAAATAAAATAGAAGAGTCCCGCCACCAAAACATATGGAATTGCCATCAAGTAAACAATACCATTATTTATCCCTTCAGCAGTCCTGCCAGATTCCTCACTCTCCAACACAGCACGGCACATTGCGCACTGCGCTTCTATTGTTTCGGGAATTAAAAAAATAAAAGCTAGAATTAAAACAAGAATAATGTTACGCATTGTTAGTGGGTATAATAAGGTGAAATCATCCAATACACTACTACGCCGGTAACTGCAACATAAAGCCAAATGGGAAATGTGTACTTGGCCAAGGCCCTATGACTTGCATAATCCTTTAAATAAGCTTTTGCGTATGTTCTTAACACTAGCGGTATCAACGCTATGGACAGTACAATATGAGTAATTAAAATAAAATAATATACATAACGCACAACGCCTTCACCTTGGTAGGAAGTGGAATCTGAAGTCATGTGATAGGCTATATACATCAACAAAAACAGTAAAGAAAGGCCAACATTCACAGACATCAAATTTTGATGTAATCGCTGATTTCCGTTCTTTATTGCCCAAACAGCGATAAGTAATAAAATAGCAGTGAATCCATTTATAGAAGCATAAATAGGAGGAAGAAATGATAACGGCTCCACATTAGGAAGCTTAACCCCAAAAAGCAGCGCTACTACGACTGGAATAACTATTGAAACGACAGCTATTATTTTATTAAATCGTTTCTCCTTTACACTGGTAATTTCCATACTATTCCTGTAACAATTTAGCTATATCTTCTTTCAACATCGTAATCTGTTCTTTTTCCCCGTGATCGTTCTCTCCCATCTCCTCGGTAATAGCACCTCTATAATACACTATTGGATTACCAAATTTATCCATTCTAGACCTTATATAGCCTTGTCTGTCTACTAGCGCAAACAAACCAGAATGTTCAAAACCACCAGGCGCATCCGGCATTTCAGCCGCAAAAATATTGAAACCACTATTTGCTAAATTATAAATAACGTCCTTGTCACCTGTCATCAAATTCCAATCACTATCTACAATCCCGTTTTTTTCGGCATATTGTTTTAAAACTTCAGGTGTATCATAACTAGGAGTAATAGTGAAAGAAGCCACTCCAAAGTCTTCTTCATTCTTAAAATGATCTTGTAGCACCACTAAATTCTCTGTCATGATAGGGCATATACTGGGGCAGGATGTAAAAAAGAATTCTACTACATAGACTTTTCCTATATAATCCTTGTCTGAAACAAGTACGCTATCCTGATTTACCATTTGGAAGGAAGGTACTTTACGCTTAACACCGTTTAATCTGATATAGTTAAGCCCCTTCAATTGAGGTACTACATTCATTCTATCATTCTCAACTATGGTCCCAGATTTTATCCTATCTACTATTCTGGGAACTACTATAATCCCAAATATTAGTATAATTAAAGAAACCCAAACGTATGTATATTTTTTATTCACTATTTCTAACGATTTGCGTTATTCTTTTTCAAGGCCAATCTATACTCAGCTAAAATTATCTTTACATCGTCCTCCATCTTATTGTTTAAATCGGCTACAGAATTGGTATCAAATCCGTATTTAGTGCCCTCATCTTCATCATCGGTGCGTCCCCTGAGCTTTCGCTCCTTATCAATTACAAAAACATATGAGGTTCCTAAATCACTATCCAATTGTGTATCTGTTTTAAGGCTTGCAAACAAACCTTTGATCTGTTCGTCCTCTGCAAAAACAAACTTCCATTTAGATACATCAGCAAGGTTTGAAAGCTCTGCTTTTAGCTCATCCACCTTTTCCTCTGTACCCTTAGGCATTACCATTACGAACTGAAAATCATGGAACTCGTGAAATCGTTTGTAGATTTTTTGATTGAGATTGAAGGCATTCCCCTTTTTATTTTCTATTTGATTCCCCAAAAAACCCAATACGGTTATTTTTTGGTCGAATTTTACGTCACTATCACCAAAATTCAACTCATTTATTTCCTCTGTAAGGATGGGTAGTTTTCCGAAATTATTTACCCCAGAAGCAAAAAAGAGATAGGCAACTATAGGGAGTACAAATAACACAATAAGTACAAAGGTCTTTTTCATTCGATACTATTCTATTAATTTTTTCAATACTAAATTAAGTCTCAGACTGCCGGCTTACCATTCAAAATATTTGAAGTATATACTTTATTCTTTGATCACTGTTTTTCAACAGAATCATAGGACGTAATAACGCACCAAACACAAACTGTACAAAAATAAAAAAGACGGTCATTACACCGTCTTTTAATTCTGTTAATTCTATCTTAGAAATTCCAGGTTACAAAACCATCCTTATAAATATTGTAAATATAATCCGCTTCCACTAACAATATAAAAACCAAATAAAGTACTAAGAAAATAGGTGTCCATATTATGGCTCTTCTTAAAGCACTCTTCTCATCTCTAAGGTGCATAAAATCCCAAGCGATGTAATATGCCTTCACCAAGGTTAATATTATAAATATCCAATTAAGAACTTTCATTCCTAAGAAATATGTTCCCGTAAGGGATTGAGGTTTAATAATACCCAACGCAACTTCTACAATGGTTATTAAAGTCAAAAAAACTAATACTCCCCAAATTTTCTGCGTATTGGATTTAAACTTTACAAGCCCTCTAAAAATCTCTAACTTATGTTCGTGTGCCATTTTATATTATAACTAAATTATACGTTTTTTACTATTAATTACACCAAATAGAAAAAGGTGAAAACAAATACCCAAACCAAATCTACAAAGTGCCAGTAAAGGCCAACTTTCTCTACCATTTCATAATGTCCTCTTTTCTCGTAGGTACCAATTACCACATTAAAGAAAATGATAAGGTTAATCATGACGCCTGAGAAAACGTGAAATCCGTGAAATCCGGTTATAAAGAAGAAAAAGTCTGCAAACAATCTAGTACCATACTCGTTGCGCTTCAAATTAGCCCCCTCTACTACTAAGACTGCGCTCTTTATTTTTTCCAATGATTCCTCTCTAGTCAACAAGGTCTTTTCTCCTTCTTCATCCAGAACCTCTGTTCTAATCAATATATTTGAATTTGCCTGAAAACCTTCTGTTACTTCGTTCACAGTATAGGAGGGGAGTGCTTTTTCCTCATAGTACCAAATTCCGTTCTTTTTTTCGTGATCCACTCTCTCATCCGGTATGACCTTTGCAAAATCTGCAATTGCCGCTCGTTTTCCTGTATCTGCATCAACAAACTGTAATATTCTACCGCCTTTCGTCTCTATGGCACCAAAATCTCCCTGTATAAACGTTGCCCATTCCCAAGCTTGTGATCCAACAAATATGGCACCTCCAATAATCGTAGCAAACATATACCAGATAACGGCATTCTTTTTCATTTTATGACCAGCATCTACGGCCAATACCATAGTTACGGATGACATAATAAGTACAAAAGTCATAAAAGCAACATAATACATTGGTGCTTCTACCCCATGAAATCCAGGGAAGTGAGTAAATACTTCATCAGCAATGGGCCATGTCTCTATAAACTTAAATCTAGAAAAGCCATAAGCGGCTAAAAAACCAGAGAAAGTAAGGGCATCCGACACTAGGAAAAACCACATCATTAATTTCCCGTAGCTTGCCCCTAAAGGCCTATTGCCACCACCCCAAACGTTTTCTTCTTCTCCCGTTGTAACCGTAGTATCCATAGAATAATTTATCGTTTTAATAACACTTTAGCAAATTTACATTTTTTTCAACTATTTAAAAGCTGAATTGTATTCAAAACTATTTTTGTTTAAAAATATTATCTCATAAAGGTCATAAATAGCACTAAATATACCCACAAAAGGTCTAAAAAGTGCCAAAACGTAGCACCAAGGGTTATTCCCAAGTACTCCTGTGACGAATATCTACCTTTCATCTGTTTGTAAATCACAATCAACAAGGAAATGATACCTGCTACTACATGCAGAATATGCACCATAGCAATCAAAAACATATAGGACATTTTTATACTACTCGTGGGTCCAGTAAAATAATACCCTTGAGCTACCATGTCGGAAAAACCAACAAACTGAAACGTTATAAAAGAAACACCCAAACCAAGGGTTACCAGCAACCAAATAGTTCCCTGTTTTTGATCGTCTTTTTTAACAGCAATCTTAGCTAACATATACGTAAGACTACTTATGACAATCAGTAACGTACTAATATAAAAAGCATTTGGAAGGTTTACATCACTAGCCCAATCTTCGCGTGCACTACTTACGATATAGGCACTTGTCCAACCTGCAAAACCCATTAATAGACTAACAATACCAAACCACAACATCATCTGTTGCGCCCTATCCTTCTTTTCCTTTGCTGTACCTTGTGTTAAATCCATTCTACCAAATATATTTATCAATTACATACACTATCTGCATCAATGTGATATAGCTCACACTAGCCAACATTAACCTTTTAGCGGAACCATTATCTCTTTTAGTATACAAACGAAGTGCAAAAAAGAGCATTGCTCCTCCCATTACAAAAATCAATACAGCCGCAGGAACCGACAGCTGCAATTTACCAGTAATTCCAAAAGCAGGAACAACAGAAATCGCCATCATCCAAATAGTATACATAATGATTTGCAAGGCCGTACCTCCATCTTTTTTGCCTGTGGGCAACATTTTAAATCCACCCTTTCTATAATCCTCATCCAGCATCCAACCCAAAGCCCAAAAATGAGGAAACTGCCAAAAAAACTGAATCATGAACAGCGTCCCCGGTTCAATTCCAAATTCATTGGTAGCAGCAACCCAGCCCAACATAAAAGGAATAGCACCCGGAAACGCTCCTACAAAAACAGCTAAAGGCGTTTTTGTTTTTAATGGGGTATACACACTAGTATACAGAAATATGGAGATTGCCCCGAACATTGCTGTTTTAGCGTTTAAAAAATAAAGAGAAACAATACCTAATATGGTTAATACAATTGCAATGGTCATTGCCGTACTCACTGTCATTCTTCCAGATGGAATTGGCCTGTTCTCCGTACGCTTCATCAACGCATCCAAATCTCGCTCTATGACCTGATTATAAGCGTTGCTTGCTCCTACCATACAATAACCACCAAAGGCCAACAAAAGAATTGCGGATAGGCTTAACTGTTCAGCACCGAGAAAATAACCAGCAATTGAGGAGAAAACTACACTAACCGCAAGCCTTGCCTTGGTAATCTCCTTAAAATCGGAAAAAATCAATGCAAAAGAATTGCTTTTTGCTTGGCCTACAGCAGTTTTCATTTTTATATAAATAGGTTTGCAAAGATAACGTCAATGGGATATTTCTGCAACCAAATATTGCTATTTCTGAATTATTTAATAGGCAAGAGAAAACTACCCATAACTGAGGATGTTATAGTAGGTTCATTTTTTCTAGATAAAACTTAGGCATAAAAAAACCCCGAGATAAAAGCTCGGGGTTTTTTTGATATGTTTTAAAACTTACTGTAGTTTAAATGTAATTGGAATACTAAAAGGTACACGCACCGCTCTTCCTCTTTGCTTACCTGGTGTCATTTTAGGTAATTTATCTATAATCCTTGCAGCTTCCTTTTCTAGATTTTTATCTGGTCCACGCATTCTAACGCCACCAATACTACCATCCTTTTGGATTACAAACATTACGTTCACCCTTCCTTGAATACCCATTTCCTGAGCAATTTCAGGGTAACGGAAATTTTTTCTAATGTGCTTTTGCATCATTTTATTGAAACACGCTCTTTTGTCACCTTCATCCTCACATCCAGGAAAAACTGGCACATTCTCAATTACTGCGAAAGGAACGTCCAAGTCTTCATCCATTTCATCAACAATCACATCATCAACTTCTATGATTTCTTCATCCTGACTCGTTTCAGTTGATTCGATTACGGTTTCTTCAACCTCTTCCTCATCTTCAACAACCTCAATAATTTCTGGTGCTTGTGGTGGTGGTGGTGGTGGTGGTGTTTTAATTTGCTCCGTCATCGGAACTTCTTCATCTAACAAATCATCCACGTTCATGGATGTATCATATTCATTTGTCTTATCATACGTTTTCCACTCGAAAGCGATGAACGTAAAAAGCATTACGGCAAATAGCCCCACAACAAAATAGAGACTACTATTTGTAGTTAAATCTGCTTTCGGATTCTTCTTAGGTTCCATATATATACAATTTAGTGATTGCTAATTTAACTAATTAAATACTAAAAATGCAACTAAAATTTTCATTTTAACGACCAGTCCTTGGATATTAAGCTCTTAACTATAAACATTCCTACTATCGCCCCTATGGTATTCGCTAGAACATCCCATAAATCCCCTTGTCTATTTTCCGTAAAGCCATATTGGATAAGTTCAATAATTATGCCGTAAAAAAAAGCAAAAAGAACGGTATACACAAGTGCTTTTCTAAGCTTAAAATCTTCTCTATATGTTTCCTTTACAGCCAAAACCCCAAAATACACTAACACAAAATAAAATATAAAATGAACCAATTTATCGGCGTGAGGTATGTCCAAACGAGGTGCTTTCACCACCCCGGAAAAAGAAAATAAGCTAGAAAATGTCACAAACACCAACCAACTTATAAATGCTATTCTAAAAAAAAACTTTCTAGGCACCTACCAACTCCTTGTAATCTGCATCACCCAACAGCTCCTGTACCTCATCTGGATTGTTGAATTTAATTTTAACCATCCATCCTTCGCCATAGGGGTCGGAATTAACTTTCTCTGGCTCGTCCTCTAAATTTTCGTTAAACTCAATAATCTCTCCAGATAATGGCAAAAATAAATCGCTTACAGTTTTAACAGCTTCTACCGTTCCAAAGACTTCATCTTTTCCTAGGGTTTCGTCAAGGGTATCCACTTCTACATAAACAATATCACCTAATTCGCTTTGCGCAAAGTCGGTTATCCCAACAGTAGCAATATCTCCATCAATTTTAATCCACTCGTGATCTTTTGTATATTTTAATTCTGCTGGTATATTCATTGTTCTAAAATTTGATATAGAACAAATGTAAATGATTCTACAAAGGTTTTCAAAAAAAAGGGAGATACTTGTGATTGATTTCTCGAAGTATACACTACAATTGTCCTGTTGTATTTAATCTGACTAGGTTAATCTTTACCTAAAATTTAAAACCTTCAGGTATTCTAAAAACAGAATAACCCGTTATTTAGTTGCCAAAATTATAGCGCAAAGTAAAGCCGGCATTGATAGTAGTTTGTGGGAAAGCAGTAGACACAGCAAATTGTGAGAAGTTATGATCATAAAAGAACAATGCGTTCAATTGTTTACTCAAGGCATAATCTGCCGTAAACTTAACTGAGAATAAGTTCTGGCCTGAAGTAATCTGGTTGTTATCTATATCCAAGTTTCTAATAATAGTTATATTATCCCTCAAAGTAACATCGGCCTTTAGGTTTAAATCTCCTTTTAGTCGTGTTTTACTACCTCCTATATTGGTTACTAATTTCACATCCTTAATACGGTACCCTAAACCAACAATATAGTCCGTTCCATTGATTTCTGTCATTAGATTATTGTCAAAACTTAAAGATAAGGCCCTATCTGTTCTTACCTCTGCTAATACACTCATAGAATTTTTCATCTCAAAATCCACACGTATCAGCGGATTAAACTGATCTGTTAAAACAATATTGTTTATAATATTGTCCGGTAACACATCCCCTGTTTCTAAATCAATAGCGCCGTTTTGCTTCTCCAAATTGGTCTGGAAAGAGTTTATACTATAAGAAGACCGATAGCCATGACTCAAGGAAAACCGCTTAAACTTCTTTTTAAAAAACTTATTCTTCATCAAACCAGTGTACTTAATATTCCAATTTGGAACAGGGATATTCCTAAAAGCATCTAGATTTACCCTATCCTCATTTTGTCCTGTATAGGCTGCAAAAAAAGCAGGCAATAGCACATCCTGTTGTGTCTTACTGTACCTTTCAGGGAAGCCATCATCATCTAAGATTCCAGTATCTTCTCCCCTATCGGAAACCAATCGGTTGGCAATCGTAATCCTATTGTCCTTAAACTGCTGAAAAGTCTTAGAATCAAATTCATCACTCTTGCTAAAAGCAGTACCAATCATGACCGTAGAGATGCTAAAGCTTCCAAAATTATTGCCTAATTGTAAGTTGTAAGGTTCGTCCGCAGATAGATCTACATTAAAATTCTCTTGGTAACTTTGCGAAAATTGACGGTCTGCGATCAAATCTATGGTCAAATCCCTAGTGGGTTGAGCTGTAGCCGTAATATTCAACTGCGTATTCGTTCTTCTAATGAACTGTTCGTTGAACTCCGGAAATGTAGTTAACCAACCATTTCTGGCCGCTTCAAAACGAATATCGGACTGACTACCAAAAACGAAACCTAAGCTAGGTCTTGAAGTACCTATAAACCCTACTGATTGCGTATAGCCAGGTAATACCGTACCATTGTTTTCATTATAATTTACGTTTATCCGTTTCACCATGGTAATCACATCTACCAGGGTATTAAAAAGTTTTCCGCTCTTTTTTTCTATTTTCTCCTCTTCACCAGCAGCAACACCAGCCTTGTCCCTTCTTACTGGAACTGTACTCCCTTTGGAACCGCCTTCCCGTTTTTTAAGTCCTATTAAATCATAGAACTTCTGCATGGTCAAGGAAGCTGTAAGGTTATGGGTATTTGCATTCTGAATGGTGTTTATATCACTACCAACTACTTCCCTTAAGGCATCACCACCTCGTTGCCAATCAAAATCACTGGTATAGCTATATTGCGCATTGATAAAATCAAGTACAGGTATCTTAGAAAAAGGAATTTCATAATTCAGTTGCATTTGTTGAGCATGCCTGTTGGGTTCTCCGATATCAAAAAAGCCGTCCCATAGACCCAAAGATTTATTTATATCTGAATTGGGATTACTTTCTTCCTCAAAATAATTCCGGACTATACTACTATTGGATGCAGTAAGGTTAAGCCGTAAAGACTTGGTTAAGCTATAATTAACTGCATATTGCCAATTAAACAAGTAATTACGCTGTTGTAGTTCTGGTAACTCCAAACGATCTACTCCTTCTTCCCTAACATCTCTAAAACGTTGGGCGTTAAATTGCCTGTTGATATTTGAATTCAAGGAAATACTGGCAGGTAACAGATTAAGATTTAGGTCTTTTAACCATTTCCAATAGGACCCATTAAACAAAGAATCCTTCTTAGCAAAGGGTGCCAACTCTACAGGATCAAAACTATGGGCATATACAAAACCTGTATTCACAGTTTGATCACGTAATTCTGCAATTTCAAAATCCCTATGATTGGTTTCATTGTAGGAATAATTAAAGGTAAAGTTTTCTATGTCATAGAAATTCTCGTCGGCTTCCTCTCCTCTGTCCTTGCGAACTCCGATAAGGTTAATACTCGTCCTTTTCGTATAATCTTCCGCCTGTTCCAGAATCTCTTCTGCAGCCTCCTGATCTGGGGCAGAATCAATTAAATCATCCAACTTTAAATCATCATAAACTGGGTCAAATTCTGGAGTTATAATCTGCTCAGAAATTCCATAATTGAACGGAAGCTGAATACCCCATTTTGTTGGAAGCAGTTGACCCACATTTATATTAGTAACCAAATCGTAGGAAACAGCATCTTCACGGGCCCGCTCGTTTGGCATTTGATCAATAGACCCAAAACCTGACGTACTTGTACTACCTGTGGCGGTTACATTTGCAAAATCCGCTATGTTGGCATCGATTGCAGCTACTGCTGCCCAACCCCCATTATTATCCAAACCTGCCAATCGTAATTCATTGAACCAAACCTCACCTCTAGCAGGTAAGTTATCCTGATTCTTGACTCCTAACATAACACTTCGGATACTTCCTAGTGACGGATTTCCTTTTATCCCAATACGCAATCTACCCGGCGTACGTATATCAAACTCGTCTACAGGAAAGACTTCCCCGTTTTCTACTTCAAAGAAACGTACTTGGCTCAAGTCCCCACCTTGTATCCATAGTGATTTCACCTTGTTCAAATCGCTTAAACTAATATCGATTTCGTTTATCTCCGGCCAAATTTCGCTGGGTGTAGTAGCCCCAAATTGCGTAAACTGTAATGGCAATTCCACCTGATAAAAATTCTGTGTAAAATCTGTTCCCATACGAAGGAATCCTACTAAGGGTGTAGAACTGTCCGCATAATCGCTATCCACGATTTTTTCTGCATGCAGAAACATTTTTAAATTTTTGTACTGGCGGATATCAACATTTATATTTTTAAACACCCCTCGTGAATCTTGCGCCTCCAAACCTTCTACCACAAGTGAAAGGGACTGCTCGTTTTGACGGATAATTGTATTATTATTATTTAACTGCTCACGTACTACACCTGGTGGTGACACATAAGGGATAGGAACCCTGCTGCTGTTCTCTTCTATATTTACGGCGTTTACATCCAAGGTAGTACCATCATCGTCAGGATTATTATCTTCATCATCATCCTGAAGTGACTTGGTGTAAGTACGCCAGTCGCCACGAACCAAATCCAACGTAGCAAAACGAAGTACGGTAGGACTATTAAAGCCCGTCATATACATACGCATAAAGCTGATAGACCTGAAATCGGTAATCCCTCCAACGTCATCGGTAAAATCGCTTAATGGTATTTTATATTGAATCCATCTTCTATTTAGCTGATCACCATTTGGAAGCTCGGGAGTTACGCCCTCTTTAATATCGGTTACATATTTATCATTGATGGTGGTATTTGGTTTAATATCGATACGGTACTCATAGTAGCTGTTTACAGTATTCATGGTAAGATCCCTATCAATATCCTCCACATCTGGCAATGTTGTAGAACCTCTATTTGTATCGGTCACCTGCACAGGAGAGTTACCGTCTGGGTTATTAAAATCATAGTAACGTTCTAAAATTCCACCTTCCCTATTCAAGTAGTATTGATAGTTGTCCAATGCTGGATCCGGCCCTGGATTACTATCATAAATGGCCTGCTCCGCCGCATCGTTTAATCCATCAAAACCAATATCTTGTAAGGCACGATTAGGCTCACTTACATCAAAGGCATATACCAAAGATTGTGTAGCGGGAACCTGACCCCAAGATGTAGGGGCTATAAAATCATTACTATCTACCCCAGGCAGTCCGTTTTCGTACTGTTTTTTTCCGTCCCTTAAAATATCCTCAGAAATATTTCCCAAATTCAATACCAACTCGCCGGGTCCAATTGCCAGACCATCCACATAAGGATCTAAAACCCAAAACTGCACAAACTCAACATTTGCCTGTTCAAAATTAGTACTACTCAAAGAGCGCATTATACCACCCCATTTTTCATTTGGCTGCGCAGTATCAAAACTAGAATTATTATTATAAGGCCCTTTAGCGTTGGGGTAATAAGACATATCCAAAGTACCTTGCACTGTAGTCTGCCCTTGGGCTATATCCACTTGTGGAAAAACCTCGTCTATAAAAATCCTTCTAGTTGGGTTTATAGAGATGTCATTGTCGCTAATACCATCTGGCCTTTGATTCGTATAAAAAATTGGATCTATGGTATACCAAGCCATTTTTGCCCTGCCAAAACCATTTTCTAAATTGGCTTCATCTTCAGGGGAACTGCCAGTCAACTGCCCACCTGGAGCAAATTCCAATGGAGTACTTGCTAAGGTCCAACCCAAGGAAGCACGAATATCTATGAGTGCTTGGGCACCTTCAAAATCATCTAAATAGGTGGTAGTCTCCCCTTGAAAATCTGCATTTTTTGGTGAATTGGGTTGTAACCAAGCTACCTCTGCACGGACCGATACATTCGATGGTACATCCGTATCAATATTAGGTAACTTGTTTACCATACGGGTCAAAAATGGGACCTCGGTAGAAAAATTTCCATTGAGACCAAAAATTGTATTATTAACTGGCTCTACCCCAAAGTTCGATTTTTGCGTCAGCGGGCGCTCGTTCAAGTTTAATAAGGTACCCCCAAGCACAAAATTCTTATTTATTTGATGTTCCACATTAATCCCTGTAAACCTTCTGGTTTGTTGTCCAAAAACAGCATTATTTTCTACTGAAATATTGATGGGGGTATTTGAAGCCTCTAAACTTGGATCTAAAATTTGAACAGTACCCGCTTGGTAGTTTACGGTATAGTCTATTCCCTCTTGCAATTGTCGCCCACCGGCCGTTACCCTTACCGAACCTCTTGGCACGTTGAATGCCCCAATAGGGATACCGTTACTACCTTCTGCCTTATAACGTCCCTTTAAAAAGAACTTATTTTTCTCCGGATCCTGCAAGGCCGCAGCCTTAGTAAGGGCATACATGTCTCTAAAGACATATTGGTCCTGATTTTGGTTATAGGCGGATGGGGTATTATACTGCCCTGCATTACCGTTCTCCAAGGTTTCGAATAAATACTCCCCAAAAGGCTCAACTTTGGTAAAAATAATTCGCCCACCTTGAGTATCTACCGTAATCCCGGGATAAAAATCAAAAAATCCGTCCCCTCCAGGTTGCAGATCGTTATACGCATTTAGTCGATCAAGATTAAAGACATCCAAAAGGATGCGTTCCTGAAGTCCTTCGGGCCACCCAGAACCAGGCCCTTCATCTATGGGCGTAATATAATTTCTAGGGGTTGGATCGGAATACAGGATATTCAGTTTAAAATCTTCCTCACTTAAACGAAAAGCACCGGTGGCATAAATATTCTTCATCATTAAATCCCAGATAGGATCAGTGATATTGGTTATATTACTTTTTAAGAGTTTAAGAATCAGGGTATTGTTTTCAATAATCGGGTTTGCTCCAGGAGAAACCGTAGTTGCATCCAAACCACCATTAGCAAATTCCCCTACCTGGAAAACCTCACCTTGGAAAGTATATTGAAACGCTACAGCCAATACCTCGTCATTGCTTAATCGTTGGTTCAAAGAAATGTAACCCAACTGGGAGTTAAAGGAAAAATCCCGGCCTTGCTCTAATTTTCTGGCATTTTCTAATATAGCGTAATCAAATCCTTGATTAGGATTATAGCCCGCTACGAAACTAGCCGGATTAAAGGCACTTTCGACTGTAGCAATATCCCGTACATTATCCGTCAAAGCTCCACCAGAACCAATAAGTGCCGGATCGTAATCGTTAGCATTGTTTCTAGGTCTTGTATCGGCTGGATTGTTAAAAAATCCGGCTGCCGCACCTCCGTTTTGTCCAACTCTAGTTTTATCTGGAGCTATCTCCCCTAAATCTTGTAAGGCAACCACATTCCTTACATTCAAGGTTTGCTGGCTTCTGTTAGTTACCCAAACTTCTAGTCGGGTAATCTGCACCTGACTTTGGATGTATGGATATGTTTCCAAAGCCCTATCGTAATTATCCCTAAAGTAATGTGCCAAGAAAAAGTGTTTATCCTCATCGTAGTCCAAAGCGGTAATATTAAAATCGTTCAAGGTACCACCTCCCTGGGCCACCACCGTATTATTCTGGGATCGTTGCTCCGAAAAAACCGCCGTAACACTGGTCTTGCCAAATTGTAATTGAGTCTTTACCCCAAATAGACTTTGCGCGCCTTGTATCAGCGAGCTGTTCAAGGGCATATTTACGTTACCCACCTCTATCTTCTGGAGAATATCATCCTCGGTTGGTGTGTAATCTAATTTTACAATGTTCTGAAAGTCGAACGTAGCTTCTGTATCGTAATTTGCCGTTACCTGTAAACGTTCACCGATTTTACCCAATAAACTTAAACTGATACGCTGATCAAAATCGAAGGATAAGTTGGTCCGGTTCCTTGGGGATAAGGAGGGGTTGTCGTTTTTCTGCCAAATAACCCCTAAATCCATAGCAACCGAACCCTGTGGAATTACTTCAATCGTATTTCCTCCGAAAACAGTTTGAAAAAAATCGTTATTTACGTAAAAGTTGGGAAGTAAATTTTTTCTTGCCTCCTCACTACCCTCTTTTTTACCAGAATAGGCATCCGACTTTTCCTTAAAATAAGATTTTATACCCTCTTTTTTAATAAGGTCGTAATACTGTTCAGGAGTAAGAATTACAGGATATCCAATATCGAAATCACCAATTTTCTCATTATAGATATATCTGTCCATTTGAGGGTCATAGATATATCTGGAAACGATACTTTCCGGATTCTCCAGCACGATACGTCCCAAATCAAATCCAGTTTTAACCGAATCTACTTCCTGCTCATCGGTTTCCTGAGCCATAACGGTTGCTATGGACCCAAAAACACATACGAACAGAAAGAAATACTTAAAATACTTTTTAAGATGATTGATTGCCCCTGATTTAAAATTGGTTACAAATTCTTGAGCGCGAGTTTTATAATATTCTCTACGCTCAGGGAGGCATCTTGGGATATTACTTTGTCAACTACCTTTTCGGCCTGTCTTCTAACAAATCCTAGAACCTCTAAAGCAGATAACGCTTCATCCTTATTTGTATTGTTTGAAGTTGAGGAAAGTTCGTCTATATCATACACTTTCAAAATCTTGTCCCTAAGGTCCAAAATCACTCTTTGCGCAGTTTTAGCTCCAATTCCCTTAATTGACTGTATCGCCGGCACATCAGCATTGGCAATAGCATCTCTGATTTGTAATGGGGACATGGAAGACAACATGGTTCTTGCCGTACTGGAACCGATACCGGAAACGGACAGTAATAACCGAAATATTTCACGTTCCGATTTTTCAGCAAATCCGAATAACGTATGAGAATCTTCCTTTACCTGCAAATGCGTGTAGAGACTCAACAACTCACCATCAGGTATATTGGAAAAAGTATGCAAGGAAATATTCACAAAATATCCTACCCCACCGCACTCAATAATAACATACGTTGGATTTTTTTCTACTAATTTTCCTTTAAGATGATGTATCATGGGGTATTAAGTTCAAGTTTTAAATCGAGCATAATTCACTTGGATTTCATTACTAAACCAAGTAAAGTTTACTGTTTTATCGTTCCTGTTTTTGCTTTTTTTCGTTTTTCTCTTTCTTGCGCATCAATAACGGCTACAGCGGTCATATTAACGATTTCATCCACGCTAGCTCCCAATTGCATAATATGGACGGACTTTCGAAGGCCTACCATAATTGGACCAATGGAATCTGCCTTATTAAGTTCCTTCAACAGCTTGTAGGTAATATTGGCTGACTCTAAATTCGGGAATATTAAGGTATTTACCTTTCTGCCTGCAAGTTTTGAGAATGGAAATTTACTTTGGCGCAATTCTTTGTTCAATGCAAAATCAGTTTGAATCTCACCATCTACTACCAATTCAGGATTCTTTTCATGCAAGATTCGCACAGCCTCCCTTACCTTCTTCGCATGTGGATGTGATGAAGAACCAAAGTTGGCATAACTTAAGAGTGCCATAACAGGCTCAAAGCCAAAGTTAGTGGCAACGTTTGCTGTCATTTGAGCAATTTCGGCAATTTCCTCAGCATTTGGATCAATATTAATGGAGGTATCCGCTAGGAACAAAGGTCCACGGTCCGTAATCATAATATTTACCGTAGATACTTTTTTTACATTGGCCGCTCTACCTATAACTTCCATAATAGGTTTTACCACGGTTGGATAGGCTCTTGAATACCCAGAAATCATTCCGTCCGCATCACCTTCCAATACCATCATTGCACCAAAATAATTGCGCTCTTTCATCTTTATTTTTGCACTATATAGCGTAGTTCCATTTCGTTTTCTACTTTCCCAATATTTGATAGCATAACGGTTGTGGCGCTCATCATACTCTTTGGATATTGGATCTACTATGGGTATGTCCGCATCAAACTCCAGCTCCTTTTTAAGTTCAAGAATAATATCTTTCCTTCCTAAAAGAATAGGTTGTGCAATTCCTTCTTCATGCACTATTTGGGCTGCTTTTAAAACATCTAGCTGATCTGCCTCTGCGAAAACAATACGTTTGATATTGGATTTTGCCCGGCTATGGAGTAATCTCACTACCTTATTGTCGTTTCCAGAGCGTTGCAGCAATTCTTCCTCATATTTGTCCCAATCCTCAATAGGTGATTTTGCAACACCACTTTCCATGGCAGCTCTTGCAACTGCAGGAGGTATTTTAGCTATAAGCCGCTGATCAAAGGGTTTAGGAATAATATAATCTTTCCCAAACGTTAATCTTGTTTCCCCGTAAGCAATGTTCACTTGCTCAGGCACTGGCTCTTTGGTTAATTCCGCCAAGGCTTTTACAGCTGCCATTTTCATTTCTTCGTTAATGGCAGTGGCACGTACGTCTAAGGCACCTCTAAAAATAAAAGGGAAACCTAAAACATTATTCACTTGGTTTGGATGATCCGATCTTCCAGTCGCCATAATAATATCCTTTCGGGTATCAATGGCTAAATCATATTTAATCTCCGGATCCGGATTGGCCATAGCGAAAACAATAGGATTATCTGCCATGGACAATAGCATTTCCGGGGATACGATATCCGCAATGGAAAGTCCCACAAAAACATTGGCACCTACCATAGCTTCATCTAAAGTATCTATCTTCCTATCTGAAGCAAACTCTAATTTCTCTTTAGACAAATTATCACGATCGCTGCGAATTACTCCTTTACTATCAAGCATCACAATATTTCTTGGCTGTGCTCCAAAAGCCTTATACAAGCGTGTACAAGAAACAGCTGCAGCACCTGCGCCACTAATCACAATTTTCACTTCCTCCATCTTCTTGCCTGTAAGCTCAAGTGCGTTCAATAATGCGGCCGCGGAAATAATAGCCGTACCGTGTTGATCATCGTGCATTACCGGAATATCCAATTCTTCCTTTAATCTTCTTTCTATCTCAAAAGCCTCGGGAGCTTTAATATCCTCTAAATTAATTCCTCCAAAAGTAGGGGCAATCATTTTTACGGTTTCAACGAACTTATCTACATCTTCGGTATCCAATTCTATATCAATACCGTCAATATCAGCAAAAATCTTAAAAAGCAAACATTTTCCTTCCATCACAGGTTTGGAAGCTTCGGGCCCTATATTTCCCAAACCCAAAACGGCAGTACCATTTGAAATAACTGCTACAATATTCCCCTTGGCGGTATACTTATAGACATTTTCGACATCTTTGGCTATTTCTAAACAAGGTTCCGCAACACCCGGAGAATACGCCAGTGCTAAATCTCTTTGTGTAGAATAGGGTTTGCTAGGGACAATCTTAATCTTTCCTGGTTGTGGCTTGGCATGGTAAATTAGTGCTTCCCTTCGCTGTTTTTGCTTGCTCATATGGTGTGCTTTAAAAAAACAAATTTAGGTGTATTCTTTTAAAAAGTACACGCTCTTCATGGTTTAAACCAAAAAATGAAAGAAAGCGCTAAAACAAATGCAAACAAGTACTATTCTGCGTTTTTTGGAACATTCAATCGCATGGCCAAAACAGCTGAAATAATAAAAAAAGCACCTGCAAAAAGAATAGCATTAATGGCACTTCCACCCAATAGATACTTATAAATGGGTCCGAAAGTTAGCGTTTCAATTCCCATAGGAATAACAATCATCATATTAAGTATACCCATATAGACTCCTCTTCTATCTTGTGGCACTACTTTGGAAACCATGGTATATGGAATTCCCATCATTGCTGCCCAACCAACTCCGAACAATACCATTGGAGCAAGGACGAGCAACGAATCTCCTATAAACGGTATGGCGAACAATGCCAAACCCGTACCTACAAGACTTAATGCATATATTTTTTTTCCTCCATATTTAAGAGTGAGCGGCACCAAGGCCAAAGCGACCACCATAGTAACAATATTATATGTTAAACTCATCTGGGCAGATTGAGAAGCAGCCTCGGAGGTAGAATATCCCATAGTTAATTTAAACAAAGGGGTAATGTATTGCCAATATACGAACAGTGCATACCACTGAAATAAGTAAACTGCTCCTATCTTCCACATAAAAGCAGGCATTTCTTTTATGGCCTTGGAAATTTCTAGAAAAGGTTTTGCAATACGAGTTGTTGCTGGCTGGGCTTTATCGTAATTGATTTCTGCAAGCTCTTCTGCTGAAGGTGGAATCTCGGGTGTTTTGAGTACGGACCATAATATAGTAGCTACTGAAAGTATCCCCCCTATGTAAAATGAATAGTACAGCCATTGGGGTATGGAACCCGCAACCTCAATTGAATCATCTCCTAACAAATATTGGAATAATACAATAGATCCATTTGCCAAAAGAATCCCCGCACCTACAAATAAACTTTGCATTTGGAAACCTAAACTCAATTGCTTCTCTGGTAGTTTATCTCCAACAAAAGCTCGGTAAGGCTCCATGGCCATATTATTACCAACGTCCAATATCCATAAAAGTCCGACTGCGAACCATAGAACGGGACTTGTAGGGAATGCGAACAAACATAGACTCCCTATGATTGCTCCAATCAAAAAATAAGGTTTACGTCTACCCCATTTTGGAGACCAGGTCTTATCCGACATTGCGCCAATGATAGGCTGAATTACCAATCCTGTTACAGGACCAGCAATGTTCAAAATAGGAAGCATCTCCTCAGGAGCTCCCAAATATAAAAAGATAGGATTAATGGCGGTCTGTTGTAATCCAAAACTATATTGGATACCCAGGAATCCAACATTCATATTGAAAATCTGCCAAAAATTTAAACTTGGTTTCGTTATTTTCATCTTTAAAAGTTCAACTTTTATTACCTATTTATATCGATATGCTAAAAAATTGAGAATATCATTCCATATTTCTCAAAATAGAATGGCTTCCAAGATAGTATTTTTAGTCGTTGATTAATTCCTTAGGTGTATAAAAGCTATAAATTTTAGCAACTCTAACGATTGCGCAAGCTAATTATCATTTTAAAAAATTAATATTTCGTTGTAATCCTGAAAACTTGGTGCGCTTAACCGCCGACTTCTGAAAAACCTTTCTAAAAACATCTTCCGTTATCTCTTCCCAATCTTTTTTGGACATAGTAAGAAGTTCTGGATGTGGATTAAACAGGGGTTCGTTATGAGGTTTGGAAAATTTGTTCCAGGGACAAACATCTTGACAAACATCACATCCAAAGGCCCAGTCATCAAACTGGCCTTGAAATTCATTTGGAATTTCATTCTTCAATTCAATAGTAACATAGGAAATACATTTACTACCATCTACAACATAAGGCTCTACAATAGCTTCTGTTGGGCAGGCATCAATACATGCCGTACACGTACCGCAGTGATCGGTTACCGGTGTATCGTAATCCAATTCCAAATCTACTATCAATTCCGCTATAAAATAAAAAGAACCTGCCCGCTGCGTAAGTAGGTTACTATGCTTTCCAATCCACCCCAGTCCACTTTTAGCCGCCCAAGCTTTATCTAAAACCGGTGCCGAATCTACAAAAGCGCGACCATTAACCTCGCCTATTTCATCAGCTATAAATTCTTGAAGTTCTCTTAATTTAGATTTGATAACATGATGGTAATCGTGTCCATAGGCATATTTAGAAATTTTATACGTGTTTTCAATTTGCTTAGCTTCAGGATAATAGTTTAACAGCAGAGAAATCACAGATTTGGAACCTTCCACTAAAAGTCTAGGATCTAACCGCTTATCAAAATGGTTTTCCATGTAGGCCATTTCTCCGTGCATGTTCCGCTCCAACCAACGCTCTAAACGCGGAGCGTCCTCTTCCAAAAAATCTGCTTTAGAGATACCACAGGACAAAAAACCGAGTCGTTTTGCTTCTGTTTTTATAATTTCAGATGTCTTGGACCTATTCATCTTGCTATAAAATGAAGTTTCACAGCAACCGGTTTTAAAGAGATAAGCGGATTGATTTGTATATCGTCAACATCCGGCTCCAATTTATAGGTGTGAAGCAACTCTGCAATAGTCATTATCATCTCCTGCATGGCAAAATTATTACCAACGCACATACGTGGCCCTGCACCAAAAGGGAAATAATAATCTGAAAAATCCTTTTTATTACTAGGGTCAAATCGCTCCGGTATATAGTCTTGGGGCGCATCCCAGAAACGTTCATCCCTATGTAGTTCATAAATAGCCAAGAGCAGCATGGTATTTTTTGGAATCTTGTATCCATCTATTTCATCTTCGGCAATAGATTCCCTGTCTATGTAATACGCCGGCGGATACAACCGCATTCCCTCCTCAATACATTGTTTTACATAACCAAGATTTCTAAAATCTTCCATTTCAAGGTCCTTTCCCCAATCTAGTTGAGAAATTTCCTGATAAGCTTTTTCCTGTACTTCTGGATGTTTTGCTAGTAAATTCAACGTAAACCCTAAAGCATTTGCCGTGGTTTCGTGACCCGCCGCGAATAGGATGAGTACTTCATCTATTAGCTGTTCTTGGGACATGGAACTCCCATCTTCATATCGGGCCTTTAAAAGCATATCAAGTAAATCGTCCTTGTCGGAGTTTTCAGCAATCCGTTCCGCAATAATTTGACTCAAAATAGATCGTGCCTTTTTCGAGAGTGTTATATGGCTTTTAATTTTTCCAGATAAGATATACCACCAGTTCAAATAGGGTTGTCGCATTTCTTTAATGAGCATGTGCTGGTTGGCCTCGGTGATATCCTTTAGGTCTGCCATTTCCTTTTGGATATCATCACGACTAAATAACGACGTTGCCACCACTTGAAAGGCCAAATCGCCCATTAAGGGATATATATCTTGAAGTTGATTGGGACGAATGCGAGTTAACTCATTTCTAATAGCCTTTTGCATAATCTGCAAAAGGCCATGAAGCTTTTTCTTATGAAAAGCAGGCTGTACCATTCGGCGATGTGTTCGCCAATGTTCCCCGTTAGATGTCAATAATCCATGACCAATATATTTGGCTAAATCGACGGTTTGCAAAGAAGATTTTTGGTATTTTTTTTGCTCGGTTTGAAGTACCTGTTTTATGAATTTAGCGTGTCTCGTAAAAACGATACGCTTACGAAATCCTACTTCAACCTCAAAAATATCACCAAGCCTATTAAAATTATCATGGTGAAAAGGAAGTGGGTTGCTAAGGATTTGCTTTCTATTCTTGAATACGTGAGAACGTGAAACCAGTGGGAGTTTTTTTATCAAAATAAACCTCCTTGACTATTATTTTTAGTCCTCCCTAAATGTTTATAGGCCAATTCGGTCACTTCACGGCCACGGGGCGTCCTCATAATAAATCCCTGTTGTATTAAAAAAGGTTCGTAGACTTCTTCTATAGTTTCCGCACTCTCAGAAACCGCAGTCGCTATAGTCGTTACTCCTACTGGTCCTCCTTTAAATTTATCTATGATAGTTGTTAAAATTTTATTATCCATCTCGTCAAGTCCATGCGCATCTACATTTAAGGCTTTTAGGCTAAATTTGGATATCTCCATGTCTATATTACCATTCCCTTTGATTTGGGCAAAATCACGAACACGTCGCAATAGCGAATTACAAATCCGTGGCGTTCCCCTGCTCCTACCAGCAATCTCAATAGCAGCATCGTTAGTAATGGAAACTTTTAGAATTTCCGCACTTCGTTCCACAATCGTGGACAATAGTTCCGTTGAATAATATTGCAACCTACTTTGAATCCCAAAACGCGCCCTCATAGGAGCCGTTAACAATCCGGAACGCGTGGTTGCGCCAATCAAGGTAAACGGGTTCAAGTTTATTTGCACCGATCTTGCGTTGGGACCGCTCTCAATCATAATATCAATCTTGTAGTCTTCCATTGCAGAATACAGATATTCTTCCACAATAGGACTCAATCTATGAATCTCATCTATAAAAAGTACGTCACGTTCGTCTAAATTCGTCAATAACCCTGCTAGGTCACCCGGCTTATCTAAAACTGGGCCTGAAGTAATCTTTATTCCTACTTCTAACTCGTTCGCTAATATATTAGCCAAGGTTGTTTTACCCAGTCCTGGAGGACCATGAAACAAAGTGTGATCTAAAGCCTCTCCACGCTGGTTTGCAGCCTCTACAAAAACCTTAAGATTCTCCAGAACCTGTTCTTGCCCAGTAAAGTCATCAAAACTAATAGGTCTTAACACTTTTTCTATATCCAGTTCGGCATCTGAAAAACCGTCTGCAGAAGGGTCTAAATACTCGTTCATATCTTAACAAAGATAGGCAAACACTCCTAAAGTTTTTCCTTGCTAAGCACCCTTTATTTTGATTAAAATCATAAAGAAATTCGTAATTTTAAAACATGGAAAAGAAAGTATACACCCCGGGAACCTTACAATATATCCCATTCTTTTATGTGATTTGGTCAGATGATTTGGTTTCGGCTTCAGAAATTAATGTAGTTGAAAAAGCAATCAAAAACGATACTAGCCTAAACCCCAATGAAAAGACAGTGCTATACTCCTGGCTAAACGTTAAAACACCTCCAAAGAACGAAACAATAAAACAGTGGAAACAGACGATTTCTAATTCTAAGGTGAAACTTATTGAAAGTGAAACATATCCTCTAGCAACTTTTAGTCAAAAGATAGTTTGCCATTATAACGATACTTGTCCCTTTAACGATAGTTTAAAGAATATCGAAATTAATTTAGGTATTCAGCCCAACCACTATAACCATCTATTTGACGTAGAAGTGGTGCATGAAATCTCTTCAGGTTTCTTTAAAGCTTCTGAAATTGACAGCCTTTTAAAAGGTAAGAATGCAAAAGTTATAGACCATTTTAGAAATACCTTGAACCACCCTATTTTTAAATGGGATACTCATAGAAACAAAGAAGAGTTCCGGAAAAAAGTTTTGAATCAGGTCATTTTTTTGGCAGACAAAGGCTATGGAGCTATGGCCTTTTCTAAAGCATACGGAGGAACAGAAGATATGGAAGGATACGCCACCATATTTGAAAATATGATGTTTGTAGATGGCAGCCTTACCATAAAATTTGGAGTCCAATTTGGACTCTTTGGTGGTAGTATTCAAAAATTAGGTACAAAAAAACATCATGATGCTTATTTGGGCAAAACAGGCAAGGCTAGTTTATTAGGATGTTTTGCCATGACTGAAACGGGCCATGGCTCCAACGTAAGGGGCATAAAAACCACAGCCACCTACAACAGAACTGAAGATAGCATCATCATACATACCCCAGGAAAAAACGACAATAAAGAATACATAGGCAATGCATTACATTCTACTATGGCTAGTGTGTTCGCCCAATTAATCGTGGATGGCAAAAACGAGGGAGTTCATGCTATTCTAGTGCCTTTGCGTGACACTAATCACAATACGTTACCGGGTGTTACTATAGAGGACAATGGCTATAAACTGGGATTAAACGGAGTAGACAACGGTAAAATATGGTTTCATCAAGTAGAAGTTCCAAGAGAAAATCTACTGAATAAATACGGAGATATTACTACCGAGGGGGTCTATAAATCTGATATTAAAAATCCAAACAAGCGATTTTTTACCATGTTGGGGACCTTAGTAGGCGGGAGAATATGCGTAGCACGCGCTGGGCTTGGAGGGGCTAAAATGGCCTTGGCCATAGCTATAAAACATGCATTAAAGAGGCGACAGTTTAATGATAGTGTTAAGGTACAAGAAGATTTACTTATGGATTATCCTACACATCAACTGCGTCTAACTCCATTAGTAGCTAGTTCCTACGTATATCATGTAACCTTAGACAAAATGATGGAAGCCTACTGTGACGAAACCCAGCCAGACAAACGCAAGGTAGAAACACAGGTTGCAGGATTAAAAGCTATAATTACCTGGTTCGCTAATGATACTATACAAGAATGCCGTGAAGCATGTGGTGGTAAAGGGTATCTTTTGGAAAACAGAATTGCAGACCTAAAAGGTGATGTAGATATTTTTACCACATTTGAAGGAGATAACAATGTGTTACTTCAATTGGCTGCCAAAGGGGTACTATCAGATTTTAAGGCTGAATTCAATAGTGCAGGCTTTACCACCGTGCTTAAGTTATTAAGCAAACAACTAAGCGATAAACTCACTACAATTAATCCTGTATATTCCAATAAGGTTGACAAAGAACATCTATACAATCCAAAATTCCATAAACACGCTTTTAATTACAGAACCAGGAGACTTACCTACACATTAGCCATGCGTATAAGAGGGTATATTAAAAAAGGCGTACCGTCCTATCAAGCATTTTTAAAAGTTCAGACGCATTTATTGGCTTTGGGCAAGGCGTACAGTGTTGAATTGGCATACTCAACATTTTACACTTTTACAGAGAATATTGAGGACGAAAAAAACAAAGAACTTTTCCGAAAATTAGGTAGTTTGTATGCCTTGTACGAGATACGTAAAGATGCATCTTGGTATTTGGAACAAGGCTATTTGGGGAACACAAAATCAAAAGCAATTAGGCAACGTACCGAAAGGCTTTGTACAGAGTTACGACCTCATATTAACTCATTGGTTGATGGTTTTGGGATTCCAGAACATTGTATGTCCGCACCCATAGCTAAAGAATAATATGTAAAAAAAGCAAAGAGAACGCTGCTAATTATTTTCTTTATGTAGCTGAGAGGTATCCAAAAAGTCAGTTATTATGATTTTAGGGTTGCCATAAAGACTGGTTTTAGAAGCACCCTTAGCGGACAGTTCAAATTTCTCTACGGCATGAACTTTAGCATCGGGAGAATCTTCCGTAAAAAGAACAACAGTTTTGGACAGGAACTCTTCTGCATTGAGATTCGTATTACCATATAATTTAGCAGTCAGCACATCCGTATTGCCCTCTAGCTTAAGCGATGCATTATTGTACATATACACCGAATGGTTCTGACCGGTGGCGTATACCTTAGCATCAATCTTATCTTTAAACAAAAGATTAAGAGAATCACTGGCCACATTAAAATCACCAGAACTATTACCTTTCATATTTATATTGATAAGGTCTGCCGTAGCATTCAAAATAAGTCTAGCCGTTCCCGAAGTATTCACCTCCAACATATCGGAAGTGATTACATCCTTCATTGTAATTAGACCAGTACTAAGCGTCAAAGCGTCTAATGTTGCATAAAACACCGTAACGCTCAACTTCTTCTTAGAAGTAATGTTATAGAATGAAGAAATGAACAATGTACCATCCTTCACGGTAAACTTTAAAACGTCCATTAGATTATCATCGGCTTCAATTGTAACACTCTCCGAGTTTCCTTTTTGAATCATCACCTCTAAATCGTCGCTTAACGAGATAGCATTGAAAGGTGGTAACTCTTCTGTCCTCACTATCACATTCCTATTTCCTTTTAACTTTGGTTTTCTCTGAGCAAAACTCTGGAAACCAAAACAAAACACTACAAGTACAATAAGTATTCTTTTCATATTAGTATCATTACACTTAATAAAATAAATTCATCTTTTAAATGCATTATAAAAGTACAACATTCTAAATAGTAAACTAACTGCAAAAAAAATGCCCAACTTATTAAGTTGGGCATTTATCTAGATTTATATTCCAACTTAATGGTTTAATTCCTCCTCATCATTCTGTAAAGGAACGTTTTGAGGCACAAAATCTTGTCCTGGAATTATGTATTCTCCATCTTCGTCAACCTTGCTGTAATCATAAGCCCATCTGTGTACTTCCGGGATGGCACCTGGCCAGTTTCCATGGATATGCTCCTGAGGCGCAGTCCATTCCAACGTATTGGAACTCCAAGGGTTTTGAGGTCCTTTTTTTCCATAAAACATACTGTAAACGAAGTTCGCAACAAACACCAATTGTGCGGCAGCAGCAATCAGAGCGAACACGGTCATCAATACCTGCACATCGGATAATTCATCAAACATTGGAAATGCCGTGTTTTGATAATATCTTCTTGGAACACCAGCCATACCTACAAAATGCATTGGAAAGAATACACCGTAAGCACAAATCGCAGTTACCCAAAAATGCACATAACCCATATTCTTATTCAGCATTCTACCTTCAAACATTTTAGGGAACCAGTGATACACCCCTGCGAACAATCCATAAAGAGCAGATATACCCATTACAAGGTGGAAATGCGCTACTACAAAATACGTATCATGCACATTTATATCCAAGGTGCTATCTCCTAATATAATCCCAGTAAGACCACCAGTAATAAACGTGGATACTAACCCAATTGAGAACAACATAGCCGGATTCAGTTGGAGATTACCTTTCCAAAGCGTTGTTATATAATTAAATGCTTTTACAGCTGATGGAATCGCAATCAACAAAGTAGTAAAGGTAAATACCGATCCTAAGAAAGGATTCATACCAGAAATAAACATATGGTGACCCCAAACGATTGTAGATAAGAAAGCTATTGCTAAAATAGACGCTACCATGGCACGATAACCAAAAATAGGTTTCCTAGCGTTTGTAGACATTACTTCAGATGTAATACCCAACGCTGGTAATAATACGATATATACCTCTGGGTGACCTAAGAACCAAAATAAGTGCTCATAGAGCACAGGAGAACCACCTTGGTAGTGTAACACTTCACCTTGAATAAATATATCCGATAGGAAAAACGAAGTACCAAAGCTCCTATCCATAATCAACATCAACGCTGCTGAAAGTAAAACAGGAAAAGAAATAACCCCAATTATAGCGGTAACAAAGAATGCCCAAATAGTCAAAGGCAATCGTGTCATAGACATACCTTTAGTTCTAAGGTTTATTACCGTTACTATATAGTTTAATGAACCCAATAAGGAAGACGCAATGAATATAGCCATGGAAGACAACCATAAGGTCATTCCCATACCCGATCCAGGTTGCGCCATAGGTAGCGCACTCAAGGGTGGATATATTGTCCATCCAGCAGCAGCTGGTCCCGCTTCCACAAATAACGAAATTACCATAACAACGCTAGCTACAAAAAACATCCAAAAAGAAACCATATTAAGGAAACCAGATGCCATATCACGGGCACCAATTTGCAAGGGAATTAATAAGTTACTAAACGTACCACTTAATCCTGCCGTTAAAACAAAGAACACCATTATAGTACCATGCATTGTAACTAATGCTAAATACACATCGGCATCCATTATTCCGTCAGGAGCCCATTTACCTAAAAATGTATCAAAAACTAAGAATGATTCTCCTGGCCATGCCAACTGCATCCTCATCAACAAAGACATTGCAATGCCGATAAAACCCATAACCAAAACACCTAAAATCAGGTATTGTTTGGCAATCATTTTATGATCTTGACTAAAAATATACTTTGTTACAAACGTTTCTTTGTGATGGTGCCCATGATCGTCGTGAGCATGTTCATCTACATGTGCTGTTACTGATGACATAATCTTTTTTTTATTTAATTTTCTTTTTCTAGCCTAATTTACTCAGCGGACATAGCCATGGTCTCTTGAAACGTCTGTTGACCTTTCAACCACTCATTGTATTCCTCTTCCGTCTCCACTATAATCTTCATTTGCATATTGTAATGAGATTTACCGCAAATTTTATTACAAAGAAGTATATAATCAAACTCCCATGGATCTAAGATTTCATCTCCACTAGCTGATTTCTCCGCTCTTATTATATTGGTTCTTTTCACCTTATCCACAACATCTGGATCCTGGCGCATCTCCTCGGTTGTATAGATTGGTGTAAATGAAAACTCTGTTGTCATTCCGGGTACACAGTTCATTTGTGCTCTGAAGTGCGGCATATATGCAGAGTGTAAAACATCTTGGGAACGCATTTTAAAGTTTACTTTTCTACCTACGGGCAAATGCAACTCTTTTACTATAATATCATCCGAAGCATAGGTATCTGCTTCATCCAGTCCCATTACATTAGCCCTATCAATATCAATAAGTCTAACATTAGCACCACCTAACACATTATCACTACCACCATATCTAGCGGTCCAATTAAATTGTTGTGCATACAACTCTACAATCAATGGATCATCTTCATCATTAACATCCATTATATTTGTCCAAGTATATAAGCCCCAAAGAATTAAACCGGCCAATACAATGACTGGTATAATGGTCCAAATAAATTCTAGTCTATCATTATCGGCATAGAACAAAGCCTTTTTACCTTTCTCACCTCTGTACTTGTATCCAAAATAATGTAAGAGCGCTTGCGTTATGGTCTGTACAATGAAGATGATAATCATTGAGATAAACATCAGGTAATCCACTTCAGCACCGTGTTCAGAACCTGCTGTAGGCAACAAAAACTTTGAATACTTAGCAAAACTAAAAATCGTTATACCGTAGATAAATACAAGAAAAGCAAACAGCATATAACCATTATACTTATTGTCCTTATCTGTTGCAATTTCGGTATTATTCGTTTTAAGCTGTGACAGCTCAAAAATCTTGGTCATTTGCCAAATAGCAATTGCCACGAGTACTAAAACAACTAAAATTAATAATGTAGTCATTGTATGATTTGATATTATACTTTAAAATTTATTAATAATGAAAGTGTTTACTTTCTTCAATAAATGGATTTCTCTTAGGTTGTAAAGGTGCTGTTGCAAGCGCCCTAAACACCCAAAATATAAAGAAACCGGCAAAAAACAATACAGAACTGATTTCAGGGATACCAATGTACCATTGATCTCCTACAGTAGCTGGCATAATAGCGTTAAAAATATCCATATAATGCCCTGCCAAAATAACAAGTCCAGCCATTACAACAAACCAATTCACACGTTTGTAATCACTATTCATTAATAATAGTACAGGGAATAGAAAGTTCATGGCTACCATGCCAAAGAACGGTAAGTTATAATCTTCTATTCTTGTTACAAAATACGTTACCTCTTCTGGAATATTGGCGTACCAAATTAACATAAATTGAGAGAACCATAAATAAGTCCAAAATATGCTAATTCCAAACATAAACTTAGCCAAATCATGTATATGACTATCGTTGACATCTGGCAGATGTCCTTTAGATTTGAGATATATAGTAACCATGGCAATTACCGTGATACCGGATACAAACATACTTGCGAAAATATACCAGCCAAATAGCGTACTAAACCAATGCGGATCTACACTCATTATCCAATCCCATGACATCACAGACTCACTAATCAAGTAAAACACTAAGAAACCAGCAGATATCCTAAAATTCAGTTTAAAATTAGAGTCATCGTCAGAGGCATCCTGCTTTAGCGAAAGTTTTCTGGAATATTCCCTGTATCCAATCCAACCAGCCAAAAATATGACAGCTCTTATCAGGAAAAAGGTTGGATTTAAATAACCAGATTTTGCTTGTATGATTTCATCATGCGCCACTATCTCCGGGTCCATCCAAATAAACAAATGATTCATATGCAATACGGAGAGCAATAAGATTACAAATACGATAATACCTCCGGGTACTAAATAAGCTGTAATAGCTTCCATCACCCTAAACAACAGGGGAGACCAGCCTGCTTGGGCCGCCCGCTGAATGGCATAGAAAGCCAAAACTCCTAAAGAAATCATCATAAAAAAGAATGCAGCAACATAAAGTGCAGCCCAAGGTTTATTTTGAAGTTGATGCAGCAAATGCTCATCGTGTGCCGCGTCGTGTCCTTCATCATGTGTTGCTACTGCATGCGATGCGTCTTCATCATGACCGTCATCGTGACTTGCAACCATTGCCTTTGCTTCTTCTACCGTGTTAGGAGCCATAACAAATCCACCGACAATCCCTAAAAGGCCTACTGCCATCAGAATTATGGAACCAATTTTTAGTCTATTTGAAAACGTATACATAGTATTGCTTACCTATTATTTGGTTAAATCACTCTTTAGTTGCATCACATACTCTGACACTTGCCACATTTCCGTCGTATTCAGTTGAGAAGCGTAAGATCCCATTGAATTTAAACCGTATTGTACCACATGAAAAGTAGAACCTACATTAATATTTCTAGCAGCATCATCGTAACTAGGAACTCCTAATATTTTCTCCCTTTTCACCAAAGTACCTTGTCCTTTACCTTTTGGACCATGGCAAATAGCACAATATATATTATACATTTCTTTACCCTTGGTCAAATTTATCTCAACATTTACAGAATCTAATGGGCTAACATTTAATCTAGCCAATTCTCTCCCTTCAAGGGTGTTTTCAATTCCGTAAGGCAACCAACCTCTATTAATCGTATTCGCTGGTGGCACCATCGCCTGAGAACCATTGGGTAAAAAATCTACCTGCTGATACGTTTCATAGCCAACTGGCTCATACATATTAGGCATATACTGATAATTTCGCTTGGTCTTATCACTGCAAGAAGCCAACAACATCAGCAATCCAAACGTTACTATTATTTTTTTAAAACTGTTCATATTTAATGACTGTTTTTTTCTGATATATTTATTTCTACAGCTCCTGTATCTGCTAACAAATCCTTCAATTCTTGCTCGTTATCATGAATCTCTATTTCCATTAGAAAATGATCATCGGTCGTTCTTACATCAGGATTTTCAGCTTTCTTAAACGGCCATAACCTACTCCTTAAATAGAACGTAATTACCATTAAGTGAGCTGCAAAGAAAACGGTCAATTCAAACATAATTGGAACGAACGCCGGCATATTTTCCAAGTAACTAAAACTTGGTTTCCCACCTATATCTTGCGGCCAATCCTCTATCATGATGTAATTCATCATTACTACTGACACGGCAAGACCCACACAACCATAAAGAAAAGCGGTTATTGCAATTCTTGTTGGCTCCAATCCCATAGCTTTGTCCAATCCGTGGACTGGAAAAGGACAATAGACTTCATCTATATGATGCTTAGCTGCTTTTACCTTTTTAACGGCGAGCATCAATATATCATCATCGTCGTAAAAAGCATGTATAACTTTAGATGCCATATTTATCTTTTGTTATTTAATAATAATGTTGCCTGTCCAGCCCAATCATCACGTTGTGCCCTACCTGGGAACGAACCTGTTATAGAATCCAACAAGTTGTACTCCTTTTCAGTCATCCTAGCTACTTGGGCAAACGTAAATATTCCAATCTGATTTAAGGTTGATTCCATTTGTGGTCCAATACCTTTTACCTTTTTAAGGTCGTCCGGTGTATCTTTTGTAGCATCAAAAGTTCCTAGAGAACTTAATAACTCCGTAACTCCCATTTTATCATCCACTACCGGAGCAATTTCCTCTGTAACAACAGTATCTGTAATCGCAACATTTGCCGTAGCTATCTGATACAGTGGCTTACCTGATTCTCTTAAATCTTTATACTTCTGCCCTGATGCTTTAAGAATTGATTTCACCTCTGCCTGAGCAATAACCGGGAATGTCCTTGCATATAAAAGGAATAACACAAAAAAGAATCCGATTGTACCAATAAAAATTCCAATGTCCACAAAAGTGGGAGAGAACATTGTCCATGAAGATGGCAAATAATCTCTGTGTAATGACGTAACTATAATTACAAAACGTTCAAACCACATTCCTATATTCACTACAATAGAAATAAAGAACGAGAACATTATGCTTGTACGTAGCTTTTTGAACCACATAAACTGTGGAGAAAACACATTACAAGTCATCATAGACCAATAAGCCCACCAATAAGGTCCAGTTGCCCTATTCAAGAATGCGTACTGCTCGTATTCAACCCCCGAATACCAAGCCATAAACAATTCCGTGATATAAGCACAACCCACAATAGAACCTGTAAGCATGATTACAATGTTCATTAACTCTATATGCTGCACCGTAATGTAAGCTTCTAAATGACATACTTTCCTCATTATAATCAATAAGGTATTTACCATAGCAAACCCAGAAAAGATTGCGCCAGCCACAAAATATGGTGGAAAAATGGTAGTGTGCCATCCTGGTATTACAGACGTAGCAAAGTCAAAAGATACAATCGTGTGTACCGAAAGTACCAACGGTGTTGCCAAACCTGCCAAAACAAGGGAAACTTCTTCAAAACGCTGCCAATCCTTAGCTCTTCCACTCCACCCAAAGCTCAATAAACCGTATATTTTCTTTTGAAAAGGCAAAACGGCCCTATCACGAATCATTGCAAAATCGGGTAGTAATCCAGTCCACCAGAATACCAATGAAACGGACAAATAAGTTGAAATGGCAAATACATCCCAGAGTAACGGAGAGTTAAAATTCACCCATAAAGAACCAAATTGATTTGGAATAGGCAATACCCAGTATGCCAACCATGGTCTACCCATGTGGATAATAGGAAATAATCCGGCTTGTATTACCGAGAAAATTGTCATAGCCTCCGCAGAACGGTTAATTGCCATTCTCCATTTTTGACGAAACAATAACAGTACCGCAGAAATTAAAGTTCCTGCATGACCGATACCTACCCACCATACAAAGTTGGTAATATCCCAAGCCCAGTTAACTGTTTTGTTCAAACCCCAGGTACCTATACCTGTGGAAATCGTGTAAATAATACATCCTACTCCCCACAAAAATGCAACCAGAGCAATGGAAAAAACTATCCACCAATGGGTATTTGCTCTTCCTTCTACAGGAGCAGCAATATCCACGGTTACATCGTGGTAGCCTTTGTTTCCGACTACTAGTGGTTTTCGTATAGGAGCTTCGTAATGCGACGCCATAGACTTCTGTTATAATTACTTTCTAGTATTGTTATGCTTCGTTGGTATTTCTAACTTTTACATGATAGAATACGTTGGGTTTTGTACCCACATATTCTAAAAGATGGTACATTCTATCACTTTCCTTTAGTTCAGCAACCTCACTTTTCTTGTCATTGATGTCGCCAAATACGATAGCACCGTTACCACAAGCCATAGAACAAGCTGTTTGAAATTCACCATCTTCTATTAAACGACCATCCCTCTTGGCATCTAAAATAGTTTTTTGTGTCTTTTGAATACACATAGAACATTTTTCAATAACACCTCTTGATCTAACGTTTACATCCGGGTTCAACACCATCTTACCCAAATCGTTGTTCATATGAAAATCGAACTCATCATTGTTGTTGTAAAGGAACCAGTTGAATCTCCTTACTTTATAAGGACAATTGTTGGCACAATATCTTGTACCTACACATCTGTTGTACGCCATTTGGTTCTGACCTTGTCTACCGTGCGATGTTGCCGCAACAGGACAAACCGTTTCACATGGAGCATGGTTGCAATGCTGACACATTACAGGTTGAAAAACAACTTGTGGATTATCCGAAGGATTTTCCAATTCACCAAAACCTCCTAAAGAACCATTAGCACCAGAGAGGCCATCAAAAGCTTCTTTTTTATCTACATCTCCTTGGAATGTTTCCTCCGAAGAATAGTACCTATCAATACGCAACCAATGCATATCACGAGACTTCCGTACCTCTGCCTTACCTACTACAGGGACATTGTTCTCTGCATGACAAGCAATAACACAAGCGCCACAACCCGTACAAGAGTTCAAGTCTATAGACATGTTAAAGTGATGTCCTATAGAACGATCAAAGCTCTCCCATAAATCTACGGTATTTGCAGGAACTTCTTGATGATTCAAGGACACTTGCGGAACATGATTCCACTCCGCATGGTCTTTTGTATTGAATATCTCTAAAGTGGTCTCTTTGATTATATCATCACGACCCATTAAGGTTTTATGCAATTGAATACAGGCAAATTGATGCATTCCAGATGCCTTTGCAATGCTAACGGACTGGTTTGAAGCAAAGCCTTCATACACCTTATACGCATTTACACCAGTTTGCATTTCATCTTTTAACCCTACTGTTTTTCCATAACCAAACGAGAGTCCAACAGAACCCTTAGCCTGCCCTGGCTGTATAATAACGGGTACATTTTCCAGAACCACATCATTAACCGTAAGATTTACATAGCTGCCATCTAAACCACCATCTGCAACGTTTACATTTTCCAAGCCCATATCTAGGGCATCTGCTTTTGAAATAGTAACATAGTTATCCCAAGACACTCTTGTAATAGGATCTGGAAATTCTTGCAACCAAGGATTACTTGCTTGCTGACCATCACCCATTCCTACTTTAGAGTAAAGTGAAAGCTCCATAGGACTACCCGTACTATTAACTAAGCTTCTTAAGGCTGAAGCTATTGACGTAGTTGAAAATGAAATTCCTTCTTCAACAGTAGAAGCTACCTCATTAACCAACCCTTCCAGCATAGGTGCAGTTTTTACAAACACACCATCCTGAAGCGCCTGACCCCAATCGGAACCATTTAAGATACCTCCACTCCAAGTTTCCCTTATATAATCGTAATAGGACTGTTCGCTTCCCATCCAAGACAACACAGCACCCTGAAATTGCTTAGTATCAAATAATTGCTGTATCGTAGGCTGCATAAGACTATAATGCCCCTTTTTGATTTCCAAATCACCCCAAGATTCTAAATAATGATTGGAGGCTGCAACATATTGAACCAGCTCTGTAGTTTCATTCCAATTTGTTGAAAAGGCAACCGAGAGATCTACCTTCTCTAGTCCAGAGACAAAATCACTAGCGTTAGGCAAGGTATACGCCGGGTTTACCCCGTCCATAATCAAGGCTCCTATTTTACCAGAATTCATATCGGAAATCAAAGCGTTCAATTTCCCAACACTACCTTCTCTAGTATACTTTGGCGCCTTAACGTCAAAGGCATTACTATTTAATTTTTCGTTTATTGCCAGTACTACGGCCTGGGCGTTCTCATCATCCAAACCAGATACAACTACTGCGTTTGATCCGGCTTTTTTCAACTCCATAGAAAGCTGATCTACCAATACATCGTAATCGGAAGTTGTCCCCCCTACGTTGGCACCTGTGAGTTTACCAAATAACTTAGCCAATACTACTTTTTGAGCAGAAGGCTTTAAAGGAATTCTCTTATCTGCGTTTGAACCTGTTAAAGACATATTTGCCTCTACTTGTATGTGCCTAGACATCTTTCCGTCCTTTGGAACTCTTCCCCTGGAGTAGCCAGAATCATAGCCACCACCTTGCCAATCAGCAAGAAAATCTGCGCCAATTGACAGAATCAAAGACGCTTTTTGAAAATCGTAATCTGCTAAAGCGCGCTCACCGTACCTATTCTCAAAGGCAGTTAATCCTGCATCACAAGAAATAGCATCATACGTAATATGCTCTATATTTTCATTAGCAGCAAGAAGTTCCTTCATTAATCTGTTCGTAGAAGGACTTGCATAGCTAGCAGTTAAAATGGCAACCTTCTTAGAAGAACCTTTTAAACTAGCCATTTTAGATTTTACAGCTGCATTAAGAGTATCCCATTCCGCGGGCTCACCATTAAACGAAGGCCCTTGCAACCTAGTACTATCATATAACGAAAGTATGGAAGCTTGAACACGAGCATTGGCGCTACCACCAACTTTAGCCAGCGTATTGTTCTCTATCTTTATTGGGCGCCCTTCCCTAGTTTTTATTAAAATACTTGCAAAATCAAAACCATTTGCAATTGTTGTAGCATAGAAATTAGCAACACCGGGAATAATATTCTCAGGTTGTACCACATATGGTATAGACTTAATCACCGGACCCTCGCATGCTGCCAAAGAAGCTGCAGCCGTACTAAATCCAACATACTTAAGAAAATCCCTTCTATTTGTATTTGTTGATGACAAGGTTTCCTTATCTCCAAGAAACTCATCTACCGGAATCTCTTCAACAAACTCGTTCTGCCTTAAAGCCGCAACAATGGAATCGTTTGGATCTAACTCCGCTTCGCTCTTCCAATATTTTTTATTCGATGCCATATGCAATATCTGTAATTAGCTTCTTTCCTTTATTATTAATAGTGACACTTTCCGCACTCTAGACCACCCATTTGAGCTGCTGTCAAATTCTCTACTCCATATTTTTTAGAAAGCTCTGCATGAATTTTTTCGTAATACGCATTTCCCTCCACCTTAACATTAGTTTCACGGTGACAATTAATACACCACCCCATAGTTAAAGGAGAATACTGATACATAATTTCCATCTCTTCAACAGGACCATGACATGTTTGACATTCAATTCCGCCAACGGAAACGTGCTGAGAGTGATTAAAATATGCGAAATCTGGAAGGTTGTGAATACGCACCCATTCTACAGGCTGACTTTCTCCAGTATATTTCTGGTTCTCTTCATCCCAACCAACGGCCTTATAAAGCTTTTTTATTTCTTTTGTATAGAACTCGTTAGTGTATCCGTTTGCCAAATCATCTTGTGTCGGTCCTTCTGGATTTCCTTTGTACTCGTATATAGACTTATGACAATTCATACAAACATTCAAAGAGGGTATCCCGGAATGTTTAGACACCCTTGCGGATGAGTGACAATACTTACACTCTATTTTATTCGCTCCAGCATGTATCTTATGAGAATAGTGTATGGGCTGTATTGGTGCATATCCTTGGTCAACACCTACCTGCATCATCCAACCGTACGCGAAGTAAGCGCTTCCTAACAATAAAAATATTGCCGTTACCAGAACCAAAAACTGATTTTGTGCAAAGGCTTTCCAAATTGGTGTTCTTTTTTCTGCCTTTTCTTTTTCAACAGTTATACCACTAGCTTCCGCAATGCGAGTAAGGGTATTGTTCACTAAAATCAACATGACTACCAAAAGACCGAAGACAAGAACAAGAGCGCCTAGAATAATTTCGTTGGAAATCCCACCAGAGGCTCCAGCGCCAGAAGCTACAACAGCATCACCTGCTGGTACGATGGGAGCTGGCGGCGGCGCAGCCGTATACGCTAGAATATTATCAATATCTGCATTTGACAATGTTGGAAAAGCTGTCATTGCAGCTTGGTTGTACTCTGCATATATTTTTACAGCGTAATCATCACCGGATTTAATCATTCCCGCACTATTCTTGATCCAAGAATATAACCATTCCTTATCCAAACCCTCCTCTTCAGCCAAGCGAGACTCAACATTTGCAAGAGCAGGACCAGTCATCTTTCGATTCAAAGCATGACATGCAGCACAATTTTGATTAAACAACGCTTTTCCAGCAACAGGATCAGCTGAACCAGCTACCTCCTCTTCTTGGGCACTTAATGAAACGGAAAAAAACAGGAAAGCTATAAAGCTAAATCCTAAAACTTTAGAAAACTGATTGCGGTATGTAACCTTTTTCATATATGGAATATTTCAATCGTAATCTTGGCATGATATTGGTTTTGCTTTCATTGCAACAACCCATTAAAAGCCTAAATTGAATGCAAAAATACGACATAGACTTTATTTGAAAAAATGTTAATCTATTAATAGCTCACAATTTATAACTGTTCTAAATAAATAAAAACACACTGGATTTACTCCTTAAAAAAATTATATTTGCAACATGCAGAAAACCATATTATTAGCCTTATGAAAAAAATTATCTACCTCTCCTTGGTTTTATTAACAAGTCTTTGCACTTATGGCCAAGAAGGACAGCTTTCTATAGAGCAGGACGAAAAAATTGAAGAATTATTAGATTTATACAAATCAGCGCTAAGCACTACAGAGTACTATCAGATTCAAGTGGGGTTTGGAAGTCATGCACAGGCAGAAAGCATTAAATCAGACGTAGAACAGGATTTCCCAAACCTTGTTTCTAAAATAGATTTTGATTCACCCACATATAGAGTAAGAGTTGGTCGATTTAAAACTAAAATAGAAGCAGAACGAAAGTTTAACGAGGTACGTTCAAAATACCCAAACGCGATGTTATTAAAACCAAAAAAATCGGCCAAATAGACCGATTTTTTTTAGTGTTACGCTTAAATTATTTTGACTTTAGTTTTTTCTTCACAGCTACTTCTTGGAAGCCTTCTACAACATCATCTATTTGAATGTCGTTGTAATTCTTGATTTGCAAACCACAGTCATAGCCCTTTGCAACTTCTTTTACATCATCCTTAAATCGTTTCAAGGATGCAAACTCGCCTGTATAAATCACCACACCATCCCTAATTAAACGAATACTTGAATTACGGAAGAGTTTTCCTGTAGTTACCATACAACCTGCGATAGTTCCAATTTTAGAAATCTTAAAGGTCTCCCTAATTTCCGCAGTACCTGTAATTTCTTCCTTCATTTCTGGAGAAAGCATACCTTCCATCGCGTCCTTAAGGTCATTTATAGCATCATATATAATAGAATACATACGAATATCAATTTCCTCTTTCTCTGCAATAGACTTGGCATTACCCATTGGTCTAACGTTAAATCCAATAATTACCGCATCTGAAGCAGAAGCGAGCAATACGTCGGATTCCGTAATTGGACCAACAGCTTTATAAATTATATTCACCTGAATTTCATCCGTAGACAATTTCTGGAACGAGTCCGTCAAGGCTTCAACTGAACCATCAACATCACCTTTCAAAATAATATTCAGCTCTTTGAATTCACCCAAGGCAATTCGCCTACCGATTTCATCCAAGGTAATATGACGTTGTGTCCTTACGGATTGCTCACGCTGTAATTGAGATCTTCTCGCTGCTATTTGCTTTGCTTCACGCTCATCCTCTAAAACATAGAACTTATCACCAGCTTGTGGTGCACTATCCAATCCTAAAATAGAGATAGGCCTAGATGGTCCTACTTCGGAAACATTTTTACCGCGTTCATCCTGCATTGCTTTAACCTTACCACTTGTGGTACCAGCCAACACATAATCGCCTATTTTTAGCGTTCCTGCTTGAACAAGAATAGTAGAAATATATCCTTTTCCCTTATCTAAAAAAGCTTCCACAACCGTTCCGGTTGCAGGTTTATCAGGATTGGCTTTTAACTCTAACAACTCAGCCTCCAACAACACTTTTTCCAAAAGTTCTTTTACGCCTGCACCTGTTTTAGCTGAAATATCATGGGACTGAATCTTTCCTCCCCAGTCTTCCACCAACAGATTCATTTGTGCTAGACCTTCCTTAATTTTTTCTGGATTAGATGTAGATTTATCAATTTTATTTATTGCAAAGATAATAGGAACACCGGCTGCTTGCGCGTGACTTATAGCTTCCTTGGTTTGTGGCATGATGTCATCATCTGCTGCAACCACGATAATCGCAATATCCGTTACTTGAGCTCCCCTGGCACGCATGGCCGTAAAAGCCTCGTGACCTGGTGTATCTAAAAATGAAATACTTTCTCCGTTTTCTAAGGTAACGCCATAAGCACCAATGTGCTGGGTTATACCCCCACTTTCACCTGCAATAACATTTTCCTCTCTAATATAATCAAGTAATGAAGTTTTACCATGATCCACGTGACCCATTACGGTAACTATCGGTGCTCTAGGCTTTAAGTCCTCAGGAGCATCTTCTTCCTCAACAATACTTTCTTCTATATCAGCAGTAACAAAATCTACCTCATAACCAAACTCCTCTGCAACAATGGACAATGTTTCTGCATCCAAACGCTGATTCATGGTAACCATGATGCCTAAGGACATACAAGCAGAAATAATCTCCGTAGTAGAAACATCCATCATCGTAGCAACTTCGCTAGCTGTAACGAACTCTGTCACTTTCAGAACCTTACTTTCTAATTCTTGCTGTTCTAAATCTTTCTCAGTCTGTTCTCTATGCTGGTCTCTTTTACTTCTTCTATATTTTGCACCTTTACCCTTCTTGGATTTACCTTGTAATTTCTCTAAGGTCTCCCGTACTTGTTTTTGCACATCTACCTCTGTAGGCTCTACCTTATTTACAGGTGCTAAACGCCTACTATTCCCTCGTCTATCTCCAGTGCTCGCAGCTCCTGTTCCTCTTGCTGCTCCTGCTCCTCTTGCTGCTCCCGGAGCTGTACTAGTATTTTTACTAACAATACGTTTTCTGCGTTTCTTACGATCCGCTATATCATTCTTTTTATCCTCTTTTTTCTTGGGTTTCTTAAACTTGGATAAATCAATCTTATCCCCCATTATCTTCGGACCAGATAATTTTTGATATTGTGTTTCTATCGTTTTTGGCTCATCTGACTCCGAACCCTCTGTAACTTCCGCTACAACTTCTGCTATAACTTCTTCTTCTTTCTTGGGAGTAATTGTAGTTTTTGGCTTTTCTTCTGCAGCTTTTTCCGTTTGTTTTGGAGCCTCAAGCTCCTCCTTTTTCTCAACCGCTACAGGCGCAAGTTTTTCTTCAACAACCTCAACCTTCTTCTCAACTGGTTTTACGGCTGCTACTTTGACGACTTCCTCAACTTTTTCTACAACAACTTCCTTGACTTTCTTCTTCTTTGCGTCCAAATCAATTTTACCAACCATTTTCGGACCGGCAAGTTCCACTTTGGTATTTATTACCTTTTCGGATTCGGCATTCCTCTTTTCCCGGGCAAGTCTTCGTACTTCCTGCTCTTCTTCAAGTTGAACTCTTATAGCTTCTTTTTCCTTTCGCTTTTCCTCACCTACTTCTTTGGAAGCTACCTTTTTACTCATGTCCGTCTGAAACTCATCGAGCAACACCTGATAGACCGCATTGGAGATTTTGGTCGTAGGCCTGGCATCGACATCGTGGCCCTTACTGCTTAGAAAGTCCACGGCCCTGTCCAATGAAATATTGAGTTCGCGAAGAACTTTATTAAGTCTTATTTTTGCACTATCTGCCATAAATACTGATTCCCGTTCTTTATTCTTGCGCTAATATATAGCTAATCTTCTAATTCTTCTTTGAGGATACGCACAACTTCTTGAATTGTTTCTTCTTCCAAATCCGTGCGCTTTACCAAATCATCAACGTCTTGTTCCAAAACGCTTCTGGCCGTATCCATGCCAATTTTCTTGAACTCTTCTATAATCCAAGCATCTATTTCATCTGAAAATTCCGTCAATTCTACATCTTCCTCAACTCCTTCACGGAATACATCTATTTCGTAACCCGTTAACTGACCTGCCAATCTAATATTGTGACCTCCTCTACCAATAGCCTTTGATACTTCTTCTGGCTTTAGATACACCTTAGCTGTCATTTTCTCGTCATTCAACTTTACTGAAGAAACTCTAGCTGGGCTAAGTGATCTTGTTACCAATAACTGAGGATTAGCTGTCCAATTGATTACATCAATATTTTCGTTGCCTAATTCCCTAACAATACCATGAATACGAGAACCTTTCATTCCCACACAAGCACCTACTGGATCAATACGATCATCATATGAATCAACAGCTACTTTTGCTTTTTCACCAGGAATACGCACCACTTTTTTCACCGTAATTAAACCATCAAAAACTTCTGGAATTTCCTGAAAGAACAATTGCTCCAAGAACTTAGGTGAGCTTCTAGACATGATGATACTCGGCTTTGCACCTTTGAGTTCTACACTCTCAATAATACCTCTAACGTTATCCCCTTTCCGGAAAAAATCTGAAGGTATTTGCCGGTCTTTAGGTAAAATAATTTCATTTCCTTCGTCATCCAACAAAATAATTGCCTTGTGTCGAATATGATGCACTTCTGCTGTGTAAATTTCTCCTTCAAGATCTTTAAAATGCTTGTAGATTGTCGTGTTATCGTGCTCGTGAATTTTAGATATTAGATTTTGACGTAATGCCAAAATAGCACGTCTTCCCAAATCTATCAACTTCACTTCTTCAGAAACATCTTCACCTACTTCAAAATCCGGCTCTATCTTACGAGCTGCAGAAAGTGATATTTCTTCATTCTCATCTTCTACCTCTGCATCCTCTACAACGACGCGATTACGCCATATTTCCAAATCTCCTTTATCTGGATTAATGATAATGTCAAAATTATCATCAGAACCAAACTTCTTTTTTAGCGCATTCCTGAAAACATCTTCTAAAATCGCCATAAGCGTTACCCGGTCTATGAACTTGTCATCCTTGAATTCCGAGAAAGATTCTATTAACGCAATATTTTCCATCTAAACTTTCTAATTAAAATTTTAATACAACTTTTGCCTTTTTAATGACCGAAAAATCAATTTCCTTCCTTTTCTGAACGGTCACCTTTCCTTTTCCAATAGGCTTAGGCTCCCTTGCCTTCCACTCTAAAACGATATATTCGTTGCCTACCGCAGTAAGATTCCCTTCATATGTACCTTCTAGGGTTTCTATCTCTAACTTTCTACCAACATTTTTTTTGTATTGCCTCGGAACCATTAGCGGAGTCGTTGCCCCTGCCGAAGCAACCTCTAAGGCGAAATCCACTTCTTCTCGATCCAAATTATGATCTATAGCCCTACTAATCTTCATGCAATCCTCAACAGTAACGCCATGATCACCATCTATAACAACCTTAATTTTGTTATCAGCAGTCATGGAAAAATCGATTAAAAAAAGCGAATCATCTTCTTCCAACCCTGCATCCAATAGCTCTTTAACCTTATTCTGAAGCATAATAACAATTTCAATACTAACCGAAAGAAGTTAGAGTAATTAAATTTTTACTAATAAAAGAGGGGACAAATTGTCCCCTCATGAATACTTTTATATCCTTTCAGTGATGCAAAGATACAATAAATTTGATTTCCACAATACGGAATGGACTTACAATTAAATGATTTAACCATCTCGTTTGGTCCCTATGATTTATATTTACTTACAGCACAACAGACAATCAAATCATTTGACTTTATTTTCAACCAAATTTAGCTCATCCAAAACATAAAAATAATGGATATTTTATCTTCTTATAATCTCATCATTGAGGCTTCGGTTATTATTATTCTTTCTTTTTGGTTCAATGGCATTTCTAAAAAAACCAATATCCCATCTGTCTTAATGCTCATTGTCCTAGGTATTGCACTCCAGTATATTCTAAAGTATTTTGTACCGGAAGCCCTAGATTTCTCAAGTGGCTTAGAACTTTTAGGTATTGTTGGGTTAATCATGATTGTGCTAGAAGCGGCATTGGAACTTGAACTCAAGAGAGAGAAACTCGTACCTATCCTAAAATCAATGGCTATAGCACTATTAGGCTTATTGGGTTCTGCATATGCAGCAGCACTAATTTTACACCAATTCATTCCTGAAATGACGATGCAATCGGCATGGCTTTACGCTACTCCGTTATCTATACTTTCAAGCGCCATTATCATTCCTAGCGTAAGTGGATTATCGGACAAAAAGAAAGAATTTCATATTTATGAAAGCACTTTCTCGGATATTATGGGCATTATGATGTTCTATTATTTGATAGGGGGGCTAAACCCATCAGAAGACTCTGGTGCAGCGGGTTTTGCTGGAAACCTAGTACTTACTATCGTCATTGGTCTAGTGGCGAGTTACGCCATTATTCTTATTTTTCAGCAAATCAAGAGTCAAGCGAAGTTATTTCTACTGATAGCTGTGTTATTGTTATTATATGCCATAGGAAAGAAGTTACACCTATCCTCCTTAATCATCATTTTAATATTTGGACTTGTCATCGCAAACGTTAAACTATTTTTTCCCGGAAAAACGGCAATTTTTTTGGAAAATGAAAAAATTAATCAAATCTACCATGAGTTACATATTATAACGCTCGAAACTGCCTTTGTGGTTCGTACATTTTTCTTTGTAGTTTTTGGTCTTAGTATTGCCATAACTTCACTTTTTAACTTTAATGTAGCCCTGATTAGTCTTCTTATTATCGCTTCAATATATATTATCCGATTTGTGATACTGCGTGTTTTTATAGGAAAGGATATATTACCGCAACTTTTTGTAGCGCCAAGAGGGCTCATCACTGTACTGTTATTTTATGCCATTCCAGAGGAAGCACAAGTTGCTAATTTTGAATCTGGTATTTTGTTGTTCGTTATCATTGCCACTAGCCTTGTAATGACTTGGGCCATGATAAAGGATAAAAAGAAGATGAATACATTGTTGGACGAAATAGATGAGGAATATGTAGAACGCAACAAGGCCGAAGATGTGCTAAGGGAACAACAAGTACAGGGAAATCTAACCAACAACGACATATCAATTCAAAATGAACAGTCAGAACTACCGGAAAAATAAGTATAGCAGTTAAACTAAAAAAGTTTTATTTACTTTACAGAAGTATCAATAATACCTGCGCTTAATTGTTGTGCGCTTTCCTTAGTATTTACTTCTATTGTAGAGATGCTATCCATCTCCTTTCGAAATCTCAAAATCATCAATGTATCTAACTGAAGCTCAATACTGTCTTTAATATTGTGCCAATTAGCGGCATTCATAGATTTATTGAACTCGGTAATTTTATTGAATCTTTCCAAATTATATCTATTTGCTTTCCAAGCATGTTTAGTGCTTTTTTGATGTTCCTGATCTTGTAGATAGATACCTATACCAAATCCTAGAAATACCAATACTAATATAATTTTGAGATGCTTTGCGGTTAAATTCATAAGTAGTAGCTTTTTTAGAGCGGGGTAAAACTAACAGAGATTTCCCTGAATGACGGGTTTGTTTGAAAAATATTTTAGCTCTTTCAGGGCAGCCAATATACAAAATATCTGATTTGACCGACAAGATTCACGATAATCAGGCACAATCTGTCGTTAAAACCTTACAGAAATTTAGTTAACCATAAAAAAAACTCACGTTTTTAGCTTAATTCAAAACTTCGCAAAACCATTTATTACGGCACTCTCCTTAAAGGAAATAAGATGCGACAGACGTTTCTGACCGCCTAAACACGGCATAAAAAAACCCTCCTAATCAAGACCAAAATGTATTAAAACATAAAAACTGAATACAATTATGGGGTATTTTACACCTTACTTTCTTCCTAAATTAAATCAAAAAAAATCCTGATACAGTGCTGTATCAGGATTTTTAAATTAATGTTGGCCCACAAGGACTCGAACCTTGAATGCAGGTACCAAAAACCGGAGTGTTACCAATTACACCATGGGCCAATCTCTAGACACTAAACACAAGTTTAGCATTCGAGGGTGCAAATTTAAAACAAAGTTTGGTTTGCACAAACATTTTTTAACACAATAATCTAAAAAAATCAATAAGCCTGCCTGTTAAAGGTTTATAAAAATTGTAGTCTGTTATCTATTTTAATTAGTAAATTCGTCTTTAGTTTTAACTTAAGTTGCATGTTTTCAAAGAATTTCCAGAAATGGGACACCCTCCTTGGGTGGGTCGTATTTTTTATAGCATTTATCACCTATTTCCTTACCGTAGAACCCACGAATAGTTTTTGGGATGCCGGTGAATATATATCAACAGCTGCAAAATTACAAGTCGGTCATCCACCAGGAGCTCCATTATTACAAATGATAGGTGCGTTCTTTTCTATGTTCGCACTGGAAGACAACCAAGTGGCCATGATGGTGAATTTGGTCTCAGGATTATCTAGTGCCTTTACCATCTTGTTCATGTTTTGGACCATCACCAATATTACCCAAAAATTAATGGATAAGGGCGAACAGCTTACTAATAGTAAGGCTATAGCAATTTTAGGAAGTGGGGTAATAGGTTCTCTAGCATTTGCATATTCAGATAGTTTTTGGTTCAATGCGACAGAAACAGAAGTGTACGCAATGGCTAGTTTTATAATGGCACTACTGTTATGGCTGGGACTAAAATGGACGGACAAACTAGAAGACCCAAGAGGAAATAGATGGATCATTCTGATTTCATACGTTGTTGGTCTTACATTTGGAATTCAATTCATGGGCTTTTTAGCCATACCCTCTATTGGTTTATTGTATTACTTTAAGACTTATAAAGAGACAACCGTAAAAAACTTTTTACTTGCCAACATCGTAGTTATTGGCATATTAATGTTGGTCTATAAATTTTCCTTGACCTATGTTTTGGTATTGTTTGGCTGGGGAGAAGTGTTTTTTATTAACAGTATGGGGCTTCCTTTTAACTCGGGCTCCATTATCATAGGTATTTTGTTTATTGCAGCCTTTTATTTTGGTCTGCGGTATACAACCAAGAATAATTACAAAACTGGCAACACCATCGTTCTTTGCCTTATGTTTCTTTTTCTTGGTTTCTCCTCTTGGATTATGTTGCCTATACGTGCAAACGCCAAAGTAGTTATAAACGAAAACAATCCCTCTGACGCTCGCGCACTCTTGGCTTATTACAACCGAGAACAATACCCTGGGGTGGATAGTCCAGTATATGGCAGCTACTACTCGGATATGTTCGCCGCTTCCGGAGAAGAACGCGATGGCAAACCAAAATATGAAAAGGATTACACTTTAGAAAAATACATCATAGTAAACAAATACAAAAATTCCGTACCAGGTCCAAATCTAGAACATCAAGGTATATTGCCTAGAATGTGGAGTGGCCAGCATGCAGAAAACTACATGCGTTATTTTGGACCTTTAGATTTTAAAGTCACAAAACCCAGTGAGGAACTTCGAAAGGCAGTAAACCAAGTAAAAACAGGATTTGCTAATGGAGAAATAGATGCAGACCAGTATATAAGTTTCCTTAACCGGTTCGATGAATTTATAGAAGTACAGCCACCTTCGGTTTGGGACAACGTTAAATACATGTTTGAGTTTCAGTTTAATTATATGTACTTGCGCTATTTCATGTGGAATTTTGTTGGAAAACAGAATGATGTACAGGGAAGATATAACGATAATGGAAACTGGCTAAGTGGTATAAAATTTATTGATAGCTGGCGTTTGGGAAGTCAAGACAACCTGCCCAGCGATATTGAAAATAATAAAGGACGGAACACGTACTTCTTCCTCCCTTTGTTACTTGGAATCATTGGTCTAGTCTTTCAAATTTCCAAGAATCCCAAACAATTTTGGGTGCTTTTGATTTTCTTTCTGTTTACCGGATTAGCAATTCAGTTTTACACCAACCCTTACATCTTTCAACCTCGGGAGCGTGACTACTCATTAGTTGGCTCTTTTTATATTTTCGCACTGTGGATAGGGATAGGTGTTTATGGTCTTTTTGATGGCTTCAAAGATTGGCTTGCGCCAAAAATACTAGCTCCCGTAGTGGTGGTTGTTTGCCTTTTAGCTGTTCCAACTGTTATGGCTGTACAAAACTGGGACGACCATGATCGATCCAACCGATTTACGGCAAATTCCTCGGCAAAAGCCTATCTGGACTCATGCCAAGAAGATGCCGGCGCTATACTGTTTACAATCGGGGACAATGACACATTTCCACTTTGGTACGCTCAAGAGATGGAAGGCTATCGTACTGATGTGCGTGTTGTTTGTACTAGTCTTTTTGAAACCGATTGGTATGTGGACCAAATGAAAAATAAAGCCTATGAAAGCGATCCAATACCATCTCAGATAGAGCATGAGAAGTACCGTGAAGGCAATAGGGATGTCCTTTATTACCAGAAAGCGACTGACAACAGATGGTCCATAAAAGACTTTATGAGCTGGATAGATAGTGATAAACCACGAACTAAATTAAAATACTTGTTTGAACAAAGTGGACAAGACCCTAATAGTTATGACGAAAACACGCAAAACATAGTATATTATCCTACCGATAAAATTCGGGTTCCCGTTAACAAAAAGAATGTATTGGAAAGTGGACTTGTAAAAGCCAAGGATTCTGCACTTATTGTGGACTATATAGACATTGACCTCCCGGGTGCTATTACCAAAAAAAGCATGATGATGTTGGACATCCTAGCGAATAACGATTGGAAAAGACCCTTGTATTTCTCCGGCGGAAGCTTTGATGATGCAGAATACCTTTGGATGAAAGATTATTTACAATTGGACGGGATGGCTTATAAGCTTGTCCCCATTAGAACAGAACGTCCAAACTCTTTTGAAATGGGTAGAATTGACACTGATTTAATGTATGATATTGTTACCAAATGGGATTGGGGAAATTCTGGAAGTACGGACATTTATCATGACACCCAAACACGCATTCAGAGTGTGTCCTACAGAGCTAATCTTGCTCGCTTAATGGAAGCGCTGATAAAAGAAAATAAAACGGATAAGGCGAAGGAAATTATAGAAATTTCTATAGACAATATGCCCGTAGATCAATTTGGCTACTATAGTCTTGTAGAGCCCTTTATTGATGGCTATTACAAAGTTGGAGAAACTAAAAAAGCGCGAGCGCTATTCCATAAATTAAAAACAAAGTACCAAGAACGTTTGGAATATTACGCAGGCACTAGTTTGGATGAACAATACAGAAAAATTGATGAAATTATTGCGGATATGGAAGCCTATAGACGAAACATAGACAACCTAATCAACAATGATGACCGTGAAGTGGCAGAAAAAGAAACACTCATATTTAATGAGTACATAGACAAGTTCCAACACTTTTACAAGGACGAGGACGACTTTGAAATCCCAGAAACCTCTGCAAGACCAAACCCAGATATACAGGATACCATTCAATTAGACCCTACAAAAAAGGACACCTTGTAAGAACTAACACAGCAACTTTTATGGAAAACTAAACTACTTTGTGGTCTTCTGTTTTTCTAAAGTAATAATGAAGAAGTGCCCTTGCTTTATAAATTTGCAAAATAGCTTAATAAATCTTTTAGCAACTCAAGCATCATTTTGAGTTGGCGTATTGTTTTCTAAACTTTAAGAATTGTGTGTATGGCCATTGAATTATTAATCAAAAGAAACCATAACAACATAGAACAAACAAATTAATCTTGCAGACTTAAACTGAAATCCTTGATTTCACCTTTGTTGCTAAAAAAAACCACTAGTAACCTTTGTTTGTTAACAGTATTGTAGCTAACTGAAAATACTATTATTGAGCATATTCGCTCAAAATACCTATAAGTGTATTGGCATCTTGTTCTCCACTTTGGCGCCAGACCATTTCACCTTTTTTGTAAATCATTAATGTTGGAAGTCCTTTAACCCTTAACGCTTGAGCCAGCTCTTTGTTCTTGTCAACATCAATTTTTATCACTTTACTCTTGTCCCCTAATGCAGCAGCTACATCCCTTAAAACAGGATGCATTGCGGTAGACTGCTCGTTCCATTCAGCATAAAAATCCAAAAGGACAGGGATATTCAAATCTATAAGTTCACCAAATTTAGACATATAATAGGCTTTACTTTATGAATCAAATGTAGTAAAAAATGTTAAAATACTGGTGTTTACAACGTTTTTGTACTGCAGGAGACCGATTAAAATTATGTTAACCCCTTCTTTTTTAAGGTAATTACCGTTATTTCCGGCCAAATACCCACTCTCCCAGGATATCCCAAAAAGCCAAAACCACGGTTTACATTAATAAACTGACCTTTTTCCTTATAGATGCCTGCCCAGTGCTTATAACGCCATTTTACAGGGCTCCATTTTATCCATCCTGGTATTTCTATCCCAAACTGCATTCCATGCGTATGCCCACTTAATGTAAGGTGAAAATGTTTTTCATCTGGTACGACTTCAGCTTCCCAGTGCGACGGGTCATGACTCATCAAAATCTTAAAATCGGTCTCTGCTATTCCTGACACAGTTTTTTGTAAGTCGCCTGCTTTTTTAAAACCTCCTTTGCCCCAGTTCTCTACTCCCAACAGTGCTATTTTATCCTTTCCTCTAGTTAGGTACCTGTGCTCATTTAGCAGCAGGTCAAAACCAATTTCTTTTTGAAGATTTTTCAAATCTTCCAAATTTTGTTCTTTTAGCGCTTGGGTATCCCATGGTATATAATCGCCATAATCATGATTTCCCAATACCGAATATTTTCCATCCTTAGCTTCTAGACTAGCGAACAAATCGGACCAAGGTTTCATTTCTTCGGTTTTATTATTTACCATATCCCCAGTAAATAATATAGTATCACTTTTTTGTTGATTTATAAGCGACACCCCGTATTCTACCATTTTCCGATTATCAAAACTTCCACTATGGATATCGGAAATTTGGGTAATCCGATAGTCGTGAAATGCCTCGGGTAAATCATCAAACTCAAGCGTGTACTTTAATACCTTAAAATTATACTTGCCTTTGTACATCCCATACAATAATGCACCAAATGGTACCGCTGCCAAACCTAGCGCAATAGCACTAAGAAAACGCCTTCGTTGGGGCAAGGTGAACTCTCGAGATACTCCGAAAAATTTTTCAAATCCAGCAGAAAATATTCTAAAAATATCCTCGGAAAATAGAAAAATAATCGTGATAATCTTAAATGTAAGGATGGTTAACAAAAGACCAAAGGCATAACTTTTAGGAACACTAAGTACTCTTCCTGTCTCTTCCCCGGCTGTAAACTGATAGATGAAATTAAATGCTACACCTGTAGCCAAAATAATATACAAATAATAGACCCATGGTTGTCGTGCAACTGTTTTTAGCGCTTGTAACACATAGACGCTTAAAACAACATAAAGAACCACAAATAGTATCCAACGGAACATAGTAATTTTTATACAAAGATATTTTTACAAAACTAACCCAGCACACTTTTGCGTTTTATTTAACTGCTTTAGTCACCGATTTAACGATTTCCATATTTGTCACGGCTATTCCATCATCATATAAAAATGAATTGGAATTCATAGACACCTTGGGCTTTTCGTTCAAGGTTTTATAGAATCTAGCAGCAGATAAGTGTACCGCAGCAAAACCCTTTTCTTTAAACTGTTGCACATTTAGCTGATTGATTCCCGAACCGGGCATAATTGTACAATTTTGGGTATGTTTTTGCAAATCGGTCAACAGTTTCAATCCCAATAAAGCCGAGGTTCGTTGACCCGAGGTTAAAATATAATGTACGCCAAGCGATTCCAATTCTTCAAGTGCCTTAAAAGGATTCTTAACCCAATCAAAGGCTCTGTGAAATGTAAAGGTCAAGTCGCCTGTAACCGCAATTAACTCCTTAATTCGTTCAGCATCTAATGAATAATCAGCATGCAAGGCCCCAGAAACAATACCATCAAAACCCATTTCCCTGCACAAAGAAATATTGGTTTTCATAATCTCAAACTCTTCCTGCGAATATGTAAAATCTCCACTTCTAGGACGTATTAAAACATGAATGGGAATTTTAATTTTTTCTTTTACGTCCTTTAACAAGCCATAAGAGGGTGTAATACCACCAACGGCCAGTTCCGAACATAGCTCAATGCGGTCCGCTCCAGCTTCTTGGGCAATTAAGGCAGATTGCAAGGAATTGGCGCAAACTTCTACAAGCATATTGTTATATTTAGACCCCTAAAAGTAAACAACCAAACTAATGAAAAGAAGAAAGTTTCTTAAAAATTCCAGTACCGCAACCGCAGCCTTGGTCGCTAGCCCATTTTTAACTTCATGCCAGGAGAAGGTTCAGCCTTCTAAATCTGTAGGAATTGATACTAAAGCGAACTATCCTATTGTAATCTGTACATGGAATTTTTTAAATGCTTCCGCAAAAGCTTGGGAGGTGCTAACTGCAGGTGGGAATTCCTTAAACGCAATTGAACAGGGCGTAAAGGTAGAAGAGGACGATGTAAACAACCAAACCGTTGGCACCGGCGGAAGACCTGACAGGGACGGAAACGTGAGCTTGGATGCCTGTATTATGGACAAAGACGGTAATTGTGGCGCGGTACTAGCGATGCAAAACATAGCAAATCCTATTTCTGTAGCACGCAAAGTCATGGAAGACACACCTCATGTAATGTTGGCAGGGCCAGGAGCTGAACAATTTGCCTATGAAAAAGGGTTTGAAAAAGTAAATCTACTAACCGAAAAATCCAAACAAGAATGGATAGAGTGGAAAAAAAAATCAGAATATAAGCCTATTATTAATATAGAAAACCATGATACTATTGGGATGTTGGCCATAGATAAGAATGGCGATATCGCAGGAGGATGCACTACTAGTGGAATGGGATATAAAATGGCTGGCCGTGTGGGCGATTCCCCCATTATTGGCGCTGGCTTGTTCGTAGATAATGAGGTGGGTGGGGCTACCGCAACAGGCATGGGAGAAGAAGTGGTGAGAACCGTTGGTAGTTTCTTAATTGTAGAATTAATGCGACAAGGAAAATCGCCACAAGAGGCCTGTGAGGAAGGGGTAAGGCGCATCATGGCCAAAAATGAGGGGCGAAATGATTTTCAGATAGGCTTTATAGCCATCAATAAAAAAGGAGAAACTGGTGGCTATTGTATACAGCCAGGATTTACGTATCGCACCTATTCGGAAGAAGGGCATGTGAATAATTCTTCTGATAGCTATGTAAAAGGCTAGTATCATTGCTATCTTAAAAACAAGGAATATGGTGTTCTTGCCTTTTTTAGTTCCCCTATTTTCTAAACAAACTTCGTACTTTTAAACGCGCACTTTTAACTCATTCAAATGCCAGAACAAAAAAGATTATTCCTACTAGATGCATACGCCTTAATATTTAGGGGATATTACGCACTTATCAAAAACCCCAGAATTAATTCCAAGGGGATGGATACCTCAGCCATAATGGGTTTTATGAACTCCCTTTTTGATGTTATAAAACGAGAAAAACCAGATCATTTAGCTGTTTGTTTTGATAAAGGAGGAAGTGCCGAGCGCACAGAACTTTTCCCAGAGTACAAAGCCAACCGGAATGCGACTCCAGATGCTATTAAAATTGCAGTACCCTATATTCTTAATATTCTAAAAGCGATGCATATCCCATCCGTGGTGCTAGAAGGCTGGGAAGCAGATGACATCATAGGCACCTTGGCCAAACAAGCCGAAAAAGAAGATTACAAAGTTTTTATGGTAACGCCTGACAAGGATTTTGGGCAATTGGTATCCGAGAATATTTTCATGTACCGCCCCGCACGCATGGGTAATGGTATAGAAATCTGGGGGATTCCTGAAATACAAAAACGTTTTGGTGTAGAACGGCCAGAACAGGTTATAGATTACCTAGGCATGATGGGCGATGCCAGCGACAATATTCCAGGATTACCGGGCGTTGGAGATAAGACCGCAAAAAAATTCATTGAGCAGTTTGGTTCAATGGAGGGTCTTTTAGAAAATACCGACAAACTTAAAGGCGCAATGAAACTTAAAGTGGAGGCCAATAAGGAATTAGGCCTACTGTCTAAAAAATTAGCGACTATTTGTTTAGAAGTGGCCGTTACTTTTGATGCCAAGGATTACGAAATGTCAGTCCCCGACAATGAAAAAGTACAAGAAATATTTGCGGAACTGGAATTTAGAAGATTAAAAGACCAGTTTATTAAAATATTCTCTGCGGAAGAGCAGACCCCTGCTAGTCAAGTTACCAGTACCGAAACGGCCAAGAAAGTTACTTCATCTGCCGGAACCGGACAATTCTCTTTATTTGGTGGAGATGGGGCGTCGCCAGCGACCATAAAAGACAGTTCTAGTAGAAAAACCATCAAAGATATTCCCCATGCCTACCAAAGTGTAGCGCCAGGTATGGCGATGAAACTATTTCTTCAGAATCTGATGAAACAGATCTCGGTCTGTTTTGATACTGAAACTACCGGACTCAATCCTATTACAGCGGAATTAGTTGGTATAGCATTTAGTTGGGAGGCCACCAAAGGATATTACGTTCCTTTTCCGGAATCTAAAAATGAAGCTCAAGTTTTGATAGAGGCGTTGAGGCCATTTTTTGAATCTGAGGACATTGAAAAAATAGGGCAAAACCTAAAATATGACATCAAAGTCCTTCACAAATATGATATCCAAGTAAAGGGAAACTATTTTGACACTATGTTGGCCCACTATCTTATAAATCCAGATATGCGCCACAATATGGACGTTTTAGCAGAAACATATCTGGACTATACTCCGGTCTCCATCACGGAACTCATTGGAAAAAAAGGCAAGAATCAATTATCTATGCGGGATGTACCGTTGGAAAAACTAACTGAGTATGCCGTTGAAGACGCGGACATCACTTTCCAATTAGCACAACACTTTAGACCGGAATTAGCAGAAGCCAAAACTGACGGCCTCTTTAAAGACATTGAAATTCCGTTATTACATGTTTTAGCAGATATGGAGCTAGAAGGCATCAATCTAGACGAGGAATTCCTAAATTCTCTTTCAGAAGACCTTAATAATGATATCGCATCCCTAGAAAAAAAGATTTACGAAGGCGCCGGACAGGAATTCAATATAGGCTCGCCTAAACAATTAGGGGAAATCCTTTTTGATAAAATGAAATTGGTTGACAAGCCTAAGAAAACCAAAACGGGGCAATATTCCACAGCGGAAGATGTGCTATCCTACTTAGCAAAGGATCACGAAATTATCCAGAATGTGCTGGATTATCGAGGACTTGCAAAATTAAAAAGCACCTATGTAGATGCACTCCCATTACAAATAGAAGAAAGCACCAAAAGAGTTCATACAGATTATATGCAAACGGTTGCCGCAACAGGACGGTTGAGCAGCAACAATCCCAATCTGCAAAATATCCCGATTAGAACTGAAAGAGGTAGACAAGTAAGAAAAGCTTTTGTGCCAAGAAACAAGGACTATGTTTTATTGGCAGCGGATTACTCACAAATAGAGCTCCGTATAATCGCTGCTTTAAGCGAGGAAACCACCATGATAGAGGCTTTTAAAAACGGAGAGGATATTCATGCTTCTACCGCATCAAAGGTATTCAATGTTCCTATTGAAGAGGTAACTAGAGAGCAAAGAGGCAACGCCAAAACAGTTAATTTTGGTATTATTTATGGGGTATCCGCCTTTGGGTTAAGTAATCAAACGGACCTATCCCGTTCTGAGGCAAAAGAACTCATAGACACCTATTACAAAACCTATCCTAAATTGAGAAACTATATGGGCGAGCAGGTAGATTTTGCACGCGATAATGGTTATGTTCAAACCGTTTTAGGAAGAAGACGTTATTTAAAGGATATTAATGGAAGTAATGCCATAGTACGTGGTGCAGCTGAACGGAATGCAGTAAATGCCCCAATACAGGGTAGCGCAGCGGATATCATCAAAATAGCCATGATTAATATCCATAAAAAATTATCTAATGGAAACTATAAATCTAAAATGCTATTACAAGTTCATGATGAATTAGTTTTCGACATCTATAAACCAGAGTTAGAAGAACTACAAACACTCATTAAAACTGAAATGGAGAATGCTTATACCTTAGCGGTTCCGTTGGATGTAGAAGTTGGTCTTGGTGAGAATTGGCTGGAGGCGCATTAAAAACTATGTAACTAATAAAAATAGCGTGTGAAATCAAGATTTCACACGCTATTTTTATTAAACTATTAAGGACTTACTATCCCATAGGGTTTACCAGTCTTGGTAGCTGTCCTTTTAACTTTTTGAATACATCTGTAAATGGCTTAAAATAACTTCCAAAGTGAAAAGGCGTTAACTGAAACCATAATTTTATTTGTAAGTTGTTTTCTAATTTAATTTCGAAGCCATTTTCAATTTTGAAATCTAAATAACTAATATTATTTACAGTCTCTCCTTCGCCAGTACTATATACAAACCTATTATCACTTTCAGCTAAGTACAAGCGTAAATAGTCAAATACTCCAGGTTTAATTGAACCAAAATTGGAGAGCTTAACAAAACTTCCGTTAACTAGTTCCTTGAGCGATGTCTGTTTTTCTCCACTAAAACTTTCTGACTCATGTTCATTTCCTTGAATATCAACAAAAGAAAGTTTTGTTACACTCAAATCCATCTTGGAAACTCCTAGTTTTTCTAAGTGAGAATTTTTTAATATTAGTTCATTGGCAGGGTCTTGGGTACCGTACCAATCGCTCAACACATGTGAGGTATATGGTATAGCTGTCCAAATATTTGGGTAAAATCTCGTTTTTTTCATACTAACAAAATGTATTTAAAATATACGCGACAAAAGTAGGGTGTACGCTAGGTGCTATACTACTGTAGAATTATCCAATTTGTATGCTATATTAACATCCTAATCTATAAATATTAAAATATGTGATAATATTCAACACAAATTAAAGCATTTGTAAAAAAATTTACGTGAACCAAACTAAAGAAGAACAGAAAAATAAAAGGAAGATAAAATTTCAATACCTAAGCTGAAGCTCAATGTTAAATATTTACAAATAATAAACGAGAACGAGTTTTTAAGCGTTGCATATAAACGCACTTACCTTAAAATTATAAAAAAATAGTCATTCATTATGAAAAATATCCTTTTCCTATTTGTTTTAATTATTGGCTTTATGTTTAGCAGTAATGCGCAATCAAGTACACTAAACAATGCTCCAGAAAAACTTGAAAAAATAAAAGTGTTCCCTAATCCAGCTACAACTGTCGTCACTGTTTTAGGATTACGAAATACCGAAAAGGCTTTTATTATTGTTTTTGATATATATGGCAACTCAATATTGCAACACCAATGGGAAATTAAGAACAAGGCATTAAACATTCCTGTTGCGAATCTGGAGAAGGGTATATATGTAATTTCTATCCTGTCCAAAGAACAAAAGGTAAAGACCAAGTTTTATAAACAATAGTCTTAAAAGAATATAAATAAAATACTAGCGCTTAACAAAAACAAGAACGCCGCTATCATCAAAATTTTCAATTTCTAAATCTGATGCGTTCACTACCATTTCATTACCTGTTATACTCACATTTAATTCGACTACTGCACCTTCACTATCCACGACGCTGAGAATACTACCATCATACGTGTAGGTACTCGTTTCCGTATCAGATTGTTCAGGACAGGTAACCGTAAGACCAATAGGAGGAACAATGTTAAACTCAAGATAGTTCGCAGAATTGCTAGCCGTTGTGGATAGATCCTCTTTAAAATCTAATGTTAGTATACTACAATCTTGCTCTGCAAGTTTATCCAAAATCTGCTTGCCAAATTTAGCTTGGTCACTTGCAGTGTCATTATCAATTCTTAATTCGGTCACGTCCCAAGTTCCTATAATTGCGTTAACATCAGTCTCGGGATTATCGCCATCCTTATCTGAACTACATGAAAAAATCAAAGAAACAAGTACCAAGCAACTACAAATATTCTTAATCATTTTATTTTATATTAGTTATCGAGTAGTTCAAACGAAAAATGAATGCTATTATTTTAATCCTTGTATAGAATTAATACAAATGTCTATTTGATATAACTTAAGCGCAAAGAAATGACTTGCTTTCAAAAACATAAACCCATACCTCTAAGTAAGATATGTAATTGTCAAAAAACATAACGACGTAATAACCGGTAAATAAAGAGCGCTACTAAGGACCAGAAGTGACCTGCTTTGATGTTATCTTTTATTCTGGTTTAACGAAAGGCATCTAGTATAACTAAAAAAATAAGTAGACCTTAACATCTAAAACTATTTATCCAACGTAAAACAATAATAGATAATACTTCAAAGTAAGCAACTTTCAAACCTAAAAGCTTTTGGTAGATTGAAATTTATATTAGAGATTTGCACCCTCTTATGCTCGATTCAAAGGCAGATAGCTAACCAAAGATTCAAAGGTAGACCAACCACTTAACCATACACTATAAAAAAAAGGGAAAGCATCTAAATAAAAAGAAACAACAGTTTGCAATTCAAGTTTATAATTGTACATTTGCACCCCATTTATCGGGAATAAGAAGATTAATAGTTAAAAATATTTGTAGTGGATACATTAAGTTATAAGACCTTATCTGCCAACAAAGCGACCGTAAGTAAAGAATGGTTGTTGGTTGATGCTGAAGGAGAAACGCTAGGTCGTTTATCCTCGAAAGTAGCTAATTTATTGAGAGGAAAGCACAAGCCAAGCTTTACTCCGCATGTAGATTGCGGTGACAACGTTGTCATTATCAATGCTGAAAAAGTTACCCTTAGTGGAAACAAATGGTCAGAAAAAACGTATGTGCGTTATACTGGTTACCCAGGCGGTCAACGCTTTACCACTGCAACACAGTTATTGGAAAAAAATCCTGCTGGAATTCTAGAAAGAGCAATAAAAGGAATGTTACCTAAAAATCGTTTGGGTGCAGAGCTTTTCAGAAATTTGAAAGTATATGCTGGTACTGAACACGGACAAGAAGCTCAAAAACCAAAAGCAGTAAACATAAAAGACCTTAAGTAATGGAAATAATTCACAAAATAGGTAGAAGAAAAACAGCAGTAGCTCGTATTTACCTTTCCACAGGAGATGGTAAAGTAACAATAAACAATAAGGATATATCTGTTTATTTCCCTACAGCTACACTTCAATACAAAGTAAATCAACCATTTGCACTTACAGAACTAGAAGGAAACTACGACGTTAAAGTAAATGTTTTTGGTGGTGGAATTACTGGTCAGGCGGAAGCTATTAGATTAGCTATTTCTAGAGCGCTATGCGAAATAGACCCTGATCACAGAATAGCTTTGAAGCCAGAAGGATTACTTACAAGGGATCCAAGAATGGTTGAACGTAAGAAATTTGGACAGAAGAAAGCTAGAAAGAAATTCCAGTTCTCTAAACGTTAATCTTAACTACAAATTCTCAGGGCGCTCATTTTCTAATGAGCGCCTAAATTATATTTTCACTAACAAGTTCATTGAAAGTCCTTTTACAAGGACAATTAAACATTTCTTAATCGCTTTCACAGGTGGTAAAAGAGACATTCCAAATTAACTTTTGGGATATATTAGTTTAGCATCTAAATAGTGGAGGCTTTTCGCACTGCGAAATACCACTTCATTATTGCTAATTCATAAGAACGTAAACTAAATTTAAAATGGCGAAAGTCGAAGTAAAACAATTATTAGAAGCAGGTGTACATTTTGGACACCTTACCAGAAAGTGGAATCCGAACATGGCTCCTTACATCTACATGGAGCGTAACGGCATACACGTTATCAATCTTTACAAAACTGTTGCAAAAATGGACGAAGCCAATGAGGCTTTGAGTAAAATTGCAGCATCCGGAAGAAAAATTCTTTTCGTAGCCACTAAAAAACAAGCTAAAGACATTGTTGCTGAAAAAGCTGCCAATGTAAACATGCCATATATTACAGAAAGATGGCCTGGCGGTATGTTGACGAACTTCGTGACTATCCGTAAGGCGGTCAAGAAAATGGCAATGATTGACCGAATGAAAAAGGATGGTACTTTTCTTACCCTATCTAAAAAAGAACGTTTACAAGTAGACCGTTTACGTGCCAAACTAGAAAAGAACTTAGGTTCCATTTCTGAAATGACACGTTTACCTGGCGCATTGTTTATTGTTGATACTATGCGAGAGCATATTGCAGTTAAAGAAGCGCAGAAATTGAATATTCCCATCTTTGCTATGGTAGATACTAATTCTGACCCTAGAGATGTTGACTATTTAATTCCATCCAATGATGATGCGTCAAAATCTATTGACATCATCATGACACAAGTAACCAACGCGGTTGCCGAAGGTCTTGCCGAACGTAAATCTGAGAAAGATGGAGAAAAGGAAAGCAAACCAGAAGCTAAAAAAGAAGAAGCCACAAAAACAGAAGAGGTTGAGAAGACTATAGAACCAACTCCAGAAACAGTGGAGACCAAAGCTCCTCCAGTAGTTGAAAAAACGCCGGAACCAATCGTAGCCGTTGAAGCTACCAAAGAAGTCGTTAAGGAAGTAAAAAAAGCTCCTAAAAAAGCAAAAACTGCGACTGACGACCTTACTAAAATTGAAGGAGTTGGACCTAAGGCAGCAGAAGCACTTGTTAATGCAGGAATGGGAACTTTTGCCGATTTAGCTAAAGGTGATTCGGATAAAATAAAGGAACTATTGACAGAGGCCAGCTCAAGAATGGCTCATTTAGACCCAACTTCATGGCCAAAACAAGCGCAAATGGCTGCTGATGGTAAATGGGATGAGCTTAAAGAATGGCAAGACAATGTTAAGGGTGGCGTAGAATAAGTCAACCTTAAACTTAAAAATATATTAAAAAACAAAATCCCCTTAAACAAGGGGATTCTAAAAAAAAATAAAAGGATGGCAAAGATTACCGCCGCAGAAGTAAATAAATTAAGAAAAGCTACCGGTGCCGGAATGATGGATTGTAAAAATGCTTTAGTAGAAGCCGAAGGCGATTTTGATAAAGCAATAGACGTACTCCGTAAAAAAGGTCAAAAAGTTGCTGCAAAAAGAGCGGATAGAGATTCCTCTGAAGGTGCTGCAATAGCCAAAGTAAACGCTGATAATACTGTTGGTGCTGCAATTGTGCTAGGATGCGAGACAGATTTTGTAGGAAAGAACGAAAATTTCGTAGCATTAGCAAACCAGCTTGCGGAAGTAGCTATGAACCATGACACGAAAGAGGCCTTTTTAGCTGCCGATTTTGGAGGTATGACCGTTGCGGAGAAGCTTATTGAACAAACTGGTGTTATTGGAGAAAAACTAGAAATTACCGTTTTTGAAAAATTAGAAGCAACGTATGTTGGCTTTTACGTTCATATTAATAAAATAGCCGCTTTGGTAGGGCTTTCTGCAAAAGTTGACAATGCAGAAGTTTTGGTTAAAGACTTGGCTATGCAAGTAGCATCCATGGGTGCCACTACGCTTTCATATAAAGATTTTGACGCTTCTTTCGTAGCATCGGAAACTGAAGCTAGAATTGCTGTCATAGAAAAGGATAATGAAGAACTAGTACGTTTGGGGAAAACACTCAAAAATGTTCCTCAGTATATTTCCATGGCTCAATTGACTGCTGAAGTTTTGGCAAAAGCTGAAGAAGAAGCTAAAGCACAATTGCAAGCTGAAGGAAAACCAGAGAAAATCTGGGACAAAATTCTTCCGGGTAAAATGGACCGATTTGTTTCGGACAACACTACCTTAGATCAAGAACAATGCTTGTTAGACCAAAATTTTATAAAAGACGAAAAAATAAGCGTTGCCAAATATGTTAAATCCTATGGAGATGTTTCCGTAACAGGATTTAAACGTGGTACCGTAGGTTAATTTTCAGTAAATAAATAATAAAAAACCCCTTAAGCTTTCGCTTAAGGGGTTTTTTATTTCAACATGTACGAGTCCCATTTTGCTTGTACTAAGGATTCATTACAAAGGAACCGAGATGAATGGAAATCGCTTTCCTATTATTTTTGATACTCACAAAAGCAAAGGAAGCAACGATTACAACACTGTCTATAGAAACCAAACCCTTGCCCGCAACACAATCCTACTAAAAACTAATAAAAGCAAAAATGTTAAAAATTATGTTTTAAGCACTACCAATTCGCTAGCCCTCCCATAGATAATTTTCATTATTTTTGTTTCGAAATAAAATAACCATGCGATATAAAAGAATACTTCTAAAATTAAGCGGTGAAGCTTTAATGGGCGAAAAGCAATATGGAATAGACTCCAAAAGGCTAAACCGATATGCTGAGGAAATAAAGGAAGTAGTTGAACAAGGAATACAGGTTGCTATAGTAATTGGAGGTGGAAATATTTTTAGGGGATTAGCAGGGGCTGCTACCGGAATGGATCGCGTTCAAGGTGATCACATGGGGATGTTGGCAACAGTAATTAATGGCTTAGCCTTGCAAAGTGCTCTTGAGCTACAGCATGTACAGACCCGATTACAATCTGCCATAAAAATAAACGAAGTAGCAGAGCCTTTTATTAGACGTAGGGCGATGCGGCATTTAGAAAAGGGAAGAGTTGTTATTTTTGGTGGCGGCACCGGTAATCCTTATTTCACTACAGACTCTGCAGCTGTTTTGCGTGCCATAGAAATAGAGGCCGATGTTATTCTGAAAGGTACACGAGTGGATGGTATTTATACCTCTGATCCAGAAAAAGACAAGTCAGCGACAAAATTCGATACCATATCCTTCCAAGAGGTGCTTAATAAGGGCTTAAAGGTTATGGATACTACGGCATTTACCTTAAGTCAGGAAAACGAACTTCCAATTGTTGTATTTGATATGAACAAAAGAGGTAATTTGCTTAAAATTGTGAACGGAGAGCACATTGGCACAACCGTGAACATATAGTTTATGAACATACTTTAGAAATTTTTAATATGAACGAAGAAATAGATTTTATTTTAGATTCCACTAAAGAAAGCATGGATGCGGCTATTTCCCATCTAGAACGTGAATTTGTAAAAATACGTGCAGGCAAGGCAAGTCCAGCGATGCTATCATCCATTTTAGTGGATTATTATGGTTCCCAAACACCGTTAGCACAGGTTGCTAACATAAATACACCAGATGGCCGTACGATTTCGGTTCAACCATGGGAGAAAAATATGCTTCAGGAAATTGAAAAAGCCATAATGAACTCCAATCTTGGATTCAACCCTATGAACAACGGTGACTTGATTATTATAAACGTTCCTCCCTTAACCGAGGAGCGCCGTATACAGCTAACAAAACAGGCTAAAGCCGAAGGTGAACATGCCAAGGTAGGCATTAGAAGCGCCAGACAAGATGCGAACAAAGAAATAAAAGATCTAGACGTTTCTGAGGACTTACAAAAGAATGCTACTGCAGACATACAGGAACTTACAGATACATTTGTTAAGAAAATAGATGATTTCTTGGGCGCAAAAGAAGCGGAAATAATGAAGGTATAATCCGACAAGAACATTTTTATACAAGCGGCCTAATTGGCCGCTTTTTTATTATAAAAAACTAGTCATTTTTTAAACCCCTCTATCTAGGAACACTTGTACACATTAGTTACCTTTGTTCCTTGCTAAAAGCAAGTATGGTAGCAAAACTCACAAAAGGATTTTGGGCAAAGACCGCGAGGATTATTCTAAGAAATAGAATTCTCATTTTATTGGCCATTGCGGCGGTAACGGTATTTTTTGGAATGCAGTGGCAGCATATGCGGTTTTCAAATTCACAAGCAAACCTTCTACCAGATGATCACCCCATAAACCAAGAGTACCGTTCTTTTCTAAAACAATTTGGAGAAGAAGGCAATGCCGTTGTTTTTGCTATTCAGGACAGTGCATTATATAATCCAGTCAATTTTAACCGCTGGAACAAGTTTAGTAAACAACTAGAGGCATTTCCTGAAGTAGATTTTGTATTATCAACCGACAACCTTCAAGAGCTGGTTAAGGACAATGATAATCAAAAATTTATCATGCAACCGCTGATAAAAAAGCAACCTGAAACTATCCAAGAAGTTGATAGTATCATTCAACACCTATTCAATGACCTTCCTTTTTATGACAATCTGATTTACAATAAAAAAAGTAATACGATCCGTACTGTCATGTACATGGACAAGGACATTATAAATACCAGTGTTCGAAAGGATTTTGTACTGAAGGATATGATTCAATTGGTTGAGCGTTTTGAAAATGAAACAGGATTGGACGTTCGTATTTCTGGGATGCCTTATGTCCGGACCATGAATTCGCAAAATATTATAGATGAGATAGGAAAATTCATACTAGCGGCTTTAGGAGTTACATCCCTAATCTTTTTCTTTTTCTTTAGGAGCATACGGGCCACATTGATTTCTATGTGTGTTGTTATTATTGGTGTTATGTGGGCTTTTGGGATCCTTGGGCTCCTTCAATATGAAATTACGGTACTTACAGCCTTAATTCCACCACTAATTATAGTTATCGGGATACCCAACTGTATTTTCCTAATCAACAAATACCAACAAGAAGTAAAGAAGCATGGCAACCAAGCGCTTTCTTTGCAGCGTGTTATTTCCAAAATTGGTAATGCGACCTTAATGACCAATGTGACCACGGCTTCGGGGTTTGCTACCTTTATTATTACGGATAGTAAACTACTTAAGGAATTCGGTATCGTAGCTTCAATCAATATTATTGGCATCTTTATTTTATCACTGCTCATTATACCTATCGTGTATAGTTTTATGTCACTCCCAAAAACAAAGCACCTAAAACATTTAAACAAAAAATGGATTGATACATTCGTAAACTGGATGGAAAACATTGTACGAAAACAACGAATATCCGTTTATATCGTATCCATAGTATTACTTGTTCTAAGCATCATTGGTATTTATCAAATCGATATTTCTGGAAGTCCTATAGAGGATATGCCAAAGAATGCGGATTTCTTTAAGGATATCCGATTTTTCGAAAAAGAATTTAATGGTATTATGCCAGTTGAAATCATTATTGATACTAAAAATCCGAATGGAGCCCTCAAACCGGCAACTCTTAAACGCATAGACCGACTTGGTGAGGTCGTGGAAGACATTCCGGAACTCTCTAAGCCCATTTCTATCGTAAATTTGGTAAAGTACTCCAAACAGGCATTCTATAATGGTATCCCTAAATATTACCAATTACCCACAAGTCAAGAGAATACCTTCATTATGGATGTTGCCCGAAAATCTTCTGATGAAGGCAACCTTCTTAAAAGCTTTGTAGACAGTACAGGACAAACAGCCAGAATGACCACCTTTATGCGCGATGTTAAGACAGATCGCATGGAAGAGATTCAGCAACGCTTATCTGAAAATATTGCCAAGATTTTTCCCAAGGAACGCTATTCCGTATACATGACGGGAAGTGCTTTGATATTCTTAAAAGGCACCAAATACTTGGTAAAGAACTTAATTATGTCCTTAGCATTAGCTATCGGACTAATAGCGCTGTTCATGGCTTACCTGTTTCGTTCTTTTAGAATGATTATTATATCCCTTATCCCCAACTTACTACCACTACTAGTAACCGCAGGAGTAATGGGATTTGCGGGTGTTCCTATTAAACCATCAACCATTCTGGTTTTCAGTATCGCTTTTGGTATTTCTGTGGATGACACTATACACTTCTTGGCGAAATATCGTCAAGAACTCACCGCTAGTAAGTGGCGCATAGAGAAATCTGTATACGCAGCGTTAAGAGAAACCGGGGTTAGTATGTTCTATACTTCTATTGTGTTGTTCTTTGGATTTTCGGTTTTTGTAATTTCCGACTTTGGTGGAACAGTCGCGTTAGGGTCTCTGGTTTCTGCTACATTGCTCTTTGCCATGCTGGCTAATCTTATCTTGCTGCCATCCCTTTTAATATCCTTGCAGCGAAGCATCTCCAACAAGACGGTCCTTAAAAAGCCGCAAATCGATATTCTTCCAGAGGGAAGTGATAGAGAATGATATTATTTTTCAAGGAACCATCTCTTTTTTATGATAGTTATAAATTCATTCTTTTTTATCAAAAAGCTATCTTTAACCTTTTAATATTCAATTGACGAAACATGCGCTCAGCAACTATAAAGGAAATACTTAAAGGAAAAGAATTACTACAGGAAGTAACCATAAACGGTTGGGTAAGAACCTTCCGAAGCAATCGTTTTATTGCCCTCAACGATGGGTCTACATTAAACACCATACAATGTGTAGTAGATTTTGAGAAATTTGATGAAGACCTACTAAAACAAATTAACACAGGAGCAGCTCTGAAAATAAGCGGAACTTTGGTAGAAAGCCAAGGTCGCGGTCAATCAGTAGAAATTCAGGTCAGCGATATCCATGTTCATGGTACAGCAGATCCGGAAACCTATCCCATACAACCCAAAAAACATTCCTTGGAGTTCCTGAGGGAAAAAGCACATTTAAGAATTCGAACGAACACATTTGCCGCGGTAATGCGTGTTAGGTCCGCACTCTCTTTTGCCATACATAAGTACTTTAGAGAAAACGGTTTTTATTATTTTCATGCGCCCATCATCACAGGTTCAGATGCGGAAGGAGCGGGAGAAATGTTTCGTGTAACTACCTTAGACGACAAAAAGCCGCCACTAACAGAAGAAGGTGCTATAGATTATAAACAAGATTTTTTTGGAAAGGAAACTAACCTGACGGTCTCTGGCCAATTGGAAGCCGAGGCATATGCTATGGCTTTAGGAAAAGTATACACCTTCGGCCCTACTTTTAGAGCAGAAAACTCTAATACGTCCAGACACTTGGCAGAGTTCTGGATGATCGAGCCAGAAATGGCTTTCTGTGACTTGGATGGCAACATGGATCTAGCAGAAGATTTTATTAAAAACGTTATCTCCTATGTTCTGGAGCACTGTACCGAAGATCTAGAGTTTTTGGAAAAGCGACTTTTAGATGAGGAAAAAAGCAAACCCCAAGCCGAGCGAAGTGCCATGCCATTATTGGAGAAATTAAAGTTTGTGGCAGAGAACAATTTTAAAAGGGTCAGTTATACCGAAGCTATAGATATACTAAAGAACAGTAAACCCAACAAAAAGAAAAAATTCCAATATCCTATAGAAGAATGGGGTACCGATTTACAAAGTGAACATGAACGTTACCTAGTTGAAAAACATTTTAACTGCCCAGTAATACTCTTTGACTACCCGGCTAAAATAAAAGCTTTCTATATGCGTTTAAACGAGGATGGAAAGACGGTACGCGCCATGGATATTCTTTTTCCTGGAATAGGGGAAATTGTGGGTGGATCGCAACGTGAAGAGCGCTTAGATGTATTGAAACAAAAAATTGCAGATTTGAATATTGATGAAAAAGAACTTTGGTGGTACTTAGATTTACGGAAATTCGGAACAGCAGAACATAGCGGTTTTGGTCTAGGGTTTGAAAGACTCGTACTTTTTGCCACAGGAATGGGAAATATCAGAGATGTAATTCCTTTCCCAAGAACGCCTCAAAATGCTGAGTTTTAAATGCATTTCGTTATTTTTATAAAGGAGTAACAAACGTCCATGCTAAAACAACATTTACAGTTTAAATTATCACAAAAGCTATCACCTCAACAAATCCAGTTGATGAAGTTGATACAATTGCCTACACAAGCATTTGAACAACGTCTAAAACAAGAAATAGAGGAAAATCCGGCACTGGAAAACGGCAAAGAAGAAGCTGATAGTCTAAATGACGAATTTGAGGACGATTACGACGACATTGATGACAACGAAACTATTGCTGCAGATGATATCAATATAGATGATTATCTCAGTGATGACGAAATACCAGATTACCGAACGCATGCAAACAACCATAGTTCAGACGATGAGGAAAAAAGTATTCCCTATGCTGCAGGAACTTCATTCAACCAATATTTATTAAACCAACTAAACACGGTCTACCTTACCGATGAGGAATGGGCAATCGCAGAATTCTTGGTTGGAAGTGTAGATGAAAGCGGATATATCAGAAGACCGATTTCTGATATTTTGGACGACCTTGCCTTCACACAAAATATTTATACCGAAGAAAAGACCATAGAACGAATTCTTTCTATTGTCCAAGAACTAGACCCGCCAGGTGTTGGGGCACGTTCTTTGGAAGAATGCTTACTCATTCAACTAGAACGCAAGGCCATTACACCTAATATTGAACTCGCCATTGGAATTCTAAAAAAATCTTTTGATCAGTTTACCAAAAAACACTACCAAAAACTTATTCAAAAACATACTGTTACCGAGGCAGAACTAAAGGAAGCCATATCGGAAATTGAAAAGCTAAACCCTAAACCTGGAGGTTCCTATGCGGGAAACAATAGGATTATTGAACATGTAGTACCCGATTTCTCCATACGGATAGTAGATGGCGAGCTAGAGCTGAACCTCAATGGCAGAAACGCACCAGAACTCCACGTTTCCAAAGAATATAGCAATATGCTAAAAGGCTATAAAGAATCTAAGGAGAAATCCAAATCTCAAAAAGACACGGTACTTTTCATAAAGCAAAAACTGGATGCAGCCAAATGGTTTATAGATGCCATAAGGCAAAGACAGCAGACCTTATTCATTACCATGAACTCTATAATGCACTATCAGAAAGAGTACTTCCTCTCTGGCGACGAGCGCAATCTAAGGCCAATGATTCTCAAGGATATAGCCGATGAGATACAGATGGATGTATCTACAGTTTCCCGTGTGGCCAACAGCAAATACGTAGATACACCATACGGAACAAAATTAATAAAACAATACTTCTCCGAATCTATGAAAAATGAGCAGGGAGAAGATGTTTCCACAAAAGAGATAAAAAAAATATTAGAGACGGTTATAAACGAGGAAGTAAAGCGGAAGCCATTGACCGATGATAAATTAGCAGGCATTTTAAAAGACAAAGGGTACCCTATCGCTAGAAGGACTGTAGCTAAGTATCGTGAACAACTTGATATTCCCGTTGCCAGGTTACGAAAACAGATTTAATGAAAGTTCTTCTAACTATCGTATCCTATCTATTTCATCCACTCTTTATACCTGTTGGGGGCACAGTAGCCTATTTCTTAATAACCCCAAAATACACACCGCTAGAAATTCAAGGAGGTAACCTATTGCCCATATTCATCTTAACTATTATAATTCCTATAGTTACTTACCTCATTCTGAAAAATATTGGGGTGGTAGCGTCCATTCATATGCCAACAGCGAGAGAAAGAAGGTATCCCGTCGCCATACATGTTATCCTATTACTTATGATTATTTACAAGGTAATACCAAACAATTATGTAATGGAACTCTATTTCTACTTCATAGGACTACTCATTGCGTCAATTACATGCCTTTTACTGCTGTTTTTTAACTTTAAGACCAGTTTACACCTTGTAGGAGTTTCAGGCCTTTTCATGTACCTAATAAACCTGAGCGTTCATTTCGAAATCAACGTGGTGATAGCTATTAGCATCTTTGCACTACTTATTGGGTTGGTAGCTTCATCCAGACTTTATTTAAAAGCACATACACGACCAGAACTATTGGCTGGTTTAGCTATTGGGATACTTTCGCAATTATTAACAGTAACGTATTGGTTATAGAATATAGAAGATTACACCAATACGCAAAGGAACAAAACCGATACTTTCATTATTTATAGTCGCGGAATCCTTGAACAAGTTATTTAAGGCATAATACAAGTGAATATTGAAGGTATTATATCCTACGTTGAGGGTTGGTCCATATTGGAATCTTGCTATATCCCCATTATAAAAACCATCCTTATTCCCATCAATTACTGATTTAGACCTCGCGCCTACCACATAGGCCGCTTTTATTCCGGCATAGAGTCTCCAGAATCTATACTCTTCCGGCGTAGAATTTCGCCATCTAAATTCCAAGGGTAATTCAATGAGATGCGTTTCTATTTTACTGCGCTTAAAACCAGGAATATCATCTGCAAAACTGTACGTTATTCCGGTACTAGACTCCGTAGCCAAAAGGTTAGAATAATAGGTATTCAATGCCAGCCCCAAACCTATTCCAAGTGCTTTTGTTCCTCTTGCGTTTAATGGGATATCCTTTATGACCCCTGCATAGAAACCATAGGACAAATTTTGCTGTTTTAGGCCTTCCGGTGTATTCCCAACCAAATTATAGGTAAAACCTAAATAAAATTGATCCTCAAAATATCGTTGTTTCGAATTTTCAATCTCAATAGAAGATTGCCCATAAGTAAACCCGCATAAGCAAAGAAAAACCAATAGTAGCCACTTTCCCATAGACCTTAAAATTACTAAAATAAAAAACGCCCCAATACCATTGGAGCGTTTTCTTAAGTTTGAAATTATAAACTACTACTGGAGATTTCTAAACGCATCCCCTTCGTACGTTGTATAGTTCACTTTTAATGCATTTACCTTTCTTAACTCTTGTTTGATATCCGAAATAAGTCCCATAGTGGCATTCTTATCCACCTTTAGAGCTGTTGTCAGCACATTTTGAAGTTCTTGAGATTTCTTGGCTCTTTCCATCAAAATATAATCACCTACCTCAGTCGGACTGGCAAACTTATCGTTCAATTGGATTTTTGGCTCTGTACCAAAAGTCTTCTCATATTCCTTGCTCGGTTTCCCAACATAAATATATATTACCCTGTCCTTTTTTTCCAGTTTTTTAATTTCACTGGCGTTAGGGAGAATGTTATCTACTTTCAAGGAACTATCCTTCATCACTGTTACCGTCATAAAGAAGAACAAAAGCATAAATACAATGTCCGGAAGGGAAGCCGTAGACACCGCTGGTATTTCACCATCTTTTTTCTTTGCAAATTTTGACATAGTGTTTGTTTTACGTTTTGTTAATTAGCTGAAGTTTCTGCTTCTGAAAGCTTTTGAGGAAATAACCCCTGAATACTTTTCACTTTCTCCTTCAACTCTTCTTTGACCTCGTCAGAAGTTTCTGGATTCAAATATTCAGCTTCCATATCAACAAAATTCTTTTTGTACAAACGCATTGCTTCTCTGTTCCTGAGTTCGTTGTATGCGCCTACCAATTCATTTTGAACTGTTATGTAGGTACTATACTCCGTTTCCCGGTCATTCTTTAAAGAAATAATCGCTTTGTTTGGATTATCTGATGATGACCCATCTCTAGAACCTTTACAATAGTTACAGTAATCAGCTGTTCCTGATACCGCTCCTCCGTTATCGAGAAATGCCATAGCCTTTTCTCTCAAATCCTTTATCTCTAAAATCTCGTCCTCAACCAAAAGTTGTCCATTCCTGTTGATGTTTACAGTAAATATATTCTTTTGCTTGATAATTGGCGGATCTTCCGTCGGTGGCTCCCAAGGTGGCAACATACGATCTAATCCTGCATCCGTTTCAATAGTAGTAGTTACCAAGAAAAAGATAAGTAATAAGAACGCTATGTCTGCCATGGAACCGGCACTTACTTCTGGTGCTCCTGATCTTCTAGCCATAGTTATCTATTTTATTATTTACTAAACATGTTTTTTACAGCTGGTATTATCAACGCCGCAACAGCTATAAGAGTAAGGATAAAGAAAACATTCAATCCCATCCCAATTTTCTTAACTGTGCCTTCATCAGACATTGCTAAAAACTCTGGAGCTACATCTGTTCCACTGGCCAATACATAAGAAATGATTACAACAAGTGCAAAGCCTCCTAGTACGAACAGTGTTTTCTTAAGTCCCTGAGGGTTCGAAAACAAATTCTTTAATGTAAACAGTAGACTTACCACTACCGCAACACCAAGTAAGATGTATGTGATAATGAACATGGCGTTCATGGCTCCACTCTGCGCTGCTTCCGCTGCTGGCATATCCCTTTCAGGAAGCATGAACCATAATACGGCACCAATTAAGCCTATCGCTATCAATGCTATTTTTACAATTTTTTGCATAATATTTTAGGTATTAAAAGGTGATACTTATTTTTTGTGGTCTACCAACATATCTATCAACGTAATAGAAGAATCTTCCATATCATTAACGATACTATCGATTTTTGCAATAATATAATTATAAAAAATCTGTAATATAATCGCCGTAATAAGACCGAATACTGTGGTTAAAAGTGCTACTTGGATATCACCTGCAATAAGAGATGCACTTAAGTTACCAACAGCAGCAATTTTTTGGAAGGCCTGAATCATACCGATTACCGTACCCATGAAACCAAGCATTGGTGCAATAGCGATAAATAAAGACAACCAAGAAACATTTTTCTCTAATTGACCCATTTGAACACCACCGTAAGCAACTACTGCCTTCTCAGCGGACTCAACACTCTCACCTGCTCTATCCAATCCTTGATAGTAGATAGATGCAACTGGTCCTTTTGTATTTCTACAAACTTCTTTAGCAGCTTCTACACCACCCGAAGCCAATGCGTCCTCTACTTGTTGTTTTAATTTTGAACTGTTGGTGCTAGCCATGTTCAAAAAGATAATTCTTTCAATGGCAACGGCTAATCCTAAGATCAAACATAAAAGTACGATACCCATAAAGCCGGCACCTCCGGTTATAAACATCTCTTTTAAAACTTGCGTAAAGCCTTTTTCTGCTTCTGGAGCTGTTTCTTGAACTACTAGAGCTACTGCTGCTACTTTTGCACTTGCCATATTTGTACCTGCTACAAATGCCCCAGCGATTGCTAGGCTTGGAAATAATTTTTTCATTTTTTTCAAACTTAAATTAGTTAGTTAATAGGGTTAAAGATAAAAAAAAAACAATATAAAAAAAGTAAAACTTACTTGCAGAGAGGAAGGGATTCGAACCCTCGATACCCTTTTGGGGTATACACACTT
>RCND010000014.1_pt1 | contig 82013 bp, 70 predicted proteins | sample 2041351 | NCBI WGS metagenome assembly RCND01 (sample SAMN09708230, study PRJNA481090) | Marine sediment metagenome, whole genome shotgun sequencing project. | biome: marine sediment; feature: ocean; material: sediment; isolation source: Sewage treatment plant 12B marine sediment (STP12B) ... | reverse complement strand
CCGGCTTATCAGTCGTAATGGCGTCAAACCCATTTACGACTCTAAAACGCTGTCCAGGAGTGATTGGTTTTAATTTTCTAACTGACATTTCTTGTCTTTATAGATTACTGTAAAAATCGATGATATCACCTTCAACGACATCGACTATAGCTTTCTTTATAGCATTGGTTTTACCATGCTGAATACCTGTTTTTGTATATCGCGATTTTCTGGTCGGCCCATAATTCATGGTGCGAACTTTTTTAACCGCAACACCATAAGTAGCCTCTACCGCATCTTTGATTTGGATTTTGTTGGCCCTTGGATCAACAATGAAACCATACCGGTTGTACAACTCGCTCTCGGCGGTCATCTTTTCGGTTATAATTGGTTTTATCAAAACGTTCATTGCTTTCTATTTATTTAGGTTCGATTCCAATCCTTCTAAAGCGCCTTCCAACAATACAATTTTATTTGCCTTCAAAATCTTGTAAGTGCTTATCTCTGAGGATATTATAACTTCGGAATCTTTCAAATTTCGCGAAGACAAATATACGCTATTATTTGAATCGCCCAAGACAATTAGAGAATTTTTGTTTTCCAAGTCCAAAGACTTCAAAACTGCTGCAAATTCTTTGGTCTTCGGAGACTCAAAATTAAAGTCTTCAACCACCAAAATTGCTTTTTCTTTTGACTTGATACTTAGCGCAGATTTACGCGCTAAACGCTTCACATTTTTATTCAATTTTTGCGTATAATCTTTAGGCCTTGGACCGAAGATTCTACCACCGCCCCTAAAGATTGGTGATTTTATACTACCCGCACGTGCCGTACCCGTACCTTTTTGCTTTTTAATTTTGCGTGTACTTCCGGCAATCTCTGCACGTTCTTTTGATTTGTGCGTTCCTTGCCTTTGATGAGCCAAATACTGTTTGACGTCTAAATATACCGCATGTTCATTGGGCTCTATTGCAAAAACAGCATCTGAAAGGTCTGCCTTTCTGCCTGTTTCTTTTCCTTTGATATCTAAAATTGCTATCTTCATTATTGCCACCTTTGAATCGTTACGTAAGCATTACTATGACCAGGGACCGCACCTTTTACAACCAAAAGATTCTTTTCCGGTACTACTTTTAAAACTCGTAGGTTTTGAACAGTAACCCGTTCACCACCCATTCTACCAGCCATACGCATTCCCTTAAAAACCCGAGAAGGGTCAGATCCAGCTCCAATGGATCCAGGTGCGCGCAATCGGTTATGCTGACCGTGCGTCGCTTGGCCAACACCACGAAAACCGTGTCTTTTGACAACGCCTTGAAAGCCTTTTCCTTTAGATGTACCGGCGACATCTACAAACTCTCCCTCTACAAAAATATCGACACCTACGGTATCGCCTAATTTGTATTCCCCTTCAAAACCTTGAAATTCGACGACTTTCTTCTTAGGAGATGTGCCTGCCTTTTTAAAATGACCGGTTTCGGCCTTATTAGCACGCTTCTCTGCCTTGTCATCGAAACCCAACTGAAGACCTGTATAGCCATCAACTTCTTCGGTTCTGACTTGGGTAATTACACATGGTCCTGCCTCGATAACGGTACACGGAACATTCTTTCCGTTCTCGTCAAAGATGCTGGTCATGCCAACTTTTTTTCCTATTAACCCAGACATAATTGATTTTAGATTTTGGACTTTCGATTTTAGATTTCACTGGTGAAACCAAAACCTCTCTTCCGTTTATATTACATTATTTACAACTCTTAACTAGCGGACAAAAAAATAGGGCCAAAAATTATTCGACCCCGAATTAATTTTTTCTCCGTTTTTCCTTCGCACACGGCTTAGGACATGTTACTTCGGCTACACTAAGCAACCGAGACATTTATCACACCTTTATTTCCACTTCGACTCCACTCGGAAGCTCCAACTTCATAAGGGCATCTATAGTCTTTGATGATGAACTATAAATATCCAAAAGACGCTTATACGAACTCAACTGGAACTGCTCTCGAGACTTTTTATTTACGTGCGGTGAACGCAGAACCGTGAATATTTTTTTGTGCGTCGGCAACGGAATAGGTCCTGTAACCACTGCTCCGGTACTCTTTACCGTTTTTACGATTTTCTCTGCGGACTTGTCCACCAAATTATGATCGTAAGATTTTAACTTTATCCTGATTTTTTGGCTCATCTTTTTAAAATTAAGCGGTTATACCTTTTGCTGCCTTAATAACTTCTTCTGCAATATGAGAAGGAGTTTCTGCGTAGTGCGAGAATTCCATGGTAGAGGTCGCCCTACCTGAAGACAATGTTCTCAGCGATGTTACGTACCCGAACATTTCCGATAAAGGCACTTCACCTTTTATCACCTTGGCACCAGCTCTATCGCTCATATTGGAAATCGTTCCCCGTCTTCGGTTCAAATCGCCTACAATATCACCCATGTTTATTTCAGGAGTCAATGCCTCGATTTTCATTATAGGCTCCATTAATACGGCACGTGCTGACTTTGCAGCAGCTTTGTAACCCATTTTTGCAGCCAATTCGAATGACAATGAATCGGAATCCACCGCATGGAAAGAACCATCCCTTAGAGTGACCTTCATACTATCCATTTCGAAACCGGCAAGGGGACCATTTTTCATGGCTTCCTTAAATCCTTTTTCTACGGATGGAATAAATTCACGAGGAATATTACCTCCTTTTATCTTGTTTTCGAATTCCAAACCTGTAGTCTCTTCGAGTTCCGCAGGTCCCATTGTAAAGACAATATCGGCAAACTTACCACGTCCACCAGATTGTTTCTTGTATACCTCTCTATGGTCAGCATCTCTTGTAAGGGCTTCCTTATATTCAACCTGAGGCTGTCCTTGATTAACTTCGACCTTGAACTCACGTCTCAAACGGTCTACTATAATATCTAAGTGCAACTCGCCCATACCAGAAATAATGGTCTGTCCGGAAGCCTCGTCAGTTTTCACCTGAAACGTTGGATCTTCCTCGGCCAATTTACCTAAAGCCATACCCAATCTATCAACATCGGCTTTGGTCTTAGGTTCTACCGCGATACCGATAACGGGATCAGGGAAATTCATACTTTCCAAAACAATCGGGTGTTTCTCATCCGAAAGCGTATCTCCTGTCTTTATATCCTTAAATCCTACAGCAGCTCCAATATCTCCGGCACCGATAGAATCAACAGCGTTCTGCTTATTGGAATGCATTTGGTAAATTCTAGAGATACGTTCCTTATTTCCTGAACGATTGTTCAAAACATAGGATCCCGCATTCAATTTTCCTGAATACGCTCTAAAGAATGCCAAGCGACCTACAAATGGATCAGTAGCTATCTTAAATGCCAATGCAGAGAAAGGCTCTTTCAAATCAGGCCGTCTTTTCTCTTCTTCCTCCGTATCCGGATTGATACCAATGATGGCCTCTTTATCCATAGGGGAAGGCAAATATCTGCAAACAGCGTCCAACAAAAACTGAACACCTTTATTTTTAAAAGAAGAACCACATATCATAGGTATGATACTCATATCCATAACCGCTGCACGTAATGCGGCGTGTACTTCATCTTCAGTAATGGAATCTTCGTCTTCGAAGAATTTTTCCATCAAATTTTCATCATATTCAGCAACTGCTTCGATCAGCGCAGCCCGGTATTCTTTTACCTCAGCCTTCATATCTTCGGGAATATCGACTACATCAAAAGTAGCACCCATATTCTCTTCGTGCCAAACTACAGCTCGGTTTTTAACCAAATCTACAATCCCCCTAAAATCACCCTCGTCACCTATCGGTAATACAATCGGAACAGCGTTAGATTTCAACATTTCTCGCACCTGCTTGCCCACTTCAAGGAAGTTTGCACCTTGGCGATCCATCTTATTTACAAAACCTATTCTCGGCACCTTATAGTTGTCAGCCAATCTCCAGTTCGTTTCCGATTGTGGCTCAACACCATCAACGGCACTAAAAAGGAATACTAAACCATCAAGCACACGCAAAGACCGGTTTACCTCTACGGTAAAATCAACATGGCCCGGAGTATCAATAATATTAAAATGGTAATCTTGCGCTTCGGCTGTAGGCTCGCCATTTTCCTTTGGAAACTCCCAAGAACAGGTCGTAGCAGCCGAAGTAATCGTAATACCGCGTTCTTGCTCCTGCTCCATCCAGTCCATCGTAGCGGCACCATCGTGCACCTCTCCAATTTTATGGCTTACACCGGTATAGTAAAGAATACGCTCCGTTGTGGTAGTCTTACCGGCATCGATATGCGCTGCAATACCTATATTTCTTGTATATTTTAAATCTCTTGCCATTTCTGATTAAAATCTAAAGTGGGAAAATGCTTTATTCGCTTCGGCCATTTTGTGGGTATCGACTCTTTTCTTGACAGCGGCACCCTCTTCTTTCGAAGCGGCCAGCACTTCTGCAGCCATTTTTTGAGCCATTCCCTTTTCGTTTCGCTTTCTAGCATAACTGATCAACCATTTCATTGCGGTCGAAATTTTTCGGTCCGGGCGAATCTGCATAGGAATCTGAAATGTTGCCCCACCAACTCTTCTACTTCTTACCTCAACATGGGGCATAACGTTCGAAAGGGCATCCTTCCAAAGCTCCAAAGCAGTTTTCTCTTCGTCGGTCTTTTTTTCTTCTACAATATCCATAGCGTCGTAGAATACACTAAAGGCTACTGATTTCTTACCATCCCACATCATCATGTTCACAAAACGTGTAACCAATTGATCGTTAAACCGTGGATCCGGTAAAAGCGGTCTTTTCTTTGCCTGTTTTTTTCTCATCTTAAAAAATTTCGGGTTAAGGTCTCGGGTTTACTCATAAAGAGAAATAACACGAGTAGGCCTTTGCCCTTTTGAATCATTTACTTCTTGGGCCGTTTTGCACCGTATTTTGATCTACGTTGAGTTCTTCCTGCGACACCTGCAGTATCTAAAGCACCTCTAACGATATGATATCGAACACCTGGCAAATCTTTAACCCTTCCGCCCCTTACTAATACTATCGAGTGCTCTTGGAGGTTGTGCCCTTCTCCGGGAATGTAAGCGTTGACTTCTTTACCATTAGTTAACCTTACCCTAGCCACTTTACGCATGGCAGAGTTAGGTTTCTTTGGCGTAGTCGTATAAACACGCGTACAAACCCCTCTTCGTTGAGGGCACGAATCCAAAGCCGCCGATTTACTCTTCTTAGTAATCGTGGACCTTCCTTTTCGTACTAATTGTGAAATTGTTGGCATACTATATTATATATGTATAAAATCCCTTTGTTTAAGGGTCGGCAAATGTAATACTATTTCTCAAAAATTCAAATTGATATGTATTAATTTTCAAAGATTTTTGCCCCGCTAAAAATTCATCCCTGAAAAATATCCATTTCGATGCTAGTAGCACACCCTAATTTTAACCAAAAACCATTTGAATAGTACTATATCATATGATATATGAGGAATACAAAAAAGTTGCTGTCATAGCAGAAAACCTTCTCGGAAGAACCAAACTAATTTTACGCTCTCTAAAATCAGATTCCTATTTAAATAAAAGTTGACAGCGTTACAATTAAGCACCTAAGAAATCATGATATATCGTCCATCAAAATAATATAATTACAAGAAGTAGAAAAGCCTATTTACCAAAGGAGCTTTCGATAAGTAATATTCTTTACAAGAATAAATTTTTAGAATTATAGGCTAGAGATTAGCCAAAGGTCCTACGATTTCCTCATCGGGAAGACGCAATAGCTTGTACAAAAGCCAATTGAAATATGAAAATTGAACGAAAAAGAGGCATAAAGCGAAATAGTAAGCACCAAAGATCAAATTTGTCGAATTCAAACTTTTTTAACATAATAAACCTTTCATTTTTACAATTATCGGCTACAAGGCTACATTTTCTTAACAAGTTGACCCGTTTCTGTTTAAAATTAACAAAAAACAAACCATATTAATAGTTTTCTAACAGCCTGAAAACTATGCATGCATAATTTAAAGTTAAAAAAAATTGGATTATTAACGTGAATTTAAGACTTTTGCGCTGAGCTAATTCAAATAATTATAAAATGAGAGCAAAACAAAAAGGATTTTTAACGTTACTATTAGCGTTAATCGTGCAGATTTCGTTTGCACAAGACAAAACCATTACCGGTACGGTATCCGATGCGGATGCACTACCATTACCTGGGGTTAACATTGTCGTGCAGGGAACCACTAATGGAACCCAAACTGATTTTGATGGAAACTTTACCATCGAGGCTGGTGAAGGCCAAACATTGGAATTCTCCTATATTGGTTTCAAAAGTGAAACCAGAGCTGTAGGAGCCTCGAATACCATTAACCTTCAACTGTCTGAAGATGCAGAGGCTTTAGACGAAGTTGTTGTTACTGCCTTGGGTATATCGAGGGAAAAGCAATCATTGGGTTACGCCACCACCGAAGTTCAAGGAGACCAAGTTAATACGGCGAAGGAAACTAACTTCGTGAACGCCCTTTCCGGTAAAGTTGCTGGTTTAACTATAAGAAGAAGCAACAATCTAGGAGGGTCGTCTAACGTTATCCTTAGGGGGTATACGTCTATGACCGGTAATAACCAGCCCTTATTCGTTGTCGATGGCACACCGATCAGTAACGCAAACACCAATACCGATCGGGGCAGGACCCAAGGTCAAACCGAAGGTCGGGGGGGGTATGATTATGGTAATGCCGCGATGGACATCAATCCAGAGGATATTGAGTCCGTTAACGTCTTGAAAGGTGCTGCTGCATCAAACCTTTATGGTGCTAGGGCAGCCAACGGTGTAATCATTATCACAACCAAAACAGGAAAGAAAAATCAAGGATTGGGGATTACTATCAATTCAGGTGTTCAGTTGGCGAGTTATGACAAAGACACTTTTCCCACGTACCAAAACGAATATGGTGCTGGCTATGGTGCCTTTTATAGTGGTCCGGGTGGTTATTTCTTCGAACAGGACATTGACGGCGACGGTATAGATGATTTGACCACGCCTTTTACCGAAGATGCATCTTTTGGTGCCGCTTTTGATCCAAATCTTTTGGTATATCAATGGGATGCATTTTATCCTGAATCTCCAGTTTATTTACAGGCTACACCTTATGTTGCCGGTAAAAATGGACCCGAATCCGTATTCCAAACTGGTGTTACGACTACCAGTAGCATATCCCTTTCAGCAGGTAGCGAAACCGGAGCGTTTCGCTTGGGCTACACCAGTTTAGACCAAACAGGTATTGTTCCTAACAGTCAGATCAAAAGAAATACGATCGACTTTAACGGTTCGCAAGAATTAACAGAGCGACTAAAGGCCAGTGTTAAGGCCACTTTTACCAAAACGGATGGTAAAGGGCGCTATGGCACCGGTTACAGTGGTAATAACCTGATGCAAAGTTTTAGGCAATGGAACCAACGTAACGTAGATTATGAGGATCAGAAAGATGCTTATTTTGCAACGAGAAGAAATATTACTTGGAACTACGCAGGAGACCCATTAACTCCTGAGGGGCAAGCGCCAATCTTCTTCGACAATCCATATTGGGTTTTAAATGAGAACTTTCAAACCGATACAAGAAGCCGATTGTTCGGTAATACTGCTTTGACCTACGACGTCTCCGACTGGCTCGATATTACCGGCCGAGTGTCGTTGGACACTTATTCCGAACTACAGGAAGAAAGACATGCAGTAGGTAGTACCCCGGCAAGTACTCCAGCTGGTGAAAACTATCCTAGTAGGTATGAAAGATATAATCGGTCTCAAAGTGAATTGAACTACGATCTTTTGTTCAACTATAAATTTGAACTATCGGAAAAACTTTCTTTAGCTGGTGTTGTCGGTGCTACGGCCCGTTCACAGCGTATCGAATGGATAAGAGCAGCTACCAGTGGTGGCTTGGTAGTGCCTAGATTATATTCTTTGAGCAATTCACAAAACCTTTTGCCTCCACCTTTAGAGTATTTGGGTGAACTAAAGCAATATGGCTTTTTTGCAAATGCATCTTTTAGTTATGATCGCTTCCTATATTTGGATTTATCGGGACGCTACGATATATCGTCTACGCTTCCGAATGAAAACAATGGTTTCTTTTATCCTGCAGTCTCGACCTCGTTCGTGTTCTCCAAGTTGATTGATGAGGCTGACTGGCTAAACCTTGGTAAATTTCGCGCCAATTATGCAGAAGTTGGTAACAGTACCACTCCGTTACGGGTGTTCGACGCTTATTTTAGTCCTACCAACTATTCTGTTCCTTTGTTTTCGGTAGATCGTCAGGCCAACAATAGAAATCTCGTGAACGAGTTGACCAGATCTTTTGAGGTAGGTTTAGAAATGAGCTTCTTAGACAAGAGAATCTATTTCGATGTATCTTTATACAAAACGAATTCGGTAGATCAAATTTTCCCGGTTCCTGTTAGTAGAGCTACCGGATTTAGCGAAAAAGTGGTAAATTCGGGTGATATAGAAAATAAAGGTATTGAAGTTGCTTTAAATCTTACACCTATAAGAACTGAAAACTTTGAATGGTCTATCAATACAACATGGGCAAAAAACCAAAGTAAGGTCATCGATTTATTTGATGGAGTTGACAACGTACAACTTAGCTCATCACAAGGGGGCGTAACTGTAAATGCCACTAAAGGTGAGCCTTACGGTAGTATTTGGGGAACTAATTATACTTTTCTGAATGGTGAACCCGTAATAGACGCAGACACGGGCCGTTTCGTAGTTGACAATACCCCACAACCCATTGGTGATTTTAATCCTGATTGGAGAGCTGGTATAAACAACATATTACGTTACAAAAACTTATCGTTCACTTTCTTGATCGATATACAAAATGGAGGTGATGTGTTTTCTTTGGATACGTGGTACGGTTTTGGTACTGGTGTTTACGATGTTACTGCTGGTGTAAATGAATTGGGAAATCCGAAACGTGATGCAATAGCAGATGGCGGCGGTATATTGTTGGCCGGTGTCAATCCAGATGGTACGCCAAATACGACTAGGGCAGATTTCAGTAGCTTTGATACGCCATGGAGGTGGAGTAGAGCTCCAAACGCATTTCATGTTTATGATGCCAGTTATGTAAAATTGAGGGAGATTACTTTCTCTTATAAACTGCCAAGTGAATTGTTAAAAAATATACCGATCAACAATTTGACCTTCTCTTTGGTAGGTAGAAACCTTTGGATTATCGATAAGAATATTCCTTATAGTGACCCTGAGGCAGGACTTAGCTCCGGTAATTCACAAGGGTACCAATCAAGCCCTTATCCTACGGCCAAAGAATATGGATTTAATGTAAGATTTGACTTTTAAATAAAAAACTATGAAAAAAACTTTTGTAATTCTCACAACGATTGCATTTTTCTTCTCCTGTTCCGATTTTGGAGATTTAAATGTTGACACGAAATCGGCTACTTCGGTACCAGCCGAAACATTGGTTGCGAATGCGACCAGGAACTTTGCCGATTTAATGACCGAGACGAGTGTAAACCGTAACATTTTTAGGCTTTTTGCCCAAAATTGGACGGAGACCACGTATACCGATGAAACCAATTATGATTTGATAACCCGTGATCAACCGGGTTGGCATTTCGACGTTACCTATAGGGATGTACTTCGGGACTTTAAAGAGGCCAGGGCAGTATTGGAAGTAACGGATGATGGTACTTCAGTAGCGACTAGAAATAATCAATACGCTACTATCGCGATACTGGAAGTGCTTGCCTATCAGGTGTTAATTGATACTTTTGGTGATGTTCCCTTTACGGAAGCGTTGGATATAGACAACGTATTGCCGGCCTACGATGACGACCAAACCATTTACGCTACTATCATCGCGCAATTAAACGATGCTATTGCAAAAATAAATACTGGTGAAGGGTCTTTTGGTACTTCTGATTTGGTCTATGGCGGGGATATGGCTAAATGGAAAAAGTTTGCCAATTCAATAAAGCTAAGAATGGCAGTGCGCACTAAATCGGCCACAATGGCTGCAGAGGCCATTGCAGGCGGAGTTTTTGCCTCTAACGAAGACAATGCATCCTTTGCCTATTTAGCGGCAGCACCAAATAACAATCCCGTTTACCAATCTTTAGTAGAAAGTGGAAGACAGGATTTTATTCCGGCTGATACACATGTAGATATTTTAAATGCTTTGGAAGACCCTAGAAGATTAGTTTATTACGATGATAATCTAGGAGAAGGAGTCTATGTTGGTGGCGCCTACGGTCAAAATGCACCTTATGGTGACCATACTCACCTTGGTGAGATTTTCCATACCGCTGACACACCTGGTATGTTAATGGACTATCCTGAGGTTTCATTTTTGATGGCCGAAGCAGCCGAACTTGGTTTGGCTGGTGCTGTTGGAGATGCCGAAAGGCATTATAACGATGCCGTAACCGCCTCTTTTGAGTTTTGGGGCGCTGAAGGTGCTGCGGCCTATTTGGCCAAGCCAGAAGTGGCCTATACTACTGCGGGTGCTACTTGGCAAGAAAGCCTCGCTGTTCAAAAATGGATTCATTTATTTAATAGAGGATTTGAAGCTTGGACTACCTATCGATTATATGGTTTCCCGGCTATGACGATCCCTCCAATTTCAAATGAGCTCGTCCCAAGAAGATATACCTACCCTGTTGATGAGCCATCGAGAAATGGTGCAAGTTGGGAAGCAGCTGCAAGCGCTATGGGTGGCGATGAAAAGTCATCTAGAGTTTTTTGGGATGCCAACTAAGGTTTGAAGTCAAGAATTATTATGAAAGCCCGCTATTTTTAGCGGGCTTTTTTTTGGCCGAAAAGTAAGGATACACTTTAAAACAGGACTAATCCTTAAAATAGTTTTGAAACAGGAAAATAGAATATATCGTTACTTACTTTTATTGTCCATTTCGGTATTACATTTTAGTTGTAGTAGTTCAGATGCACCACTGGATACACCTGAAATCAATACAGCTCTGCCTGATGAAAATCCATTAGAAAAAATTTCTTTTTCCATTCCTGAAGCAGATGTCTTAGGGCCATATTCTCCATTTCCTTTAGTTACCAATAGTTCTTTTGCCAGTGTTGATGACGTAGGTTATCCTGACAATCATCTAACTGCATTGATTAGTTTGGGCCCTGACGAACTCAGAGCCTACCCCAATGCCTTTATAGGCCTCTATGAGGTTATCAATAACGAATTTGAGGATAAAAAATATGCCCTGACCCATTGTCCATTGACCGGAAGTACGGTTTGTTGGGATCGAGAAATAGACGGTGAAACGATGACCATAAAGGCATCGGGGTATTTGTTCCACGACAATATTATGCCTACAGATGTCGAGAGCGGTTCGATCTGGTCACAAATGTTAATGAGAGGTGTAAGCGGAAAACATGACTTTAAATCGCATGGTACATACAATGTGGTAGAAACGGACTGGAAAACGGTCAAAACACAATTCCCGGATGCTAAAATATATAACGAAATTGTCGAAGATGCCCAATCTGGTATAAATGTAGAGACCGAGCCGACCAATCGTGATTTTTATAGATATGGTATTTTATCGGGAATCAATAATATCGTTGTTCACGTTTTTAATTACGACCTTTTCGAAAATGAGGGGTTGACTCTACTATCAACATTGATTACTGGAAAAAAGGTATTGGTCGTAGGGAATAAAGAACTTAATTTCGTTTCTGCATATTTTGTTGACAACGCTACGGAATATTCACAAGACACTACCAATTCGTTCAATTTCAAAGACAACAAAGGAAATATCTATAATGCATTAGGCTTGATTATCGATGGCCCCGACAAAAATTTTCAGTTAGATTCCCCGAAAGCCTATACCGCTGCTTGGGTGGCTTGGCAAGATTTTTTCGAAGATTTTGTTATTTATGAATAAGGCTATGGCTATAGTAGTAGCGCAGCCATACTAAATTAGTGTTACTCACTTTTCACCAATATTCTCTTTTACCATAGACTTCATCCCCATCAATTTCGACAGTACATAAACAGTACATAGGAGTTAATTTTTCCATACTTTTGAACCTATGGAAAAAACCACCCAAGTTTATGGTATTCGAGCGGTTATTGAGGCCATAAATGCCAACGAACCGATTGATAAAATCTTTCTCCAAAAGGGACTGAAAGGTGATCTATCACGTGAACTTGAAGGATTGGTGCGAAGGAATGGCATAAATATGTCGTATGTACCTGTCGAGAAACTACATCGGTTGACGAAGAACAACCACCAAGGGGTTGTAGCCACTATTTCGCCTATTAAATTTTATGAGTTGGAAGCGTTGGTGGAAAAAGTATCGGAGAGCGGGAAAGTACCCTTGTTTCTGTTATTGGACCAACTTTCGGATGTTCGAAATTTCGGAGCCATTATCAGAACGGCCGAATGTACCGGGGTCGATGGCATCATCATACAAAAAAAGGGGGCAGCACCGGTCACCGCCGACACAATTAAAACCTCTGCAGGAGCCGCATTTAAAGTACCCATTGCCAAGGTAGACCACATTAAGGATGCCGTGTTTTACTTACAAGCAAGCGGAATAGTGGTCATTGCGGCCAGTGAGAAGACCGACAAGGCTGTTTATGATGTTTCTTTTAATACCCCGTGTGCCATAGTCATGGGTTCCGAAGATCGAGGAATTTCCCCTTCTACCCTAAAGACTGTAGATTATTTAGCTAAAATTCCTTTGCTTGGCGAAATTGGATCTTTGAATGTTTCCGTGGCCTGTGCGGTGTTTTTATATGAAGTGGTTCGCCAGCGGATGAAGGTTTAGGGCTCCTGTTTTCAATTAAGTGGTAAAAAACAGTGGCAGAGGGCGCTTTTGATTAAATTCTATTCTTCTGGCCTTTTTCGACAGAAGACAAATTTTAGCATTAATCGCTATCTCTTGGTCCTTTTGTAATGTGATAGGTGATTTTGATAGGTTCATCATCAATTTCTTTATGGGCCCTTTCAATAAAATTACCCTCCTCGTCGAACTGTTGCAAAAATTCATCGGCTTCCTCGTTGTAATTGTCGTCTTCCCAATCAAACTTTCTAGGCGGCGGCATAGGGGCCTTGACAAAAAAAGCCAACAAGAGACCGGCTAAAAAGCCCCCTAGGTGGCCTTCCCATGAAATGCCGTCCTCAATAGGAAAAATATACCAGAGTAGACTGCCATAAATAAACACGACTATCAAAGACAAAGCGACCAAACGATAGTGTTTGGTAAAGATTCCCTTAAAAAAAATAAAACTGGCCAACAGATAAATTATTCCGCTGGCACCGATATGATAAGATGGTCTGCCTATGGCCCAGGTAAACAACCCGGAGGTGATAAGCCCGATAAGCAATACTCGTAACGCAATATTGCGATAAAAATAAAAAAGGGAAGCTGTCAGGACTACCAGGGGAATACTATTATTGTAAAGATGTTCCACTGAACCATGAATAAACGGACTAAAAATGATACCCTTTAGACCGGAAATTTTTTGAGGGTAAATACCATACTGGTTCAGATTGATCTGATATCTAAGTTCTACCAAAAAAACTGTCCAAATCAGCAAAACCGAAATCAGGGGAACGATAATAACAGCATTGGTGAATTTAAAATAATGATTTTCCGACATAGCCCTAAATTAGCAATAAGTCAGCCAATTGTTGTGAAACTGAAAAATCGTCATATCGCCAAGTATAATTTAGATTACGATTAACAACACTATCATGACTACTTGATTAAACACGCTTCTGATAACTTTATTATATTTTTACAAAATGAACAGACCTTTGGCAGAGCGCATACGCCCAAAAACGTTGGATGACTATATCAGCCAGCACCACCTTGTAGGGAAAGACGGCTCCCTGACGCACCAAATAAAAAAAGGAATCATACCCTCACTGATATTATGGGGACCTCCAGGAACGGGTAAAACAACTTTGGCGAATATCATAGCCAACGAAAGCGAAAGGCCTTTCTACACGTTGAGTGCCATTAATAGCGGGGTAAAAGATATTCGTGAGGTTATCAACAAGGCAAAGCAAAGTGGTGGTCTTTTTACGGCCAAGAACCCTATTTTGTTTATTGATGAAATACACCGTTTTAGCAAATCACAACAAGATTCGCTTTTGGCAGCTGTAGAAAAAGGCTGGGTTACCTTGATCGGGGCGACCACTGAAAACCCGAGTTTTGAAGTGATTCCAGCCCTTCTTTCCCGATGTCAGGTGTATACCTTGAATGCTTTTGGCAAGGAGGATCTTGAAAATCTGCTCAAAAGAGCAATGCAAGAAGATACCTTTTTAAAGTCAAAAAAAATTGAACTTAAAGAGACCGAAGCCCTACTAAGGCTTTCGGGTGGTGATGGAAGAAAATTGTTGAACATTTTCGAGTTGATCGTAAACTCTGAGGAAGGCAATACCATTTCGGTTACGAATAACCTGGTTTTGAACAAGGTTCAAAAAAATACGGTGCTCTACGATAAGACCGGGGAGCAACATTATGATATAATTTCGGCTTTTATCAAGTCGATTCGGGGCAGTGACCCCAATGGAGCGGTATACTGGTTGGCCCGAATGATAGAAGGAGGTGAAGACGTCAAATTTATCGCTAGGCGTTTGCTCATTTCCGCCTCAGAAGATATCGGGCTCGCCAACCCTACCGCTTTGGTCATTGCCAATAATGCTTTTCAGGCCGTAACGACCATTGGCTACCCCGAGGCGCGGATTATTCTAAGTCAATGCGCAATTTATCTGGCGACTTCGCCAAAAAGTAATGCCAGTTATATGGCGATAAAGAAGGCGCAGCAAAAAGTGAAAGAAACGGGTGACCTATCAGTTCCACTACCTTTGCGAAATGCGCCAACAAAACTCATGAAAGATTTAGGCTATGGGGCAGAATATCAATATGCACATGATTACGCTAACAATTTTGTTGATGTTGAATTTCTTCCAGAAGAAATATCACGAACTTCATTTTACGAACCGGGAAACAATTCACGGGAGAATGCCATTAAAGAATTTTTAAAAAGTCGGTGGAAGGATAAATATGATATTTGAAACCATATGTTTTCAAAACTTAATGTCTAATTCTTCGGTCATCAAATTTTCGCCTGAATAATACTCGAAAAACCATTTTCCGTTCTTCTCGAATACTACCCCGTTCTTATCGCCTGCCTTGGCCAAATAGTAATTGGGCAACGAACTTTTATAAATCCTTAATTGAATCTTAGGGGTACTGTCGACCAGTTGATACCCATTTGGTAATTCTTGGGCATACAATGCAGCGCCACTAAGCATCGCGATAGAAATCGAAGGTATTTTGTTTGTAACAGGTTCCGATTTTTTAATATCGGAAGGTTTTGGACTATTATCCTTATAGCTTTGGTTCTCTAATGTAGCTTCCTGCTGTACCATAGCGTCCTGGTTTTTGGCGGATGTCGGTTTTTGTTCTTTACTTTCATCTATTTTCTTTACATCGTTCTCAAAACTCACAGTTACTGGCTCGGAGTCGCCGGCTTTACCATTATAGCTGTAGTTCAGGATATCAAATGAGGTAAAAGCTTCCCTTAGGGCCTCTCCAAATGAAGCTTTATAATCTTTTTCCTTGCTTTTGCCCTGTTTTGTAGCAAATACTTCTTTTCCTTGGCAGTCTTCCAAGGTCAATCCGGTTTTGGTCGTGAACAGCGACGAATCGTCAATGAGGTCCACTAAAAGTCCCAAGCATCTATTGTTATTCAGTTCGTCGGGGATTTGATCTTCGTAAACAGTCAAAAATCCCTTTTCGGTAAAGAGATACTTGGTCAAGGTACTGGTCTGATGTTGGTTCTCTCTTTTGAACGCATCAAATTTTTTGGGAACAATTACATATTTATAATCATTAAGTTGTTCTTGGGCCATACCGATAAGACTTACCATGAAAAAACAGGCGAGGAATAAATGATTCACAATTTTTGAATTTAACTATTTGTATAAAAGTAATATGAAAAAAGCGTGCCAAAACTAGAACCTATAGAAATAGGGGCAGCGCTGGTATCATTTCTTGCCCCAAGATATGATATTTAATCCTAACTGAAAAGAAGCATATCGGCTAGCTGCGATATTGCGATAGGACAATAGATTATCGGCCATAACATAGAAATTTACATAGCCAGCCTGTAAATTGAGACCAAGACCGAGATTGGTATAAGAAAACTTATCTACGGTATAGGTAGCTTTAATAGCCATAGAATTGCCAAATCGTCTCTGATAAAACGCAGTCAAAGCGGCCTGCGGGCCCCGTGGACGATTTACCATAAACAATTGACCGCCCAGGCTATTGGTGTATTTTGAACGTATAGAATTACTAGAGGTATTGACCCCACATTCACAATTCGCCCTGCTCTCAAAGGGTTCACCAAAATTATAGCGTAAAGAAGCATAGAGCTTGGTCGGCAAGAAAGCTACATAGTTTTTTCGATCATCTTCAACAGGTACTTCATCCAGAAATTTTTCCCAAAAACCGGTGTCGGGATTAGATATCTCATCAGGTAGGATAGCCTCAATACCCTCTACAGTTGTATTTCCTTTTAACGTATAGTTGAATACGTCATTCGTGTGATAAATAAAGCCAAGATCTAAAAGGCTTCCTGTGAGTATCATTTGTTTGTTCAACTGATAGGTAAAACCAAGGTCAACGCCCAGCCCCAAGTTACCACCGAAAAACGCCCTTTTTGCAAGAACACCTGGAAGTGTGCCGTCATCTGCCGCATTCTGTATTTCATTAAAGCCAGATGACCGTGACCTCATATCGGCATTTAAAGTATTTTCAAAACTATTGTTCTGGCCTTCCCTTGTTACGAAAAAACCTTTATTTTTTGTCGAATTAAAATCAAGCATGCTAGAGTATAGTTTCCCCCTTAAACCAACGGTAAGATCGTTATCTACTTTTTTATTAAGGCCAAAATGAAAAACATTTACCATTTCACCTCGGGCTTTGAGGTCTCCCAAATCAAAACGCTGGTTCAACCTATCGACATTGCCTTCGAAGGCCAAAATGGCAAAATCTTGAGGCCAATACGTAATGGCGTCCCCCAAGATATAAATACCCGCTGTATAAAAGTTATCAGGGTTTCTTCCCCTAAAACCAAAATTCAGTAGTTCCAATTGAAACGTACTATTGATTTCGTCTCTTGGATTCATCGCGGAAATGGCGCGATCTCTGATCTTATCGTTTATATCAAGGCCGTCGTTCGCAAAAAGGTCGTTTACCGAAATACCGCTCGAACCTCCTTGCACATATATTCCTGAAACTACAGGTATACCACTGTACAATTGAAAATCGGTCAGTACTCCAGGGTTGACCATTGCAGCCTGTGGAATCTCAACAAAATCATACAACACTTGTTTATATTGGCCATGTATGGCAAAACTGACCCAAAAAAGGCCTATAAAAAATAGCGTGATGGCCCTCATTTCAGTCGGACTCTGAATTTACCATCTGATTTTAAGATAATCTTGGGCTCTGGCAGATCGGAGATACTGCTGTTATCGCTTAAATTGATAGCGCTTACCCGTATAGTAGTAGTGTTTTTAATAATATCGATGCTTTTTCCGGCATCGCCATAGGCAACATCTCTTTGGAACTCTTCCATTGGTGCCGGTTCGACAGGTAGAATTTCAATATCAAGAGCATTGCCATCGGCATCTAATAGTTCGACCGTAACACTCAGTTCTTTAGTTGTCGTATTCTCAACAATATAGGTTAGTGTACCCTCGATAACCCTTTCGGTAAAGTCATCAGAGCTAAAAGCTTCAAAATCAAATTCTCGGGAGAAAACGACATTCGTGGGCGCATCGTTGACCAACGATTCGGGAGCCTCGATGTACATTAAACTACCTTGATATATTGGGGTAATCTCAATTTGATCGTACTGCCCAAAATCTTGATCTTCAATACAAGAAGACAGTGCCGATAAAGATATTAGACAAAAGAAGATGTATTTTAAGATTCCCTTCATGGCAAAACCATTTACTGCCTAGAATGGACAGATTCGGTCGTACCAATATAACTCTATAAAAAGGATTTTATTTCAATCAAATCATCAATCATTTCGCAAAATTCATGCTGCGGCCCATTATGTGCGTTGAAATGTATTGCGCGGTAACCTACTGCCATAGCACCTTGAATATCGGCTTCAAGATTATCACCGATCATCAATGAAGTTTCGGGTCGTGTACCTGCTCTTTTTAAGGCCAATTCAAAAATGAAAGGATTGGGTTTTTTCACCCCTGCCATCTCAGAATTAATGATTTGGTCAAAATAATTATAAATACCGGAGTTCTTAAGTTTTTTATCCTGTACTTCTTGAAAGCCGTTGGTGATAATATGTAATTTGTAATTTGGTTTTAGATACTCTAAAATCGTTGTGGTATTGGGAAACAAATGGCCATGAGATGATAAGTTCTCTATATAGTCTACGGCCAATCTATCTATAATCTCATCGGAAACTTCATATTTCAAATCATCGAAAACGCTCTTTAGACGTTGATAGCGCAAAGCTTCCTTTGTGATTTTTTCCTCCCGATAAAGTTTCCAAAAAGCAAGGTTGGCGGGAACATAAACCTTCAAAAAATCTTGAAGTTCAATACCGATATTATATTCCGCCAATATCGTTTTAAAGGTCAGTGCAGAATTCTTTTCAAAATCCCATAGAGTATGATCAAGATCAAAAAAAACGTCGGTAATCGCAGTCTTAAACATTATAGGTTTTTAAAAGGGTGGTATATAAATTTTTCCAGTCGACTTTTTGTGAAGTACCACCTAAAAGTTCATTTGAAAAAACGGTAGTAAAACCTCCATTTACCTTTTTCACCTGTTTATACAAAAAGTCTACTTGGTATAACATCTCATCGCTATTCTTGAAATTTGTCAATGCATAGTCATGCAGTGCAAAGGGATGGATTCGTATGGGTTGCTGAATTTCAAGATTGATATCATAAAAATAAAATGGCGTACAACTTCCAGCACGAAATCCAATCTCATGTGTATAGCCCATGGTATAGTCATCCGTAAATTCAGCTTCTACCAAATTTCGGTACGTCTGTGGCAAATCGACACGGTTATAGCGCATACGAGAAGCATCTATGGACCTATTGATGACCCCTGATAGGTTTTTCTTCTCTTTTTTCAATAGTTCGATATTATTGAAGGAACTGTATGACGCTGCCAACGCGATTTTACTATAATCCGCTATGGATTTAATCAAAAACCTGAACTTATTGTTGTTGGGAGAAACATTTTTGTCGTACGTGGAAAGCGTGGCAAATTGGAAGAAAAATATGCTTTTAACCTGGTACCTTTTATGTAAATCGATGATAAGGGAGAAATTATCGTACGGATCTTTCTTAGGATAGAACCATACCTTGATCCGCTCGACAACGCGCTTTAATTTTAGTGAGCCTAAATCGTAAAACAGCCCTGCTACGCCGCGAACGAAACCACGATAGGCATAACTATGTGATGTAGTCACATCTAATACAGACGTAAATTGATACTTCTTCCGTTTATATTCAAGATCAGGGAAACGTTCTTTTAGATGCTCTAGCAATTTATTGGCCCAAATATCCACTACAGGCATTTGCAGAAATTTTTGCTGATAGGCAATACTTTCTTTTGGGGGGAATCTACCGTGATTATCCTTTACATGGGGCAAGTATTCTTCATATCGGCTTAAAAGATAAAAACTGGCCGAAAAGATATCGAAAGGGATATTGCTACGCTCGCCTGCACTAAAGAAACAAGGGGTACCCTCCCAGTCGCGAACTATAATCTCGAGGTCATTGATGCCCTGCTCAAAAAGCAAATCGTTGCTACGTACGAAAAATTCGTTCTGCAAAGGTTGCTTTGTATAGGTTATCTTGGCTTCGGAATGCTTAATGAAATCTTCGACCTTCGTGGTAAACGAAATTTCGATACCCAAAATGCGCGTAAAAAGCTGCTTCATGATATATGAGAAGCGCGGCGTTATTTTATGGGTGTATATAAGCAGCATAGATTCTTAAAAATTCTAAATCAACGGTTTCTGGTTTCTATCGTTCCTGGTTCCAGGTTAATGTTGTATTTAACTTGAAACTTGGAACTCTTTTTATAAAATCCCTTCATCGGCAAAACTAAAATAATCCTTTTGGGTAATAATCAAATGATCCAAAACTTTTACGTCTAACACTTCGGAAGCGCGTTTTAATTTTTGCGTTACTTTACGGTCTTCTTCACTAGGGCGCAATGTGCCAGAAGGGTGGTTGTGGGCCAAAACTAGGGCGACCGCTCCAACTTCCAGGGCCTGGCGCATAACAATACGTACATCGACCAAAGTACCGGTCAGGCCGCCCTTGCTCAATTGCGAGCTGTGCAACACTTTATTTGCATTGTTTAGGTATAGAATCCAAAACTCTTCATGCTCGAGTTCCCCCATTTTGGGCCGTAGCAGATCAAAGGCATCTCTACTACTATTGATCTTGGTGATTTTCTGGGCGTCCTCTCCCCTTCTGCGCCGACCCATCTCCAAGGCAGCGGCAATCGTCACGGCCTTTGCCTCACCGATACCTTTGAACTGCATTAATTGGTTAATCGACAGCTTGCCCAACTCATTGAGATTATTGTTGACCGACGCCAATATTCGTTTGGCAAGTTCAACGGCACTTTCGTTTCTGCTACCTGAACCTATAAGTATAGCAATCAGCTCAGCATCCGACAAAACGGACTTCCCTTTTTGCACCAATTTCTCCCTGGGCTTGTCATCGTCAGACCAATGTTTTATTGAAAAGGAAGTTGGTTTTTCTTTCATCGGCCAAAGATATCGCACTAAAAATATATAAAAATTTCTAGTATCTGAATTGGTTAGCTGCTTCGTTTATCTATCGACAAGTGATCATCATCAGCTGGCAGCTCCGTCCGCGTCACATAGCTACTAGTGTCACTAAGGGTTCTGTCTTCTTCTAATATAGCATTAGAAACACCAAGCATAATGGCAATCAATACAATGGAAACCTTTTTTACCATAATACTATAAAACCTTTTTACGACATGCATAATACTACGCTAGCAAATCGCGTTCCAATGCGAATCGTACTGACAATTCTTCACACTATTTTTTCGCCAATCAATTGGGAAACTTGGATTTTACGGCTTCCAAATCCAATCCCCCATAATTACCGGAGCTCATCAGCAGCAAAACGGAATTCGTAAAATCCTGTTCGAAAACAAAATCCCTGAAAGCGGAAGCGTCTGTGAAAATTTTTAAGTCGTTACGTTCAAAAGCCTGCGAAATCTGCTCAGGTGTGACAGCGGCCAATTTCTTTATCGCAACAGATTCAGGTAGGTAAAAAACAATAGCTTCATCAGCAGCATCCAAAGCCCCCTTGTATTCCTTTAAAAATTCCGGGTTAAAACTACTGTATGTGTGCAGTTCAAGACAAGCGACCAATCTTCGATTGGGATATTGTTCTTTTACGGCCTTGGTGGTTGCCGAAACCTTGCTCGGTGAATGCGCGAAATCTTTGTAGGCCACACTTGAACCCCCTTGCGCAATTTTTTCTAGGCGCTTTGAAGCTCCTTTAAAGGTAGCGATGGCCTCATAGAAGTCGTTTTCATCGACACCCATATTCTGACAGATCCATTTGGCACCGGCAAGGTTACTCAAATTGTGTTTTCCGAAAATTTCAATTGGCATTGGGCCTTCAGGTGTTTCCAAAAACGTTCGTCCGTTTTCGACCCCGTATTTGGCTGTGGTATAAGGTAATTTTCGAATGGAGTTTTCCGACGCTTCCACAACTTTTTTCACTTCGGCATCCTCAATATTGTAGGCAATACTACCTCCCTTAACGATGCTATCTACGAAAATCTGGAATTGTTCAACATAATTTTCGAAAGTCGGGAAGACATTGATATGATCCCAGGCAATACCGCTCAGCAGGGCAATATTAGGCTTGTACAAATGGAATTTCGGCCTTCTATCGATGGGTGAAGAGAGATATTCGTCGCCTTCCAAAACAATAAAATCGTTCTCTTCGGTCAGATGAACCATTCGCTCGAAACCTTCCAATTGTGCCCCTACCATATAATCTACCCTTCTATCGTGGTAGTCGAGCACGTGCAAAATCATCGATGTAATTGAGGTCTTGCCATGGCTACCACCAATAACAACCCTTGTTTTGTGCTTGGATTGTTCGTAAAGAAATTCCGGATAGGAATATATCGTTACCCCCAATTCTTCTGCCTTCAAAAGTTCTGGATTATCAGGTTTGGCGTGCATGCCCAAAATAACAGCATCCAGAGCAGTATGTATCTTTTCGGGAAACCAGCCGAAAGTTTCGGGCAACAGACCTTTATTGGCCAATCGGGTCTTTGAAGGTTCGAAGATAACATCATCACTGCCGGTTATGGTATATCCTTTATGTTCCAATGCCAATGCCAAATTGTGCATGGCACTACCACCGATAGCTATAAAATGAATTTGCATGTACTCCATATTTCCAGCAAATATAGGAATTGATTTTTGGAAAAATTCTGAGAAGGCAAACACGATTTGATAGAAAAAACTATGGGTAAAAAGGAAACAAATATCGATGAAATACACGATTTGCACATTGCCTTGCTGCGTATTTCGTAAGATTCACCCGTCAAAACCAGGCGTCTACAACATTTATTGTTCGTCGCCTAACCACAAAATTACTTTTGTGCTATCGAACCGGAAGTATTTCTGTTCTAAATAAGCAGTACTGACCTACCCAAATCTACTGACCCCCTCTCTAAAAGGGTTGCTTGTATTATTCGCACCTGTTTTCAACTATGTATTGGCCCAATGTGCCGGCACTGATGGTGCCGTAACAGTCTGTAACAAAGACTCGGACGAAGCCAATAAGACCTTTCAACTTTTCCCTGATCTTGGGGGCGGTAAAACTCTAGGCGGCACATGGTCTACCAACGACCCTGACAATTTTTTTTCATTGGATCGTTACAATCGTACTATTAATCTTTGGGGTCTTTCTTTTGTGTTGAGATTCCTTTACCTTAGTTAAGCAAAAAAGCCTCGATTAATGGCTAATCGTTAATGGTAAGGCGCGTTTAACTTTTAACTAATACCCAATGAACATAAACCTAAATAGAAAGAGGGCCCTAGTAGGTGGCAGCAGCGGAGGTATCGGAAAGGCGATTGCCCAACAATTGGCCGAGAGTGGAGCAAGTGTTACGTTGATGTCACGCAGTGCCGATAAATTGAAGCACATCGTTGCAAACCTTCCTACCGGTCAAGGTCAAAAGCACCAATATCTGGTCGTCGATTTCTCCGATTTCGAAGGCTATGCAACTATCATTTCAACCTATTTCGAAAACAATACAATCGATATTTTAGTAAACAATACCCAAGGCCCTTCTGCAGGCAACGCCTTGGAGAAACATACCGAAGACTACCAACAAGCTTTTGACCTGCTATTCAAAACCGTAGTCTTTACCACGGAATTGGCACTGCAACAAATGCAGAAAAATACATGGGGGCGAATCATCAACGTGGCTTCGGTATCGGTTAAGGAGCCCTTATCATATTTGGCACTTTCGAATACTATCAGGGCAGCTGTCGTTACATGGGCGAAGTCTTTGGCAACCGCTGTCGGTGAGTATAATATTACGGTAAATAGCATCCTTACAGGCTATTTTGACACCGTACGCATCGAACAGCTCAACGCTAAAAAAGCGGAACAGTTGGGTATCCCTGCCAGCGACGTTCGCGCGGATATGGAATCGAAAGTTCCTGTTAAGCGTATCGGAGACCCTAAGGAATATGGGTATTTAGTGGCCTTTTTGGCCTCTGACCAAGCTGCCTATATCACGGGAACCCAAATTCCTATCGATGGTGGGTTGTTGAAGTCGCTATAAGCCCCTAGCCCCTGAAGGGCGAAATCCTTTTGAGTGAGAGTTCTCCCTTCGGAAGCTAGTGGCCTCACTCATTCAAAACCTGACTTCCCTAAGTTATAGTTGCCCATAGCATGGGTTTTGTAAATCTTTGTTCCGTAATTTTATACTTATGAAGAAGCTATCCCTATTATTGACGATACTCCTTTTTTCTCAAATGGCACAGGCACAAGGCAATGACGGTTCATATGTAGCACTTTGGAAAAAGGTGCAAAAACTTGAAAGCGAAGCATTGACCAAATCCGCCTTAAAAGTTGTCGATTCCATTTCTAAAAAGGCAAAAAAGGATAAGAATTCGGCCCAAACCGTAAAGGCATTGCTGTACGCCTCAAAATATGTGATGACCCTTGAGGAGGATGCGCAATTAAGCATCATCAACAATTTCAAATCGGAAATCGAAAAGGCACAATTCCCGACAAAAAATATTTTGGAAAGTTATTTGGCAAAACTATTCTGGCGCTATTTCCAACAAAACCGCCATCAATTCTACAATCGTACCAAAACGGAAACCAAAGTCGATACAACTGATTTTAGAACTTGGGATCTGACTACCCTATTCCATGAAATCGGCATTCATTTTGACGCTTCTTTAGAAAATAAAGCAGAACTTCAAAAAACGGGTTTAGAGGATTTCAAAAAAATTCTTAAAAATCAACCCGATTCTGAGACCTATCGCCCTACCCTTTTCCATGTGTTGGCCCATACCGCCCTCGAATTTTATAGCACCACCGAAAACAGTATTACCAGACCTGCCGACAAGTTCGAAATCAATGATCCACAGCTATTATGTGAAGCCTATGAATTCACACAACGAAAAATCGATATACACGATGCCACTTCTTTACAATCAAAGGCATTGCTTATTTATCAAGACTTGTTGAAATTTCATTTTTCAGAGCCAAAATTGGATGCACTTGTAGCTATAGATATCGATCGTTTGGGTTTCACTTATCAAAATGCCGTATTTCAGACTAAAGATGAAGTCTACTTAGAGGTTCTACAAAACTCGGCGGAGAATCTGAAACAACATGAAGCCTCCGCTTTGTACACCTATGAAATCGCACGATTGTACCATCAACAGGGTAACACCTACCAAGTCAAGGTAAACGAAGAAAGCCGATGGAAACAAAAAGATGCTTTGGAGCTCTGTGAACGTGTTATCGCAAAATTTCCCGATAGTAGGGCAGCGGACAAGTGCAAAGCCCTAAAATCACAAATTTTGGCCACGAGCCTGCAATTAAATATTGAGCGACACATTCCCATTAAAAAACCTTCACGGTTGTTGGTGAATTATAAAAATCTCGATGGATTACAGCTTACTGCACATAAAATTTCACAGGGCGAACTGAAGGAATTGAACAGCCTGTATCCCCAATCGAAGCAGTTGGCGTTCATTCAAAAACTACCCCTCACCAAAAAATGGGAAGCCAGCGTCAAAAATGAGATGGACTATCGGCAACACAATACGGAAATCTTGTTGCCTCCTTTAGAAAACGGACAGTATGTAATTTTAGCTACCCCAAAAGACAGCGAAAACAAAACCTTTGCATTTAGTCCGGTTCAGGTCACCGATATGGCCTTGATCGAAACCCACACCGCGACACAGTTTATTTATCAGGTCATCGACCGACATAACGGCGAGCCGATTTCAGGGGCCAAGCTTAACTTTTCGTATTTAAGAAATTACAACAAACCTCAGCTAAACAAAACCCTGACTACCGACAAAATGGGAAGGGTCAGCATACCCTTATCCAACGAAAATTGGAGCAATGTCAACGTAGTCGTTTCCCGTTCAGAAGAAAAGGCCTTTTTTGGCGAATACTACATCAATGAAAAGTATGACACCAATCCGAAGTATACCGATTACTCCTGTTTTCTGTTTACGGACCGAAGTATCTACAGGCCCGGGCAACCCCTTTATTTCAAGGGTATCGCCATAAAGAATACCCAAGGTGTATCCGCTATTCTGGAAAATACGCTAGCTACGGTCGAACTCAAGGATGTTAACGGACAAACCGTTGGCACGCAACACTTCAAGACCAACGCATATGGTTCGTTTTCGGGGGAATTTATCCTGCCGAATACAGGTCTAACAGGTAATTTTTCATTACAAGTAAATGCAAAGAAAGTTGCACTGAACGGCCGTACGGATTTTTCGATAGAGGAGTATAAACGACCAAAATTCGAACCTTCTTTCGAGCCTATCACGGAGACCTATAAAGTAAACGACATCGTAACCGTAAACGGAACGGCAACAGCTTTTGCCGGAAGTATGATCACCGACGCTAAGGTTAGCTATCGCGTTAAAAGAGCGGTCTATTTTCCGCGATGGTATTATTGGCATTATCCGTATTATAATAGTACCCCACAGGAAATAGCCCACGGCGAAACTACCACGGATGCCGCAGGTAAGTACGCCATTAATTTTAAAGCCCTACCCGATAACGGCGTATCGAAAAAAAACCTGCCCACTTTTAATTATGAGGTGACCGCTGATGTAACGGACATCAATGGGGAAACGCACAGCGTAACTACATTTGTTACGGTCGGCTACCACGCCCTAACGGCAACTATCAATGTGCCAGACCCTTTGTACAAGGATAAAAAGGACAATCGGTTAACGCTATCTACCAGCAATCTGAACGGACAGTTCGTACCTGCGCAGGGAACGCTTAAAATGTACAGATTAAAGGCTCCCGAACATGTACTGCGACCCAGACCTTGGGCGGCACCCGATTATGCAACTTGGGACAAAGAGGAATTCAAGAAACTATTTCCCCATGATGCTTTTTCCAATGAACATGACCCGATCAATTGGGAGAAAGGAAAGATGGTCTGGCAGGCGAAATTCGATACAGGGAAAGCTACAGAAATCGGAATCGGAGCAATTAAAAAATGGGCTTCCGGGAAATATGTAATCGAATTGGAAACCAGGGACAAGTTTGGGCAAATCGTCAAAGATGTAGCACAGACCACCGTAATCAGTGACAATGACAAAAAGTTGGCTGACAACCAATTGTTCCATATCAAGACCGACAAAGACACCTATAGCGCTGGCGACGACCTAGAAGTGACCTTGTCGTCAAGCGCCACGGATCTTACCGTTTCCGTTTTTGCAGAAAAAGACAGGAAAATAATCGATACGCAGCTGGTTCGTTTGAGCGACAATTCGAAAACTTTTACTGTTCCTGTTACTGTTGATGATTTGGGCGGTTTTGCCATCAATTATAGCTTTTCGGCCTACAATTCGTTTCAGTCGGGTTCTTTGGCAGTTTCGGTGCCCTATCCACCAACAGACCTTGAAATCGAGACGGTAACCTTTCGTAACAAACTGCAACCAGGAACGGACGAAATCTGGTCGTTCAAGATCAAAGGTCCAAAAGGCGATAAAGTTGCTGCGGAATTACTAGCCAGTATGTACGATGCATCATTGGATGCCTTCCAAGGTCATAACTGGAGTTTTAATCCGTTGATGCGGCCTACCTATTACTCGAATAGCTATACCAATGCCAATAACAGTTTTGGCACCAGTTCGTTTCGAACCTATCTCGATAATAAAACCTATAGTTTTAAACCGCAATATTATGATGCGTTCGAATGGTTCGGACTGTACTTTGGAAATAATCTTAGATTCAGAACGATGAGAGGTGCTGCCCCGATGGCTATAAGCGCACCTACTGAAAGTGCAGCTATGGAAATGGAAGCTGACAAAGCAGCTTTGGATGAGGTTGTAACAATTGGGTATGGTAGTACCGAAAATAAAGGCGGTCAGGCAAACAAACCGGAAAAACAGCAACCCAAAGAGGAGCACAACGAAGAAAAAGAAGGACAAGAAACCGCATTCGACGATGTGAAAATCCGTAAAAACCTTCAGGAAACGGCCTTTTTCTTTCCGCAATTGCAAACCGATGAAGAAGGTAATATCTCCTTTAGTTTTACTACTCCAGAGGCACTTACCAAATGGAAATTACAATTACTGGCCCATACCAAATCGTTACAGAGCGCAGTGACCACCTTACAAACCGTAACCCAAAAAGAATTGATAATCATACCCAATGCACCCCGATTTTTGAGGGAGGGCGATGAAATTACCATAAGCACTAAAATCGCAAATCTAACCGACAAGACCCTTTCTGGTCTGGCGAAATTGGAGCTGGTAGATGCTGTAACAGGAAAGAATATCTCAAAAAAAATACTTATTTCTCCTCTCCCGGGGGAGATGCCGCAGGCAGAGGGGGATAAAGATGCAGCAGCCATAGTGGGCCTTGGTGAAGTAAACTTTAGGGTCGACTCATTGAACAACACCCAAGTTTCTTGGCGTTTAAAGATTCCAGAAGGGGTTCAGGCCATACAATATACAATCATTGCCAAAGCAGGTGATTTTAGTGATGGGGAACAGAACGTACTTCCTGTATTGACCAATCGAATGTTGGTTACGGAAACGCTTCCGATGTGGGTGGGCAGCAACCAGACCAAAACTTTTGTTTTAGAAAAATTGAAGGATAATACATCGACTACGTTGCGCAATCACCAGCTAACATTGGAAATTACTTCAAACCCAGCTTGGTATGCGGTACAGGCCTTGCCCTATCTAATGGAATATCCGTACGAATGTAACGAGCAGACTTTTGCCCGATATTATGCGAATACTTTGGCCAGCCATATCGCGAATTCGAATCCTAGAATTCAGGACGTATTTCAACAATGGGCGAACTCCGATGACTTGATCAGTAATCTGGAAAAGAACGAGGAACTGAAATCACTTTTGATCCAAGAGACCCCATGGCTCCGTGATGCTCAATCGGAAACCGAACAGAAAAAACGTATCGCACTTTTGTTTAATTTGGATAAAATGAAGAACGAGCAGGCCACAGCGTTGAACAAGTTGAAAAATAATCAAAAAACGTCCGGGGCATGGGCATGGTTCAATGGCGGTCCGGACAATCGGTTTATCACACAACACATAGTTATTGGTCTGGGGCATCTTAAAAAACTTAATGTCACGTTGAGCGCAGCAGAAACGGAAGTTACCAAACCAGTGATTCAAAAAGCAATCGCTTATCTAGACTCGGAGTTTATAGCCGCGTACAACCGAATGAAGAAGTACGCGACAGATATAAATGAAGATCATTTAAGCCAAACGCAGATAAATTATTTATACATGCGTAGCTTTTTTAAGGAGTTCAAAACCTCTAAAAAGGTAAATGAAATCACTGCATATTACCAAGGTCAGGCCCAAAAGTATTGGACAAAAAAAGGACTCTATTCCAAAGGTATGTTGGTATTGGCCTTACACCGAATGGATGACACAAAGACATCCGCTAAAATATTGAAGTCTTTAAAGGAAAACAGTATCAACTCTGAAGAATTGGGTATGTATTGGAAAGAAAATACTGCTTCATGGCACTGGTATCAGGCTCCGATTGAAACTCAAGCTTTACTTATTGAGGCTTTCAGTGAAATCGAAAACGATATAAAAACTATCGACAATCTCAAAATCTGGTTATTAAAAAATAAACAGACCAACCAATGGAAAACTACCAAGGCTACGACAGAAGCGATCTATGCACTATTGCTACAAGGAAACGAGTGGCTTTCAGTGACGGATGTCGTAGATGTGCTTGTAGGAGGAGAAAAAATAAAACCCACACAACTGGAAAATGTCAAAGTCGAATCCGGCACGGGCTACTTCAAAACTTCTTGGAATGGCAACGAAGTAAAACCTAAAATGGCCGAAGTACAGATAAGTAAAAAAGGGGAAGGTATCGCTTGGGGTGCACTCTACTGGCAATATTTCGAGGATTTGGATAAAATCACTTCAGCGGAGACCCCTTTAAAATTGAAGAAAAAATTATTCTTAAAGAAGAATACGCATACGGGAGAAGAGATTTCAGAAATAACCGAAACAACTGATTTGGAAGTAGGTGATATGGTTCGTGTACGCATCGAACTCCGTTCCGACCGTGATATGGAATTCGTACATATGAAAGATATGCGGGCCGCTGGCTTTGAACCTATAAATGTATTGTCACAATACAAATGGCAAGACGGTCTTGGCTATTACGAAAGCACTAAGGATGCCAGTACCAATTTCTTTTTTGATTACTTGCCAAAAGGGGTTTATGTTTTCGAGTATGACCTGCGTGTAAATAATGCCGGAGAATTCAGTAATGGCATTACGACCATTCAGAGCATGTACGCGCCGGAGTTTTCAAGCCATTCGGAAGGAGTGCGCGTTGAGGTAAGATAGGAAATCATTAACTTCACCAGACAGGCATATTAGCTTACGCTCACTGAAACGGTGGGTTTACCGTGCAAAAGTGAGTATCGCCTAATTAGCGATTTCAAGAACGTAGATTACAGCATAGTTTAGTGGTATACAATTTAAACCAAAGAACTATGAAAACAACATTTAGTATTTCCGTGAAAAAGCCTTGTACCGAAAGATTTGAAGAATTTATAAAAACAGCGAAAGGAGGCTTTTGTACATCCTGCGAAAAAGAGGTTATTGATTTTACCGAAATGTCACAAACAGAACTTATGGATTCTCTCTGTACTACTTCCGCATCAACATATGGTCGATTTAAAAACTCACAAATAGACAGTTATCAAAATAACGTGGATACGATCAAAAATGCCAACTTCTTGACCACAGGTATCGGAACAATGAGTTTTTTACTATTGGTCTTTTGCGCAGTTTCAAAAATGACTGCGCAGCAGACGAGTGATTTAAAAACTAACCAACAAACCGAAATAGGCACCACTCAAAAAAGCGAATTCATCGGTGGAACCATTCAAGAGAGTTATACGGTAAATGGTACGGTAGTCGATGAAGACAATTTGCCTTTGGCCGGTGTCAATGTTGTTCTAAAAGGAACCGCCGATGGCATTACTACTGACTTCTACGGAAAATTCGAGTACCCAAAAACCTTAAAAATAGGTAATGTTTTGATTTTCAGTTACATCGGATATGATACTAAGGAGTACGAAGTAAATTCGAGTAATTCTAAAATCATTAATATCAATATCGCATTTAACGATGCCGATATTGAACTTATGGGCGAAGTAGTTGTCGATGGAATATATACGACGAAACGAACTATTTTTCAGAAGTTTATTGACATTTTCAAAAAGTGAAGAAATCTGTCATTCTCCTCTTTATTGCCGTAACTGTTTTGTCTTATGGACAGCGTTCTGATTTTATCCATTCAGATTTTAAGAAAGCGGATAGTATTGCCTTGCTTCACAAGGGCGCAAGTCTGGCAAACCTACCACTACTTACCTATAAATTGACCGATGGTCTAGCCACTGACACGGAAAAATTCAGGGCGCTTTACACATGGGTCTGTACTAATATTGAAAACGACTATAGCTCATACCTTAGAACTAGCAAAAAGCGCAAAAAACTAGCAGAAAATAGGGAAGCATTTCTGCAGTGGAACAACAGTTTCACACCCAAAGTGTTTGAAAAACTTGTACGATACCGAAAGACCGCTTGCACGGGTTATGCTTATTTGATATGTGAGTTGGCAAGTTTAGCGGATATCGATTGCAAAATAATAAATGGTTATGGTCGTACTGCTACTCTATTTTTAGGCCCTGAGAGTATTCCGAACCACTCATGGAATGCAGTCAAATTGAACAATAAATGGTACCTATGCGATGCTACTTGGTCTGCAGGTCGTATTATCCTTGAAGAGAATGTGGCTGAATTTAAACCCGATTATCACGACGGTTACTTTTTAGCAGACCCGGCCTTGTTCATAAAAAATCATTATCCACTCCAGATAGATTGGGCCTTATTGGGAGAACCACCAACTTTTAATCAGTTCTTAGAAGGCCCTGTGGTTTATAAGGAGGCATTTCAGTGGAGTATTATCCCCATATTACCGGAAAAAATGATAGTTGACACGAAGAAAAACGAGGCCGTACTTTTTAAGTTAGCAGTACCCAATACGTCCCAGGGCAAGGGTATAAGTTTACTTCTGAAAAAGGGGAATTCAAGCCAAACCGTAAACCCTACAATCACCCAGAACCAAAAAGAATACACGCTACAGTATTCCTTTGAAAAGGCAGGTCTTCACGACGTACATATAAAAATGGATAGTACCGTTATTGTTACATATGTGGTCAAGGTAAGGCGAAAGTAAGATTTTGCTATCTAGTATTGACCAATTGGGAAACGGACAAAACTAGAACCGCAAGATTTTACACTAAATTGATATACTACTAACTTTTTATTCATAAGGCATTGTGCCTATAAAATAGGAGTGCTGTATGTTTGGCAATTGAGCCCCATCTAACCAATAGGTTAATTTCATTTTTAGATCGAAACGGGAAAGAACATTTTATAAATAAGAACGCCGAAAATAAAGCCTGAGCCAAGTCCGACTGCAATGATAAGCAAGAGCATTTGCATGGAATTTTGCGGAACGACATTCATCAAAGCAACGGGCGAATTATCCTTATGGATTTCATAGGTATTCATTTTATCGGCCTGCAAACCTTTTCTTTGAGTTATTCGATATTTATTTTGGTCGATGGTGAACGTATGTTCCATACTTTCTTTGCCAGTCTTTTCCGAGATCTTTTTACCGTTCAGTAACACTTTCTCTTTACCAAAAAAAGTTTTGACTATCTCAATTTTATGATTTTCGACATAGTAAATGGCACGCTTAGGCATTCATTAAGATTTACATTAATAATTTGTATCGGTAAAACTCAACTTCCTTTGAAAAAACGCGAGCGGAAATCTACTTCTTTTGTAAAAAAGTATGTAATACACGGTCAGTGCTCAAAAAGAACTGGAATTTTCAGTAGGATACCCAAATTTATAGAATAAAGAAGCGCTTGAAAACGAAAGTTTTTAACAGAAGAAGTATTCTTACAACCTGTGTTTTATTTACGTATTACACTGAAGGATGTTTAGTAGAGGCGTTTATTTTGGCGGAAATTTTGAAAAAACCTTTGCTGTTAAACCTTTCAGCCGTTCTTCGCGTGCTTCGGAGGAAACATTTTCCTTAAAGGTACCTTGGCTAATGGCCTGCCAAAAAAGAGTTTCCTTTTTACTGTCGATGAAATCGAAACGGATTTCACGTTCTAGATTTTGCCCGCCTATCGGAATACCTACGGAAACACCTCCTCCAACATTACTACCTGTTCCGCCAACACCTACACCAACAGAACTGTTTCGTGCTGCCTGAAACGACCTGCTCTGGATATTGATAAAAAAATCGGGATCTTCGGAGAATCGGGCTCCCTTTAACTGCATTTCGGTATCAATCGCATCGAGCAAGCGTTTGGTATCGAGTTCCGATAATCCCGTATTTAAATCGGAATAGTACCCGTACGTACCATAATTCGAAAAATCGGTCTCTTTGTCGTAATCGTAATTGACACGAACGGTGTTGCAGGAAACTAGTAAAATTATAACTAGAAACTGTAAAATAGTTTTCATCACTTTTTAATTAAAAATACGGAATTAAATTGTGATTGTAAGCAGCAAACGTGAAGCTTCTCCTTTAGTACCAAGAAAGAAGCAACCAAACAATATTCTCTTATGCCGGTCAACAGATTGTTTTGCTGTGCTCTTAATTACGAATACATTAACTGTTTAACATCATCCAAAGCCGATCTTTTAATTCGGTAATCCCTTGCTGTGCTACGCTAGAGATAAACATGTAGGGAACCCCTTTTAAATCTTTATCGAGTTCCATTCGCATTTCGTCCATCAATTCTTCATCGAGCATATCGCTTTTTGAGATAGTGACCAAACGTTCTTTGTCCAACAATTCGGGATTGTACCTACGAAGTTCGTCCAAAAGTATTTCATATTCTTTACTAATGTCTTTACTATCCGCAGGAATCAAAAACAACAGTGTCGCATTACGTTCGATATGGCGTAGAAAGTAATGTCCGAGTCCTTTTCCCTCAGCAGCACCTTCAATAATTCCAGGGATATCGGCCATAACGAAACTATGATAATCCCGATGTCGCACAATACCCAAATTGGGTTTCAGGGTAGTAAACTCATAATCCGCGATTTTGGGTTTTGCAGAAGTAATTACGGAAAGTAAGGTCGATTTTCCCGCATTTGGGAAGCCAACCAGCCCTACATCGGCCAAAACCTTTAATTCTAAAATGGCATCGATTTCCTGACCGGAAATACCGGATTGGGCATATCTGGGCGTTTGGTTCGTGCTGGTCTTAAAGTGCCAATTACCGCGACCGCCCATACCGCCCTCGACCAAAATTCTTTCTTCGCCATGTTCGGTGATTTCAAAAAGGACTTCCTGCGTCTCAGGGTTTTTTAATACGGTGCCGAGTGGCACGTCCATATACACATCTTCACCATCGGCACCGCTACTGCGTTGCTTGCTACCGTGTCCCCCATGGCCAGATTTAAAGTGTTTTTTGAACTTGAAGTTGACGAGTGTCCATAAATTTTCGTTACCTCGAATTATTATATGGCCCCCTCGCCCGCCGTCGCCACCATCGGGACCACCTTTGGTAATGTACTTCTCCCGATGCAGATGCACCGAACCCTTACCTCCATTACCCGATTCGGCATGGATCTTAACATAGTCTACAAAATTACCTTCGGTCATAAATAAATTAGGTTTTCTGTCATTCCCGAGAAGTCGGGAATCTGTTCAAGAATCTTTTAGGCCTTTTATAGCATATGGACCAACGTGCAAAAGTAATCAATTCACATCATGCGATTTGGGTTCTCTTTAAAAAGGATTCGCATTGCCTTCTGGTACTATATCCCAAAAATTTGGTCGCTATTTGGCCGGAAGCACTTTCGTATTCACGACCTGACCATCTACATCATAATGCATAAAAGCAATCTTAGGAACATCATCGACTCGGTCTACCTGCACTGCCAGAAATCCGCCTTGCACCCTTAAAAATTCATGTTCGGGTCGTTTATCTTCTTGTTTCCAGCCTTGTGCATGTTCATCACTAGAAGGCCCTTGACTAAACTCAAGAATACCGCTTTCAAGGTCTTTTGACACGTATTGCCAGTGCCGATCTCCATTGACAATGTACATGTTTTTTTGTGTGGCGATAAAGCCACGCAGCCATTTGCCCTCGGCTGCATAGGTGCTATTCGCATGATTGTCCTTTTTTGAATCACGATCAGGACCGATTACGGGCGTGGGCGACATCAAAATTTTAAAGGTGGCATCGGAGCGCGCTACTGATTCTGTAAACCACTGTTTCTGTTCAGAACCCCAAATCGAACTTTCGGGGCTTTTGGTATTATCGGAGTTTCTAAAGATCCGACCTTCAACGAACCAGATTTCCAAATCCTTTCCATAGCGTAAGCTTCTGTAGGGCCTTCTTTCATGGGTAGGTGTTTGTTCGTTCCAAATGGCTATTCCATCCTGAAAAGAAATCTCTCCAAACGGCTGACTTAAAGGCGTGGTATCGTCGTCACCGATATCATGATCGTCTTTCTGAATAAAAAGGGGCGTATCGGCATAAAAGTCGACAAGAGCTGGCCAAGCGTTGATGGCATGCCATTTATGTCTGGCCTTGACCACCGAAGTAGCCATGGGGCCAGGTTTATCGTAGTATACGTAATCTCCGGTCTGACAGTGAAAAAGCGGACTCAATTCCAACATTCGGTCATAAATCTTAAATCCCCGAATGGGATCGTCATAATCCCAAAAATATTGACATGTCGAAGAGGTAAATAACACAGGTACTATCTTTTCTGCGTCGGGAGCGGTTCGAAATTGGCCCTTAATCACCGTAATCGGAGTCTCCGGATTTTTTCTTCCGGAAAGCACTACTTGATACTTTGAATCGGGGTTCAACCCTTCGAAAGTTCTTTTAAACGTATAGTCTTTATAGGAAGAAACGTAGTTCCATCCAGTAGAAATAGTATCCGTAGTGGAGTAGAGCTCAATCTTCACTTCACCGAAAATTCCTGTTACGGCACCGTCCATTTGTGTGACAGGCATGGCATCATCAAAGTCAATCGGGTGCCTCATTGGTGCATCCTCTTGTTTATGCACAATAGGATTTGGTTTTTCCGATTTACAGAGCCTTGTCAAAACGATTGCACTGGTTTCGGTAACCTCTCCGATTTTAAGGCCCGTAGTGAAATAGACTTTTTCCGTTTCATCGGATTGCCCAAAAGAAATGTGGAATACAAATAGAAAAACGGCCGAATAAATATATTTCATAATTTGGTCTTTTGGTGTTATTTGAGAACCGTGCACTAGTAATAAATAAATGATTATTGCATTATTTCAAAAACGGGAGCATCACCACACAGTCGAAGACATTCGACGAGTTGGCGAATTCTATTCATTGCACTTAAAATCAGCATCTTAACTAGTAAGGCCATAGGAAAAAATAGACCAATGCACCTCCGATAAGCACAATAACAGACGCGCAACCCACAAAAAAACAACTCTTGAACACTTCTTTGGTTCCTACAACTTCTTCTCTCATTTGCTCTTTATACGCACTATGCTGTTTTTATCAGAATATAATTTTTCAGTTATTCAATTCTTCAAAATATTTATATCTAGCTTTATAAGCATCGATATCGACCAAACGGGCTTCTTCGCTTTCATAAGATCGCTTTTTCGTGCCATCGATGGCCTGATCGATAGTGGTCAATATTTCATCGTACAACATCATCTTTTCGTAAATTGAAATCTTTGTGTTGTACACCCAGGTATTTTCAGTATTTAATTTTAATGCCTTATCGGCAAGCTGTAAAGCCAAGGGGTAATCTTCTCCCTGAAAATATAGATAAGAAGCGGCACCGGCATACAGTTGCGAAACTTTACTTTTACCAGTCAACAACTCCGTTTTGATTAAGCCCATTATTTCATCATCGGTGGTCGTTTCAATATCAAAAGTAATCTGGGTATTGGCCCAAGACACATACATCTTCGCGTTATTAAGCAAAACATCGACAGCAAAGGTCAAAGTTTCATAATGACGCTCGATCTTTTCTGAAGGCACCGAAAAGCGGGCCAAATCTTTTTGCCTATCGTAGTTATAATGGCCATACAATGTAGTATCGGCATTGATAATAACGACCCAATCATCAGGCATGGGAATGGTAAATACCGAAAAAGTACCAGCAGGTACAGGTTGCCCCTGCACCTTTACTGGTTTGTCAAAACTGATTCGGGTACATTTTCCCGCGCCGGTTCGCCAGACTTTGTTCCAAGGTACTAAACCGCCGTATATTTCTCGATTTCGTACCGAAGGCCGTTCATAGGTCAATTTGATTTTTGTGTTCCCAACAACTTGGGTGATTTTCCCTTCGGGGCTCAATGAGGGGTATGGGTAGTCTTCGTCTTGTGCCTGAATGAAAAGCGCCAGGAAAAGAAAGGCTAGAAACAGAATGTTTTTCATAACAAATTTATTTCCGTTCATGCTAGGGATACGGTCTTAGAATAACTCATTCATGATAATGGAATATCAATCATAAAGGTAACTCCTTTATCCATAGGCAAGACCCATGATCTAGCGGACTCCTCCATTCTATTCGCTCCCAATTTTTCAAGAGCGCGTTGGGAGCGAAAGTTTTTTGGATTTACATAAAAGACCACACGTTCAAAAGATTGTAGCACATAGTTTATCATTAATTTTTTAAACTCCCTATTGTAACGGCCGCCCCAGTAATCACGACTCAAAAAGGACCAACCGATTTCAATAACCGATTCAAGCCTTTCGATTACTCGAAAACGTGAACTGCCTATAATTTGACCTGTACTATTTTGTATGATTACAAAAGCAGCTCTTGATTGCAGTGCCTCATTAAAGAATTGGGTAAAAGCTTCTTGAGTATGGCGATCTTTGTTTTGGTGCTGCTCCCATATTAAGGGGTCAGACGCTACTTTGAACAAAGCTTTAAAATCTCCTTGGTCTAAAGGTCGAAGTGAAATCAAATCATTTTCGAGAATGGGTTGAAGGTCCAAATCCATTACACGGCCTTCCTTTTAAAGCTCCTCGATTACCTTCCCTAAACGATAGGTTATTTCATCAATCGCACCGATACCGTTGACACTATGAAATTTCCCTTGTCCCTCATAGTAGTCCTTCAACGGCGCTGTTTTTTGGTTGTATTCCTCAAAACGGTTACGAATCTTGTTCTCATCTTGGTCATCCGTACGGCCACTAACTTTGCCGCGTTCTAAAAGGCGCAGTATCAATACCTCATCATTGGCCTCCAAAGCAATGGTGGCATCGACTTTCATGCTCTTGGTCTTAAGGAAGGTGTCCAAAGCCTCTGCTTGGGCCGCAGTTCTTGGGAATCCGTCAAATATAAACCCACTGGCATCCGGGTTCTTATCAACCGCATCTTCCAACATTTTTATGGTCACCTCATCGGGCACTAAATCGCCACGGTCCATATATGATTTGGCTAATTTGCCGAGTTCGGTGTCATTTTTCATGTTATACCGAAACAGATCTCCTGTAGAAATATGTTTTAGATTGTACTTTTCTTTCAAAAATTCTGCTTGGGTACCTTTACCGGCTCCCGGTTTTCCAAACAGTACGAGATTGATCATATGCTTTTTGTTTAGTTGGTAAACTTCTTTAAGGTTTCTGCCCAATTCTTTATAATCCAATCCGTAGCCAACAATAAACTTATCAGGTATATCGATGCCCCAATAATCAATTGAATATTCGCCTTTATAAACTTCCGATTTATAGAATAAGCTTGCAATCTTGAATTCCTTCACATTAGCATTTGAAAATAAATGCACCAATTCTTGCAATGTACGGCCAGTGTCAATGATGTCCTCTAAAATAATAACACTTCTACCTTCGATATTTTCCGAAACATCAAGAAGTGTCTCTACGATACCTGTTGAAGTCAGACCTTGGTACGAACTCAATTTTACAAAAGATACTTCGCAGGGGTGCGGATAGTACTTCAAAAAATCGGACACGAACATAAAAGCGCCGTTAAGAACGCCAACGAATATAGGGGTTTCGTCTTTGTAGTCTGCAGCAACTTTTTCGGCCACATTTTTCACGGCAGCCAATATTTGCGCTTCGCTCAAAAAGGGTTTAAAATGTTTATCGTGGAGTTTTATCAAAGCTTAAGAATTTGAAGAATGCCAAATATAGCGTTTTGATTTCTTTTTTTTAATGCCCTACTGTTCGTTTTGGGGGTTATACCTAATTAAACGTATTTTTGCAACAACAACGAAACGTATGCCAACAGAAAATTCAAAAAACTATTTTTCATCAGACTTTACGTTGGGCATTCTTGGTGGGGGCCAACTGGGAAAAATGCTTTTGTACGAGACCAGAAAACTAGATATTCGCACCAAGGTTATGGATGTTTCCGATGAAGCACCTTGTAAAATTGCCTGTAACGTTTTCGTAAAAGGCAGTTTGATGGATTTTGATGCGGTCTATGATTTCGGAAAGGATGTTGACGTATTGACCATTGAAATCGAAAATGTCAATCTAGATGCGTTGGAAAAATTAGAGGATGAGGGCAAAAAGGTATACCCGCCCACTAAGGCATTGCGTATCGTACAGAACAAGGCAAAGCAAAAATTGTTTTACGTGGATAATGACATTCCTACGGCCGATTTCAACCGGTTTGCGTACAAAAGTGAAATCAAGGACAGTATAGAAAACGGAGGAATGAGTTTTCCGTTCATCTGGAAAGCTGCCCAATTTGGCTATGATGGCCAAGGTGTAAAAGTGGTACGCAAAATCGAAGACCTGGACGGATTACCCGCCGGGGAATGTATCGCAGAAGAAATGATAGATTTCAAGAACGAACTCGCCGTTATCGTTTCTAGAAGTGTGAGCGGTGAGGTAAAGACCTATCCCGTGGTCGAGATGGAATTTCACCCTGAAGCCAATCAGGTAGAGTATGTGATCTGCCCAGCTCGTATCAAAACCAAAGTGGCAGAAAAGGCGCAAGAAATTGCTTTAAAAGTGTCCGAAAAAATAAAGCATGTAGGTCTTTTGGCGGTTGAACTTTTCCAGACCAAAGATGATAAAATATTGGTGAACGAAGTTGCGCCAAGACCCCATAATAGCGGCCATTACAGTATAGAGGCAAGCTATACGAACCAATTTGAGCAGCATATTCGGGCGATTCTTGATTTGCCTTTGGGCAATACAGAAAGTAAGGTTGGCGGCATCATGGTCAACTTGGTCGGTGCAGAAGGCTACACGGGTGAGGTCGTCTATGAACATATGGAAGAGATTTTGCGAATGGAAGGTGTGACTCCACATATATATGGCAAAAAACAGACGCGGCCATTTCGAAAAATGGGGCACGTTACCATTGTAAACGAAGATATTGGCAAGGCGCGGGAGATTGCGCAGCGGGTAAAGGAAACTATAGAAGTAATTAGCAAATAATATGAGCAAAGTAGCCATAGTCATGGGAAGCACTAGCGACCTGCCCGTAATGCAGGATGCGATTGATATTTTAAAGGGATTCGATATCGAGGTCGATGTTGACATCGTCTCGGCCCACCGAACTCCTGAAAAATTGTTCGATTTCAGCAAAAACGCACATACCAAAGGTTATACGGTCATCATTGCCGGTGCCGGCGGTGCCGCACATCTGCCCGGCATGGTCGCCTCTATGTCTCCTTTACCGGTTATCGGTGTACCCGTAAAAAGTAGTAATTCTATCGATGGATGGGACTCGATTTTATCCATCCTTCAGATGCCTGGAGGCGTTCCGGTAGCGACAGTTGCCCTAAACGGAGCGAAAAATGCAGGTATTCTAGCCGCCCAGATTATCGGAAGTGCGGATAAATGCGTCCTCGATAAAATCATCCTATATAAAGAAGGCCTAAAGCAAAAAGTTATCGATGGAGCGAAGTCAGTCAACAATAAGAAGTAACAAGTAGAAGAAAAAGTTTCAAGTTTATTTTGTTTCTTTTTTCGAGAGTACCTAAAAACTTGCCCCCAATGAACACATAAACCTATAAACATTTTTATGAACCCATTATTAGAAAATTTCGATACCGCCCCGTTTTCTCAAATAAAGAACGAACATTTTAAACCCGCTTTTTTACGGGCGATGGAAGATGCCAGAGCCGAAATAGATGCTATTACAGCCAATTCGGAGGCTCCAACCTTTTCAAATACAGTAGAAGCACTAGAATTTTCCGGACAACAACTCGACCGAATTTCTAGCGTTTTCTTTAATTTGAATTCCGCAGAAACGAACGAGGAAATCCAGAAAATAGCGCAGGAAATCTCCCCGCTGCTTTCTGAGTTCAGTAACGACATTACGCTCAATGTAGACTTGTTCAAAAGGATTAAGTCAGTTTTTGGCCAAAAAGATGCATTGAATCTTTCTACAGAGCAAAAAACCCTGCTCGACAAAAAATACAAGAGTTTCAGCAGGAACGGGGCCAACTTATCAGAAGAAAAAAAGAAACGTCTTCGGGAAATCGATACGGAACTCTCCAAATTGAAATTGAAATTCGGTGAGAACATTCTTGCTGAAACGAACAAGTACGAAATGCATCTGATCAATGAAAATGATTTGGATGGATTACCCGATGGGGAAAAAGAAGCTGCCGCCCAATTGGCCAAATCAAAGGATAAACAAGGTTGGATGGTCACTTTAGATTACCCTAGCTACGTTCCTTTTATGAAATATGCCAAAAAACGCGAACTACGCAAAAAACTATCCCTTGCCTTCGGAAGCAAAGGTTTTCACGATGACGATTTGGATAATCAGGAAAACGTGCTGCGAATCGGAAATCTTCGTCACGAACGTGCTAATTTACTGGGATACAAGACCCACGCCCACTTTGTACTCGAAGAGCGTATGGCGGAGACGCCGGGAAAAGTGCATGGTTTTTTGAACGAGCTTTTAGAAAAAGCGAAACCTGCTGCGGAACGCGAATTCAAACAACTCGAAGATTTCGCGACGGCACTAGATGGTATCGACAGCTTGCAAAAATGGGACGGGAGTTACTATTCCGAAAAATTGAAACAGAAATTATTCGATCTCGATGACGAAAAACTGAAACCTTATTTTAAATTGGAAAATGTTATTTCTGGTGTTTCCAAGGTTGCCGAAAGATTGTTCGATCTACAGTTCGAAGAGGTTTTCGATATTGAAAAATATCATGAGGAGGTCATGACGTTCAGGGTTTACGATTTGGAACGAAATTTTATTGCGCTCTTTTATGCCGATTTCCACCCGAGGAAGGGAAAGCGAGGTGGCGCTTGGATGACTTCCTTTAAGCCACAGTACAAAAAGGACGGGGAAAATGTACGTCCACATATCTCCAACGTATGTAATTTTACCCGTTCCACCCCTAGCAAACCATCCTTATTAACCTTTAACGAGGTAACAACATTGTTTCATGAATTCGGCCACGGACTGCACGGCATGCTTGCCAACACGACCTACCCTAGCCTATCGGGCACATCGGTCTTTTGGGACTTTGTAGAGCTGCCCAGCCAAATGCTGGAAAATTGGTGCTACGAAAAAGAGGCTCTTGAACTTTTTGCGACACATTACGAAACAGGACAATTGATTCCCATGGAACTCGTTAAAAAAATCAAGGAGTCCGCTACGTTTCAAGAAGGCATGCAGACCTTGCGCCAATTGAGTTTCGGACTGTTGGACATGTCTTGGCACGGCACCGACCCTTCTAAGATTACCGATATCAAGACACATGAAACTAAAGCTTTTGAAGGCACAAAATTGTATCCGGACACGTCAGAAACGTGCATGAGCACAGCTTTTTCGCATATATTTCAGGGTGGTTATTCTTCGGGGTACTATAGTTATAAATGGGCAGAAGTTCTAGATGCCGATGCCTTTGCCTACTTTAAGGAAAAAGGAATTTTCAACAAGGAGGTTGCCAAAAAATTTAAGGATAACGTGCTTTCTAAGGGCGGTACGGAAAATCCGATGGTGCTGTATAAGCGTTTCAGGGGAGCTGAACCTAAGGTGGAGGCATTACTTGAAAGAGCAGGGTTATTAACGTAAATTAATTGTAAATTCTTACGAAAAGAGCAAAAAAATATTCGGATTCAGTTATGAAATGTAAGTTTATTCTCATACCTTTATATCTCATAAGTAGGTTAAAAAGGTTATATCAAAAAGTAATTTTTTTGACGTTAAAAGAGGGCGTGGGGACGCCCTCTTTTTTATTTGTATTCCCTGAATTCCGAAAATCTCTTTTTTTGGTAGGTTAAGTTTATGGATAATTTTTTCCGATTTCTTTCTTTAGTAAGAGGCTTTAACGAACTTTTTAAAAACTAAGCATATGATTTTATTTGTCGATATGGACGAGGTGATGGCAGACACCTATGGGGCACACATCGAAATCTACAATCGCGATTTTCAGGAATGTTTGACACTTGACACCTGCTTGGGCCATGAAGTATGGCGCACCGTACCCGAAGACAGGCAATCAAGCGTGCGCAACCATGCACGAAACCGAGGCTTTTTCCGTGACTTGAGACCCATTGTCAATAGTCAGGCCGTATTGAAAAAATTGAATGAAAAATATGAAGTCTATATAGCCTCTGCGGCAATGCAGTTTCCTAACTCATTAGAAGAAAAGTCTGACTGGCTCGATGAGTACTTCTCGTTTATCCCCTGGCAAAAACGAATTTTATGCGGCGACAAACATGTATTACGCGGTGATATTCTAATAGACGATCGCAGTTACAACCTTGAAAACTTTGAAGGCAGAACGTTCTTATTTACCTCACCACATAATATTCACACAAACGGTTACGAGCGCGTCGACACTTGGCAGGACGTGGCGAAAAAGCTACTTTAGAAACTGTTTTCAAATATGTATATTATTTTCTCTCTCTCGCTATAAAGGCGTCATAACCACCTTCTAAATCAATTACTTTTTCAAAACCAAGCGAATCAAGAACATGGGCAGCTTTTGCACTGCGTCCTCCCATTTTACAATACACATAGACCGGTTTTCCTTTGTCGGCCGTTTTAAATTTTTCCACAAAATCGTTTGTGAACCAATCTATGTTCACCGCGTTATCTAGATGGCCTGCTTCAAACTCTTTCGGCGTACGTACATCTATCAATATCCCGTCATTGATATCCTTCTGTGAAAATTCTGTGATATGTTTTGATTTACTTTGGGCACATCCCAAAGTGAGGGAACATAGAAGTAGAAGTATACTATAAAATCTCATAAGTTTTTAGTTTAATCAAAAATAACAATTATGGCGGCATTAAGGTATCAAGAGAGTAAGATAGAAAATATGAAGGTCATTACATCAAATTCACGTAATTTTGATAACGACAATGAAAGTATGGCAGAAAACCAGCTACATCCCAACACTTGGGTAGATGCATATGCAGATTACCTCTTTAATTATGCAATAGGTCGTATTAGCGATGCCGAGATTGCAAAAGACCTCGTACAGGAAACATTTTTGGCAGGCCTGAAATCGGCAAAGAACTATAAAGGGGATGCCGCAGAACGTACTTGGCTAATAGCCATTTTGAAACGAAAGGTCATCGACCACTATCGAAAGACCAATTCAAAAAAGGGTAAGGCGGAAGTACGAATGAACTACAGCTCACAGAGCGATGCCGAAGGCGATTGGCTAGAAGAACAAGTGGCAGATCCCTTTAGCACCTTTGAAAACAGTACCATTGAGAATGAAGAACTAGGGCTCGCCATACAATCGTGTATCAGCAAATTACCTAAGAAACAAGCCATGGTTTTTACAATGAAAACCATTCGGGGAATTAGCACCGAAGATATTTGTAATGAACTTGAAATTAATCCGTCTAATTTGTGGGTAATGATTCACAGGGCCAGAACGGCCTTGATGGGCTGCCTTAACCAAAACTGGTTCTAGTTTGTGTTCAGTTGTTTCTGTCGGTTAAGCCGTCATAATTTTTTGTTAGGTCAAGACAGAAAATTAGTCCATAGTGGCAACCACAGAATCATTTTTTAACGAGGAACTAACGAAAAAGAACTAGGCCGGGGCCAAATAAAACAGACTTAATACAACGCCAATCATGATTTCTTGCGAAAAAGCCGCTATTATTTGCAATAAGACCCAATACCGGGAAGCCACATTTATGGAGACGGTAAAATTGCGGTTTCATCTTTTGATGTGCAATACCTGTTCAAAAAATACCAAAGAGAATACGCACCTGACTACGCTTTGTGAAAAAGCTAATCTTCATAGTCTTTCGGAGCAAGAGAAGCATAAAATGAAACAACAATTAGAAAAGCAGAATTAGAATAGTCGTTGCAGTGCCAACAAAAGAATCCACCACACTATGGGAATTACCTCGACCCAAAATGAGGCGAAATAACTACTTTGGTTACGTTTCGTAACAAACATCAGAGCCCCTAAAACTAAGAAAAGGACACCGGTACTGATAACATCGGCCGTGGTTATCGAATCTTTTAAAAACACCGAAAAGAAAAACGGTAGCGTAGCAAAAGCACCCAAAGTTTTAGTTCTATCAACCCCGTAACGTTGTGGAAGGGTTTTTAGTTCTGGATTGTCATACACTAAATCACGGATTTCAAAAGGCACCATCAGGATCAGAACAAATAGAAATCGCTGTACGGTTTCTATGCAAATATCCCAAAAGTTGGGTCCTCCTTCGGAAATAGCCGGCAGAATTACGGTCGCTCCTGACCAAACGAGTGCAACTACGAAAACTTTCAAGCCACCCCAGCTTCTTAGCTTTTTTGAATGCGGTAGCACGGGTACTGCATATAAACCGGTTAAAACCAATAGACAAACAATGCAGATCCAAACATCAATTTTTAGAAAAATGGAATGATAGGCCGCAAGACCAAAGGCGATAAAACTAGCGAACTGTATGTTTCTATGGTATCGATTGGCGACGAGAATATACTTCTCTACCTCTACCCCATACTTCACAAAATTATAGCATGTAACCGTACCGAAAAAGAGAAACCAAGAGAGATGTGCATCGACCGGAATGTTTAATGTAAGGCCAGTGACGTTGACCAAGGCAAAGACCGCAAAAGCAGCATGTACGCTGGCATCTAAATAAAAGTCGAAAACGCGTTGCGCCAGGTTCATTGAACAAAAATAACCAAACTGTTTATAACCCTTGATTTTGGTTAAAAACTTTCCGGTCGTTCAACGATAAATCAACTATTTTCAAGCAATTAATCCTTAATTTTACACATCTTTTTATGGAAAGTTTATGAGGACAGATGTATTTGCGTCACGCCATATTGGTGTCAGAGAAGAAGACCTTCACCACATGCTCCGAACGGTCGAAGCCGAAAGTTTGGAACAATTGATTTATGAGACCATTCCGGTTGATATTCGGTTAAAAGAACCTCTGCAGTTGAATGCCCCAATGAGTGAACACAAATTCTTGACACACATGCAAGAACTGTCGGAGAAAAATCAAGTTTTTAGGTCCTATATCGGGCTGGGTTATCACGAAAGCTTGACGCCATCCGTTATTAAAAGAAATATCTTGGAAAATCCCGGTTGGTACACTGCTTATACACCCTATCAGGCAGAAATAGCCCAAGGGCGTTTAGAGGCCCTATTGAACTTTCAGACCGTTATTACCGACCTCACTGGTATGGAGTTGGCCAATGCATCGCTTTTAGACGAGAGTACGGCAGCGGCCGAGGCAATGACAATGCTTTTCGATGTACGAAGCCGCAATCAAAAAAAGAAAGGAATCTTGAAGTTCTTTGTTTCTGAAGAAGTTCTTCCGCAGACTCTTTCATTGCTCCAAACACGTGCTATCCCATTAGGTATTGAATTGGTAATGGGCGACCATAAGGAATTCACTTTTGGAATGGATTATTATGGAGCATTACTACAATATCCTGGAAAATATGGTCAGGTGTATAATTACTCGGGTTTTGTGGCCAAAGCCAAAGAGAATGACATTAAAGTTGCTGTCGCAGCAGATATTCTCAGTCTTGTGCTGTTGAAACCACCCGGCGAATTTGGGGTAGATGTAGTCGTGGGTACTAGCCAACGTTTTGGTATTCCATTGGGGTATGGAGGCCCACACGCCGCTTTTTTTGCGACCAAAGAAGAATATAAAAGAAGTATTCCGGGCCGTATCATCGGGGTCACCAAAGATACCGATGGCAAGCCTGCCCTTAGAATGGCCCTCCAAACTCGCGAGCAACACATTAAACGCGACAAAGCCACTTCTAACATCTGTACCGCCCAAGTACTTTTAGCAGTCATGGCGGGGATGTACGCCGTTTACCATGGCCCTAGAGGATTAAAATATATAGCGAATAAAGTACATGGCATTGCCAATACACTGGTAAGTGCTTTAGAAAAAATGGGACTTTATCAAACGAACACGGCTTATTTTGATACTATTGTTGTCAAGGCCGATGTAAAGGCAGTTAGACCGATTGCTGAAAAAAGCGGAGTGAATTTTTTATATGTCGGCGACGATACCATATCCATAGCGGTAAACGAAGCTACATCTATAAGTGACCTACAACAGATTATTACCGTTTTTGCAGAAGCAATTAAAAAGGATGCCCCAGAAATACATGAAGTTCTTAGCAAATCAACAATAGAAGCGAATGTGCGGCGAAACTCTTCTTTTTTAGAAAACAAGGTATTCAACACCTACCATTCCGAAACCGAATTGATGCGATATATTAAAAAACTGGAGCGCAAAGACCTGTCGCTGAACCATTCTATGATCTCTTTGGGAAGTTGTACTATGAAGCTCAATGCCGCCTCCGAAATGCTGCCGCTGAGTATGGCACGCTGGGGTAACGTTCATCCGTTTGTTCCTGTTGAACAGGCTGAAGGCTATCAAATTATTTTAAAAGAATTAGCGAAAGACCTTTCTACCATAACCGGTTTTGCCGACACCTCACTACAACCCAATTCCGGAGCTCAGGGCGAATATGCCGGCCTAATGACGATTCGAGCGTATCATGAATCGAGAAATGAAGGCCATCGCAATATTTGTATCATTCCCGCATCGGCACATGGTACCAACCCGGCTTCAGCCGTAATGGCAGGCATGCAAGTTGTAGTCACCACGACCGATGAAAAGGGTAATATCGATGTTACCGATTTAGAAGAAAAGGTGGAGAAGCACACTGATAGTTTAGCAGCCTTGATGGTTACCTACCCTTCTACGCACGGCGTTTTTGAGTCGTCGATAAAACACATTACGAAATTGATTCATGACCATGGCGGCCAGGTCTATATGGATGGTGCTAACATGAACGCACAGGTCGGCTTGACCAATCCGGCGACTATTGGTGCTGACGTCTGTCATCTTAATCTACATAAAACTTTTGCTATACCCCATGGTGGAGGTGGGCCGGGTGTTGGGCCCATCTGTGTGGCCGAACAATTGGTTCCGTTTTTACCGGGAAACCCGGTTATTAAAACAGGAGGTGACAAAGCCATCACTGCAATTTCGGGAGCCCCGTGGGGCAGCTCTCTAGCTTGTTTAATTTCTTATGGATATATTAAGATGCTAGGGGAAAAAGGCCTTAGGCATTCAACAGAAATCGCCATTTTAAACGCCAACTATATCAAACATAAACTCAGTGGTAAATACGAGGTGCTTTACACCGGAGAAAAAGGTCGTGCGGCCCACGAAATGATTATCGATTGTCGCCCCTTCAAACAAAATGGCATCGAAGTGACCGATATCGCAAAACGTTTAATGGACTATGGCTTTCACGCTCCAACGGTATCCTTTCCGGTTGCGGGTACGGTCATGATCGAGCCAACCGAAAGTGAAGGTCTGTCCGAACTTGACCGATTTTGTGAAGCAATGCTATCCATCCGCGAAGAAATCGACATGGCATCCAACGAAAACGCAAATAATGTCTTACGAAATGCACCGCACACGTTGGCTATGGTCACCAACGATACTTGGGACTTCCCTTATAGTAGACAAAAAGCAGCTTTTCCTTTGGCCTATATATCAGAAAATAAGTTTTGGCCATCGGTCCGAAGGGTAGATGATGCATATGGAGACCGTAATTTGATATGTACCTGTGCGCCTATTGAAGCTTATGCGGAGGCTGAGTAATACTCGAATAATCGATACATTCAAGACTTTTTTATAATATGGAAAGGCTTTTTTTGATACTTACACTTAAAGGAAACTTCCTTGAACATCGTAATAGGTCTTATGCATGCATAAGAGTACTATAGCTTTGTATTACCTTTAGAGGTCTAAGCCAACCATACATACTATGTCTATCGGAATTACAGGAACAGGAAGTTATATTCCACCCAAAGCCATCGCTAACAAAGATTTTGAGCAGCACGAATTTTTAAACTCCGACGGCACACCATTAACTCACTCGAACAATGTAATTATTGAAAAGTTCAAGGCTATAACGGGTATTGGTGAAAGACGTTACGTCGGGCCTAAATTGAATACCTCGGATATTGCATTTCTTGCGGCCGAAAAAGCCATTACGGATGCAGGTATCAACAAAGAAGAACTGGACTATATCATATTCGCCCATAATTTTGGGGATGTAGCGCACGGGCAATCCCAGGGCGATACATTGCCTAGTTTGGCGACACGGGTCAAACATCATTTACGCATTAAAAACCCGAAATGTGTGGCCTACGATATACTGTTCGGTTGTCCGGGATGGATAGAAGGCGTCATACAGGCCAACGCATTTATTAAAAGTGGTATTGCAAAAAAGTGTCTGGTCATTGGTGCCGAAACATTATCGCGCATCGTAGATCCATACGATCGAGACTCTATGATCTATTCCGATGGTGCAGGAGCTACCATTATAGAAGCCAAAGAAAATACCGGACAGATTTTGGCGCACGCCAGTGCCACCTTTGCTTATGAAGAGGCCTATTTCTTATTTTATGGCAAATCGTATAACGATTCAAAAGACAAAACCAAATACATTAAAATGTACGGGCGAAAAATCTACGAGTTCGCCGTAACCCAGGTGCCCAAAGCAATGAAGGATTGTTTGGATGAAAGTGGTTTAGGCATCGATGACGTCAAAAAGATATTCATACACCAAGCCAACGAAAAAATGGACGAGGCTATTGTCAAGCGCTTCTACAGATTGTTCGATAAGGAAATGCCCAAAGATATAATGCCCATGAGCATAGGAAAACTTGGCAATAGCTCGGTAGCAACAATTCCGACCCTCTTCGATATGGTTCGCAACGGAAAATTAGAAAACCAACAAGTACAAAAGGGAGATGTTGTTATCTTTGCCAGTGTCGGTGCTGGTATGAACGTAAATGCCATTGTCTACAAAGTCTAAATTTGATTTGGGTTTCTGTAGTTTCAAATTTATAAACCTGAAATCCGAAATCTGAAACTTGAAAAAAGATGTACGAGAAGACCTATCCGAGTAAACGTTTTCAACATACGTTATCCTTCCTGCAAAAACATATTTCGATCAATGAGACCATTTTGGATCTAGGTGTCGAAAATCCGTTTTCAGAAATAATGGCAGAGCAAGGCTATCAGGTAGAAAACACAAAGGGAGAAGATTTGGATTTGGATTTCTCATCAGTTAAAGATTCTAGCGCAAAAGTGGCAACCGCTTTCGAAATTTTCGAACACTTATTGGCACCCTTCAATGTATTACAGCAGATAAAAGCGGACAAACTGGTGGCCAGTATTCCTCTAAAATTATGGTTCTCCCCAGCTTACCGAAGTAAAACAGACCCTTGGGACAGACATTACCACGAATTCGAAGATTGGCAATTCGATTGGCTTTTAGAAAAATCGGGATGGATAATAAAAGACAGGACCAAATGGGCCAATCCTGTAAAGAAAATAGGATTAAGGCCTTTACTACGTAGTTTCACTCCTAGATATTATATCGTTTATGCCATAAAAAATGACGAATGATAGATAAAATAATAGTGTTAAGTTGCATCAAATAAAAATAAGAATGACATGAATTTGCTTTAAGTTTTTTCTTTAAAAGCAACGTTCAATTCGAGTTTCAAATTTGCACTGGCGATTGAGCTTTTGCACATTCGAATTCGTAATTTCACTTTTTGGCATTAATTTCCATGAATTACTATATTGTCATTCCCGCTCATAATGAAGAAGGTTTTTTGGCCAACACCCTAAATTCTGTATTGCGGCAATCACTTCAACCTAAAAAGGTAATTGTAGTCAATGATAATTCTACGGATGGCACCGAAGCTATTATAGATGAATTTCTAGCCCTGAGTCCCATTTTCAAGAAACTTAATACCCGTTCTTCTACAGAACACCTGCCGGGAAGTAAGGTCATAAATGCATTCAATAAGGGGCAACATCTTTTGAACGTAGATTACGATTTTTTGGTAAAGTTGGATGCAGATGTCATTTTACCCGATAACTACTTTGAAAAAATTGCTTATATCTTTAAAGGCCAGCCGACGGTCGGAATCGCTGGTGGGTTTGTCTATGAAAAGGATGTAAAAGGAGAATGGCAACTAAACCACCCGATGAACAAAAACCATGTACGAGGTGCCTTCAAAGCCTATTCAAAGAGTTGCTTCAAAGCGATAGGAGGACTACGAAACGCCATGGGTTGGGACACCGTCGACGAGCTTTTGGCGGCATACCACGGTTACGATATTTATACCGACGATTCGCTAAAGGTTAAACACCTAAGGCCCACAGGAGGGGCCTATGACCAGAAAGCCAAACTTTTGCAGGGAAAGGCTATGTACACCATGCGTTACGGGTTCTGGATAACGGTCATCGCTTCACTTAAAATGGCGATGAAACAATTAAAACCAAAGGCTTTTGTGGATAACATGTATGGATACTTCCAAGCTCAAAAAGAAAATAAGTCTTTTCTGGTCACTAAGGAAGAAGGGAAATTTATTCGTAAGCTTCGCTGGAAAAACATGAAACGAAAACTACTTTAGGACTCTTCGTAAAAATGAAAAAACGCCCACTGCAAAGTGGGCATTTTTTCATTTATTGTTTGATTCTTTTCTTAAATACCGAGTTCTTTCTTTACATCGGCTAATAAATCTTTGCCATTGGCCACTATCAGTCCGCCACCTTGTTGTGCATCGATAACATAATCGAAGCTCTGCTCTGAGGCCACTTTTTCGATAGCTGCTTTGGCCTTATCTGAAATTGGCGCAAATAATTCTTGTTGCTTTTTCCGAAGTTCTTGTTCGGCAGCTTGCTGGGCCTCCTGTATATTTCTCTCAACCCCTTGAAGTTCGAGAGCCCTTTTTTCGTTTTCTTCCTTAGTTTTCCCATCCACTTCGTTTCGGTACTGCGTAACCTTATTTTGAAGTTCTTTCATCGAACTTTCGATGTCTGCTTGATAGGTTTGCGATAATTTATTAAGTTCTGCCTCGGCGGTCTTCATCTCGGGCATGCCGGTCAACAACTGAGTTACATCAATATGTGCTACCTTGCTTTGTGCGTTGACAAAACCAGTGAATGCTACAAACAATACTAAGGCTGTGGCAATTTTCTTTACGTTTTTCATGATACTGATTCTAATTAAAAATATTTGAGTATTAATTTATAGTTACTTTTCATTTGTCGTTTCGAGGCAAGGAGCAATCTTTTGAATTTATGTTCTAAAGTGACAGTTCACTTCACTTTGTTCGTGAAGACGAATTAATTTTCACTATTATCTTCATTCTCATCACCTGACTGCTTTCGCTCTTCTAATTTCTCTACTCTTTTCGCTTCACGCTCTTCCAATAATTTCTTTCTTCGCGCCTCGTAAGCTTTTTTACGTTCTTCACGCAATTTTAACTGTTCCGCTCTTTTTTCGTCTGCCGTTTTTACCCGTGCTTCCTCCGCCAACTCTGCTTTTTCTTTTCGTTCTTTGAGCGCGGCGTTCATTTCCTCCTCAGCGGGTTCTCCTTCGAAATCGTCCAATTTACTTTTACCAGCTTTCTTTTTAGGTTTGCTTATCTTTCTGGTTCGTGATATACCTCTCAAAACTAAGTCACTGATGTCGTGTCGATTTTCGGAGTACAACATTACGACATCCGCGGATTTATCGAAAATAAAATCATATTTTTTATTGGCCCCTATCTTTTGAACTTCATTAAACACCTGATCTTGTATCGGCTGTATCAACTGTCGTTTCTGCAATACCAGGTCTCCTTGAGGTCCGAATCGGTTTTGTTGGTACTCTACTGTTTCTTTTTCCAGTATCTGTATTTCCTCTTCCCGTTCAGTAATTAGCTCATCGGTCAATAATACGCGTTCGGCCATCAAATCTTTCTTCATCTGGTCGACCTCACTTTGTTTCTGCTCGACCTCGACCTTCCACTTTTCGACTTTGCTCGCCAATTGTTCGTTAGCATCTCGATACTCTTCTACGTTCTCCAAAATATACTCCATATCTACGTAGGCGATCCGAACTCCTCGCTGCGCAAAGATATAGGATGAAAACATGGTCAGGGCCAATACTAAAAGAACGTTTGATTTAGTTTTCATTTCATAATCGTTTTATCCAATAGAAAATATCGTGCCAAAATTACTAAAACTTTTAAAATGAACGTTTTAGCCTTTGTTACGATTCTTTACATTAAAACTGTTGGCCGATAATGAAGTGAGTTTGCCATCCGCTAGGCCCTTGGCCTGCCGATTGTGGTCGCAGGTCTTCGTCGAACCCATAACCAAAATCTATGCCCAATAACCCGAATGCCGGCATAAAAATGCGCAGCCCCACTCCGGCCGATCGTCTTATTTCAAACGGATTAAACTCTTGAAAATTGTTGAACGCTTGACCTCCTTCTAAGAAAACAAGCCCATAGATGGAAGCCGAAGGTTTTAGGGTCAATGGATACCGAAGTTCAAGCGAAAATTTGTTATACACCAATCCACCTTCTTGCTGTCCAGTTACTGGACTAACTGGCGTAAGGGACTGATTCTCATAACCTCTCATTTGTACGACATCCCTGCCATCGAGCGTAAAATTACCAAGACCGTCGCCCCCAACAAAGAAACGTTCAAATGGTACATCGCCCACATCATTATTATAATTGCCCAAGAAACCGAATTCGGCGTTGGTGCGCAGCACCAAATCACCAAATAAGGTCGTATACCAATCTGCCTTAAATTTGAGCTTATAGTATTCGAGCCACTTGAACCTTTCTTGGTCGATTTCCTCTAATTCTTTGGTTTCTTCCGGAGTAAGGGGCAGCCCTTGTTGTGCGCGTTCGGCTTTTAATTGCGTTAATTCTGCACTGCGATCTCGAAGAGATGCATAATCCTTGTCGCTAAAAAGAGAGTAAGGTGGGGTGAATTTTGCGGAAATTTCAAAATTAGAGCCGCTTCTTGGAAAAATACGGCCGCCACCAGTGGCATTTCTTGAGATGCCCAACGTATAGGCCAATGAATTCGATTTTCCATTTCCAAAATTGAACAATCCAATATCATAATTGTTGAATTCGTACAGCTGATAGCTAAGTGAATGCGAAATGGTAAAGAAGTCATCTGGCCATTGTACCCGCTTTGCAAGACCGGCCGAAACACCTGTAATAGCGAAACCTACGTTTTTATCGACCTCAATTCTACCTTGACTGGAATTAGCATAGTCCACCCCAAACTGCTGTGTTCTTGACAGGTTCAAACTAAACCTGACGGGCTTTTTTCCACCCATCCAAGGTTCGGCAAAATTTAGACTGTAGACGCGAAAGGTTCTACTTGCTTGTACCCTCATCGCAAAGGTCTGCCCATCACCCATGGGTACCGGCTTGTATTCCTTGCCCTTAAGTATGTCCTTTATCGAGAAATTATTGAACGAAAGCCCCAAGGTACCTATAAACCCTCCTCCTCCGTAACCACCCTGAAGTTCAATTTGGCTTGAACCCGATTCTACTAAGTTCCATTTTACATCAACGGTACCCTCGTTCGGATTTGCATTCTGAATATCGGGCTTAATCTGCTCTGCATCAAAATACCCCAATTGCTGTAGTTCACGAATAGTTCGAATGATATCGCTTTTATCGTACTTATTACCGGGTCGCGTTCGTAACTCCCTGTAGACCACATGATCATTTGTACGGTCATTACCAACAACATCGACATGGTTCAAGAAGGTCTCCTTACCTTCTATGATTCTGATCTCAAAATTAATCGTATCGTTCTGTGCCGATATCTCAACTGGGTTAATCGACGAAAACAGATAACCATTGTTCTGGTAAAGATTGGTCAAATCTTCGGCATCTGGCTTTGAATCATCTGCTATACGCTCGCGAAGCAATACACCATTATAGGTATCACCCTTCTTAATGCCCAAGACAGCAGCCAACATACGGTCTGTATACACGCTATTACCAATAAAATTGACGTCTCCGAAATAATACTTATTACCTTCCTCAATTTCGAACTTCAGATTGATATTGTTTTCATCGACTTTGATAATGGAGTCGCTTACAATACGTGCATCTCGGTAACCGTTCTCGGCATACTTATCAGCTAAAAGGTTCAAATCGTTCTGGTAATCTTCTTCAATGAACTTTGATTTTTTCCAGAAACGCAAAAACCGCTTTTCTTTAGTTTTCTTAAAGGCTTTTTTCAATTTTCCATCGGAAAGTTGCTCATTACCCTCAAATATCATGCTCTTAATCTTTACTTTATCACCCTTGTTGACATTGATTACCATCTTTTGCGCATTGGTCTCAGTGGTATCATTAGCGACGATAATAGTCACATTAGCATTCAACAAACCTTTCTTTTTGTATTTGTTCTCTAAATAGTTCTTGGTATTGGCGATTAAGCTTTCCGTAATTTTTTTTCCTTTTTTTAGATCGGTATCCTTGATTATTTCATCTACCTTTTTAGGTTTGACGCCGTTAATCTTTACACCTGAAAGCGTTGGTCTCTCGGAAATATTAAGTTCTAAAAAAACTTTATCGCCTTCGATATTTGTTATATAGAAATCGATATTTCGGAAAAGCTCGAGACCCCATAATTTATTTATGACCGCACTGATTTCGTCACCGGGCACCGTAATTGGCTGACCGACCCTCAAACCCGTATAGGTCATGACCGTCTGCTCGTTATAACTTTGCAGACCGGTAACCTCAAGACCACCCAAAATATACTTTTTACCGTCTTCAAAAGAAAGCTCTTGCGCGGTTGTAAAAGTAGTAATGAAAAGTAGGAGGAGTATTAGTAAGGGTTCAAAGGACATGAACCTTTTCATATCGTTATTTGAGTTGTTCGCTAGTTTTTCCAAATCTTCGTTCTCTATTCTGGTAACTTTTAATGGCCTTTGCAAGATGTTCGCCACTAAAATCGGGCCAAAATACATCAACGAAATATAATTCCGCATAGGCTATCTGCCAAAGTAAAAAATTGCTAATCCGATGTTCCCCACTGGTACGGATCAGCAAATCTACATCGGGCAAATTGTGCGTGTAAAGATGGGTATTAATAATGGTTTCATCAATACTTTCAATTGAAATTATATTATTTTTAACTTTGGCACTGATTTGCTGCACAGCGTTCTTTATTTCTTCGCGCGCACCATAACTTAAGGCCAAGGTAAGTGTCATTCCGGTATTATTACTTGTTTTTTCCATCACCTCTTTAAGCTCTCTAAAAGCTTTTTTAGGAAGTAATGCGATATCACCTATAGTGTTGAGCTTGATGTTGTTTTCAGTGAAGGTCTTTAGCTCCTTTTTCAAGGAAGATACCAGAAGTTTCATTAGGGTATCGATCTCCAATTTAGGCCTCTTCCAATTTTCAGTAGAGAAAGTATATAAAGTTAAGCAACCAACACCGAGCTTAGCACAGTTTTCTACCGTATTTCGAACTGCGTGCACCCCGTTTTCATGACCAAAGATCCTGTGCTTGCCCCGTTGTTTAGCCCAACGGCCATTACCATCCATAATTATGGCAATGTGTGATGGTAAGTTTTGTTTATCTATCTCTTCGAAAATGTCCATAATAAATCAATCATACTATTCTGAACATAAAACGTAGTGGTGCTTGATCGGCCTCATTCGAAACAGTCCATACATGGTTTTCTGCCGAAGGTGTAAGTTAAGGTTAATCCTGAGAAAACGTACCAATCGTCATTAAAAATATTGCCAAACTGAAGGTCTCCCAACTGTTCGCTAACGTTCAATTTGGTCGGGTTACTGGCATCCAGGTTATCTGTGAAGGTGTAGCGCGCTCCGATTTCTGCACCTAAAATAAAAAATTGGTTCAAACGTAATTTGGCACCTACTGTCATCGGAATGGCAAAAGAACCATCTTTCTGGCCAACATCTAATAGCTGGCCAGCGTCGAAGTAATTATAGTCATATCTGAAATAAGTAACTCCGGTGTATAAGTAAGGGGTAAACGCAGGGCCCAATTTATGCAGGTTGTATTCGACGAAATTGAATTCAAGCCCAGCGGAAGCTTCTAAAATCGAGTTGTCGACAACATACCCTCGCTGTTTTCGAGAAGGGCTGTTCGATTTTGAATCGTCGGCCGTAAATTTCCCATAAATAACACTCGCCCGCCATGCATAGCGCTTGGCCTTGTTCCATTTGAATAATCCGCCAAAGGCAATGTTTGATGGCAATATATAATTGGTGCGCCCTACATCACCGATATTATTAGCGCCGCCGGCGAAAAGACCTACCTCATAGGTCTGGGAACTTGCTTCACCAAATGCGCATAGCAGCACCACGATAATGAATTGCTTCATAAATAGTATAGTTTGCGAATATAACAATTACGACCAGCTGTTATATTAATGTTCTCAATTGATAAACAGTATTTGCGATTATTTATTGTCTGCCAAATGCTCAATTGCGGCGATCTTCACCCCATAACAATTTGTTCCGCAACGTTTTTAGAAAACTCTCTGAAGTATATTCAACCATTTTAATGGCGAAGTCAGCTTTCTTTATTAAAATCTCTTTGCCGTTTTCGACTGAAGCTATCCTTGAATCTAACGAAATCAGGTGGTTCTCTTCCCTGCCCGAAACTTTCAAACGAATATGAGTATCATCTGAAATCACCAAGGGTCTTGCATTAAGGTTGTGCGGCGCAATCGGGGTCAGTACCAACGATTTTGCCGTCGGCACTATTACCGGACCGCCACAACTTAGAGAGTAGCCCGTGGAGCCTGTAGGTGTAGCTATAATCAAACCATCGGCCCAATACGATGTAAGGTATTCGTTGTTGAGATAGGTCTCAACAGTAATCATAGAAGTGGTATCTTTTCTGCTTACGGTGATTTCGTTAAGTGCAAAATTCATTGGCACCAACTCCGGAATATTCGACTCAGCACTCACTTCGACCAAGCTTCTTTCTACAATGGTATAGTTTCCTTTTACGAATTCTTGAACGACTCTACGAACTTCTTCTTTATTGAATGTCGAAAGAAAACCGAGACGTCCTGTATTCACTCCGACAATCGGTATACCTAAATCCCTTACAAAAGTCGTTGCCCGCAAGATAGTACCATCTCCCCCGAAACTAACGAACATATCGAAAGACGTATCCAATCCTTCTTTATCGGTAAAACTATGATAACTATCGGCTCTATAATTTTCGGAAAGGAATGCGTGAAAATCTTTTTCAATGGATATAACCACTTGCTCCTTTTCGAGCTCTCTTAAAAGCTCCATCACATATTGCAAGGTATCCTGTTGATAAGTTTGACTGAAAATGGCAACTTTCATAGGTTATCTTTATCTTTTTGTTCAAAGGCCAGTAGACCTCCGAAGACAAAAATAATCATTGTAAGTTTTTAATAGAGACGATTTTGGCGATATTCAATCAAATGTCTTAAACATTAAGGTATTTTTCCAAATAATCGGAGCGTTCTTTTAAATCTTCCAAGAACTGATCATCGGTGTTGCCAAAAATAATGTTGTAATTATACCGCCGGAAGGTCTGAAGAATATCATTCAAATTAGAAGAGGCTATCTTTATGGTTATCTGAATAACGTCGTTCTTTGAATCGGTAATGAACCCACCGATCAATTTCGTGTTGTTGCTCTCTACAATCTGCGCAATTTCACTGAATGAGTAATCTTTAATGCCTTTTGCCAAAACGATTATACCACCAGGTTCGGTAAAAAAGGGCGTATCTATAAATACGCTGACAATATCGGTCAAATCGTAATAACCTTTGATTCTTCCTTTATCGTCCAAGACCGGCACCAAGTTTGCTTCGTTTCGTGCAAACGTTTCCAATACATCTAACCAATTGGTTTCCTTACGCACAAAAAAAGTGTCGAGATCATATCGGTATTGTTCGACTTTTTCGCTGCGGTCAAAATTCTCAAGGTCATTTTCCCCGAGAACACCCAAATAGGCTCCATCTTCAACAATAGCAATATGCGAATGCGTATTCTCTTTAAAAAAATCGATAACTTTTGATAAGGAATCGTCGATTTTAAAGGTCGGGATGTTCGTAACGATATGAGATTGGATCTGCATAATTCTATCTGTTAAACGCAAAATACTAATTTAATATATCAAAAGGCATGCCTAAGTTGTATTTTTGTATGAATGGTAAATAAAATAGGATAAATGACAAAACTCAGTGTAAATATTAATAAAATAGCAACACTTCGAAATGCCAGGGGCGGTAATATGCCAAATTTGGTAAAGACCTCAGCTGACATAGAAAGCTTCGGTGCAAATGGAATTACCATACACCCACGGCCAGATGAGCGTCACATAAGATATCAGGATGCCCGAGACCTTAAAAGAATGGTTACTACCGAGTTCAATATCGAAGGAAACCCGGTTCCTAAATTCGTTGACCTAGTTCTTGAGGTGAAGCCCACCCAAGTCACTTTAGTGCCTGACGCGGTTGATGCCATTACCTCGAATGCCGGCTGGGACACTGTTAAGCACATTGATTTTTTAAAGGATGTCATAAAAACGTTCAAACAAGCTGGTATTCGAACATCCATTTTTGTCGATGCAGATGCTAAAATGGTCGAAGGCGCAGCAAAAACAGGTACTGATCGCATCGAACTCTACACCGAAAGCTATGCTGAAATATATGGGAAAGGAAATCATTCAGAAGCTGTAAAACCTTTCATTGAAGCAGCTAAGGTTGCAAACAGCAATGCGCTAGGAATTAATGCAGGGCATGATCTGAGCTTGGACAACATCAAATATTTCAAAGAAAATGTTCCACACCTGTTGGAGGTTTCCATCGGGCATGCCTTGATTTGTGAATCTTTATATCTAGGCCTGGACAATGTAATAAACATGTATCTGAACAAATTGAAATAATCGAGGTTTCAGGTTTTACCTTACTGAAAACTACTAATTGATAATCGATTACCATCTATGGAAACTAAAATTCTCCATTCACAAATATTGGGCGAGGGCAATCCATTATTAATCTTACATGGTTTTTTGGGGATGTCGGATAATTGGAAAACCCTTGGCAACCAATATGCGAAATTAGGCTTTGAGACTCACCTTATTGACCAGCGAAACCACGGTAAAAGTTTTTGGTCTACCGATTTCAATTACGATTTACTTGCCGAAGACCTGAAACGCTATGTCGATTACCACAGACTACAAAAAGTCATAATTTTAGGCCACTCTATGGGTGGTAAGACCTCTATGCAATTCGCCTGCGCCTATCCGGAGCACACTGAAAAATTGTTGGTCGCCGATATCGCACCCAAGTATTATCCGCCGCACCATCAACCGATTATCGATAGCCTTAATACACTTGATTTTAATGGAATACATTCTAGAAATGATGCAAACGCCCAATTGGAAAAACATATTACAGATTTTGGCACTCGCCAATTCTTGTTAAAAAATCTGTATTGGGTAGAAAAGGGGAAGCTTGGGTTTCGTTTCAATTTGGAGGTACTGAGCCAAAAAATGGATGAAATCGGGGAAAACATAGGTGCAACTGATAGCTACAAGGGCCCTGCTCTATTTCTGCGCGGAGATCGATCCGAATACATTGCCCAAAGCGACATCTCTGAAATCAAGAAACACTTTCCTTTAGCAATTTTGGAGACTATAGCTAATGCCGGACATTGGCTGCATGCCGAAAATCCGAAACAGTTTTTTGAGACATCCATGTCCTTTTTAAAGAGTTAGCGCATTAAACAATACTTCAATGCATATTGCAATTAGAATCAAAAATAAAGGAAATATGAAGCATTTCTTATCGAGCTATTGCGATTAAATCTCTAATTTTAGTGTTTTCGGTAATTCCCACTTTACTCTTTTTTTAACTAAATATTTTCAAATGAAACTCATACTACGAATTCTTCTCAGCGCCCTTGCAGTAATCGTATTATCGAAAGTGCTACCAAATGTATCAGTGGACACCTATTTGACCGCTATTATCGTCGCCATTGTACTAAGCCTTTTGAACTTTATAGTAAAACCGATATTGGTGATACTTACCCTGCCTGTTACTATTATTACTTTCGGGCTTTTCCTATTGATAATCAACGCCATAATTATACTACTGGCCGACAAACTTATCGATGGTTTTACTGTTGATGGTATCTGGTGGGCCTTGCTTTTTAGCCTGCTTCTTTCCTTTCTGCAGTCTATTCTGTTCTCACTTTTGAAAGAAGATTAAAAATCGTAGTTGAGGTTTGAATTCCAATGGTTTGAAAACTTGGTATGCTGCATTTATTGTACTACTTTTGCATCCCATTTTGTGGAAATAAAAAGAAGATTTAGATGAATATTACAAAAGAGCAGATCGACGATTTGAACGCCGTCGTAAAAGTGGCCATTACCAAAGATGATTATCAAGAAAAAGTAAATAGTATTTTAAGCGATTATAGGAAGCAGGCTAACATACCCGGTTTTAGAAAGGGTCATGTACCGATGGGGCTTATTAAAAAACAATATGGTAAGGCGGTTCTGGTCGACGAAGTGAATAAGCTGCTTCAAGATAACCTGAACAAATACTTAACCGAAGAAAAATTGGATGTGTTAGGAAATCCATTGCCCAAACAACAAGATAATTTTGATTGGGACAAAGAAGAACTTGACTTCGAGTTCGAGTTAGGCCTAGCCCCTGATTTCGAAGTGCCTTTAAAAACTAAAAAACCGATTACCCAATACAAAATCGTTGCCGATAAAAAAATGGTGAACGAGCAGGTCGAACGTCTTCAGAAACAATACGGCAAACTAATTAGTAAGGATCAAGTCGACAAAAACGACGAAGTTACCGGAACGTTGAAAAATGAAGAAGAAGAAATAGACAACAAAGCAACGCTTGAACTTGACAAAATCAAAAGTAAGAAAGCACTTGATGCCCTTAAAGGAAAAAAGGTCGGTGATTTAGTTACCTTGAAATCTAAAGGACTTTTTAAAGAAGATCATTTGGTATCAAGCGTTTTTGGTATTTCTCAAGAAAAAGCTATTGACCTCGATATCGAAGCCGCTTTCGTTATTGAAGAAATCAATAAGCGGGAGCCCGCCGCTTTGGATCAAGAACTTTTTGATAAATTGTTCGGAAAAGATGAAATTAAATCTGAAAAAGATTTAAAAGGACGTATCAAAGAAGATTCTGAAAAACAATTCGTTCAACAAGCAGATCAAAAGTTGCTTAACGATGTTACCGAATATTTTATCGAAAATACAAAGTTTGAACTCCCGGCCGGTTTCTTGACCAAATGGATACAGATGACTGGTGAAGAGCCCTTATCTGAAGAACAGGCCAACGAAGAATATGAAAAATCAGAGAAAGGTCTTCGTTATCAACTAATCGAGGGTAAGATCATCAAAGAAAACGATGTGCAGATTCAGTTCGATGAATTAAAAGAATTCGCCAAAGGCTTTATAAAGTCTCAAATGGCGCAGTTCGGACAACTGAATCCACAAGAAGAAGAGCTTGACAATATTGCTGCACGGGTGTTGGGCAACCAAGATGAGGTTAAGCGTTTATCAGAACAATTGATGAGCCAAAAATTAATTAAACTATATAAGGAGAAGGCCAACCTAAAGATTAAAGAAGTAACTTACGAAAATTTTGTCAAGGAGGTTTACGGCTAAGTTTTACGAAATAATAAGTATCTTTACAGTGCCGGAAAAAGTATTTTTCGGCACTTTTTTTTATCTTTTAACCTTGAGTATACAAACATCGAACAAAAAAACATGGATTACGGAAAAGAATTCAAAAATTACGCTATAAAAGACCAAGGTATAAGCAGCACCTATTACGATACCATTTTAAGCAGCATGTACCCGGTCAGCCTAACACCGAACATCATCGAAGAGCGGCAAATGAACGCTGTTGCAATGGATGTATTCTCTAGACTGATGATGGACCGCATCATCTTCTTAGGAACGGGCATAAATGACCAAGTGGCCAATATCGTCCAGGCGCAATTATTGTTTCTCGCAAGCACCGATTCGTCAAAAGATATTCAAATATATATCAACTCTCCTGGCGGTAGTGTTTATGCGGGCTTGGGCATTTATGACACCATGCAGTTCATCGCGCCCGATGTCGCAACTATCTGTACGGGAATGGCAGCCTCAATGGGAGCGGTTCTTCTATGCGCCGGCGAAAAAGGAAAACGCAGCGGTTTGACCCATTCAAGAGTAATGATCCATCAGCCTATGGGCGGAGCCCAGGGCCAGGCAAGCGATATAGAAATTACCGCACGGGAAATTCTGAAACTCAAGCAAGAACTGTATGAGATCATTGCCAAACATTCGGGACAAAAAATTGATAAAGTAAATGATGATAGTGATCGTGACTATTGGATGAAGGCCGAGGAAGCCAAAGATTATGGGATGATAGACGAGATTTTAGTAAGGGACAAGAAATAATTTCGACGAAATATTCATTGAAATTGGTTTTTCTTATAGGTCTGAGGAACCAAAATGAAATTTCTAGCGTTTAGTTTTTGATAGAAAACACACTTTTATGGCAAAGGAAAATTTAGAATGTTCATTTTGCGGAAGAAAAAAACCGGAAACCAATCTATTGATTGCCGGTCTTGACGCGCATATTTGCGACCGTTGTATAGAGCAGGCCCACGGCATCGTAGCCGAAGAATCAAGACAAACCAAGACCAACGATCTTTCTTCAGAGCTAATATTGAAGAAACCGCTAGACATCAAATCTTTCTTAGATACTTACGTTATTGGCCAAGAACGCACAAAAAAAGTGATGTCAGTTGCCGTATACAACCATTACAAAAGACTTCTACAGCCCAAATCGAAGGAAGACGACATAGAAATACAAAAAAGCAATATCATCATGGTCGGCCAGACAGGTACCGGTAAGACCTTAATGGCCAAGACTATTGCGCGAATGTTGAATGTACCTTTAGCAATTGTTGATGCTACGGTACTGACCGAGGCGGGTTACGTTGGTGAAGATGTTGAAAGCATCCTTACGCGTTTACTTCAGGCTGCAGATTACAATCTGGAAAAAGCGGAACGCGGCATTGTTTTTATCGATGAAATCGATAAAATAGCTCGAAAAAGCGACAATCCTTCCATTACGCGCGACGTATCTGGCGAAGGCGTACAACAAGGTCTATTGAAGTTATTGGAAGGCACTGTCGTAAACGTGCCACCTAAGGGAGGAAGAAAACATCCCGATCAGAAGTTCATTGAAGTGAACACCGAAAACATACTATTCATTGCGGGTGGGGCCTTCGACGGAATCGAACGCGCGATTACCAAACGTCTCAATATGCAGGCAATTGGCTACAGTGCGGCCAAAACGGATGATAATCTTGACCAGAATAATATTCTTCAGTACATCATTCCGAAGGATCTGAAGGAATTCGGACTGATTCCGGAAATTATCGGCAGGCTTCCGGTTCTCACCCACATGAACCCGCTTGACGAAAAAACACTGCGTGCTATTCTTACAGAGCCCAAGAATGCCATCATCAAACAATATGAAAAATTGTTCGCGATGGACGATATCAGCTTTACTATAACCGAACAAGCTTTGGATTATATTGTGAACAAGGCTATTGACTATAAACTAGGAGCAAGAGGTTTGCGGTCTCTATGTGAGGCCATATTTACGGACGCCATGTTCGAAATGCCTAGTAATGATGAAACAGAGTTCAAGGTTACAAAACCCTACGCCGAAAATAAATTGTCTCATGAGACCATTAAGAAATTAAAGGCAGTTTCCTGATTAAATCACGGCAGATTAAAAGCTAAACTTCGGTATGCTTTTCAAGTCAACAAACGCTTCAAAATTCCTATACCAATTGCGGTTGCCTAGCAACACAAAAAAAAGCGGTTATTAAACCGCTTTTTCTTTTTCTTTTTCTTGATTGGCTACTTTTAACGTAACCGAATTCAATAGATCCAGACAGACCCTTTTGATAATTTTCTCGTCGGCATACATATCATGACCGAACCCGTTTATAAGCTCTCCCTGGAGTCCTAACTTTTCATACCAAGTCGATTTCGGCCTATAAATATCGGCATCACCGAACAGTACCCTAGTCGGGCATTCAGGTCTTTTGATTTCTGAACGGATTCGAGTCGACGAAACCGTGTATAAAGATTTCATAGGAAGCCCCATAAGAGCTGCTTTCCAGGCAATGCCACCACCTATGCTGAAGCAAAGATAATGGGCTTTATTTTTTTCTTTGTTCAATAGATGTGCAACAGCAGTGTCGATACCACCATTGACAAAGGCGTTATGAATATTTTCTTCTGAACGTACGGCCACTTCTAAATTGGCCAATTGTTGGCAGTCATAGAAGGTTATATCAAAGTGTTGCTGTAAATAACCAAGGTAAGATGTAATCCAGAGCCCCTTTTTGGCACCCCACATATCGGATACGATTACAAGTCTTTCTGCCATAATTCTAAGTTTAAATTCGCTATTCGGTCAAGTTCAAAAAGCTAATTTGCACATTAAACTACGAATTTTGACATTTATTTGTTCATATGAAGTAATTCTTCGATGTAGTCCCTTTTATTGGATAATCTTGGAATCTTATGCTGACCGCCCAACTTGTCTTTAGACTTTAACCAGTCGTAAAAAAGATTTTCTCGCGCCACATGAACCTTTGGTATTTTCAAAGTGATGTTATTATAACGTTTGGCTTCATAATCCGAGTTCAACGATTTAAGCGCATTGTCTAAAAATTCAGTAAAGTAATCTAAGTCTTCTGGGGGTTTCCTGAACTCGATGATCCATTCGTGGGCACCTTTTTCTTTACCCATCATAAAAATTGGGCCAGCGGTATAATCTTTGATTTCGCTACCTGTCTTTTTACAGATAATTTTCAGGGCTTCCTCGGCATTTTCGATAATAAGTTCTTCGCCGAATACGTTTATATGGTGTTTGGTACGCCCGGTAACCTTTATACGATAGGGATCGGTAGAGGTAAATCTTACCGTATCCCCAATTTTATAACGCCAAAGACCAGAATTCGTGGTAATGATTATCGCATAGTTGATCTTGGTCTTGACTTCCCACAACGGAACTGCTTTTTGATTTTCCGTTCTGTAATTATCCATAGAAATAAACTCATAAAAAATACCATAGTCGAGCATGAGTAAAAGATCGTCGGCATTGTTTCGGTCTTGGATAGCAAAAAACCCTTCAGAAGCATTGTAAATCTCATAGTATTTGAAACTCTTTCTGGGAAACAGCTTTTTATATTGCTCTTTGTAAGGATTAAAGCTTACCCCACCGTGAAAATAGACCTCTAAATTTTCCCATACCTCAAAAAGATGATCCTTTCCAGTTTCTTCGATAACGTTGTTGAGCAGTACCAACATCCATGAAGGAACGCCCGCCAAGCTGGTTACATTTTCTTGGGTGCTTTCTTTGATAATCGCTTTCAACTTACTTTCCCACTCGCTCATCAACGACACCTTACTACTGGGCGTACTGCTGAACTCGGCCCAAAGCGGCATGTTATCTATTAAGATTGCGGATAGGTCGCCGAAGAACGAACCATTATCTTCATAAAGTTCTTTACTGCCACCAAGTCTCAAGCTTTTACCCGTGAATAGCTGAGAGTTCTCATTATTATTAAGGTACAGACAGAGCAAATCTTTGCCTGATTTATAATGGCAATCTTCCAAAGCCTCCGCGCTAACGGGTATGAACTTACTCTTTGCGTTGGTCGTACCACTACTCTTGGCAAACCATTTAATAGCAGTAGGCCAGAAAATATTCTGTTCGCCTCTGCGAGTGCGTTCTATGTTAGGCTCCATTTCTTCATAGGAAATTATCGGAACCCTTTCTCGAAAGGTTTCATAATTGGAAATCGATTCAAAGTCATATTGCTTACCAATTTCAGTGTCCTCAGCTATCTCTAGAAGTTGGTGCATCACCTCTTGTTGTACTTCTTCGGGATACTTTAAAAAAAGCTCTATCTGATGATATCGCTTTTTAATCAACCAAGAAGCAATCGAATTGAACAGCGGAATCGGCATTTTTGGGTATCTTTAGCTGCCGAAAATACCTTTAATTCGTATCATTTTCAAATCTAAAATCCTTTTATGCAGTACGAAGGCGTATTACGAAAAATGCGGACCGAAATCGGAAGCCCCATACAGTACTATATGGTCTTCGAGAATGATTTTTTAAATGTGAACCAAATACTGGGCAAAGAATTGCAGATCAGTTTTATAAAGTTCCAATGCCTAAATTGTGGTCGAGACCGACCTATACATCGACAAGGGTTCTGTAAAACCTGTTTTTATGAAACACCCTCTGCGGGAGACTGGATTATGCGACCCGAACTGAGTACAGCACATTTGAATAAAGAGGATAGAGATCTAGAATATGAGAAAAAAGCACAATTGCAGCCCCATATTGTCTATTTGGCGAACTCGAGCAATGTCAAGGTCGGTGTAACCCGTAAATCGCAAGTACCTACCCGTTGGATAGATCAGGGTGCCCATGAGGCGATTGAAATCGTTGAAGTACCCAATCGGTATTTGGCAGGAATCACGGAGGTCGCCCTTAAAAATCATGTCGGAGACAAGACCAACTGGCGGAAAATGCTGACCAATGAAATACAGGATGAGGATTTGGTAGCGTGGCGCAACAAATTAAAACCCTACATTCCTCAAGAAGCTGAAGAATACTTCATTGCTTCTAATACTGAAACAAATCTGGAGTTTCCCGTGTTGAAGTATCCTATAAAGGTTAAAAGCCTCAATCTTGATAAAACGCCGACTTATAACGGTATATTAAAAGGAATAAAAGGGCAATATTTTATTTTCGAAGATAATACCGTCTTCAATGTACGCGGAAGCGAAGGATATTATGTTTCCTTGGGTATTACTTAACCCCTTCTGTTCTTTTAAAGAAATAAAAAGGAATCTAGTTGCGTGATTGTCCAACCTTTTATAACCTTACCTTAGAGAACATTAGAAACAAGAACAATTATGAACAGTATCATAAAACTCAAAAGTAGGCCTGTAGGTGTTCCGAAACTTAGCGATTTTGAATTTACCTCCGAAGAAAGGCCAGTTGCGGAGGAGGGCGAAATTTTGCTCAAGACGAAATATGTTTCGGTCGACCCCTATCTGCGTGGTCGCATGCGCGATGTAAAGTCATATATCGAACCGTTTCAATTGAACGAGCCTATTGAATCGGGAATTGTAGCCGAGGTAATTTCATCAAAAAATTCCAATTTCAAAAAAGGTGATTTTGTCAATGGCATGCTCGATTGGAAAGAATTTCAAGTTTCTTCGGGAAATGGCTTAAACAAGGTAGATGGCAATAAGGCCTCTTTGTCAGCCTATTTGGGAGTTTTCGGCCTCACCGGCCTTACGGCATATATTAGTTTAGCTAAAATAGCGGACCTTAAAGAAGGTGAAACACTTTTAGTATCTGGGGCTTCAGGAGCCGTAGGAAGTACTGTAGGTCAAATTGGTAAAATTAAAGGCTGCCACGTCGTCGGTATTGCAGGCAGCGACGAAAAATTGGCATTGATGAAAGAAAAGTTCGGTTTTGACCATGGCATCAATTATAAGACCACCGACGACATGCAAAAAGCGATATCCAATACCTGCCCTAATGGCGTCGATGTCTATTATGATAACGTAGGTGGAGAAATACTTGATGCCGCTATGAACAACATAAACAAAAACGGTCGTGTTATCAATTGTGGCGCAATTTCAATGTACAATGAAACGGAAATACCAATAGGCCCACGCTATGAAGGAACATTGGTTCGAAAAACAGTCTTGATGCACGGCTTTTTGGTCAGGGACCATGTCAAGGAATTTGGGCCCGCAGTGCAGCAGCTCGCACAGTGGGTGCAGGAGGGCAGACTTACTTATGAGGAAACCATCGTCGAAGGTTTCGAAAACATTCCACAAGCATTTATGGATCTCTTTGAAGGTAAGAACAAGGGTAAAATGGTAGTAAAAGTTTACTAGTCAGACAACTATAATAGATTAGATCTTCAAGGTGGCCTCCGGCGAAAGCAACACCTTAGAGGTCTAGTTCTCCGTATCGGATTACTTCTTTTTACCGTTCAAAAGGCCGCCAAGAATATTCTTTGCTTTTTCTTTCACCACATCTTCCTCTTTTTTAGGGGTAACGGAGTCAGTTTTGGTTTTTGCAGAATCTTTTTTAGCACCCCCAAAAAGACCACCTAGAACTTCTTTTACCCCTTCGTTAGCAGGGTCCTTTTTGGTGGAGTCTTTTTCCGACCTGTTATTATTCAAGATATCCCCTATCAAGTCATTGGCTTTGTCTTTTCCTTTGTTGATGAGTTTCTGTTTTTGTATCTCTATTAGCTGGTTCGTCAATGATTTTACGCCCGATGTCAAGTCGGTAGTCACATTCGGGCTCGAATAATTACCCCCAATATTTGCTGTAACAGGAATGGTGAGATCTTTCAAATCATCATCGCCAATCTCTGAAATCAGTTTGTTCACCTCCCCGCCCAAATATTTTGCAGGAACCTCCATCGTTGCTTTGTAGTTCAGTTTTTTATCGAATGTATGGCTTCCGCCTATATTGATGGCAATATCCTGATATTTTAGCGTAAATGGTTTGACACTGACCACACCGTTCTCGAACGAAAGTTTTGTCTTCAAATCGTCAAGATCCAATTTTTTTAGGTCGATAAAACTGAGTTTACCATCTAGGGCAGATAGTAATGGCGCTTCTTCAGAATTGATTTCCCGCGTCATCACATTAGCCAGAACATCTCCGCTCAAGGTCAAAAGATCTGGCAGCAGGTCATCGGTCAAGTTTCCTGAAAGTTCAATATCGGAATCCAATTTACCCTTTAATATTTGCGCAATGGGAGCCACTGATTTGAATAACGCTAAAGAATTAAATGTTTCCCCAATTTCTAAATTGTCCATGTCCAGCTTCATAGCGAAAGTCGGGGTCTCCTGTTTCGTAGAAACCTCGCCGCTAAAGGCCATTTTACCATCGAATATAGAGGAGGTCATATCGGAAAGGGTCGCCTTTTCGTCCTTAATACGCAAATTTCCTTTTACATCGTTTAAGGTCAAATTATCATATAGCACCGTATTTGCAGAAGCATTGATATTGGCATCCAAAAAAGAGGGGATTTTTATTTTTTCACCTGTAGAAGTCGACGCATTTTCAGTTTCATCTTTATTTTCTTCAGAAAAAGTTTCCTCAACCATAAAATCGTTTAATGCAAAAGTGTTTGATTTCAAAACGAAATTACCTTCTACCTTTTCGTCGTTGAACATAAAACCCAACAAGTTGTTGATGGTTCCTGTCGCATTAAAATCCGTTTGACCCGTGGTTCCGTTCAGCTCGTTCAAAGTTACTGTCTTCGGGTTAAAAGTCAAGGCGGTGGTTTTCAATTTTACAGGATTTGGTATTTCAGGAGAGTTGTATTCAAAATCGCGAATACTAAGCTTACCATTGGTGTTGGTTTTCTCGTATTGCTTTTTTTCTATGGATGCCATATCAAATACTGTTGTAACATTGGCCGTCAACAATCCTTTTAAATCTAGGTTTGATGGCACGGGGTAGGCCTTTTTGATATTGGCTAAGTTCATCTTGCCGTCAATATGGGCATTTACCTTAGTATTGCCCATAAGCTCGGTGATTCTTGCGTTCATGTTGAACCTGTCTTCATCGATCATAAAAGACAATTTTTTAATATCGACATAGGTATCTTCTGTAACGCCTGTGGTGTTATTGATTTCGGTATCGATAAACACATTTCGCACCGATTTCGGTAAGTCGGGGTATTTGAAAGATGCATTCTCAGAATTGATCTTAACATTAAACTTGGGAATGTGCTCTTCATCAACGATGCCGTTGAACTTTCCTTCAACCATAAAATTTCCGGTCGTCTTTACATTTTCAATGTTCTTAGAGTATTCTTGAGGAATGACTGCCAAAAAATTCTTGAAATCAGATGAGGGTGTCTTAAAACTGATAGCTACTTCTTGACTATTTTCGTTGACTTTTACGAATCCATCAAAAACTAAAGATAACTGATTGACTACGAGCTCGTTCTTCAGAAATGAATATTTGTTCTCCTTTAAATCGATACCGATAAGCGCATCCAGCTTGATTTTATTTTTGTTTAAATAATTGGTGCTGTCCATCTCAAAAGAGACCAACGCATCGGTATTGGTCTGCAATTCTGAATTGGCAAGTGAAAGGTCGCCGTTCCCCGTGTGTTGCATATCCGAAATTTCTAGGCGCATGCCTGTCACCCTATCATCGTAAACGATTCGTGTATTTGAAATTTCATACGATTGAAGGTCGAGACTAAACCCTTCGGAAGCACCGGAAGAAGTGGTTTCGCCACCGGAACCATCATCTTTGGCAATATCGTAGCTGGCATTTTCAGTTTCATCGATTTTAATATTCAACAATGCACCATCGACAATAAGGCTTTTAATACCTATAGGGTCTTGGCGGCCTTTGAACAGCTCACGGATACCCATTTTTAAGGCTACTTCCTTCGCAGCAAATAAAGTATCGCCCTCAAAAGGGGCCTTATTGATTAACGTAAGGTCATTTATACTTACCTCAGCATTGGGAAAACTGCTGAAGAGGCTTAGGCTTGCATCACCAAAATCAAGCGTCGCATTTACATTATTGTTCACCTTGTTTTTAATGATGTCTGCAATTTTAGCTTCCAGAAAGAAGGGGGCGGCAATTAAAACTGCAACTATCAGTAAAACAATTATTCCTATAATTCTAATTATCTTTTTCTTCATATCTCTTTATAAAATTCCAAATAACAAATTCAAAATGATCCAAGGGTATTGATGATTCGATTGGAATGCAGAATGCACAAACGCATTGAAAACGAGCCTAGCTTTTTGGCTCTTTTGTCCTGTTTAATAGTTGTATCGATACAACTCGAAAAAGAAGCGAATATTATATATCCAATTCGATTTCTTCACCAACAGCCAGTTTGAACCGTTTTCTTAGAAGATATACGAAAAAATAAAGGAAAGGCGTGTCGAGAAATGCCATAAAAACCTTAAAAATAAAGCCACTGACCACGAGACCAAAAAATAAGTCCCAAGGCAGAATACCGAAAACACATAAAAGACCTACTACCGTAAAAGTGTCTATAAACTGTGATAGAAAAGTCGAGAAGTTATTACGCAACCAAAGATACTTGCCCTTCGTCAATCGTTTCCAAAAATGATAAATAGCGATATCGACATATTGAGCAAAGAGATAGGCGATCATCGAAGCAAATACCGCTAACGGCGAAAGGGCAAAAACTTTTGCAAAAGTCTTATCGTCTATAGGCGAGGATTCGATTGCCGGAGCCATTTCGGATATCAAAATAATACTCATGGAAAAAAAGGAAGCGAAAATACCAGCAGTAACAATTTGATTGGCCTTTTTCCGCCCGTAAATCTCCGAGATAAGATCGGTTACTAAAAAAGTTATGGGATATGGCAAAATACCAACCGAAATCTCAAATAAAGATACTCCAAAAACAGTGATATCACCGAACGGATTCCAATAGAAAAACTTCTGGAAAATCAAGTTAGAAACCACTAAAGAGGTAATGAACAATGCCCCAAGGTAAAGGTATATTTTGTAAGCAAGCTTTTTATCGTTCAAGGTCATCGACTACTTGATATCAAGAATGAAGGGCATTCTGGCCTGAACCCCTTTTTGTTGCATAGCCGATCTGACCTGCTTCATTATTAGGTAAGCTTCGGTACCGATTTCTTCTTCAATAAGATCTTGTTTTACTTTGGCGCTGGCCCCACCTAAATCTTCCATAAAACGTTCAAGCCCTGACTTATACTTGGGGAATTTTTTTATGCCGTATTCAGTAAGTTCAGCCATTTTTGCAGCTTCTGTAATCGCATCTTCTAAATTACCGAGTTCATCAATGAGACCAATTTGCTTAGCATCTACCCCACTCCAAACCCTACCTTGGGCCAAACTATCTGCCTCGGCCATTGAAATATTGCGTCCTTGAGAAACTCGTTGTAAAAAAGTGTCATAGGTGCTTTCAATACTTTCTTGTACCACATTGCGAAAATCATCGGTCATGGGTTCGAAAAGGGAGTATTCGACCGAGTTTTTATTAGTACCTACTTGTTCGGCGTTTACACCAATTTCTCCTGCCAATTCTGCTATATTCGGCACTGTACCAAAAACACCGATAGATCCGGTTATAGTCGTAGGCTCAGCAAAAATCTTATCTGCACCCACGGCAATATAATATCCTCCCGAAGCGGCTACATTGCCCATAGAAACTATCACCGGTTTTTTCTTTTTGGCCAGTTCGATTTCGCGCCAGATGATATCCGAAGTTAGGGCACTTCCGCCAGGAGAATTGACCCGAAGCACAATCGCTTTTATAGCGTCATCTTCTTTGGCCTTTACAATAGCTTTTTTCATAATGCCTTGGCCAATTATGTTTGGGCCGCCTTCGCCATATAAAATTTCGCCTTGCGCGAATACTACGGCAATCTTATCCTTTCCCTTTCGAATAACCCTTTTGTTCGAACGGATTACATAATCGCTCAATGAAACCATATTCAGGTCTTTGCTCAATTGCGAGCTAACGGCATTTTTCAGTTTTTTTTCATATTGGTCATAGAAAATAATCTCATCAACAAGACCGGATGCTTTGGCATATTCCGGAGACCTGCCCCCCAAGGTATCTGCGATAACATTTAAGTCTTTAGGCGGTATATTTCTACCTTCTGAAATATCTTCGACCATTGAATTCCACAACGAACTTATCAATTCTTTGATTTGCCTGCGGTTGGCCTCGCTCATTTCGTTGGCAATGAAAGGTTCGACGGCGCTTTTGTACTTTCCGTGACGGATGACTTCCATTTTTATACCGGTTTTTTCTTGGAGACCCTTAAAAAACAATACTTCAGACGATAGACCGCGAAAATCGAGCGCACCAACCGGATTCAGAAAGATAGAATCGGCCACACTGGCCAAATAATAATCTTTCTGCATATAAAAATCCCCGTAAGTATAAATGAATTTGTCGCTTTTTTTGAAATCTTCCAAGGCTTTACGAATGGCCTGGGTCTGTGCAAGACCTGCCATTATAAAGTTGTTGTTGATACTGATACCTTTGATATCCTCATCATCCTTGGCAACCGTTATCGCATGTATAATTTCGTCCAACCCTTGTGATTGTTCAAAAAAAGCACTAGAGAAAGGATTGAGGGTATTATCACCTACATAATCGCTGATAGGTTGCTGCAACTGCAGTTCAAGAATTGAATTTTTCTTTATGGATACGGCATCTTCGGCGTTACCAACAATACTTGCAAAAATGAAAAACATCATAAACATAATGCCAAAAGCGATCAAGCAACCAATAATCGCCGCTAGAAGGTTTCTCAAAAATTTCATACTATAATAATTAGTTCATTCTCAATGGCCAGACTTGCCTATTCAAAGACAATCTTGTCAATTCACTACCCAATAGCTATCAAAATTGATGTGACACATTTCATGAAAACTTAGGTTCGTATTTCGCATTCAAAGATAACAAACTCCAATCGACTTTTTTGCTTCGTCACCAATTTCTGGCTGAAGACACCCATAGGCAAGAACATGCTTTAGTCTGTACTTTTTACGAAATTATTGGTAATTGTCCGCTTACCGTTATTTTAGTATGGCATGAAAGAAAATTTTTAATTCCACATAAAAATTAAGACGAGTTCGATGAACTTCCCCTCTACTTTTTGTTACTTTGTCCTACATTATGGCCGACCTCAAAACTGCATATCTATCGCTCGGAAGCAATCTTGGCGATACCCTGAACAACTTACAAGATGCGATATTCGCTATCCATAAATCGGCTGGCGAGGTGCTACGCGTATCTCCGGTATACCGTAGCAGTTCATGGGGTTTCGAGTCAGAAGATTTCATGAACATCTGTCTGTCACTGAAGACTTCATTACCCCCTTTAAAACTGTTACAAACGCTTCTGGCCATAGAAACCAAACTGGGCAGAATTCGATATAAAGAAGAAGGTTATCAACCACGAAGTATCGATATCGATATTCTGTACTACGAGAATGAAACCTTAATCACCGATACTTTGGTCATTCCGCATCCTGAAATACCTTATCGAAAGTTTGTCCTTAAACCTTTGGCCGACATTGCGCCCCAAGTTTATCACCCAGTTCTGAACAAAGATACCCGAAACCTTATTCAAGAATGTAGGGACAAGGGAAAGCTCGAAAAAACACCTTACCGACTATACAAAAGTAGAGTAGAGGTTTTTGCCCATACCAATTTTATTGCTATAGAAGGTAACATCGGAGCGGGCAAAACGACATTGGCCAATAAAATATCAGAAGATTTCAATGCTAAATTGGTATTGGAACGGTTTGCAGATAACCCGTTCCTTCCTAAATTTTATGAAGACCAATCTCGCTATGCCTTTCCTTTGGAGATGTCTTTTCTAGCGGACCGTTACCAACAATTTACCGATGACACTTCTCAATACGACCTCTTCAAAAGTTTTATGGTAAGTGATTATGACATTTATAAATCATTGATTTTCGCACGTATTACATTACAGCAAGACGAGTTTAATCTCTATCGTAAACTTTTCAACTTGATGTACAAAGAGGTGAGAAAACCCAAAATCTATGTTTATCTCTATCAGACTACGGAACGTCTTTTAGAAAATATCAAAAAAAGAGGTAGGGATTACGAGCAAAAAATAGCACCTGAATACCTAGATAGCATTAATAGAGGGTATTTTGAATTTATAAAGGGCTACCCAGAACAGAACAATTTAGTTATTGAATTGGGAGATCTTGATTTTGTAGAACGACCGGAAGACTATGAAGTCATAATTGATAAAATCTTGAAATTTGCCATTCAACTGCCGGCCTGAGCCAGTTTTTGACAGCTTATTTATGAATTCATTTTCGACCAGAAATCCCACACCGCTACCCCTACACTTACGGAGATATTGAGCGAATGTTTTGTGCCGTATTGGGGGATTTCTAGTACCTCATCGCAACGATCCACCGCCTCTTGTGATACCCCTTTCACTTCGTTACCGAAAATCAAGGCATATTTTTTTGTTGTATCAATCTTAACTTTATTGAGCAACATGGCATTCTCAGCCTGCTCCAGAGCCATAACGCTATATCTTTGAGATTTTAATTCAACGATAAGGTCGACCGTACTTTTTCGATATGCCCAATCTACGCTATCGGTTGCTCCGAGTGCCGTTTTGCGAATGTCTTTATGGGGCGGGGTGGCGGTAATACCACAGAGATATATTTTTTCTATTAGAAAAGCATCAGCCGTACGAAACACAGAACCGATATTGTTTAGGCTTCGAATATTATCCAATATAATGACCAAAGGTGTTTTCTTAGCCCTTTTAAAGGTGTCGACATCCAATCGGTCGAGTTCTTCGTTCTTTAATTTTCGCATTTCATGTTTTTTGGTTTTGGGTCAAAAAAGTATTTTTTTTAAACTCATCTATAACAAAATTCTTAAGTTTTGATTCTTGAATCTTGGGTTTGAACTTTAAAAGTTATCCCCAAAATATCAACATTAAGATAATTTCCATGGCAAATTAGGTACATTCGTTTAGGTTGAAAAATGTCAAAATTAAACTAATTAAATCGCTTTGGGCAAAACGGAAAAAACAAAAAAAGTGACCCCTTTAATGAAGCAGTACAATACCATCAAGACAAAATACCCTGATGCATTGCTGTTGTTCCGTGTTGGTGATTTTTACGAAACTTTTGGCGAAGATGCTGTAAAGGCCTCCAAAATTCTGGGTATCATTTTAACACATCGAAACAATGGTGGTGAAAGAACCGAATTGGCAGGTTTCCCGCACCATTCCATAAACACCTATCTTCCAAAACTAGTCAAGGCCGGTCAACGGGTCGCCATCTGCGATCAGTTGGAAGACCCTAAAATGACAAAGACCATCGTAAAACGTGGTGTTACGGAACTTGTTACGCCCGGGGTCGCCATGAACGACGATATTCTCAATGCCAAGACCAATAACTTTCTTTGCGCCGTGCATTTCGGACGCAAATTGCTGGGTGTTTCCTTCGTAGATATTTCAACGGGCGAATTTCTTACCTCCGAGGGCACCGAAGAACAAATCGATAAATTACTACAAAACTTTGCACCTAATGAAGTTTTGGTGGCCAAAACCCATAAAAACGAATTCACCGAACTTTTTGGAGATCAATTTCATACTTTTTTTATGGAAGATTGGGTTTTTCAAGCCGATTACGCCCTTGAGACCTTGACCAATCATTTTAAGACCACGACACTAAAAGGTTTCGGGGTAGACCATCTGAACCATGGTATTATAGCTTCGGGGGTAGTATTGCACTATTTATCCGAAACACAGCACAGACGGCTCCAACACATCAGCACCTTAAAACGAATCGCGGAAGAAGAGCATATTTGGATGGACCGCTTTACCATCAGAAACCTAGAACTTTATCATTCTCCCCATCAAAATGCCGTTACGCTTTTAGATATTATCGACAAGACCATTTCGCCTATGGGCGGCCGAATGTTAAAACGTTGGTTGGCACTGCCACTAAAGAACATTGAAAAGGTACGTAGGCGTCACCAAGTTGTTTCATACTTGTCAAAAGAGGAAGATATTTCACAAAAGCTACAACATGCCATCAAACAGATGGGCGACCTCGAACGATTGATTTCAAAAGTGGCCACCGGAAAAATCAACCCGAAGGAAGTTGTACAGCTAAAAAATTCGCTGGAAGCTATTGTGCCCGTTAAACAACTAACAGCCCAAAGTAACAATGAAGCCCTTCAACTAATTGCCCAGCAATTACATACCTGCGATTTGCTCAGGAGCAAGATCAAGGAGATGTTGAACGAAGAAGCTCCCGTTAATATGCTTAAAGGGAAGACCATAGGCGATGGATATTCCTCAGAATTAGATGAACTTCGAGGCCTTGCCTTCTCAGGAAAGGACTATTTGAACAAAATGTTGGCCCGTGAAACCGAAAGCACCGGTATTACTTCGCTTAAAATAGCTTCCAATAACGTTTTCGGATATTATATTGAAGTGAGAAATACACACAAAGATAAAGTACCCCAAGAATGGATCCGGAAACAGACCTTGGTCAACGCAGAGCGTTACATCACCGAAGAACTTAAAGAATACGAAGCGAAGATTTTAGGTGCGGAAGAGCGAATTCAAAGTCTTGAACAGCAGCTCTTCTCGCAGTTGGTCGTCTGGATGCAAGAATATATCGCTCCCGTTCAGAATAATGCCCAACAAATCGCACAGCTCGATTGTCTATGCGGGTTTACCCAATTGGCCAAGGAGTACAACTACACTGAACCTATTATCGACGACACTACCGAAATAGAGATTAAAAATGGTCGACACCCGGTTATCGAGAGACAGTTACCGCTTGGTGAAACCTATATTGCCAACGATGTCATACTCAACCGCGACAAGCAACAAATTATTATGATTACAGGGCCTAACATGAGTGGTAAATCAGCCATACTGAGGCAAACCGCCTTGATCGTTCTTTTGGCTCAGATGGGTAGTTTCGTACCTGCAGAAGCTGCTAGAATTGGTTATGTTGATAAAATTTTTACACGTGTTGGCGCTAGTGATAATATTTCTATGGGCGAATCTACCTTTATGGTCGAGATGAACGAAACGGCTTCTATTTTGAACAATTTAAGTGAACGCAGTTTGGTTTTATTAGATGAAATCGGACGTGGTACAAGCACCTATGACGGTATTTCGATAGCGTGGGCCATTTCAGAATACCTTCATGAACATCCGGCGAGGGCAAAAACACTATTTGCGACCCATTACCATGAGCTTAACGAAATGCAGGCTACTTTTGAACGCATTAAAAATTTCAATGTTTCGGTCAAGGAATTGAAAAACCATGTTCTCTTTTTAAGAAAATTGACTCCTGGCGGTAGTGAACATAGTTTCGGAATACACGTTGCAAAAATGGCGGGTATGCCACAACAGGTTATCTATAAGGCCAATAAAATATTGAAAAAACTCGAAAAATCACATTCCAGCGAAGAACTGAACGATAAACTACAGTCTGCCCAACATGAGATGCAACTTAGTTTCTTTAATTTAGACGACCCTCTTCTGGAGCAGATAAAAGAGGAAATTACCCATTTGGACATCAATACGTTGACCCCTGTCGAAGCTTTAATGAAGCTGAACGAAATCAAGCGGTTGCTTACCAAGAACAAAAAGGCTACAAGTTAGAGGCTATACAGCCCATTTCCATTTTAAACTTACACACTTCCTATGCCTAGGGAACAGAAGTATTGTGAAAATTTTGCTAAAAATCCTCTCACTGGTTCTCTCCCAAGGAGAGGGGACAGATTTCAGAAAGCTTTAAAGTGAGACCTCGAAGTATATTCAATCAATTAAAGACTCTTATAATGTGCCCGCCACCCTCTAGAGAGTGAGCGAGGTTAGATCCAAAAAGAGACCTCCCAAAGTCGGTAACATTCTTTGGCTAGCTCAGTACATCACCTTGCATGTATTTATCAACTTTTTTTAGCTGGTTTTTTTCTTTGTCTTTTAGAGAATTGTATTAAATTTGCTCCCGCTATCAATTTAAGATAGAATGTTCTTTTAAATGCGAAAATAGCTCAGTTGGTAGAGCGCCACCTTGCCAAGGTGGAGGTCGCGGGTTCGAATCCCGTTTTTCGCTCAAACAACCAACGCTACTTGTCGGCGTTTTTTTGTTTAAAGTCCGCTCTCCTTCGCAAAGGCTACGGAGGACACGCTCGAGTGGTGGAATTGGTAGACACGCCGGACTTAAAATCCTGTGACCATCTGGTCGTGCGGGTTCAAGTCCCGCCTCGAGTACTTAGAAAAGACTTAATTAGCTAATTATTAGCTTTTTAGGTCTTTTTTTATTCTTAATTGTACGGCTACACCCCAAATAACACAAAAATTCTGTTTGGCCTTGAAATTGATTTATAAATATCTTCTATGTTCTTTTCAGGAACCTTCAAACAATCTAGAATTTCAGCTTTACCACTTAGGTTTAAGGCTCTTTGCTAAGCGTTCACTTTTTTGTGCGCAATACAACAAACGATAAGTTTCATTATCGAACCGCCGTATACGAGACCCGTATGTGCGGTGGTGTGAGGGGTGCACTCCGTCATTTGATGGCGGAGCCATCCACTCGATTAGCGAAAGTATTATTTGTGTATTTCTAAAATTAAATCAATCTTTTACATAATTATGCTCTATGAAATCCAGTTTTTTACTCACTTCTTTTATCCAAAGACGAGCAATTAATTCATGACCGGCTGGCATTGGGTGAATTCCATCCCAAATCCAATATTTGGCAGGAGCTTTTTTGCACGCATCCAATAAAGGCTTTTGTAATTCAACAAAAACCGCATCATATGCTTTAGCTAATTTCTTAACAATTTCCTGCATTTCTGAAATCACACTTTGATAGGATTCTGTCTTTTCTTTCGTCCAGTCAATTCTGTCCATATCATCAGAAGGGAGAATGAAAGGTTCACACAGAATAATTTGAGTGTTTGGTAGTGCTTTTGTTGTTTTGTTTAAAACCTGAATATATGTCTCCTCCCATTTTTTAATTGAGTATTCATTTTTTATAATCCGGGGTACATCATTCACACCAATTAAAATACTTAGTACGTCGGGGGTCAGGTCAAGGGTATCTTGTTGCCACCGAGCATTTAAATCCTGTATTTTATTTCCGCTAATACCTCTATTAAAAAACATTAAATCTTTGTCTATATAATCGAACCAAAGACGACTTGCTATAAGATAGGCATATCCATGCCCCATTACATGATTCCAGTCCTTATTACGAGTGCGCTTACCATCAGTAATTGAGTCCCCTTGGAACAGAAATGTTAAACCCTTTCTTTTTCTATTTTTAATAGAATGTTTACTGTGATTTATTGCTAAAAGAATACTCGGTGAACTAATTATAGCTAATCCAGTTACTGCTAAATTCAAAAAGAACTTTTTTCGTGATATTTGCATTGATTCTGTTTCTTTAATTATTGTATTTCTCTTCATTATTTTCGCTAACGCCTGAGCTAAGCGTAGTGCGGAGGCAAGGAAACTTTTCGTTTCCGTCTGAACTACGAGCCAGGGCTTTTTGTTTTGTAATTATTTTTCTTTTTTAATTGCCAAATCCAAAAGATTTGGCGGATTCAGTAAACACGCCCAAGCCTTTAAATTTAGCACTTTTCGCCCTATTTGCTATAGTCATTGTTGCCATTTCGTTGTTTTTTTGCTCAAATTAGATTCAATTTATTCTTTTACAGGTTTCGATTGAGTTCGGTTGGTTCATTCTTCCATAAGGTTTTCAATTCCAATAGAGTAAAAGTTTATATCTTATTGAAAACCAGTAATTTGCCTTTTAATTTGATCGAAAATTCAATTTTTTTTAGTATATTAAATGAAAGTGGCATCAAAGAAGGGAAGGAATGCCATATAGATGAACGAACCCTTGAGCGCCAGTGTGACCATGAATACTTAGAAGAGATTCGTGATGTGGTTGATCAATACGATGCCATACTTTCTCTGGCATGTGGTGTAGGCGTTCAGTTTGCAGCAGAAAAATATCATTCTACACCTTTGCTGCCCGGTGTAAACACGGTCTGTCTTGGTGCCAATGAACAGCGTGGAATGTGGACAGAACGATGTCAGGCTTGTGGGAATTGTGTTCTTGCAGATACCGGCGGGAT
>RCND010000013.1_pt1 | contig 82277 bp, 88 predicted proteins | sample 2041351 | NCBI WGS metagenome assembly RCND01 (sample SAMN09708230, study PRJNA481090) | Marine sediment metagenome, whole genome shotgun sequencing project. | biome: marine sediment; feature: ocean; material: sediment; isolation source: Sewage treatment plant 12B marine sediment (STP12B) ... | reverse complement strand
CACAACTTCTTTCCAACCAGCAACTTGCTCTTTTGAATGAATTCCTGCAGTATTAATATAACCAACAGCTTCTTTTGAAACCTGAGATCCTTCAGTAATCAATAATCCAGAGGAGGCTCTTTGCGCATAATACACACCATGAAGGTCTTTCAAAGGCTTATTTTCCTCATTATTGGCCCTATTTCGGGTCAAGGGTGCCATAACTATTCTATTGTTAAGGGTTAAATTTTTGCTTTGATAAGCTTGTAATACGTATTTCATTAATTCCTTATATTTTTAGTTGGATACTGTTTTAAAAGTATACTCTTATGTCCATTGTCCAAAAGAAAATGTTAGTATAAAATTCAAAGTGGGCCAATAATGAGGTTTATATGTGCCTATCTATTTTACAAAAACCTTTGCAAATTATTTTTAAAGAAATTGGCACTATCCGTAATGCTTTGTATGGAATTGTGGGCAAAATTACTGCCTTGCTCTAAGTAGTAAAACTTCAATCCTGAGGTGTCCAATGTGGGAAGTATTTCAAGGTAATCTATAGAACCATTGCCTAACTCGCTATAATCGCGTGTAAGCTTATCCATATCCTTAATGTGCCACATTACAAAACGCTCAGGGGCCATTGCTATTAGCTCCTTAGGAGTCTTTTGAGAAGAATGTACTGCCCAATACAAGTCCAGTTGTAATTTTACTAAAGTTGGATCGGTACCACTAACAATGATATCAAACCCAGTACTTTCTCCATAGTTGTGAAATTCAAAATCATGGTTGTGGTAGGCAAAACTTAAACCAGCTTTATTTACTTGTTCGCCAATACGGTTCAGTAAGTCTGGTAAGTGTTCAAAAGTTTTACGGTTTCTGTATTCCGGTGCCATCCAAGGCCAAGTAATGTAACTATTGTTTAGTGCGAGTGCCCCTGTTATACAATTGTCTACAAATTTGTCCAGTTTGTCTTTAGAAGAATAGACATAGTCAGTGAAACCATAATGACAACTAGAGGAGGATAAACCTAAATCATCTAATACACTTTTAAACTCGGTAGCTTTGTAGCCATAATACGCAATGTTTTTTGCATCAAAGCCATAGAGTTCCAAATCTTCATACCCTAAGGATTTTACGATTTTTAAACTACCAATGAGGTCCTTTGCCATGGCATCCCTAATGGTAAATGCCTGAAGTCCCATTTTATACTTTGGCTTTTCTACCACTGAAAATAAAGGTGTTGGCAATAAACTAGCAGACAACAATAATCCTGAATTTTTAACAAAGGTCCTTCTTTTCATCTATTCTACTTTTATTAGATTAACTAGAACTTACCAGCCTGTGTAATCTTTCACATATGAAAAATAATACATTAATTTTTGCTTTGCAGAGTCTAAAACTAAATTTTCGTTTAAAGTTCTCATTTTCAGCTTTACAAAATGTTTTTTAGTTGAATATATTGCAGGAGCATTATCGTTTTACCGTCCTTAATAGCACCACTTTCGACCATTTGAATCGCTTTATCAATTTTCATCTCTAAAACTTCGATTTCTTCCTGTTCGTTATCGGCTCCTCCACCTTCGCTGATTTTCATCGATTTGGTGTATTCTGCAATGAAAAAATATACAATTTCCGTAACCGAACCTGGGGACATATACGCTTCAAAAATCTTTTCAACGGCTGAAATCTTATAGCCAATCTCCTCCTCGGTTTCTCTTTTAATACAATCTTCCGCATTATCCTTATCTAACAAACCCGCACAAGATTCAATAAGCATTCCAGAATCATTACCATTTAGATACGTTGGAACTCGGAACTGTCTCGTAAGAATCACAGTTCTATTTTGTCTATTATACAAAAGAATTGTAGCACCATTACCCCTATCATAAGCTTCTCGGTTCTGGACTTCCCAATTACCATCCTTCTTTTGGTATTCGAAAGTAACTTTCCTTAGGGTGTACCAATTATCAGAAAGAACTTGGGTCTTTAGGTTTCGGACTTTATTATTCTGCATTTGGTATTTCTTTCAAATTATAATAGATTTTCAAACCTAGCTCTTGGGCTATCTTCACATCTTGGTCTGCACCTTTAGAAGCGCCTTCTATTCTCAAAATTGCATCACATTTTGACAATAATCTGTGTGCACTTGGGTATTGGATTTCATTAAAAATAGCATCCCCAATTTCTCTTGAGCCCGCAAGCGCTATCAATGGATTTGCTACCCACTCGCCAATCATTGGAATATGCCCTTTGCGAAATATTGGCAACGAAACGGCTTCTAGTCTGTCCATATTTTTTTTAATAAGCTTTAGGTCGTTGTTCGTTCCGCTTCGGTAAGGCCCAGCAATTAATATTAACATCATATCTCTTATTTTTGATAAAGAACGTGAATTGTTTGATCTTAAAAATTAAGATAGTTTAAGATTCAATACTACTTCCTTTTGACGGAACTTAAAAATTCTGGAGTCACTCCAAGATAAGATGCTATTTGTTTCTGTGTTACTTTTTCGACTATTTCAGGGTAATTTTCAATGAACTGCCGATATCTTTCCTCTGTAGTAAATGATATATTATGGAGTGCCCTTAATTGTTCACGTATATATGCATTTTGGAACAGAATTCTGAAAAAACGCTCTAACTTTGGTATTTTATGATAAAGTTTTTCAAGTAAATAATAATCCCATTCTATTATCTTACTATCCTCAAGTGATTCTATAGATAATAGTGCTGGTTTTTGATTTACAAAACAATTCATATCTGTAATCCACCAATCTTGAACGGCAAACATGATCGTAGATTCTTTCCCATCACCATTAACATTGAAAGCCCTTAAACTACCAGATTCAACAAAATATAACTTTTTGCACATTTTTCCTTGTTCCAGAATAAGCTCTTTCCTATGAATATGTCTCACCGTCAAAGAAGATATTAACTGCTGTTCTTCAAAATCACTTAGCAAAATATGTCTTTGAATATTCTTTAATAGTTGATAATCATTCACAGACGGAAAATATGTTATAGATTAATTTAGATAAGTTCATCAAAACCTTAGTACTTTAAATCACCACAATTTAATACACTGAACATACGAATTCATAGGCTAGGATATGACATGCAATAAACAAACGGGCTTCAGGATAAAATTCAGATTTTGCTTCGTTAACTTTAAATTACACCTATAAAATTAGTGAAATTTAAACAATGATTGATTCATTAATAGTTTCAATAACCGCGTGTGCTGCCATTTCTCCGCTCACCATTGCAGCATTAAGGGAACCATTTAGAAGTTGATCACCTGCTAGAAAAGTGCAGGCTGTTAGCCTAGTCTCGGAGGGTGCCAGTTCATACTGAATATTGGATAGATCTGGTAGTGCCCTTTTAATCAGATACCTTTTTAAAAAAGTTACACCAACAATATCACATAAAGAAGCTAGCTCATCTGTGATTTTACGCACCAGCTCTTCTTCATTAAATTGGTGTGATTTTACTACTGTTACCGATAGCAATTGGTCAACTCCGGAATGCTCCATGGGTAATGAAGAATGATAAAAAATATTATTTATAAGGGCATCTGAATTTGTAATAAGACCAATCAAAGGATTTTGAATTGTCCTTTTCTTTATCGTGAAATATAGTGTGTCGCAAGATTTCCAATCTACTTCCTGATTTCTTAGATTAGGCACCAGATGGGATGCTTCAGTCGCAATTATAGTATAATCTATAATCTCTTCCTTTCCATTACTAAGTATCAATTTTTCATCGGTACAGGCGACAACTTTACTTTTATATATGATTTTTGTTTTTGTTAATTTGGATACCAACTGTTTTGGAATTGCCTCTATACCTGCTTTAGGAAGCACAGCTTTACCGGTTCCAAACATTTTGTAAACGAACTGAAACATTCTAGACGAGGTGCTTAAATTGGCCTCTAAAAAGATACCGCTAAAAAAAGGAGTAAAAAAATCACTAATAATCTCCTCGCTAAACCCTTTGTCCTTCAAGTACGTTAATGTAGTAGTTTCCCGAGCGTCGAAAATAGTATCTATTGCCTTTTTGTTTAGCTCTAGGTTTAATTTGAAAATCTTTAATTTATCACCAAAGGTTCCTATCCCCGATAGGAGTGTTGGAAATAATAAAGAAATACTTCTTAACGGATCTCCTAACGTTACGTTCTTCCCATTTTTAAATAGTGTTGCTCCGGGAAGAAATTTGCTTAACTCTAAACTAGCATAGTCCAAATGCTTTTGTGCCATAGGATAGGCATCCAATAAAACTTGAAAACCGTGATCTAGTTGATAACCGTCTACAATATCTGTTTTAACACGCCCTCCTGCCCTATCGGATGCCTCGTAGATAGTTGGGGAATAGCCCTTAGATTCTAATACTTTGGCGGCAATTAACCCACTTATTCCAGCGCCAACTATAGCGATTTTTGTATGCTTTTTCATAGTTGTAAAAATAAGAAATGTATGGCTTTATCGTATGAAACCTGAAGTAATTTACCTCTAAAACCAAGAGGTGATTTTATAAAGTTTAAGGTGAAAAAAAATGGTAGAAAAAGGGTGTTAAAAATGAGTTTACCTCGCTAAAGGCGATAGGCTATGCTATCAATCCTCAGGAGGATGGCCGTGAATATCCTCAAAAACGGTATCAAAATTCTCACGTAAATAAGCGTTCAATTTTTTCTGATAGTCATCTTTAAGCCAACTTAAAAAGTTATAGGTACTCTTGCTGATACATTTTGCGTATACCTGTATCCTATTATCAATATCTTCTTTTAACAGCTTGGCCAAAGCTAGAGCGTCATACACGTCTTCGCTATTTTCAATACATATATAGGCATGGTGTGTTATAGACTTTTCTAAGACCACTTTAGAGGATTCTCCAGAAAAAGTTGCATCCTTATAAACAGCTTTAATATCAAAATAAGTATTCTCCGATTTGGAAAATTCTACCTTAATTTCTTCGGAAAGGTCATGCTTAAAAACGCCCTCAATTTCCTCATCATCTTTAATACGATCTATGTAGTAATTTGGAGACTTAAAGATAGCCTGCCAATCCAAATCTGCCCCCCAAGGACCAAAACGGTAGATATTGTTACCCAGGTCAATGACCGTAAATTTTGATTTATTATTAAGTATCCTGGAACCCCTTCCTATCATTTGATAATACAAGGTCAAGGATTTTGTTGCCCTGTTTAAGATGATGGTATCGATTGTGGGTTCATCAAAACCGGTAGTCAGTATACTTACAGAGGTTAAAATAGCATTTGGAGTTTCCTTGAACCACTTTAAGATTTGCTTCCGTTGTTTTTTTGTAGCTGTATTGTCTAAATGCATTATAGGCAAGCCAGCATTTTGAAAAGTATAATATACCTGTATAGATGTTTCAATACCATTATTGAAAATCAGGGTCTTTTTGCCATTGGAATGTTTAACATAAGCTTCCAATAGTTTATTCAACATAGACGGACTCGTGTAAAGATCCGCAGAGGACTTTACCGTATAATCCCCATTGGAACCAACCTCCAAGGAAGTAAGGCCCATATCATATTGAAAAGTTTCTGCTTTGGCTAGGAACTCGTTTTCTATAAGGTTTTCTATGGATTCTCCAGTAATAAGCTCCCCGTAGTTGCCGTTCATAGGCAAGTCTTTGTTGGAACTTAACGGTGTTGCGGTCACCCCAAGTAAAAAAGCGTTCTCAAAAAACTTGAATAACTTAGTAAAGGAATTGTAATGCGCTTCATCTATAATGACCAAGCCTACATCTGAAATATCTAATTTATCGTCGTTAAGCCTATTATTTAAGGTTTCCACCATGGCTACATAACAACTATAGTGCTTGTGGTCATCCAAATTGGCCTTACTATTCACCACTTTGTTTACGACACCAAAACTGGTAAGCATGTCAGACGTTTGCTTACAAAGCTCCACCCTATGCGTCATTACCAGCACCTTTTTTGAGTGATTCTTAAGGTATTGTCTTACAATTTCGGAGAATATTACCGTCTTCCCACCCCCGGTAGGTAATTGATACAGCAAATGATAATCATCACGCTCATTATCAAACTTTTCAAAAATGTTCTGAATAGCACCTTGCTGATAACTGTAGAGTTCCTTATCGGTTTTTCGCTCTTTTAACTCGTAACTGATCTCTTGCATGCTGTCTTTTTCGGAGGTTGGCAAAGATACGACCTTAAGCCACCTTATGCTAATGTTAAAGATTAAAAGCAGCATCATATCGACAAACTTGCATGTTTGAATCTGCTCAAGATAAATTATAGCTTCTTTTACTGGTTTTTGAACCTCTTATACCGATTGAAAGACATTATAAACTACTAATTTGGAATGAACAACTAGCTGATAGATCAAAAAATTACAACAAGTAAAAAAAGGTGCTAAAAAGTGATTTTTCTAGGAGTAGGACTTCAATATTTTAATAACTATATATCAAAATAAATATATAGATGTCCTTCTAAAAAGTACCATGTCTAAATCTAACCACAGAAGCTTGCTTATCTTTGTAAGAACAGTATATGGACCAAAAACACATTCATTTTAAACTATATAAGCCCTTTGGCTTTTTAAGTCAGTTTACCTCCGGGGAAGAACGTCAGTTAAACAAGAAACGTTTTTTAACTGAACTTTATGACTTCCCTGAGGAAATGATGCCTGTAGGTCGTTTGGATGAGAAATCAGAAGGATTATTACTATTGACCACCGACGGCAAACTCAGCAATAGGATTAACGGCAGCGAAATAGAAAAGGAATATATAGCTCAACTTGATGGTGTTATACCACAAGAGGCCACATTGCAAATGCAACAAGGAGTGACCATAGGTGTATTTGGTACCAAGTACAGTACAAAGCCTTGTTTTGTGCAAAGAATTGACACCCCTACTTATTTACCCCATCCCAATCAAAAATTGCGCATAGGTGTGCACAGGCCAACATCTTGGATTAGAGTTGTTATCTCCGAAGGGAAATTCAGACAGGTACGTAAAATGACTGCAGCTGTAGGGTTTCCGACGCTGCGCCTAGTTCGCATGCGAGTAGGGTCTATTACCTTAGAAAATATGTTGGAAGGAGATTTGCTACCTATACCGGAGCTTAACTTTGATTAAAGTTTATTCCTTGATGAAGAAAACCTAGAGAATAAGGTTAGTTTTTTCTTTGTATTAATGAAATAAACACCAGTAAGTAATACGATTGCTGCGATACCAGATTGTGTGGTAATCTCTTCTTGGAGAAAATACCAACCTAAAAGCATTGCAATTAAAGGATTTACATAGGATGAGGTTGCCACTTTCTCTGGCGAAACAACCCGTAATAAATAATTAAATGCTGTAAATGCAACAATACTACCAAAAATAACCAACATAAACATGGACCATTTTACAGGACTACTCCAGTGCAAAGGAGAAATCCAATGCTCCCCAATGATAAAGCTTATTATAAAAAGCATGATGCCGCCTGTTAGCATTTGATATCCAGTATTTACAAAGTAGTTGGCAGGCAAATCCGCCTTACCTACAAATAGACTACCATAGGCCCAACTGATCATACATGCAAAAATAAGGGCCATTCCTAGAATAGCTCCTTCTTGATTGATGATTTGTTTTTGACTTACCAATAGATAAATACCTATAACTCCCAAACCTACTCCTACCAGTGACATGGGCTGAATTTTCTTTCCCTGTAAGATGAGCATTAACAAAAGTACAACCAAAGGTTGCGCGGAGACTTCTAAAGCAGCAAAACCACTGTCCACATACTTTAAAGCCCAAACGACTACTCCATTTCCAAAAGTTAGGAACAGGAATCCAGCAATAACAGTATTTATAAACTGCTTTTTGGAAATTTTTAAGGAACGTCCAGATAATTTAGCGATACTAAAAATCAATAATCCTGCTACAACAAAGCGTATTCCCGCCAACATAAAGGCCGGTAGCTCGGTAACCGCTATTTTGTTTAAAAGATAAGTAGCGCCCCAAATAACATATATCGCAAAAAAAGCCAATACGATAAGAAAAGAGTTTCGCTTGGCCATACTACTGTATTCCTTTATTGAGTACGTTTAAGATTAAATCTTCTTAACACGAACGGCATTCATGCCCTTCATACCTCTCTCTAACTCGTAGGATACTTTGTCGTTTTCAAAAATCTCATCGATAAGACCGCTTACATGCACAAAGTATTTTTCATTGTTTTCCGTATCGATAATAAAACCAAAACCTTTGGAAGAATCGAAAAACGAAACTTTACCGCTTCGTACAGGGTTAAACTCCTCAACGTCTCCTTCTTCTTTTTTAGGAATTCCTAAAATGATATCCTCAGCTTCTATCTCTACCTTCATAGACGGATCTGGTGGTGTATCTACTAAGTTTCCATTGAAATCAACATAAGCCAATGGTATCCCAGAAGTTCCACTTTCCTTTACAGCAGCCTTCCTGGCAAGCATTTTTTTCTTTTTTTCCTCACGTTTTTTTAAACGCTTTTTTTCTTTTTCAGTTTTGTTAAATGTCTGTTGCGATTTTGCCATTCGTAATTTTAAATTTTTTTTAAATCAATGTTATATGGGAAATAGACATAATTTGTTGACTTGTATCTAATGGAGAATTATAGTGGAGTACTATAAAATTATTCCATCTTAAGGTCATTGCAAGATTGTTCCGCATCCCTTTAAAACGGTAACAAAGATACATTATGTATTTGGATTTTGAGGTATAATCACTTGTAAGTATTGGTAAGTTTATCTTGATTTTGAGGCTGTCTAGTAAACGCTAAAGTAATTTTAGATAGCACTACCCTCAAACCAATCAATACTACTTTTTTTGATTCATAATCTAAACCTGTAACCAAAAAACTCATAGATTTTAAAAAAAAATGTAGCCGACGATCTAAGTAACACTACTAAAACAAAACATAACTAACTGAATAAAAGTATTTTAGATGTCTATCTACAAAGTGCAATGGTTGCCTATTGTTAAATAAAGAACCTTTTAATACATAGTACTGTAACAAAATTTAAACTCTCTCGTCTTTTAAAAAATAGCACTAATTGCGAAACTTATAAATCAATCAATAAACGAATAGATATGAGAATTTTTAACGGACAAACACCAACGGATTCTAGAAGACATTCTTTCTTTTCTGCTTCTAGAAATAGTAAAAGGCTACAATGGGTCGAAATTAGACAGCACAACCATCAAATTAACCTATAGCAATCAATTCATCAACTATCAAAAAAGAATAGCAGGAAAATAAAGCAGATTGGTATCCCAAAGTTTCTACACGATTTTAGCATTCTTCTGCATTTTAAAGGCAAAACCAAGTGTTTGTTGGACTAAACCAAAAGAACTTATTTTTAAGTAAGTAGAACTTTTAAAAAAATTGGGCTATGACTTCATCAATCATATCCCAATTTTATATGAATAAATTCGTTTTTAATTTTTTATAAAAATTAATCTTTTCGCTCTTAAGGTAGTTTTATCGCTATGCTATCAGTACATGTAATTTTACGAAATTCTAATACTATCACTATACCTTTTTGTTTAGGAGTACTATAATTTTATAAAAATCGTATACGATTTAGTATCTTTACATATATTATGGCTAAAAAAATCAATTTAAGAGATCAGGTCAGGGACCACTTATTAAAAGAGATGACTACGGGGTCTTTAGAACTAGGGAAAACAATAAATTTAGCTGCGGTCTCCAGAGCACTGAACGTAAGTGTTACGCCTATTCGTGAAGCTTTGGCCCAATTGCAACAAGCTCGTATCATCAAAGCGGTACCCAACAGGGGTTTCATTATTGCCGAGTTGGATGTAAAGGAAGCTGAAGATTTATATGAATTAGTTGCCAGCTTAGAGGTAATGGCCATTGAAAATTCCGAATTTAGCGAAGAGCATATTATCGTTTTAAAACAACAACAAGAAGTATTTGAAAATGCACCGAATGCTATTTCTAGAATACAGGCCGATTTGGAATTTCACCGGTTACTAACCAAAGGTTTTGCAAACGATTTAGCACTTCAATTACTACTTGACCTAAAAACCAGGGTTTTCTTTTATGAGCGCGCCTTTATGTCAGACGATTCTTTTTACAATAAATCAAATAACCAGCACGAAACCATTATTTCAGCAATTGCGGATGATAACGTCCCAACGGCTTCCCTCCTATTAAAAATGAACTGGATGCTAATTTTAAACTATATTCAGAAAAAACTAACGGAATAAACGAGGACTACTTTAAATCCTCTAATAGTAAAGCCGCAGAATTCGTAATCTTCTGATAACTTCTATAGCCCCATCTAGAGAAAAACAACGCCCCTATAAAGACGATCAAAAAACCTATCCATTGCTCTGCTTTTAAAGGTATTAAGAATACATCTTTATCATCAAAAATTTTAGCAGTTGTTGGAATAATTAAAAACATCATTATAAAAGATAGCGTAATACTAATCTGCTGTAAGCGCAATAATCGGGTTTTTGACTTTGTATACCTCACTAAGTTTTCCTTGTATGTTCCCTTAAAAATATCGAAATCTTGAATTTGTTTTAAAGCGGAAAGCACTAATATGGGCATTATAATTAGGAAGCCTAAACAAAGTGTACCACACGCCTGAAGATACCAAGTATCCAATTTGTTGAAATTAATTAAAATAAGCAGTGCTACTCCAAAACATACTACCGTCCCGGCCTTTTCGTAAGTACTTATTTTTCTAAACTTGTTCTTATACTTGGTACGTGTCATTTCCATTATTATGTTATTTGTAAGTTTCTTCTGTGTCTCTAGTTCTGCGCCCATTTGGGTCCAAGCTAGTTGTAGTTCTTCCAGTTCCATATGCTACGGTTTAACTATGTTATTTTTTATTTTTATTTTAATGCGGGAAATCCTGGTTCCCACATTTGAATCTGTTAAGCCTGTTATTTCAGCAATTTCACCATAACTTTTACCTTCTAATAACAAAAGCATAAGTCCTTTCTCCAAAGGATTTAGCTTTTGAATGTATTTGTAAATCCAGGTTAAACGCTCCTCATAAAGGTCATCTAGCGCATCTTCTCTTATCGTAACAGCTACTACCAGTGAATCAGCACTAGGATGTTTTTTGGATTGTTTTAAGTAGGTAATGGCAGTGTTCATACCTACACGATACATCCAGGTAGTAACCTTAGATTCTCCTCTAAAAGAATCAAAACCCCGCCAAAGCTGATATACAATTTCCTGAAAGAGATCTTCACGATCCAAAGGGGAATTGGTATATACGGAAGCTACCTTAATGAGCAGTCCTTGATGTTCTTTTATCAAGTTTGTAAATTCTGTCTCGCTTGCCATTTAACGCTTTGGTTTTTGAAATAGGTGTGCCTAATCAGAAAAAAATCACATAAAGTTTAAACTATTTTTCAAAAAAACTATGCAACATGCTAAAATATAGTGCGTTATACACTTAAAACTATCTTATGCAATTCTTAAATAAAGAAATAGCAGCATTGACCAAAAGGAAAAGAACCAAATCCCTTATTAAGCCAGAAATTTCCTGTGGTATATTTCAAGATGTAGAAAAATGGATAGAACCTAAGTCAAATTCTTTTATAAAGTAAGAGCAAACATTATTCAAATAGTGATGCATCCAATCCCGGAACAAGTTGGAGCGCATTTTTATAGTAAACTTTCTTAAGTACCTCGTCCGGAAGATTTAAACCATACATGGACCAAAATGCATGATACTTTTTGTAGTAAGGAAAATACTCATCATTACTTTCCAACACTCTAAAATAAGTGGGAAATTCTTCTGGTTTCCAACTATCCTTACCAAATAGTATTCTGTCTTGATGCTGAATGAAAAAAGCCCTAGCATTTTGAGGTTGCCTTCCCAATTCGGCAATTACAGCTGCAATACCCACATACATATTTGGCATTTCAGCCATGAGTTCGCTAAGCTTTGTTAAATTATTAGCGTACCAGCCCATATGGGCATTTATGAATTTGGTTTTTGGATGCCTTTTAAAGATGTTATGCTGTTCTTTTATAATTTGTTCCCATGGCGCAGGATCTGTGGCAGAACGTTTTCTCCTTGAATGTGTTTTCAATTCTAGCCATCTTTCATTATCACTGTCCATCTCATCCCAAAAAGATTTAGGATCGGCAGCATGAATAAGTACAGGTATCCCCAGTTCTCCGCATTTAGCCCAAACAGGGTCTAAACGTTTATCATCTATAGCAAGCCTATTGCCGTTTACGTCTTTATAGCGTAGACCAAGGCTTTTATATATTTTGAGTCCTTTTGCACCGTTGCTAACGTCCTTTTCTAACTGTTTTGCTGCTTTAACTCCCCAATCTGAACTACCCACACCCTCAAAATCTACATTGGCAAAGACGGCAAAACGATTAGGAAAGCTTTTTTCTATATTTTCAATCTTACTTTTTAGACTGGCTCCAGAACCGCCGCTAAGATTTACCATAATACCTTCGTTTAAGGCATCCATATCCTTTAGCAAACTAGTTAACTTCTCAACAGACATATCCCTTTGATGGCTATGTATATCTATAAATGGGAATTTAGCCCTTTGTATTTTCTTTCCTGGAACCACCAAAGTAGGCGTAGGGTTATATTCCTCAAAGCTCATTTCTTGGGCTGCAACAGACAGTGCACTTATTGATACTACTGATAAAAGGAGTATGCTTTTAAAAAGGTGAAAATTCTTCATTTTTCTTCTGAATTATATTTTTTGTATTGCGTATTATATACTTCTTGGGTATCAATATCAACGGTTTGTTCATCTGCATCCAAAACTATCATTTTATCCTTGTATTTGGACATGACATACCTAGCTCCAAAATCTTCTTTCAAATGTATTAATTCCCGTGCTATTTTTATATCAAAAATTGCAGGAACACCTGGTTTTTTTTGATATTTAGTAGCTACTATAGACATATCACCAGCCTTAAATACCTGTAGTATTTCTTTATAATATTCACTGGTCAATAGTGGCTGGTCTGCCAAACAAATCAGTATTCCATCAAGCTGGTGCTCTAGTTTTAAAACAAAATCAACCCCATGAGAAATACTACTGCCAAGTCCGTTTCGCCACTGGTCATTTTCAATAAGAACAACAGGTTGCGAAGCCAATCTGGTTTTTGTCTTAATTACATCCGAATTAGCGCCCAATACCATGTATATATGTTCTTGCTGTACTTCTAAAAGTATGTTTAGGCTATGCAACAACAAGTTAGTGCCTTTCCAAGGCAACAACTGCTTTATATCTTTCATACGAGAAGATTCGCCTGCGGCCATAATCAAGATCGCTATATTGATACGGTTTTTCAATTGTGAATTCCTTGTTTTTTATCTCGTAACATCATGGGGTGTTGCTTGCGTATGACTGCCAGTATTTCAGCAAGAATGGCAATGGCAATTTCCTCAGGTGCCTCTGCCCCAATATTTAATCCGGCGGGACCATGAATCGTATCAAAAAACTCGAAATCATCTTCTGGATAGCGTTCCATGTATTCGCTGAATAGTTTTTCTCTTCGTTTAGAGGGTCCCAAAAGGCCAAAATACATGGATTGTGTATTCTTAAGAGTTTGTAAATATTTTAGATCCTTCACATAGCTATGAGTCATGAGTACTAAAGCGGTCTGGCCATCAATCTGATCAATAGGTAATGCAGCAGGTTCTACATTCCATAGCTCCTGGATGCCTGGGAAATCGCTAATAATTTTCTCCTCAGCGGGGATGGTCGCTACAACTACTTCCCAACCAAGACCAGCAGCTAAATGAGCTAGTTTTACAGTATCGTGCTCGCCCCCAATAATAACCAACTTATATATCGGCTGCATAGTTTGTTGAAAAAGTTCTATTTCGGAATTAAATTCAATATGAGGTTGAAAATGAATAAGTGCCCCGCCTATTTCAAGATAGGAACCTAAATTAGTAAGCTCGCCATACTCCTTTATATATTGCGAACTTACTGTAAAACTGGTTCTTTCACTAAAGGCAGCTTGCACTGTATTTAAATCTGTTTTGTTTAGCTCAAAAGGTTCTAATAAAATATAAAGAATACCTTCGCATCCCAAGCGAAATCTTCCATCATACGTCATCATTTTAGCCTTTCCGGTAGTAAAAACACTTGCGGCTTGGAACATAACTTCCTTCTCTACACAACCACCGCTTACAGCCCCGGTGAGCTTCCCATTATCGGAAAGCAACATACGTACTCCAGGTCTTCTATAGGATGAACCATCCAAAGCCACTACGGTGGCCAAAACAGATTTATTTCCCTGTTTTTTATTGCTTATAAATCCCTCAACAATTTTTTTGAATTCGTGCGTCATATATTCGACCAAGACTTTTAATTGAACAATCAATTCAATATGTGTCAAATTACCTTTTTTCCGTTTGTTCCGAAGGTGGATTGAGCTTCTTTAACAATGTTTAACATAATAAATAAAACTACCGATAATTTCTGAGCGGAAAGTGCGTTAATTTTGTTGAACACAAAATGTATAATTATGAAATTGTTCTTTAGAACGTTTACTACCCTATTATTTGTTTCTCTTTTTGTTTCCTGTGGAAATGCAGATGATGATATTGATTTAAACTTGAACCTAGGTGATGGTTTAGGACAAGGAAAGCCAGTTGACGATTGTTTAGGATTAGATGAGGGAGAACTGGTATTGTCTATACAGGACCAATTTACAACTGCTCCAGGTAAAGTATCCATTTTTTTTAAGGTATCCGATACCAATGGAACTCCAGTTCCTGGATTAACAGCAAATCAGTTTACAATTTACGAGCAAGGCAGGAACGATGATTGTTTCAATACCATTTCTACCTCTGAATCTTTTGCACGTATTTCGCCCAATTCGCAGATATTCAACAATAACACCTTATTGGTACTAGACCTTAGCAATAGTGTATTGAGCAGTAGTCTGGAAGAGTTAAAGGTTGCAAGTACCAGTTTTGTTAATAATGTGATGCCAGAAACACCACAGGAATCAAACAAAATGGCTATTTATTGGTTTGATGGTGAAGACATATTACACCTGTTGAATGAACTAAGCTCTTCTAGATTGGAATTAATTGCTTCCATTGACGGAATTACGAACGAAATCAGCTCCGATCCTTCAACAGACCTTTACGGCGCTGTAATAAAATCTACGGATATCGCTTCTGACCTAATTAAATCAACAACAGCCAATGGTAATATTGGTGCAGCGTCTGTAGTCATCTTTACCGATGGTACAGATCAAGCCTCTCGTTTTTCAGAGACCGCAGCCTTGAAGAAGGTAAATGATGCTAATTCTAACATTTCGTTTTTCAGTATAGGATTGGGAAGTGAGATTGATGCGCAAGTTTTAACAGATATTGGTAAAACCGCATCTGTTTTTGCTACGAATAAAGAGCAGCTAGAAGATACTTTTAACGATATTTCTGATAAGGTATCTCAAAGAGCAAACAGCTTTTATCTTTTTGAATATTGTAGCCCTAAACGTGATGGTAGTGGAGAAAACAATCTTGCCATACAAGTAAAAACTGGAGCTAGTGAAGGTGCTGTACAGACTAAATTTAACGCTAAAGGTTTTACTGGAGGGTGTGAATAAAAGATACATAACGATTTAAAAAGAGGCCTATCGGCCTCTTTTTTTATGCCGAATATTTAAGTATTAACCAACTAGAAACCAATTATTAAGAGTTAAAAACGGAACGAGTTCTAAGAAACTAAAAAGATTATAAACGTCCGTTCATCGATTTTTCCCGTAAATGGATTTGAGAATACGCGTATAAATCTTAAATAACGATAAAATGAAAAAAACAGCAGTAGTAGGAATAGTTTCCATAGCCCTTTTAGCTTCATGTGTATCTAAAAAGAAATATGTAGCCCTAGAGGACAATTTGTCCCAGACTAAGAGTATGCTAACCAAGACCCAGGTAGAAAAGGAAGAATTGGAAGGTAAGTTCGCCAAAATAGAAACACGTGTTGCAGAGTACAACTCCAAAATAAACTCTTTAAAAGAGATTAACGACTCGCAGTATACTTCCGTTGGCGATGTTGCCGTAATGAGCAACAACACAAAGGCTAATATGCGTAAGACCTTGAAAAATGTTGATCAAGCTAAATTGGCGCAAGCAACAAGTCTGCAGGATTCCATGAATTTGGCTGTTTCCTATAAACTTCAGCAGTCTATCTCCGATGGTAACGAAGATGTAAACGTTAGCATAGATAAAACAGTAGTAATGATTAACATTTCCGACGAGCTTTTGTTTAACACCGCCAGCTTTAAAGTGAGTAATAGGGCTGAGAAAATCCTTAGCAAGTTGGCAGAGGTAATCAAATCTGAGCCTAGTATGGAAGTTATGGTAGAGGGACATACCGATGCTAGAACTATTAACACTCCCATGGTAACCGATAACTGGGACCTTAGCGTAAAAAGAGCCACGTCTATTGTTCGTGAGTTACAAAAAAAGTACGATGTAAACCCTAAGCAATTGATTGCGGCTGGTAGAAGTAGCTACCTACCTTTGGTAGAAAACGATTCAAAAGAGAACATGGCTAAGAACAGAAGAACAAAAATTATTATCCTTCCAAATTTGGATAAATTCTTTGCCCTATTGGATTCAGAAACCTTGTAGAAAGTATCTTGAAAATAGTAAAAAGGGAGGCTTTGGCTTCCCTTTTTTTATGACAAATTTTGAAAATCTTTAAATAACAAGCAGTTGAGATATGATATGATTTCAGTAGACTTTAAGTAGGGTTTTCCAACTCTTAGTTGTTTTACTAATGACCCCAAACAAAACCAATACACATCCTAAAAACTATGATACGAACTCTTAAAACTAAAAATCATGGATGTATTCAACGAAATTATCAGAAATAGCGCCGTAAGCTTACTCTCAACACTATATAAGAATCTTGTATTACTGCTTTTTTCTTTAATCATAGTAACCTTATTCGCTATGTTGGTCATTTTATTGCGCTACGGTTCACAAATGACACTTCAATTTGGCTACTAATAGCTTTACTTATAAATCATAGCATTAGGAATTGTAGGTTCTCCCTGTTTTAAATCAATTAGAAAACCATTGATAATAGCATACGCTAGAACACCTTCTTTTTCAAGGAAAAAAGTAGGGTTTGAACCAGGTTGTAATCGAAGTTCTGGTATTTCATATGCTTTTCCAATAATATGAAATGGCAAAGGAGAATTCAAAATAGTAGAAGGAATTTTTACCATTCTAATGTATCCATAACCCTTTCTTAAAACCTCAGAAAAATTAAGGTCTTTCGCATCCTCCAGAGTGTATAGCACCTTCGGATACAGTTTAGCGGGTTTAATTTTAAAGTCACTCGCATCCAAGGTTTCATAGCCATAATACGTAGATAAATCGCCCTGATCCACAACGCGACTACTGTACCAAAAACTATTGTGCCCTTCATAATCCACTTCCAATTGATTAATGCCCAAATCAATTTTATAATCATTTCCTAGGAGTTTGTATTGCGCTCCAATAAGTTTTAAATCAAATAATTTTCTGTCATTCTCGGGAATTTTCTCATATTCTGAAATTGGAATACCCTTGTAGTTTCCTTTTGCTATTGTATAAATGGCAGACAAGATTGAAACGTAATTAAGCTTTCTAATTTCCTGTTTTTCAGTATCATTTGGATAACCGCCCGACTCAATTAAAATAGTGCTTGTTCCCCATTTTTGAATATTATCCCCAAAGGCCCTTGGCTCAAAATCATCATTATATCTTCCTACCTGCCCTGGTGCATATTGCTGTAAAATGTTATTCATAAAAACAATAATCTTCATAGCATTACCCCTAACTTCATTAATATCCTTCTCATAGTTATACGCTGGCGCTAAATATGAAATCGTAGCCGGTTTCTCCGTGCGATTGGCGTTGTAATAAGTACTTTGATCGTGGAGGTTAAAACCGAAGTCGGCATCCAAACTATCCCTAACTCTTTTTAAGGTCTGTCCTTCGGGAGATTGCAAGCGTAAGGCATCCCTATTTATATCAATACCCAAAAGATTTCTTCTCTGAAACAGTTCCGCACCGTCCGGATTGAGCATGGGAAGAAAATGAATAGTAAGGTTATCCAATATGGCTTTCTTTTCTTGTTTAAAATCTGAGCTATCAAAGAAATTCAGTATATCAAAAATAGCCTGTGTAGCGGTTGGTTCGTCACCATGCATTTGCGACCATAGAAAGACACTGGTTTGTCCTTTTCCTAAACTAATCAAAGACAAACTTTTCCCCTCAATGGACGTTCCTACTTGAGACACTTTAAATCTTGAATTTGTCTTTATTTTTCTAAGTAATGGAGCTAAATCGGAATGCTTTATCCTTCTCTTATTCAAGGATTCCTCCTTATAACTATCATAGGTATCGTAAAGTTCTGTGGTAATATCTTGAGTCTGGGCTATTCCTAAAAAGGGAAATAAGGAAATGAGAAAGAGGGCTAAATATTTCATTTTACTAGTTAGTTTAAATCGTATTGTAAAAATAACGCAATCCATTTGAACCTTGTGCTACAGAAGATGCTATGATTTTGGTAAAGGTTTAAAATTGAGATCTACTACCGCATGTCTTACCTTTCCCATAAAATCGATTCCAGGATCCGTTTTTACCGTACGGTAACCACTATCTTTCTCCAACCAAAGCTGATGATTTTCAAAAAGAGTGTATTCGTAGTGCCCTATAAGATATTCTATATCGTATTTATTTGACAAATAGCGCACCAACAATATATTGGATTTTAATTGTGCTTTGGTCAAGGGTTGGCCAGTATCGCCACCAACATTCTCAACACCAATAGCACAATGATTTAATCCTATAACATGCCGCGCCATTGTAGTTTCTGGTAACAATCTATAAATAGTACCATCCCGATCTACCATAAATTGGGAGGAAACATTCAGTGAACTTACATTTTTAATATCCGGGCGCCAATTTGGTAGTTTTGAATTTTCAAAAGCTTCGAACGATTTTTGTAGTGTTGGAATAACGGTCCAGTGCAACACAATTATTTTAGGTACTATTTCCGGGCTATCGGTTTCAAGACCATAGCGTTGTTGAAGATACTCTAGTGTCAATAGTTTGCGTTCCTCATCAAAAACTATAGGTTTATCTATGATACTTACTGCCGATTTGCATGACAAAACAACTAACGCACTACTGATAAAAAGTAAAAATATTCTCATTTTTTAAGTGTATTAAAAGTGTCCTTTTTTACTCTGTACTTAATTTCTACTTTCCTTCTACCCCATTGCGTTGCATTTTTAATATTTTCACCCATGTAAATATCTATTCGATTCCTCCATCTTGGATGCATTTTATCTTTTACGACGTAAACCCCTTTAAAAGTATCGATTTTGACCAAGGTATTATAGCCTAATCCTTTTTTTAAAAGATCTCTGGATACGGCAATCCACTTTACGCCCGGTTTTATGGAGTCTCCCCATGCTGTAATTCCAGGATGTTCATAGGATGTTTGTGCTGGGGTTGAATTATACGCCGTTGAGCTCACAATTAAAGGCAACCATTGATACACGTCCTCTTGCTCAACTGATTCCTTACAAGAACAGCATAAACAAATCGCCAATAGGACTAGAATTACTTTACACATAGTGCATGTTTGAGCTAAATATCTACATAATAAAAACTAGTTTTTATCGATGGATTAAAATATACATTTTTTTACAAAGTATTTAATTTAAGTAGCAATAAGTTCTTCTACTTCTAAAGCCCCTTTTCTTTTCGAGAATTCCGGTGTTTTGGTTAATTTTGCACTGCTATGGAGAAAAATAAAAAACCAGATTACATCGTTTTTGATGAGAAGACCCAATCCTACAATGGTAAGTTACTGCCTTATTCCAGTAGTGTTGCTGCGCCAAAGATTACCCCGCCAGATGTCACTTCTTGGAAAAACACAAATATTGTTAGTGCAAATAATCAATTTAAGGCGCAATACGAAGCCATACAGGAAGAATACAAACGCATGATGAATGAGTTTGAATACAACAACTTGGTGTATAGCGCAAAATTTAATTTTGAACCGATAGTAGGTAAAATTTATCACTTATATCGTTCTAAAGACGATAGTACTTTTCTATCATTGATTTTGCCAAATGAGTGTACTTTTGAGCATTTGGGTGGTTTTAGGTTAGGGCCAAATAGAACTTGGGAAAAATTATAAGCCAGGTAAGGGTACATAGCTAGAATCTCCTTGAATCATTGGAAAGGTTTTGTCTTTCCACTCAGTCTTCGCTTTTTCTATCTTCTCCTTGTCATGCGAGACAAAATTCCAGTATATATGAGGTTCTTCAGGAAAAGGTTCTCCCCCAAAAAGTAACAAATGTGTATTGGCATGCACAATAGTTTTACAAGTATCCTCTACCTTACTCACTAATATATTTCCTTTTTCTACAACTTGGCCACAGGCTTCTATACTACCTTCTACAATACAAATTCCTATTTCTCCCTTTAGATTGTCCAAGGTATTCAGTTTATAGTGCGTTGTGGTTTTAATTTCAATCATAAACAAGGGCGAATGAACAGGAACTGGAGATTTTTTCCCAAACCCTTCCCCGGCGACTAAAGTGAAACTGGCAGGGCCATCCTGCCAAGCAGGTAAGTCCTTCCCTTCAATATGATGAAATTCAGGCGCTATGTCCTCCAAATGTTTTGGAAGGGCAACCCAAATCTGGTACCCATGGGCAGTAAAAACAGTGTTATTTCTAAGGTGATATGGAGTACGTTCTGTATGAGAAACACCGCTGCCAGCTACCATCCAATTTACTGATCCTGGCTGTATCAACTGTTTTGTGCCAATGCTATCTTCATGTAACACTTCACCCTCCAACATAAGGGTAAGCGTAGAAAGACCTATATGAGGATGTTGGTCTACATCCATATACGATTTTGGACCCAGTTGTGTTGGTCCCATATGATCTATAAATATAAAGGGACCTATCATTCGCTTCTTTCGGAAGGGAATCAACCTACCTACCAAAAAATCCCCGATATCCCTACTCCGCTCAGCTATAATCAATCCAATATTTGACATTCTAGTTTTTGATTAAATCTAAAAAAGTCTATAAAAAGAGGTTTTAAAAAAAGTTAGTTTATGAGACTAATAGCATCTTATATCTTAAGTTTACTTACTAATGATCAATCTAAAATTCAGTTATTAAGTACATTCAAAAGAACGGTTTGACTTATAATTGTGCACTTAATCTTATACACCACAAAATTCCCTTAGTTCACAACAATAGTTTCGCACATCTTGTCTTTCGTACTACTTTTACTATGTAATAAAAACGAAATATAATTTTTTCATTTTCATATAGTGTTCTCGTAAAGGAGTCTAATCTTAATTGATTGGACTCTTTTTAGTTTACAGCAATAGTTAGCAAAAAAAATAGCTACGTTAACTTATAATCAGCATTAATAATCCTATATTTTAATACTGTTTTACGGCAACCAATTATCCTTCCCAAAATCTGGTTTTCGCTTCTCTAAAAACGCATTCCTGCCTTCCTTGGCTTCCTCGGTCATATAAGCTAAGCGGGTAGCTTCACCCGCAAATACTTGCTGACCTACCATACCATCGTCAGTAAGGTTCATAGCGAACTTGAGCATTTTTATAGATATAGGTGATTTTTCTAATACCTCCTGCGCCCATTGGAAGGCTGTATTTTCAAGATCATCATGCGGGATTACCGCATTCACCATACCCATTTCAAATGCTTCTTGAGCGGAATAACTTCTTCCTAGGAAGAAAATCTCCCTAGCTTTTTTTTGCCCTACCATTTTTGCCAAATATGCAGATCCATATCCTCCGTCAAAACTGGTGACATCAGCATCGGTCTGTTTAAAAATAGCATGCTCCTTGCTAGCTAAAGTTATATCACAAACGACATGAAGGCTATGCCCTCCACCAACAGCCCATCCCGGAACCACTGCTATGACAACTTTTGGCATAAACCGGATCATACGTTGCACTTCTAGAATATTCAAGCGGTGTTGTCCATCCTGACCAACGTATCCTTTCTCTCCTCTAGCTTTTTGATCTCCACCACTGCAAAAAGACCATATTCCGTCTTTGGTAGAGGGACCTTCCGCTGATAACAATACCACACCTATTGACGTATCCTCTTGGGCATCATAAAATGCTTTTATGAGTTCACTGGTAGTATTTGGCCTAAAGGCATTTCGCACATCAGGCCTATTAAAAGCAATACGGGCAACTCCATCACATTTGGTATAGGTAATATCATCGAACTCAGTGGCGGTTTTCCAGATTGGACTTTTCATCTATATATATTTTGTTGTTTTCAATTTGTTTGATCTACTTACGAATAAAAGTTAACTTAGTTTCAGCAGCATAGAGCATGACTAATTTTTGTAAAAATATTTATTGACAGTTTGAGAAAAAATCATCGAATTGAGAACGTCAATTTTTAAATTTACCTTGTATTACACATCTATGTAATACACCTTTGCAGTACATCCGTAACAAAAATAAGACTCTGTTGGGAATAATAAGAAAATTGTTTCTTGTATTCCATTCCTAGCCGGAAGGAATTAGCCAGTAATTACAGATGCTAACAACGGTATGTATTCCGCAATAAGTTCTTAACTATAGGAGTTTAGAAATTTATATGGAAAGTGCTTATTAAATTAAAAGCTCCTTATTGGCTATTCTCCGGTGACCCTAAAAATCCATGTTTTCTCTTGGTATTTACCTCCAAATTTAGAATCTCGCGCTTTTCTTGCTTCGTCTATGGAATTGTACCGTGCCAAATACACATAATTATACTTGTTAGAGTCACGATAAAAGGACTTAGGTTCAATCCCCTTCTTTGTTAAATCCGTTTTGAAAATTTCAAAATAACGTTTTGTACCAAAAACATTTGCTATTAGGTAGTACCCTGGTTCTAAAGAGCCTTGTTTAGTTACTTCTTCATAGCGTTCGCCCGCTTTAGGTTTTACCACCTCATTTTTCAATGCTAAGCGTTCGGCCTCTATTTTTGCATTGGCTACTTCTGTTAAGGAATCCTTTTCTCTTTGAAGCTCCAGCACAATAGCCTCCTCCCGTGATTTATTGATTGCAGTAATAGAATCTTGTCGCTGTTGTTTTTTTAAGGTAATCATTGCCTGAAAGGCAAGGGCCTCTTCAGCGCGACTAATGGAGTCTGCTTTTCGTCTAAGATCTCTTTTCGATAACTTAACTGTTGCAACTGAGGTCTTGCCAGACTGTCTTACAGAATCCTTAAATTGAGTCGCTCTTTCTTTTTCTAATTGTTCTTCCGCCTTTCTTTCCTCCTTGGCAGCAAGCTCTTCAGATTTTTCTAATTCTTCTTGTAGCGCATTCTCCTTTTCTTCTTGCTCGGCTAATAGCTGCTCTTCTAATTCTTCAGGCTTGCTTAAGTTTCCAAATCGGTAGGAAGTTACCAACTCAAAAGTAGGATCGGTATTTTTCAACTCCGGGCTTGTCCCTATCTCTACCAATGCACCTACTGAGAAACGCTTTAAGAAACGTCCGCCAACACCTCCAGAAACACCGTAAAAACTATTATAACCTGCCTGTGCCCAAAATTTTTGAGTGCTCAAAATAGAGTTGAAACCATATTGGGTATCAAAACCAGGTATAGACTTGAAGTAAACCCCTGGGCGTAAATAAGAATTACCATCCAAATTCAAAATACTCATTGGAATATCATAACTGGCAAGTCCAAAAAACATCCGGTCAGACGGACTAGAATTTCGCTCGCTCGTAGTTAGGTTATAATCGAACATATTTTCGGAAACAAAACCGATGTTAAATTTATCTACTCTTAGGTTAATTCCTGGGGCCAATTGCAACACCATATCTTTCGGTGGAGTCATTTGTATAGGATTGGGTTGAAAAAAACGCTCATCAGCCAATTTCTGCTGAAAGACAAAAAGATTCAAACCTATTCCTAATCTTACTTTTGGGCTAAAATCAATAGCATAGGCATAGTTTAGTGTGCCACCAGTGTTTAGAAAGATTCCAGTATTATTCTGAAAAAATGCCCCACCTATTGCGGATGCTTCGTTTAATTTATGCGTATAGTTGAAGAAAAGAGAGGTAGGGTCCGCATCGAACGTTTGCCATTGCCATCGTGCCCAAAGTGCCGCTGAAGGCGCATTATTTCTGTCTAAAGCATATGCAGGGTTTACAAGGCTGGAGTTATACTCAGTAATGTTTTGTTGTCTGAAATCGTTAGGTAAGTTTGCCGTTTGCGCCCTTGCACCAAAAACTACAAAACCGATAAGAAGTGCCCCACAAAAATTTCTCATATGCAAAAAAACAAAAAATAGACTATTGAACGTACTTTTTTCGAGTATTTTTAGTTTTATACTCACCAAAACAATAGTACGTAAATGAAATTTCTAAAGCTAATCTTACTTACTGGATTTATTATTCTGCAATCTTGTAAAGAAGAGCAACCCGTAACCGAAATTAATGTAGACAGTGGTATTACTACCTTTTATTTCATCCGGCATGCAGAAAAGGACAGAAGCAACCCGGAAAATAAAGACCCAGAATTGAGTCAAAAAGGATTGGGTCGTGCCATGCATTGGGCAGAAATATTTAAAGAGGCCAACATTGACGCTATTTACTCTACGGATTATGCCAGAACCTCAATGACAGCAGCACCTACATCAGTTAAAAATAATTTAGATGTGCAATATTATGATCCACGCTCATTGGATATTGAACAGCTTAAAACAGATAACTTAGACAAAAATATTCTCGTAGTTGGCCATAGTAACACCACCCCTCAAATGGTAAATCTCCTGCTGGGTGATGATAAGTACCAAACCATAGACGATAGTGAAAACGGCACTCTATTTATTGTTAAAATTGTTAATGGCGTAGCTACCGACTCCAGATTGGTCTTTAATTGTAATTGCCCGGACTAACTAGTATGTTTTCTAGTTTAATTTCCGATAACAGTTCCAAGGCATTGCTTTGGTATAGACTATCTATGCTGTAGATAGAATGATTTAATTGTGGATTTTTATAATTCTTATAGTCTACAAAGCGAATACCTCCTACGACCCGCTCGTTAAACGCTTTTCTAAACCGCTGACCACCTCCGTTTATGTGAAATTCATAGGCTAAATAGTCTGGCTTAAAGGTTTTGGTATTGAACCAATACACATAGATATCATCATAATCATCTCCACCTCCTTTTTGATCGAAAGTTACTTCAATCTTGTAATATTCAGTTGAATCGATAGTTACCATACCCAAAAACTTTTTGTTTACTGCTGCATCATGCAAGCCATAAGGGAGTAACGCAAAATAATGCACTGAGTTTACGGAGTTGGTATACACATTTGCCAAAGAATCTGACAAGGTTACTATAGTATCGTTCACAAAACGTTGAAAACCTTTGGGACTCTTTACATCTATTATTCGCGCGGAATCATTTTGAAAACTTCTATTCATCGTTCTTTCATTTCCACTTAACTCTGAACTATAGTCAATATCTCTAAATCGAAAAGAAATATCCATTTCGTTGTAATTTTCTCCGCCGCTAGCAGCAATACTTTTATCTATAACTTCTTTTACGCTAGGTTCTCTTGCTTTTTCATTACAAGCAATTACTAACAGGGTAGTAAAAATGAAATACCATCTATTCATGAAAACTAATTTTATACTTATTCGTAAAAGAGCATCGTTCATTACAAATGAAGTGCTTTAATTCTTTTTAAAAGACAAGCCGATTATTTAATTGTGCTTATTTTTGCTGTGTATGCAAAAGAACATCAACATAAAAAATAAAAAAGCACGGTTTGAGTATGAACTGTTGGACAAGTATACGGCAGGTATTGTTCTGGGAGGTACCGAAATTAAATCTCTTAGATATGGAAGAGCTTCTATATCCGAAAGTTTTTGTGAGTTTAATGATAGAGGGGAGCTTTTTGTTATCAACATGCAAATTGATGAATACTCCCATGCATCACACTACAACCACAAACCCAAGGCTGAACGAAAGCTTCTCTTGCAAAAAAGGGAATTGAAGAAATTATTTAAAGAAGTGAAAGCTTCCGGATTAACCATTGTACCCTTAACACTTTTTATAAACGACAGGGGATTTGCGAAAATACAAATAGCGCTTGCAAAGGGTAAAAAACTCTACGACAAACGGGAGAGTATGAAGGATATGGACAACAAACGCGATCTAGCTAGGATTAAAAAAAGTTTTAACAACTAGGCTTTTTCCTAATTTTTATCTTCCAACAAGGGCACAAACTTAAAAGAACCAAATTCTTCTTTTTTAAATTCCTTTTCGCTAGTTCTCACGTATAGGGTCATGATTTGTTCTTCAAAACCTACAGGAATAACCAACCTACCTCCTACTTTTAATTGCGAGAGTAAGGCTTTAGGCACTTCTGGCGCGCCGGCGGTGACAATAATTCTATCAAAAGGAGCGTTTTCAGGAAGACCTTTGTATCCGTCACCAAAAATAGTTTTTTTGGGCCTGTATCCCATTTTCGCAAAAAACAGACTCGTTTTCTTAAAAAGTTCTAATTGGCGTTCTATTGTGAAAACTTTGGACCTACACTTTAAAAGTACCGCTGTTTGATAGCCACTACCTGTACCTATTTCCAATACAGTCATAGAAGGTTCTAGCTCCAATAATTGCGTCTGAAAGGCTACTGTATAGGGTTGTGAAATGGTTTGGTTCGCGGCAATTGGAAATGCTTTATCCTGATAGGCATGTCCCTCAAAACTACTATCCATAAATAAGTGCCTTGGGATGTCCCGGATGGCATCTAACACTTTAGAATCAGTTATTCCCTTGGCTATCAATACTTGCGCTAGTTGGTTACGCATTCCCCTATGTTTTAAGGTATCTTTCAATGGTCGTTAGTTTGAAATTCAAATGTAGCAAAGTTACCTGTACGAAAGAAACACAATAAAAAAAACGTACCGAAAAAGCTGTATTTTAATAGGGCCGTTCCCTTTAATTTATAAAGTATGCTTATTTTTGATAAAAACGAAAATCATGCTAAAAGCAGGTGTTTTAGGAGCAGGTCATCTTGGAAAAATCCATTTGCGTTTGCTTCAGGAATCCAAGAAATTTGAGTTAATCGGGTTTTATGATGCAGACATTATCATAGGTAAAAAAGTAGCCGCGGAATTCGGATATACCTACTTTGATAATATGAATGAATTAATAGCCGCTGTAGATGTTGTAGATATTGTTACGCCAACACTTTCCCATTACGACTGTGCTAAAAAGTCCATGGAAGGCGGGAAACATGTTTTTATAGAAAAGCCCATTACCAATACATTAGAAGAGGCACAAGAACTTTTGGTATTGGAAGAAAAATTTGGAGTAAAAGGACAAGTAGGACACGTAGAACGATTTAACCCTGCCTTTACGGCTGTAAAAGATGCCATACACAAGCCAATGTTCATAGAAACACACCGTTTGGCAGAATTTAATCCTAGAGGAACTGATGTTCCTGTGGTGCTAGACCTCATGATTCATGATATTGATGCTATACTTAGCGTAGTTAATTCCAAAGTAAAACAGATCAATGCAAGCGGTGTTTCTGTTATTAGTAAATCCCCGGACATTGCCAATGCTCGACTGGAGTTTGAAAACGGTTGCGTAGCCAATTTGACAGCCAGCAGGATTTCTTTAAAGAATATGCGCAAATCCCGTTTTTTTCAGAAAGACGCCTATATATCGGTCGATTTTTTAGAGAAAAAAGTGGAAGTGGTAAAAATGAAGGATGCGCCTGAAAGTCCAGGAGATTTTGATATGGTACTTCAAAATGCAGAAGGAATAAAAAAACAGATTTATTTTGAAAACCCTTCAATTTCTGCGAATAATGCCATTTTGGATGAACTGGAAGCATTTGCGGATGCAATACAAAATGATACGGTACCTGTAGTATCTTTAAAACAAGGTACGCAAGCTTTGGAAGTAGCTTTACGAATCATTGCTTCTTTTGACGAAAATAAAATAAAGATAAATGAATAATATAGCAGTAATTGGGGCCGGCACCATGGGTAACGGTATTGCACACGTTTTTGCACAGGCGGGTTTCAATGTTAATTTAATCGATGTTTCAAAAGAATCATTGGATAAAGGTCTTGCTACCATTTCCAAGAATTTAGATAGAATGCTGTCTAAAGAAAAGATAACAGAAGAGGAAAAGACAAACACCTTGTCCAATATCAGCTTGTTTTCTAATCTAAAAGAAGGTCTTACACAGACCGATCTTGTGGTGGAAGCTGCTACTGAAAACGTAAACCTTAAACTGAATATTTTTAAGGATTTAGATGCGCTTTGTGACCCGGAGACTATTTTAGCTACAAATACCTCTTCTATATCCATTACCAAAATCGCTGCAGCAACGTCACGACCGGGAAAAGTAATAGGAATGCACTTTATGAATCCCGTACCTATTATGCAGTTGGTGGAAATTATAAGGGGCTACAGCACATCGGATGAAACTACCGCTACCATTATGGAACTTTCCAAAACATTAGGAAAAACGCCAACGGAGGTTAATGATTATCCCGGTTTTGTAGCCAATCGTATTTTAATGCCTATGATTAATGAAGCCATAGAAACGCTTCATCACGGAGTGGCCGGAGTTGAAGAAATAGATACGGTAATGAAATTAGGAATGGCACATCCTATGGGACCGTTGCAACTAGCAGATTTTATTGGCTTGGACGTATGTCTTTCTATATTAAATGTGATGTATACTGGTTTCAAAAATCCAAAATATGCCCCTTCGCCCTTGCTAGTTAACATGGTAACGGCAGGTAAGTTTGGTATTAAATCTGGTGAAGGATTCTATGACTATACCAATAATAGAAAGGCGGAAATAGTTTCCAAACAGTTTGTAAACGGATAAATGGCGACGGTAAAACCTTTCAGGGCTATTAGACCAACGAAGGACAAAGCCCCTTTTGTGGTCTCCCGTTCCTACCAATCTTATTCTAAAAAGGAGCTGAATGCAAATTTGGAATTTAATCCCTTTTCCTTTTTGCATATCATCAATCCAGGCTATAAATTCTATAAACAGGTATCTGGAAATAAACGTTTTTCTTTAGTAAGAAACAGGTATCTAGAATTTTTGGAAGATGATATTTTAAAAAAGGATATGCAACCCGGGTTTTATTTATATCAAATTGAACAGGACGATTTAACATGCTGTGGGCTTTTTTGTGCTACATCAGTAGCCGATTATAGGAACAACATTATCCAAAAGCATGAGGATACTATAAAAAGGAGGGAAACTCTATTTGCCAATTATCTTAAAACCGTCAAATTTAATGCGGAACCTGTTTTAATGACCTACGCGGATAATTCCGAGATAAAAGCTCTTTTAGATACTGAAAAAAGTAAAGTTCCGGCCTATCACTTTACAACTACAGACAAGGTTTCACACAAACTTTGGGTCATTTCGGATGAAATGGTAACCAAGAACATACAAAATAGATTTGCTAATGTAGGTAAGCTTTACATTGCTGATGGGCATCACAGAAGTGCTTCTTCCAATTTATTGTCCAATATGTTTAAAACCCAAGGTGCATTAGAAGAAAAGTCTTCCGACTATTTTATGAGTTATCTGATTCCCGAATCGGAAATACGCATCTATGAGTTTAATCGCATGGTAAAAGACCTGAATGGTTTAAGTAAAGAAGAGTTTTTAATTCAATTAGACACCTATTTTAGAATAGAAAATAAAGGAAACGTACTATACAAACCTACCAAAAAACATCATTTTAGTATGTACTTGGACGGAGAATTCTATTCGCTGTACTTGAGAAAAACGGTATATGATTTTTCGGATGCCTTGAGCGAATTGGATACCCAAATATTATATACTACCGTTTTACATCCAATTTTAGGTATATCCGACTTGCGAAACGACAAACGAATTTCCTATGGTTCTGGTAAACATAACATCATCCGAATGAAAAACGAAATCGATACTCAGCAATACATCGTAGGTTTTAGTATGTTACCGATAAGTATTTCTGAAATAAAAAAGATTGCCGATGCCGGCTTGGTTATGCCTCCAAAAACCACATATATAGAGCCGAAACTAAGAAGTGGTATGGCTATTTACGAACTTTGAATTTCCTAATTATAGTTTATAATTTTATTTATGTCCATAAAGAAGAATTTAGCACAAATACGTGAATCCATTCAGGAAGAGGTTACGCTGGTAGCAGTTTCTAAGACAAAACCTGTTTCTGATTTACAAGAGGCATATGATGCTGGTCAACGGATATTTGGAGAGAATAAAATTCAGGAAATGACCCAGAAATGGGAAGTACTACCTAAAGACATCCAATGGCACATGATTGGTAATGTACAAAGGAACAAGGTCAAATACATGGCAGAGTACGTGGACCTTATCCATGGGGTGGATAGTTTAAAGTTGTTAAAAGAAATTGATAAGCAAGCTAAAAAACACGAGCGTTGTATTTCCTGTCTTTTACAAGTTCATATTGCTGAGGAAGACACCAAGTTTGGTTTTAATAAGGAAGAGCTTCTAGCATTAATCCAAGACTCGGATTTCTCTACGTTAGAAAATATAAAGATTAAAGGGTTAATGGGTATGGCTACTTTTACAGAAAACAAGTCTCAAATACGGAAGGAATTCAAAACCTTAAAATCACTTTTTGAAATACTCAAATCTAACTTACCGACTATCGAGGTACTTTCCATGGGTATGAGCGGTGATTATCCAATAGCGGTTGAAGAAGGTAGTAGTATGGTGCGTATAGGAAGTAGTATCTTTGGAGCAAGAAACTTCAAGTAATCTTTACAAGAATAACCCAATTTAGAATATAACACAGAGAAAGGACGATGTACGCAGTTTTGGATATTGAGACGACGGGAGGCAAATACAATGAGGAAGGTATCACAGAAATTGCCATACATAAATTTGATGGACAGACAGTCGTGGACACATTTATTAGTCTAGTGAATCCAGAAAAAGATATTCAGCCTTTTGTAGTAAAACTTACGGGTATCAATGATAAAATGTTACGTACTGCACCTAAATTCCATGAGGTGGCCAAACGCATCATAGAAATAACCCAAGATACAGTGATTGTTGCCCACAATGCCCAGTTCGACTATCGGATATTAAGAACGGAATTTAGACGATTGGGCTACAACTATCAGCGCAAGACCTTGTGCACTGTAGACCTCTCTAAAACATTGCTCCCTGATGCGGAATCGTATAGTTTAGGTAAATTGGTACGTTCCTTAGGCATTCCTGTAAGTGATCGTCATAGGGCCAACGGAGATGCCTTGGCTACTATAAAGCTTTTTAAGCTATTGTTGGCAAAAGACAGCGAAAAAACCATTATCCAAGACGTTATCCGAAAAGAAACACATGGTGAACTTTCTGAAAAACAATTGGATATCGTTAAAAGTATGCCAAATGAAATAGGGCTTTTCTACATGCACAACAAGGATGGGGAAATTATATATTTAAGCAAAAGCACTGATATAAAAAAGCGCGTTAATCAACTATTTACTAAAAGTGGTAACAGGCCGAGAAAATTGGTAAAAGAAACCAAAAAGGTGACTTTTGAACGTACGGGAAGCGAGTTGGTCTCCATTTTAAAGGAACACCAAGAATTACTTAAAAACAGGCCTAAATATAATGCTTCGCCAAGAAAACGAATGTTTACCCACACAATATGCCAATCTACTAACGAAAATGGATACATAGAATTAAGGGCGACTGCGGTTGCGGATTGTAAACAGCCCATGGGCTTTTTCAATGGTGTTTTTAGTGCTAAAAACCATTTATACAAAATAACAAAGGAATTTAAGCTTTGTGATAAGCTCAACGGTATAAGTGAGGCTAGAGGCAACTGTGCAGCCTATGACGATAACCAATGCAATGGAGCTTGTATTAAAGAGGAAGCACCAGAGATTTATAATGAACGTTTGTTGGAAGCACTAGAAAAACACACCTTAAAGGGAAAAGACGTCCTGTTAATAGACAAAGGACGGGAAATCGGTGAAAACAGTGTTATTTTGATTAAAAAAGGATCCCTTGTTGGCTTGGGTTATTACGATCTAAACCATCAAATAAATAATATGCCTATCTTAGAATCCTTAATCACCCCAATGAATGGGACTGTAAACACTAATTTTATCATAGAATCCTATCTTAGAAAGAAGCGTATACTAAAAACAATTCCTATTAACACGTGAAATTAAAAGGGAAAAAATCAAAATCCAACTGGAAAAGCAAACTTCATGAAATCATTTATGAAGCGGATACGCCTGTTGGAAAATGGTTTGATTTAGTACTCATTATTCTTATTATTCTTAGCGTTATCCTAATAATGCTAGAAAGTGTACAGGAAATTGATATAAAATACCACAAAGAACTTCTATTTTTAGAATGGTTTGTGACCATCTTTTTTAGCATCGAATATATTGCCCGCATCATCTCTATTAAAAAACCCTTCAAATATATATTCAGTTTTTACGGCATCATAGATTTTATCTCCACCATTCCGCTGTATCTGTCATACTTATTCGCGGGCTCTCAAGTACTGTTGGCATTTAGAATTTTTAGAATGCTCCGTATTTTTAGAATCCTTAAACTGGTGAAATTCATTGGCGAAGCCTCGCAATTAAAAAAGGCTATGAAAGCCAGTAGAACAAAAATTGTCGTTTTTATCTACGTGGTGCTCATACTCTCTGTAAGTATGGGGACCATTATGTATTTGATAGAAAGTGAAGAAGCTGGTTTTACCAGTATTCCAAGAAGTATCTACTGGACTATAGTGACGCTTACTACAGTGGGTTATGGAGATATTGCCCCTCAAACCAATCTTGGCCAGTTTATCGCCACTATTATTATGGTTATGGGTTATGGTATTATTGCCGTTCCTACGGGTATCGTTACCGCAGAATTTGCAGGGCAGGACAAGGTCGGAGAAAAGAAAAATGAAAGTCCCACTGCTGTAAATAATCACGGAATACATTTAAATACCCAGAACTGTCCTTACTGCACCAAAGAAGAACATAGAGACGATGCAAGACATTGCTATAACTGTGGTAACCTTTTAAATGAGTAAAATTCTTATTTCCATAGTAGGTCCTACAGCAATTGGAAAGACCAAGCTTGCCGTAGTGTTAGCACAACGGTACCAGACAGAAATTTTATCTGCGGATTCAAGACAGTTTTTTAAGGAAATGACTATTGGTACCGCGGTACCAGACCCAGACGAATTGACCGCTGCTCAACATCATTTTATACAACACAAAAGTATTACGGAAGCCTATTCAGTTGGAGCATTTGAAAGAGATGCTATTCAACTACTGGATACCCTCTTCAAACATCATGAAATTGTTATTATGGTTGGTGGTAGTGGCTTATATGTTGATGCAGTAACCAAGGGCTTAAACGAATTTCCAAAGGTAGATTCGCAAATACGCGAACAGCTAAGCCAAGAATTAGCGAAACATGGTATTGAAAAACTTCAAAACAAATTACAGGAACTGGACGCTACGTACTATGAAAAAGTAGACCAAAACAATCCGCATAGACTCATACGAGCTCTAGAAATATGTATAGGTACCGGAAAAACATATAGTAGCTTTTTAGAAAAACCCACAAAAGAAAGAAATTTCACGACATTGACGGTTGGACTACAGACAAAACGCGAACATATTTACGATACAATTAACCGAAGGGTAGACATAATGATGGCTGATGGCCTGCTTAGCGAAGTAGAGGCGTTGGTAGATCATAAGCGTTTAAACGCACTACAAACTGTAGGTTACAAAGAGCTATTTAGCCATTTAGAAGGGAAATGGAATTTGGATATAGCCCTATCAGAAATTAAAAAAAATACCCGACGGTTCGCAAAACGGCAGCTTACTTGGTTCAATAAAAACAAGGACACCCTTTGGTTGGATACGGATACCAGCTCCGACCAAAAACTACAGCGTATTGCTACGGCATTGAAAGAACTTAGAAATGAATAAGCCAATGATTATATACGTTATGGGAGTTTCTGGCAGTGGCAAATCTACCATTGGCAAACTATTGGCTAATCGGTTAGGGTATATATTTTTTGATGGTGACGATTACCATCCTGAAGCTAATATAAAAAAAATGTCAAACAAAGAAGCATTGAACGATACCGATAGAAAAGGTTGGTTAGATCGCCTTCATAACATTGCTTTTGAAAACCAGGAAAAAGGAGCTGTGATTGTATGTTCTGCGCTTAAGCAGGCGTACAGAAAGCAGCTAACAAATAATTTAATCGACCAGTGTAGATTCTTATACTTAAAGGGCAATATTGAAGAGATTACCAGACGGCTTTCAAAACGAAAAGGTCACTTTATGCCACTTGTGTTACTTCAATCTCAATTCCATGATTTGGAAGAACCTAAGGAGGCGGTAACCCTATCTATCCTTAAAACTCCTGAACAAATCGTAACAGAATTTATAGAGACAATCACAATATGAGACTGGGTTATTCGTCGCACATATACTACCGGTACAGCATTAATATAATATACAAACTCAATTTTGAAGTATAGCTTTTAGTAATCCAGAATAATTTTCTTTAAATTATTCTGGATTACTAAAAGCAACAACCCTATTCCTCTGTCTTAATGACCAAACGGAAACCTTCACCATGAATATTTAATATCTCCACGGTATCGTCTACCCTTAAATACTTACGCAGCTTGGCGATATAAACATCCATACTTCTGGAAGTAAAATAATTATCGTCTCTCCAAATCTTCGTCAGGGCCAATTCCCTCGGCATTAAATCATTCTCATGCAAAGCTAACAAACGCAGCAGTTCGTTCTCTTTAGGAGATAATTTTATCGACTCATCTTCTTTATACTTTAGGAACCTTAGTTTAGAATTTAAGTGGAAACCACCAATAGTAAACTCAAACTTCTTACTATCCGCAAGACTATTAGATGCTTTTCGTTGTAAAATAGCTTTGAGCTTCATTAAAAGGACTTCAGAATCAAAAGGCTTATTCAAATAATCATCTGCCCCAGCCTTATAACCTTTTAGCACATCCTCCTTCATGGTCTTGGCTGTAAGAAAAACTATAGGAACGTTCTCATTCTTTTCGCGAATCTCCTTAGCCAAGGTAAATCCATCCTTATACGGCATCATAACATCCAATATACAAATGTCATAATTATCCTTTTTAAACTTTTCAAAACCTTCCATCCCATTTTTCGCCAACGTAACGTCAAAGTCGTTCATGGATAGGTAATCTTTAAGAACAATTCCAAAATTTGGATCGTCTTCCACCAAAAGTATTTTCTTGTTTATTGTTTCCATACTATTTTAAATTAAAGGTAGTTTAATAAAGAAAGTGCTTCCTTTTCCTTTTTCACTTTCTGCAAAAACTTCTCCTTGATGATCTTCTACTATTTTCTTTACGTATGCGAGCCCTAAACCATGCCCTTTTACGTTATGTACGTCACCGGTGTGCTCTCTATAGAACTTTTCAAAAACCCTTTTTAGAACTGCCTTTCCCATCCCAGCTCCCTGGTCTTTGATCTTGATAATAATATAATTGTTTACTTTCTCAGTATACACATCTACTTGCGGTGCCTCATCTGAATACTTAATGGCATTGTCCAACATATTTACAATCACATTGGTAAAATGCATTTCGTTTGCCAATACCTCTGAACGTTCCGCTACCAAATGCGTACGAATATATCCTCCCCTATCCTTAGCAATTAAATCTACATGTGTAATAGCATCCTCTATTATGTCGTGAACATCTACCCTATCCTTACTAATATCCAACTGATTTTTCTCTAGCTTAGAAATTCTAAGCACATTTTCCACTTGGGCATGCATTCTTTTGTTTTCCTCTCTAATCATTGTAAGGTACCGGTTTACCTTTTCATGATCACCTATAATTTTTGGGTTCCTAATCGCCTCTACCGCTAAATTTATCGTTGCTATAGGGGTTTTGAACTCATGCGTCATATTATTAATAAAATCCGTTTTTATTTCGGATATCTGCTTTTGTTTAATCAATTGATAAATTGCCCCTGAATAGGCAATAACAATAATAAGAGTAAATAGTAGGGACAACAGTGCCATACCTAAAATAGACCCTACCAAAAAACGCTTCTTTTCAGGAAAAGAAACCAACAAATCAAAATTGGAGCTGCCTTCCATATCCATAAACATATGGGCCTTATAAATATTCTTTTCAGAATACTTAAACTTTTTGGATTTTATCTTTGTAGGCAATCCGTTGCTATAGACGCCATATTCAAAACTAATTCCTACACCTCTATTCTCCAGTTCCCTTTGCATCAAGAGCTCTATCTCTTGTTTTGAAACCCTTTGATGAATTGGCACTTTTTTAGCGTACGAACTAAAAAGTTCCTCCATTGCTAATTTATCAAACTTAGATAGACCACCTATTTTCTCTACTTTCTGTAATGGTGTCAGCTTATAGCCTTTACCATCCAAATCATAGTCTTCTTTAAAAATAGACGTTCTTCGCTTACTGGTGTAATTTTTAATTATGGTAGAATCACTGCCATCAGGATTGTCTAAGAACGTTGAGGAAATACTATAATCCTCCTCTAGAATGCCATGCTCATACAGCAATATATCATTGGAATTTACATCCCTATCAATAAAAAAGAAATTTTTAAATTGACTGTTCACCAATTCTCCAACACTATCTTTTGCTTGTATATACCTATCAACATAATTTTTAGTTTCCCGTTCTGTAATTTTTTCAGTTACACTATTTAATGCTTCTGATACAATACCTGAAAACTGTTCCTCCTTATCTTCTACCGATTTTTTAATCCAAAAACTTTGAACAAATATCAGTCCTATAAGCGCTGTGCTCATTAGAATTACCAAAAGCACAAATAACCTCTTGTTCATTTAATGTTAAAATTACAGATTTAGTATAAGGGAAATAGTGTGTTTAACCTAAGCTTAACATAAATGTTAAAATCATGGGACGCTAGCAATATTCAAGCAGAGCCTTGTCTAGTTTCTGCACTTTTACTACTGTTTTTGTTAAGTTTATATTCTCTAACACAAAATCGGCTAAGGATACTTTTTCCTTATCCTCTAATTGGTTTTGTATCCGTTCCAAGACCTTCTCCCTAGTGCTTCCGTCTCTTGAAATAATCCTAGCAATACGAATATCTTTTGGTGCTGTGACCAAAATAGTCTTATCATAAAAATCCTTAGTACCATTCTCAAATAAAAGAGCAGTCTCTTGCACTACATAGGGGTGACTTTGGTTTTTACACCACATTACAAAATGTTTTCGCACCGCTGGATGGACTATGGAATTTAATTTTTGTAACAGCTTCTTGTCCTTAAATACCTGAGTGGCTATATAAGGTCTATTAAGCTTGTGGTTTATATAGGACTCTGCACCCAAGAGGCTTACTATTTTTCTTTTTAAAACCTTTGAAGTCTCCATCATCTTTTTTGCCTCTACATCAGAATTATAGACAGGCACCCCTAACTCCAGTAGTAGTTTTGCTACAGTGGACTTGCCACTTCCTATTCCACCAGTAAGGCCTACAACCATCATTGTCTTCTTAATATAAATTCGATTTCTTTAGTAAGTAAAGTCGCTTTACTGAGATTTTTAGGAAAACTATCCAACTCCACTTCTAGCCTATTTTCATTGGCAGCTTCAATCTTATCATAATCCACTACTACCTTTAAATCGATAATTTTAAGGTCTTTAAGTGCATCAATTTTCCCTTGACATAAAACGTTTACATGGTCAGGGAACATACGAACCTTGACATCCTCCGGAACGTTAATCATTTTCACTGGCACGGAAAATACCTTTTCAGAAAACCGATATACCTTTCCAGAAACGATAACAGAATTGGGGGTTACACTTGTTTTCTTTAGTTCCTTCGGCAGCAATAAGGGGGTCTTTTGGGAAAAATCGCTACTTACGTTTGGTAAATCTACATAAGAAGTCCTTATAGAATATATGGTATCCACCTCGTTCTTTGGACCTTTTATAATTACGTAATCAGGAAATATTAGCACCCCATCTTCTAGCATATAATTTGTAGTCAAATCAATATTAGTCCTTGACAGGACGGGTACTCTCTTTGATATTAATGGTGTTAAATCAATAAACAAAGTATCATTCTCCATTTCTAGCATTTCCATGCGTTTAGACAACTGACTTTCTATTTGTTTCCTATATATTTTAGGCAAGATATAATAGGTTGAATCCTTAACATTTATCTGGGAAAGATCTATTTGTACTTTGCGTTTTCGAATTTCAAAGCCCATAAATTGAAACCCCAAAGCCTTCAAGCGCACATCGATGGTCTTCTTTGGAGCTTTTTCCAATAAGAAATCTTCAGGAGCATTTACATACTCCAAAGCAAAGGTTGTATTGCTAATAACTGTCTGTGATAGGTTATCTATGAGCCAAGCAAGAGTAGCAAAAAGTAAAAAAAGCAAGAACACTTTAACTTTTCGTTTTTTCAATCCAGTTTTTACTCGCTCTAATATCAAAATCAAGAATTTGTTTTAAAAAATAAATTAGGAAAAATATCCTGCGGGGAACTAGCACTAAATGTAGTGTAGAGGGTAGATTTCAAAAAGCCGTACCCATAACCAAAAAACTGTACTACTGCAGCGTATAAGGCTAACAAGGCTACTTTTATACTTTTTGTTTTCAGAATGGCATCCACAAACAATAGTAAAAAATAGAGACCATAACATGCTAGGGGAAGCCAAAGACTCCAAAATAAAAGCATTATGGAAAGTACGAGTCCTAAACAAAACACACTTGGAAACCAGTAGGTTACTTTTGAAGTTCCTGGATGCCATTTGTTTAAAATAGGACGAACCATTCCAAACTTATTTACTTGCACATAAAACTTGTGCCAATCTATTCGTCTTTTATGATAAACAAAAGCTTCGGGTATCAACTTGGTCTCATAGCCTTTGTTCCATATTCGTATGGTCAAATCAGGATCCTCCCCAGGGTGTATGTTTCCGTAACCACCAACGGTCTTGAATGCCTCCTTGGATATGCCCATATTAAAACTTCTTGGCTGAAATTTATTTATGGTTTTTTTACCGCCCCGTATACCACCAGTAGTCCAAAAGGAAGTCATGGCATAATTGATAGCCTTTTGAACATCGCTAAAAGATTCGTGTGCGGCATCTGGGCCTCCATAACAGTGCACAAAATATTTTTTTAGACTTTTCTCTGCTTGTTCCAAATAAGATGGGGGTAGAATACAATCAGAATCAAGAACAATGAAATAATCACCCTTTGCCAAGCGCATGCCATAATTTCTGGAATCTCCAGGACCCGAATTGGGTTTTTCATAATAGGATATATCCAAAATGTTCAGATACTCTGAAATTACATCCGCAGAGGATAAAGAAGACCCATCCTCTACAATAACAATTTCGTACTCCTTTGTATAGGTCTGTTTTGTAAGACTATTCAGCAGCTCCTTAATCTCCTGAGGCCTGTTATACACCGGTATAATAAAAGAAAAAGATAGTTCCATTTTAACTTTTATTTAGTCCAAAGCATACTAGTAATCAATTAAAATACGAGCGTATTTGTATTAAAATTTTTCTATTACCTCTTGACTAACTCCCGTATTTGAAAACCCGCCATCATGGAAGAGGTTTTGCATGGTTACCTTTCGTGTTAAGTCAGAAAACAAAGTCATGGTATAATCTGCACAATCTTGAGCAGAAGCGTTTCCTAACGGAGACATTTTTTCAGCATAACTAATAAAACCGTCAAATCCTTTTACCCCTTGTCCTGCAGTGGTAGGCGTTGGCGATTGTGAAATGGTGTTTACGCGAACATTTTTTTCTTTTCCAAAGAAGTAACCAAAACTACGTGCTACGGATTCCAAATATGCTTTATTATCTGCCATATCATTATAATCCGGAAATACACGTTGTGCTGCCATATAGGTTAGGGCTACTATACTTCCCCACTCCTTCATAGCATCTGCTTTATACAAGGATTGCATTACCTTATGAAAGGACAATGCAGAAACATCCCATCCCTTTGTAGTGAAATCATATTTTTCATCGGTATACGCTCTCCCTTTTCTTACGTTTACAGACATTCCAATAGAATGTAGTACAAAATCTAATTTACCTCCAAGAATCTCTTGAGCCTTGGCTATTAAATTTTCCAAATCCTCAACACTTGTGGCGTCAGCAGGTATTATTTGAGAACCCGTTTTTTCGGCCAACTCATTAATCTGACCCATTCTCATGGCAATAGGAGCATTTGTTAAAACAAATGTACCGCCTTCTGCGTGTACGCTTAATGCTGTTTTCCAAGCAATTGATTTTTCATCCAATGCTCCAAATATAATTCCTCTTTTACCTTTTAATAAGTTATATGCCATGATGCGTATGCTAAAATTTTGGTTTAAAGTTCAAAGATATCTAAAATAAGTCTATTTAATTCAATAACTCTTTTGCGTGTGCCATGGCAGAATCTGAAATATCCTTACCTCCTAGCATCTGAGCAATTTCTACTGTACGTTCTTCGTTCGACAACTTTTTCATATTAGTTTGTGTACCTGTATCCTCATCTGTTTTGAACACTTTAAAATGATGGTGACCTTTGGAAGCTACTTGCGGCAGATGAGTAATAGAAAAAACTTGCATTTCTTTGCTCATTTCCCTCATGATATCTGCCATGCGATTGGAAATTTCACCTGAAACCCCTGTATCTATTTCATCAAACATAATCGTGGGTAATTTCTCATATTTGGCCAAAATAGCTTTTATAGCCAACATAATACGTGATAGTTCACCACCAGATGCTACTTTTTTAAGCAGTCCGAAAGCACTGCCTTTATTAGCTGTGAACAAGAAAGAAAGATCATCCATCCCGTTTGTCTTAAACGTATCAGTAGGACTTAAAGCTATCTGAAAAGAGGCACTAGGCATTCCTAACAGTGCTAAATCGGTTTCTAATTGTTTCTTTAATTTAGGAATCACTTCGTTTCGTTTTTCACGCAACACCAGACCTTGTTCCTCTAAGGTAGATTCCATTTCTTGAAGTTCCTTGGTTTTTAAAGCGATTTTCTGATCTACGTTTGCCGTTTCAAAAATTTTATCGGCCAGATTGTTCATAATAATAATTAAATCTGAGATTTGAGTAACACCATGCTTTTTTTGAAGATTATAAAGCAGCTGTAATTTTGTGTTTACCTCCTCTAATAGGCCTGGATCTGATTCCACGCTATCTTGAAAAACCTGTAATTCGGTATTTATATCGTCAAGTTCTATAAAAACAGACTGTATTCTTTCGTGCAAATCAGCATATTGTGTTCCAAAACCTGCTAGTTTGGAAAAAGCTAAACGAGCTTCGGTCATTAAAAACAACACACCGATTTGCTCATCATTAAATAGTTGGTCTCCTTTGGACAACTCTTCCTTAATTAGCTCTACGTTATTCAATTGCTCGTATTGGGTTTCCAACTCTTCCAGAATACCTTCTTTTAAAGACGCAGACTCCAGTTCTGTGAGTAAAAAAGAATTATAATCCTGCTCCTTGGTAGCATTCTGTTGAAAATCCAATAACTGGTGCAGCTCCTTTTGGATTCCGGCGTGAGATCGCAAAACCTGTGAATATTCAAATAAACGGAGCTTGTTGTTCGCTAAAGCATCTATCAATTTAAACTGAAAATCGTTTTCGGTAAGGCGTAATGTCTGATGCTGTGAATGAACATCGATTAGCTGATCTCCTAATTGTGAAAGCACATCTAAATTTACCGGTGTATCGTTAATAAAGGCTCGTGATTTACCACTTGGTAAAATCTCTCTTCGGATAACCGTAATTTCATCGTAATCTAGATCATTACTATCAAAGAAGGGTTTTAAGCCATAGTCTTTAACTAAAAAGTCCGCTTCAATAATACACTTTTGTTCCTTGTTTCTTAGCGAGGAAAGATCTGCCCGCTTACCAAGCACCAATGAGAGTCCACCCAACAAGATGGATTTTCCTGCACCTGTTTCCCCAGTAATAACGGTAAAACCAGTATCTAAGCCTACTTCTAAGCTGTCGATTAACGCATAATTCTGAATAGAAAGTTTGGAGAGCACACTTTAAAAATTAGATAAACAAAGGTACTCTATATTCTGAAGTGAAAAAGGGTCAGTAGGTAATATCATTCCATGTACTAGAGTACAAAGGAGCAATTCTGTTCAAGGTCTCCTTTAACTTAATAATATCCACTTTTGGACCGTCCGAAAAAATATTCTGAATCTCATCTGATTTGGCATCGAAAAAAGTTGATACTAAAAAGGCATTAGGTCTTCTTTTGATCATGGTCTCGAACAACTTCATAGTGCCAGCAACTACTTGTTTTCCGGTACTATTGTTATCTCCCAGAATATCCATTCCTTTCCTATGGTAATTGTACATTGCTACACGATATTCCTTGTATGTATTAGACAACATATCGCTGATAAAATCAAAACGGGTTCTATTCTCAGAAGCGGACTGACTCCAACCTGAAAAATTGCTTCCCTGTGCTTGTGTAGTTATTTGTTGTGCTTTCCTAAACATTTCTGTACCACCTTCCAAAGAAAATGTATCGGCATCCAATCCTAACATAACATAGACATAATACGCTACTACAGCTATAAGATTGGACTCAAAAACATTCTCGTTGAATACCAAGGGCTGAAATTCTATATATTGAAAATTGAACTGGTTGTCCTTATAATTAAAAATAGGACTTTCATAGGAGGTATTAAAAACAGGTCTTGAGGATTGTATCTGAATATTTCCTTTAAACCGATCAGATTCATATTCTGTTATGGTGATAAACATTTGACCGTTCACACGCTCATTTTCTTTATACACCCTATTGGTCCAATTATTTTTATTTACAAAATCGTTTAAAGAGCGCTCCAAAGTCTTAAAAATCTGCTGGTTGGTCTGGGAAACCTGATCAGCGTTTACAGTAATGGTCACGTTTAGTTCTTGGCCATGCAATGCAACGACAAAACTGCAAAAACTAAGGAATAGAAAAAGCTTACGCATAGCGTCTTTTAATGATTTCAATAAAAATATCCTCAGCAACAGCTGCCTTGGTTTTTAATTCAAACGCTTGTATTTCCGAATTGGTATCTAAAAAACTAATTTTATTGGTCGTACCACCAAATCCTGCACCTTTATCATTAAGAGAATTTAGCACGATGGCATCCAAGTTCTTTCGTTTCAACTTTCCCTGGGCATTTTGCACTTCATTTTCTGTTTCCAAAGCAAAACCTACCAAATATTGATTCTTTTTGGCCTGTCCTAAAGAAAAAAGGATATCCTTGGTCTTCACTAAGTCTAGCTCTAACTCGCTATTGGATTTTTTGATTTTTTGTAATGCTTTTGTTTTAGGTCTATAATCCGATACCGCTGCAGCACAAATTACAATGTCCGCATCTGCGTAATGCTCATGTACCTTACTATACATCTCTTCTGCAGACACCACGTTCATTAAAGTAATTGATTCATGTTCCACGGCATATTTTGTAGGGCCAGAAACTAAAAAAACATTGGCCCCTAACCTTGCTGCGCACTTGGCCAATTCAAACCCCATAAGTCCGGAAGAATGATTACCGATAAACCGAACGGGGTCTATAGCCTCATAGGTTGGTCCTGCCGTAATCAGTACTTTTTTATTTTTTAAGGGAAGTCCAATGCTAAGTTGTTGTTTTATAAAACCGATAATATCCTCTGGTTCTGCCATACGACCTTTGCCATGCAGACCACTGGCTAATTCTCCTGAGGTAGCGGGAATCATAAAATTTCCGTAGGATTGTAATGTATTTAAAGTAGTAATGGTACTTGGGTGTTTGTACATATCCAAGTCCATTGCCGGGGCGAAGAACACTGGGCATTTTGCCGAAAGATAGGTCGCCAATAATAAGTTGTCGCAAGTACCGGCAGCCATTTTAGACATGGTATTGGCCGTTGCCGGAGCTATAATCATAAGGTCTGCCCAAAGACCCAATTCTACATGATTATTCCAGTCCGTTGTGTGTGCGTCTGTTTTGACAAAGTCAGAAACCACTGGATTTTTAGAAAGCGTTGCAAGCGTTAGTGGAGAAACAAATAAACTGGCGCTATCGGTAAGAATAATCTTAACGTTAGCGCCAGCTTTTATCAATAGACGAACAAGGAATGTAGTTTTATAGGCTGCAATCCCTCCGGTTATGCCTAAAAGGATGTTTTTGCCACCTAACATAATCCCTAAGCGTCTTTCTCTGTATTTCTATGGTAAATTTTGTCCATCAACCATTCTTCTACCGCTAGGGCATGTGGTTTTGGTAATTTTTCGTAAAACTTAGAGACTTCAATTTGCTCTTTGTTCTCAAAAACCTCTTCTAGGCTATCGCTATACGTAGCAAATTCTTCCAGCTTTTCCAACAACTCCTTCTTAATCTCAGAATTGATTTGCACAGCACGTTTCGCAGTAATTGAAATGGCCTCGTAGATATTATCTGTTCTTTCGTCAAACTCGTTTTTATCGATGGTAACCGTAGATACCGATGCTTTGGAGTTTTTTAAATCGTTCATGTTCATAATTGAAACTATTTATTTTGATTCTGTTGTGTATTGTTGTAATCCATTTTCTATTTGATCCATCATATTAGTGATTTCCTTTTCAAACCTAGAATTGGGATACTGCTTCTTAAACGCCATAATTGATGTTTTAGCGCTTTCTAACCTTTTTTTCTGTACTTGCTCAAAACTATTCACAGCCATATACGTGAGTGCATCTGCCTTTACAAGCAACGCTTCTTCACGATAAATGGAACCTGGGAAATCAGAAACGAAATTTTCACTTGCAGCAACAGCAGATTTCAACATGTCGAAATTGAACTCTCCCAACTTGTTGTATTGTTTTAAAATTTCATAAGCTTTACGTTCTTTTTTCGAAGTCAATTCTTGAGCCATTGCATTAGCCTGAACAAAGTATTCCGAATCCGAATAAGCGTTGATGAAATTTTGAAGCTTTAGCAAAGCCTTATTGGTATCGGCCTGGTCTAATGAATACCTTGGCGATAGCTCATAATAACTTTTTGCCCCTAAAAAGGAAGCTTCGGTACTTTTATCACTCTTTGGGTAAGATTTATTAAAACGTTCAAATTGATAACCAGCTGTATTATAATCTTCCAATTGATAATAACTATTTGCCAAAAAGAACATAACCCGCTCTCCTTGTGGTTTTCCAATATACTTAGGAGCTATTTGCTCCAACAATCTATTGGACCGTTTATAATCGCCTTCTTCATATAATTTTTCAGCCAAATCATATTTCGCCTTTACATCCACGTTCTTGAGCACCTTTTGGAACTCGCTACACGACTGAAAGAGAATTGCCAAAACGACTAAAATAAAAATTTGCTTCATTCTAAAAAACATTTTGCAAAATTAGTGATTATCAATGGATTTAAAAAACATTTCTCACCATTCAAAAATAGCCTCATTCTGTCTTTAATGTACTGCTTTTGGGTAAGTTTTAACGTAAGACACTACGCTGGAATCCGTAAAACAGAATAAACAAATAGCCCAATTCTCTTCCTAAGTTCCGGAGAAGCTGCTACCAATGGCAGCCGTACATTGGCACTTCCCAGGTCTATTAGTTCTAAAATGGCTTTGATTCCTGCAGGATTACCCTCTTCAAAAATAAGGTTTATTCCGTTTTGCAAAAGGTGATGATAGACATAGGCTTCCTTAGTTTTACCTTCCAGTCCCAGTCGTACCATTTGCGAAAATTCTTGAGGCAAACCTTGACCAATAACAGATATTACACCATCCCCGCCTTCTAAAAGTGTAGGTAGTGCCGTGATATCATCACCAGAAAGCACCATAAAATCTGTTGGTTTGTTTTGTAAAATTTCCTTCACTTGAACCATATTCCCAGAAGCCTCCTTAACTGCAACTATATTCTCAAAATCAATTGCCAATCGTAAGATAGTGCTGGGAAGCATATTACTACCTGTTCTTCCTGGTACATTATACATGATGATGGGTAGCGGAGAAGCATCAGAAATTGCCTTAAAGTGCTGATAAATTCCTTCTTGGGTAGGCTTGTTATAATAAGGAGAAACAGACAGTATAGCGCAAAAATCCGTGAGGTCCATCGTTTTTAGTTCCTGAACTACTGCCCTGGTATTATTACCCCCTACACCAACTACCAATGGTAATACACCATTATTAGCAATGACAATGGCATCTAATACAATTTGCTTTTCTTCCTTGCTCAATGTAACGGACTCTGCCGTGGTTCCCAACGCCACCAAATAATCCACACCACCATTTTGGCAATGCCTAACAATACTAGAAAGAGCGGCAACATCAACAGCTCCATCTTCTTTGAACGGCGTAACCAAGGCTACACCTGTACCCCTTAATTGTTCCATAACTATAATTCTTTTAAAACGCCTAAATATTTCTTCAGTTCGGTTTTAAAGATTTTAAAGTCAGACATCGGTATATCCAAAATTAAATCATTAAACTCGGGTCCTATTTGCTTGAACCCTACTTTTAAACGCGCTCTCGTTTTTATAGACATTAAGTTTAATAACAAATTATTCTCATTATAATAATTAACCAAAACATCATACTCCATGTTCAAGAATTCCAATGCATAACTATTTTCTATATCTCCTTTCCAGCCCAAATCCTTATCTGAAAACACGGGAGTCGCATAGGGTGAGTTCTTATCATAATAGTTTTTATACCCAATTATCTTAACCGCATTTGGCTGTAGCTTAAACGCCTCTAAAAACTCATAAAACACATCTGCCTTATCAAATTTATCGAGATCAACAATACATCCTATTTTCCTAACACCTTTGCTCCTAGTGCTTACAGGAGCTGGTTTTGACAATGCTTGCTGAATAAATTTTCGGCCAGATTTCTGCTTAAACTTGTCCTTAATTCCTTTTAAAAACATGTATTTTTACATTTATACAAATGTAAATAATATCCTTTCAATTAGATGACGAAGTTAAAACACTTTAGAATTTTATATATTAAACATTTTGTTGTATTTGCAACAATTATAAACTTATCCTCTTGCAAACAGGGCCCTATATCACTTACTTCTATTAACGGTCAACAGCTCTCCATTGATTCTACAATTACCGATGTTGGGACAATTAAAGATTTTATTGCTCCATATAACAAACGTGTAAATACCATATTGGATAGTACTTTGGCTTATGCTCCCTACACTATTTCTAAAATGGATGGCACCTACAATACAACTGCCGGTAACCTTATGGCGGATATTATGTTAGCTGAAGCCAATCCCATATTCAAAAAACGTACCGGTAAGGATATTGATTTTGTATTAATGAACCATGGCGGCATACGCGCCAGTATTTCCAAAGGAAATGTTTCTTCCCGAACGGCTTATCAGGTTATGCCTTTTGAAAATAATATTTCCGTGGTAGAGTTAAATGGCGCATCTGTGTTGGAGTTAGTAGCTTATCTTATAAAATCTAAAAGGGCACATCCCTTGGCAGGTATACAAATCATACTAAACAAAGATGCTAGTGTAAACAGCATCAGCATCCATGGAAAACCTTTAGATAAGAACGGTCATTACAATGTTGCCACTTCAGACTATCTGGTAAGCGGTGGAGATGATATGGTATTTTTTAAAAATGGACTGTCTTTTACCGCCCTTGATTATAAGATACGAAATGCCATGATCGATTATTTTTCTAAAGTCGATACGCTATCGCCGAAGGTGGATAACCGTTATTACAAATTAGACAGATGAAAAGAAGAAATTTTATACAGAATACCTTGGCATCGGCATCTTTTATTAGCGCTGGCGGGTTAAGCTTGTCTTCCTGTTCGGGAAAACAGAAAAAGCACATCACTATCCTACACACCAATGACGTTCATAGTCATATCGATGCCTTTCCTAAGGCACATTCTAGCTTTCCCGGTTTGGGTGGACTCGCCAGAAGGGCAGGCTTGGTAAACAGCATACGGAAGGAGAACCCTAACACACTTCTCTTTGATGCGGGCGATATTTTTCAGGGTACACCCTATTTTAATTTTTACGGAGGCGAATTAGAATTCAAACTGATGACTATGCTCAACTATGACGCTGCAACCCTAGGAAACCACGATTTTGACAATGGCTTGGACGGACTGCTGGCCCAGCTTCCCTATGGGAAATTCGATTTTGTTTCCTCCAATTACGACTTTAGCAATACCATTCTAGATGGATTTACAAGACCGTACCAGACCTACATGAGCGACGGTATTAAAATTGGCGTATACGGCTTGGGTATTGAATTGGCAGGCTTAGTAACTAAAGGCCTTTATAAAGAAACTCAGTATTTTGACCCCTATGAAATAGCGAATGATTTAGAGCGTCGTTTAAAAGAAGAACAGGAATGTGATTTAGTAATTTGCTTGTCTCACTTAGGCTACCAATATAAGAACAGTCAGCGCCCGGACGACATGACCCTCGCAACTAAAACTAAACATACCGACTTGATTATTGGCGGACATACCCATACCTTTTTAGATAAACCAAGCGTGGTAACGAATGCCTCTGGCCGAGACATTCTTGTAAACCAAGTAGGTTGTTTTGGCGTTCGTTTAGGTCGCATAGATTTTTATTTTGATTCCGAAGGCGTTGCGGCCGATGGAGTTTCCATAACCGTATAAAATAGTATGGATCACATCCTAAGAACAGATACCAGTCACGACGGTTTTAAGAGTCTGGTTGTGTTTTTAGATGCCGAACTAGCGGAACGTGATAGAGATGAAAATGATTTTTACATTCAGTTTAATGGAATTACTATCCTGAAACACTGCGTAGTATACCTTGAAAACACAATTCCCCTTGGCTGTGGCGCTTTAAAGCCGTTTGACACGAATAGTATGGAAATCAAACGAATGTATGTTAACAAAAACTCCCGCGGCAAAGGCATCGCTTCCCTCCTTCTTTTAGCGTTAGAGCAATGGACCAAAGAATTGGGATTTACGCATTGTGTTTTAGAAACAGGTTTAAGACAACCTGAAGCCATTGCGCTCTATAAGAAAAACAACTACAAAATCATTCCCAATTATCCGCCTTATCAGAAAATGACCAATAGTATTTGTTTTAGTAAGAAGGTTTGACCCTCTCTAAATTAAAAAGTGAACTGATTATATAAAAAACTGAAATATATTGGTTCTTAGGAACAATGGGGTTTACGCTAATACTCTTATTCGCCCTTCTAGGCAAAGGTGTTTTTCTTACCGATACTACTGAAGTAAATAAAACGCAAAAATGAAGTTGTGGTGGAGCCAAATTAGGCAACTAGTGAGAAAAGTGCCAGAAGATCAACCTTACCCCTTTTCAACAACCTCAATAGTCGTTTTCTGAGCATAGACATTTTTCACAATATCGTATAAGTCTGGTATTACAGTTCTTGCCAATTTAGAATTGCCATTCAGCAGTACACAAATACCAAAATCTGATTTAGGAAACACCGCAATCTCGTTTCTGTAGTTATTTACACTGCCACCGTGATGCCAGACAGTTTCTATATCCGATGTCTCCGTTTCCTGATATTCGTGTATACGCCATCCAAAGCCGTAAGAAGATTTTAAATGTCCCTCCCAACGTTGGTAATATTTATTATTATTCTTAAACGAAATTACGGGCTCAAAGGCTTGATGAATTGCAGCGCTCGATGAAACTTCGGGATTGTGACCTAGTAAAAAACGCATCCATTTCGCCATATCCACTGCACTAGCATTTATACCTCCGGCAACAACGGCATTATAGTACTTATCCGTTAAAGGCAAAGGTTTCCATTGGTTTCGGCTTCTTCTATGAGGTATAGCTACATTTTCTTCTTTTAACAAACTTTCATGGTCCATGGACATGTGGGACATGCCCAAGGGTTTAAAAAAGCGATTGGTCAATAAGGTCTTTACATGCTCTCCTGTTGCCTTCTCCATTACTTCTTGACCCAAGGAGAACATAGCATTCTGATAGCTATATTGCTGGCCTGGTTCACTGATTGGTGTAACTTCATCAAATCGTGTAGCTATGGTAGAAACGGATATACCTGCTTCCACCAAATTGGTAAAACTATGGTATGGTGCTCCGGAAGTATGGGATAGCACATGCGAGAGTTTTATTTTTTGCGTATTGGCATCGTCCCCAAATTGAAATTCAGGTAAATACGTAACGATTTTGTCATCAAAATCTAACTTCCCTTCCGATTGTAAACTTGCAGCTAAAACACCTGCAAAGCCCTTGGATAATGACCCTAACCGAAAAACAGTCTCGCCATTAACTCTGGAATCCTCTTTTATACTCCTTTTCCCAAATCCGTCTGAAATAACTATAGAATCCCCCTGAACTATACTCACTCCGGCACCTACAATATCTCCCGTTTCAATAGCCTTTTCAAAATAAGTAGTAAGGGCGTCCCTCAGTTTTTTTTGCTGAAATAGATATCGTTCTGCTTTCGCTTTGTCAACAATAACAACAGTTGACGCAAGGGTTGAAGTCGGTTCTATAAATGTGTTGGACGCTTCTTTAGAAGCAGTAGCAACGATAAGTATAACCACTAAAAATATGGCTCCTGACAAGATTTTAAGACGCTGCACGGGTAATTTCTGGTTTTAGTACTAATTTGGAACTCTAAGTTAGGCTTTTTACCTCGTTAAGTAAACGTTAGTATTTCCAAAATGTTTCGTTCTTAGGTTTTTAGCCTTGTTTAATTTAAATAATTTTCGTTTTAAAAACAAAAAAACGCCATTACTTGCGCCCAAAAAAGGAGTAAGTAATAGCGCTTTTTAAAGCTCTTCCCGATTCTTTTACAAATCGTTTATAAAACTACCATAAAGATCCTTAAACTGAAAACCGTCTTCAAAACGTTGTTTATTCAGTTTTTTATGGGATACCAGACCCCATAATATCAATTCCTTTAAGAAATACACATCATCTTTAGGAAATTCTGGTTGATGATTTCTAACTAATTCGTTTAGTGCTGGAATACTATCTAAAGTTCGTTTGTATTCTTCATCAGTAAAGTCGTCCAATAGCTCAAAACCTTCGCCCTGAAAAAACCAATGTAATACCTCGTCATAGGGCGTTTCCGCATCTTTACGTTCTAGTTTGTTTATTGCGGGGAAATACTCTGGGAATAAAGATTTTACGGCATCATCTATCAATATCTCTGCAACGCCATCCGCACCTTCCTGTTCGCCTTCGTATACCAATTCTATTTTTCCTGTTATGGAAGGTATCACACCAAGGAAATCGCTTAAGCGTACCATGGTCTTATCTGCTCCTGTTAATAATGCTCTACGTTCTGCCGTACTCAACAAATTTTCGAATGCAGTAATACTTGTTCTTGCACTTACCCCGCTTTTTGCATCTACATACTCACTATCTCGCGCTTCAAAACTAATTTGTTCCAATAGGTCTTTTGCCAAATCAGGAACGTAAACGGAATCAGATTGCCTACCGTCCAAATTGGATTCTTGTGCCGTAATTTTACGTGCTGTTTCTATATCTTCTGGGTAGTGTGTTAATATTTGGGAACCAATCCTATCCTTCAACGGCGTAACTATACTCCCTCTGTTGGTATAATCCTCAGGATTTGCAGTAAACACAAATTGTATATCCAATGGCAAGCGCAATTTAAAACCTCTTATCTGAATATCACCCTCTTCCAAAATGTTGAACAGTGCTACTTGAATTCTAGCCTGTAAATCGGGCAATTCGTTGATGACAAAAATACATCTGTTAGCCCTAGGTATCATACCAAAATGAATTACACGGTCATCCGCATAAGACAATCTTAAATTAGCAGCTTTTATAGGGTCTACATCACCAATTAAATCTGCTACCGTTACATCTGGGGTAGCTAGTTTTTCATAGAAACGGTCACTTTTATGCATCCAGGTAATGGGTGTTTCATCCCCTTTTTCATTTAAAAGCTCAAGCGCGTACCGAGACATTGGTTGTAGTGGGTCATCATTAATTTCCGAGCCTTCTACTACCGGAATCCATTCGTCCAATAATTCAACCATCAAACGAGCCAAACGGGTCTTTGCCTGTCCGCGTAATCCTAATAGGTTAATATTGTGCCTGGATAATATGGCGCGTTCCAGTTCTGGAATAACCGAGTTCTCATAACCCCAAACCCCTTCAAAACTATCCTGCCCCGTTCGTAAACGTTCCCGTAGATTATCGCGTAGTTCATCTTTAATGCTCTTGGTACTATATCCTGACGCTTTTAACTGACCTAGGTTTTTAATTTTTGTATGTTTCAATTCCAATTTTTTTTAATATTTGTTGTTTCCTCTTGAATTTTCGTTGCTGGTATTTCTAGTCAGCTTTCAATCTTTATAACTTATTTCTTCTTCATACTTCGCACTAACGCCCCTACTTCAGTCTTTTCCTACGATTAGACTCATAATCCTCAAAAATCATTTCTCCCAATCCTTTTAAGCCGGTGAAGAAGGCTTTTCCCTTATTTGCTTCGGTGAACTCTCGAATAAATTGCATTAAATAAGGGTCTTGTGCAATCATAAACGTAGTAATGGGTATATGTAGCTTTCTGGCTTGCCGCGCCATATTATAGCATTTCTCTACAATAAGATCGTCTAATCCTGCACTATTTTTGTAATACGTACCGTCCGGAAGGCGTAAACAACTAGGTTTTCCATCGGTTATCATAAAAATTTGCTTATTGGTATTTCGTTTTCTACGCAACATATCCATAGCCAATTGTAAACCAGCGACCGTGTTGGTATGGTAAGGACCTACTTTAAGGTAGGGTAAATCTTTTATAGGTATAGGCCAAGCATCGTTACCAAAGACCAAAATATCAAGTGTATCCTTGGGGTAACGCGTCGTAATCAATTCAGAAAGTGCCATTGCTACTTTCTTTGCAGGCGTTATACGGTCTTCGCCATACAAAATCATACTGTGGCTGATGTCAATCATCAAGATTGTACTCATCTGCGCTTTGTGCTGGGTGTCTTCCACTACCAAATCTTCCTCACGCAATTGAAAACTACCAATACCGTGGTTCACCTGAGCATTTTTAAGACTTTCAGTCATGGAAATATGCTCCAGTCCGTCTCCATAGCGATATTCACGAAAATCGCCTGTATGCTCGTCCCCTTGTCCAGATTTTCCTGTTTTATGATTTCCGGCACCACTGCGTTTGAGTTTGCCAAATATCTGATCTAGGGCACGCTGCCGTATAATGCGTTCCATCTTTGCGGTAATGGAGACGTTGCCATTTCCATCGCCCTCTTCTCCATCGGTACCTTTTCCACCGCCATCTTCAAATTCTTCTCGGATATAGCCCTTAGCCTTAAGATCTTCTATAAAGTCTTCAATGGTATAATTTTCATCCGTAAGTTCATATTCGGTATCCAATTCGCGCAGCCAATCAATAGCCTCGTCAAAATCGCCAGAAGTATGGGTGATCAGTTCCTGAAAAATATCAAAAAGTTTATCAAATGGGGAAATTTCCGCTGCTTCATAAGGAACAAAGCGGAATCCTTTTCTTGTATTCATAGCCATACCATAAAATTAAGACTTTTCGGTTGGATGCGCTGCGTATTTAGGAAATGTTAACGTTGTTGTTTAAGCTTGTTGTTCGTTTTTAAATAGGTATACATCCAATGAATGCCATGTTAAGAATCAGGTAGTACATCGAAAAATAAGGTACAGCTTAAATATTTACACATACTGTTGCGTTCCAGTATAGAAGATAGTACCCAAATAATCCAAAATCACCTGCTATGATACGAAAGTCACTTTATTTCCTTTCTTTTTTGTTTTTAGTACTCGTCCTTTTCAACGCATGCACAGACGATGAATTAACAGAACTTGTGCCGCCCGACGGTACAGAAGCTATGGATGAAAACCAAGAAGCGGAGCAAGAAACGGAAACTGAAGAAAGTGAATCGGAGGAACCTATACCCGAAGAAACAGTATGCACTGATGCTTCAAACTTTATATTTAATGAAAAGGAAGGTCTTGTTCTGGTAGAATTCGAAAACGCTAAATTTACAGCAGATTGGAACCTAAAAACTGATGGTAACACTTCTTCCGGAAGTGGCTACATGGTTTGGGACGGAACACAAAGCTTAGGGAATCCAGGAAATGGAACAGCTACATACACGTTAAACATCCAAAACGCAGGCACCTATCAATTCCTATGGCATTCTGCGGTAAAAAAAGGAGATAACGGCACCGAACATAACGATACATGGTTGCGATTTAACAATGCTGATGATTTCTATGGGCAAAATAACCAAGGTAACAGTACGGTTTATCCTAAGGATACAGGGAAAACTCCAAACCCAGAAGGGGCTTCCAAGGATGGTTGGCTTAAAATATATAGAAGCGGTAATAACCTTGACTTTAAGTGGCAGGCTTCAACAAATGATAATAATGCCCATGACATCTTTGTAGTATTTGATAACCCGGGCACCTACCTAATGGAGATATCTGCACGCTCCTCTGGTCATGGGATTGATAAGTTTGTCCTCTTTAATACTACCGTTAACAAAGGAGATGCCATTGCTAGCGCAAACTTTAGTGTTATTACCTGTAATTAAAAACCTTGTTTTGCTTGTTTTGCTTTAGTTATAAATATGGTAATTGACGTCACTTTCTTTTAGACAGTTTATCATTTTACATACCAAGAGCATTAAATTCTCGTAATTTAGTGCTGCTATGGCAGAAGAACACCTCCAACAACAAATCACAGGCTTCGTGAACACACCGCCTATTTGGGTTAATACCCAGTTTGGTATGCAACAGTTTGAATTTCCACAGATAGATCTTACCAGTTTCTCCCCTACCCCAATACCACAAAAACTACGCTTGGGCCACCAAATGGAATATGTCTGCAAACAATTATTAGACCATTTCCCAAAGTATAAAGTACTACTACATAACCTTCCTATACGGCAAGGCAAACAAACCATCGGTGAGATAGATTTTATACTCAAGGACCTTGAAAGCAAAACCCTTATTCATGTGGAACTGACCTATAAATTCTACATCATAAACCCCGAAGTACTCGAACCTATGCACCAGCTCATGGGACCAAACAGACGAGACATGTTCTTTACTAAAATGGAAAAAATAAAGAATCGGCAATTTGAGTTGCTTCATTCCCCCGAAGGAAGTGCCGCTTTAGAAGCCTTGGAAATTGATCACACTAAAATACGACACCAAGCCTGCTTCAAAGCACAGCTTTTTGCACCCTATGGTAGCAAAATCAGATCCCTAAGGCCTTTAAACTCCAATTGTGTTATTGGGTATTGGTTGCGAATAACGGAGTTGCAAGCGGATGCGTTTACAAGCTGCGAATTTTATATCCCTAACAAATCCCAATGGGTTATAAAACCTCATGGAAATGTAATATGGATGTCCCATTATGAAGCGTTGATAGAAATAAACATACGTTTGCTAAACCAAAATGCACCCATGGTTTGGTTAAAAAAAAGCGATACCAAATTTGAAAAGTTTTTTGTCGTCTGGTGGTAGTATTTTTTATCTAGCAGCTTGAATATATTTAGTATATTACACAAAATCAAGCAATTAACTTTTCATCAATCAAAAATCTTATGTCGACCAATCAATCTTCAAGAATTGAAATTATTGATGCGTTAAGAGGTTTAGCGCTAGCAGGAATATTAATCTGTCATATGACAGAAAACTATATTGGAGCCATGTCACCCGAAAGTTTTAACAAAGCTGTTCATGTGGGTGTTCTAGACAATATTATAGACGGTTTGATTTTCTTTTTTCTGCGAGGAAAGTTCATAGCCTTATTTTCATTCCTTTTTGGTTTAAGCTTTTTTATTCAAATGGATAATGGCGCAAAAAAAGGAAAAGCCTTTGGAGGCCGTTTTCTATGGCGTCTTATTATCCTGCTGCTCATAGGGTATGCCCACAGTCTATTCTACAGAGGGGATATTTTAACTATCTATGCTTTTCTTGGTTTGTTTTTGATTCCTTTTTATAAAATCAATAATAGATGGATTTTGGTAATATCTGCATTACTTTTTTTAGGAGTAGCAAGGTACTTAGTATTCTTTTTTATAGGAACCGATAGTATTTGGGAAGGTCCAGTAGAAATAAGTAATACAGACCCAAAGGTTATAGCATACTATGATGTTTTACAGCATGGTAGCCTATGGGAGGTGTTTAAAACAAATGCGATAGCCGGGCATTTGGATAAGGCAGATTATCAATTCAGTATTTTTGGTAGAGGGTATTTTACATTTGCATTTTTTCTTTTGGGTCTGTACATAGGACGTATCTCGTTCTTTCAAAATTTTAGGGAACATAAAAAAATAATAAAGAAAACACTTATTTGGTCTTCCATAACCCTAGTTGCTTCCTTTGGCATTGTAGCCGCTGCATTTTCCCAAGTAGGGCCGGATGCAGGTTTGGATAGTTGGTACGCTATGGTAGGATTATCTGGTATGGATATAGCCAATATGGCTATGACATTCATTTGGATTGCTGTTTTTGTTGTACTGTATAAAAAAGTAAGGCCAGAAAAATGGCTATCTAAATTTGCTCCTTACGGCAGAATGGCATTAACCAACTATGTAGTGCAAAGTATTTTGGGCACCTTCTTGCTTTATGGTTGGGGTTTAGGGTTTATTGGTGAATTACGGCAAGTATATACTTTTTCATTAGCACTAGTTCTTATTGCTCTACAGGTATGGTTCAGTAAACTATGGTTACACTATTTTAACTATGGACCCTTGGAATGGGTATGGCGCAGCCTTACATTTTTTAAAATATTTCCTTTTAAAAAGTCTTCAGTAAATTAGATTTTTAGCACTGTTTTGAGCTGTTAATCCGTTTATTACCTAAATACCAGAATAAGCAAATGATTGGCGTAATAGTTTGTATTCTATTACGCTATGGCTAATATGGGTGGCCAATTTAAAAAACAATAATGAAAGAAAAAAACAGTATAAAGAAATAGTTGAACTTGTCCTTAGGCAATGTGTTTTTATCATTCTCAATATTTATGCAATTTCAAAAATATTTGGAGGGCAGCTTTATATGAAAGGAAGGTTGCCTGCTGAAATTGGTAACACAACATTAGCTGAAGCAAGTAGTTTTTCATTGGCTTATACTTTTATGGGACATTCCTATTTTTACATTCTATTTGTAGGTCTTACTCAATTTGTTAGAGCTTGGTTTTTGTTATGGAATAAAACAAAACTAATAGGGGTATTCCTTTTGATTCCAATAGTAGTAAACATCATAATATTTGATATCATTTTTCTTGATGTTTATCCTGCACTAGCAAATGCTATTACAGTTTTTTTGATGTTATTGCTAATACTATTTTTCAATAAAGAGATAATTATAACAGCATACCAGGGGATAATTAGCGCTCCAAAAAAAATCAACGTTCCTCTGAAAAGAAAATTACTCACTATTGGTATTACAATAATTGCAATTGTTTTAATTTTTAATTTTGACTCTCTATTTAAATATTGGCTGGGTGCGAGCAAAGAAAAAGTAATAGATTAACGTACTGCTAAAAACGTCTATAAAATACTGAAATTAAAAGCTTTTCCAGAACTTTGTGCTTGTTTAAAAAAGAATGTAACTTAAAAAAAGGTTAAATCATATTTATATAATTGATATATCAATTATATTTGTATCAAATTTATAAAATATGAACTTAGCCCTTCCGTCTGAAACAATATTTCATACAATTGAAAGTACCATAAAAGAATACCGAAAATTTGCACAGAAGAACATTTCAGAAAAAATAAACGACATGACCATAGATCAGGGTTTGGTACTTCTCTTTCTGAATGACCATCCGGAACTAACCCAGAAAGAAATTGCAGAACTAGTGTTTAAGGACAACGCATCAATGACGCGTATGATTAATACCATGGTTCAAAAAAAACACCTGAAACGCTCCATGAATACTGAGGACAGAAGACGTTACAAAATTGAAATTACAAAAAAGGGAAAACAAGTGTTGGAATGCCTTCCTCCCATCGTTCATCATAATAGAAATTCATCACTAAAAGGAATCACAAAAAACGAACTCAAACAACTAGAAACCATTTTAAATAAAATCAGAGCCAATTGCACAAAACCATGATATTATGAAAATTACAAATACAATTACACCAGCTATTTATGCCTTTTTAATACTACTTTCGGCTAACATAAACGCACAGCAAAAGGTAGCTTTATTAAGCTCTCAAGAACGGCAAACCGTCGTGGATTCCATTGGCAGTAAACTAAACGCAAACTATGTTTTCCCCGAAATTGCCACGAAGATGGTCTCAAGTATCGAATTAAAACTTGGAAACGGCGAGTATAAATCGATCCAGAATCCTCAGGAATTTGCCACTACTTTAACCGCAGACCTCCAAGCTATAAGTAATGATAAACATTTGAGAGTTACCTTTGCTCCGGATCAAATAACTGAGCAAAAACAGACGGTTACTGCTGAAGACAGTATTGCTTTTTTAAATCGATACGTCAATAGTATGAAGCGAAATAACTTCGGTTTTAAGGAAGTTAAAATCATGGCTGGCAATATAGGTTATCTAGACCTTCGAAGTTTTTCCAACGTAGAATACGCGGGAGAGACGGCCGTTTCTGCTATGAATTTTTTGAGTAATACAAAAGCGATTATTATTGATCTTCGGAATAATGGGGGCGGCAGCCCGGCAATGATTCAACTTATAACCAGCTACCTCTTTGGAAGCAACTCGGTTCATTTAAATAACTTCTATTGGCGTCCATCCAATTTAAATTCTCAAACTTGGACCTTACCGCACGTTAGCGGTAAACGGAGTCCAGATACTCCGGTTTATGTATTAACCAGTGGTAGTACTTTTTCAGCTGCGGAAGAGTTCAGCTATAATTTAAAGAATCTAGAACGTGCTACGCTGATAGGTGAAACTACAGGTGGTGGTGCACATCCGGGTGGTTCCGTTGTGGCGACAGATCGCTTCATGGTTTGGGTTCCCACAGGACGTGCCATTAACCCAATCACCAATACCAATTGGGAAGGTACCGGTGTTAGTCCACATATTGAGGTTCCTGCCGGTGAAGCTCTGGATGTTGCCCATATGAAAGCATTGGAAATGCTTATGAAAAACAACAAGGACGAAAACCTAAAAGCATTCTACGAATGGCCGCTCGCGGAACTGAATCTAAAAACCAATCCGGTAACTTTAGATGCTAAAATTTTAAAATCTTTCGTAGGCAATTATGGCCCACGGATGGTGAGCTTTGAGAATGGCACATTATTCTATCAACGAGACAGTGGAACAAAATTTGAATTACTTCCGTATAGTGCTAATGAATTTATGCTGATAGGTCTGGACACCTTTAGAATTCGTTTTTTAGCTGAAGGGAACAAAATAACCACGTTGCAAGGATTATATGACAGCGGACAAACGGATGAAAATGCAAAAGAATAAGGGCTCTTTTTTTAACCTTTAATCCTATAGCAAAGACAATTACCCTGCTATGATTCCTTTTTTAATCAGAAAAATTTGGCTAGTAGCGGCGTGCTCTTCTTTGCTTTCAAGTGAAAGCTCTTGTAATCTATACAGGCAGAAAGCACTATAATTATCCCTTTGGTTAATTTTCTTTAATAAATCTAGCATTAGACAAACCTGTTATTATCTCTAAAGCAAAAAAATGAACACAAAAGTATTAATGACCTCAAGTGCCTTATTATTAGCGGTAATTGGAATCTTTCTTTCTTTTTTTCCAAATGAAATAGTAGACTATTTAGATATTGAGTCAAATATTCTTACACTACTCTTTTTGCAAATAATGAGTGCATTGTACTTAGGTTTTGGGATTTTAAATTGGATGGCAAAAGGAACACTGATTGGAGGAATTTATAACAAACCAATTGCAATTGGAAATCTAATGCATTTTGGAGTTGGGGCAATTGCATTAGTTAAAACTGTTTCTAATATTCAAACGCATTCAGAAATTATTATTTCCCTTACCTTGGTATATGTGATTTTTGCACTACTCTTTGCCTATGCCTTTAGAAAGAATCCAACTTGAATATAAAAGCAGAAATAAAAAGGACTATCCCGAATAGCTTTTATAGATTATTCAATAGGCGCTTGGAAAATCCTATTCATATCCCGTTAGTTTGTAATCCATTCAGGAATTGAATCATAGCAAGTGTAATAAACAATAACTCTGTCAAAAATTAATATAGCATAAAGGCTATCAAAATAATGCCTGTTGCGGCAAAGGGTACGATAATGAGCATATAGAGGAATGAGATAGTACTGGCTTTGAAAAAAGCAGCCATCCATGAACTCCTATAAAAATTTCGCAATGCCAGCATTAGGTAAATAACAAAAGAGAAGCAGATGAATACTTCCATAGCTAAGGGAATCTGCCATACTTTGTTTACTAAAAGGATGACACAAAACGTTGCAAATATAAAGGTGAAGAAATAAAAACTAAACACCAAATGATGGGCAAAGGTGGCCGGTTTCCAGTAAAATATTTTCAGAAACAAGGCGAAAAGGGGCAAAAGAAGAAACATTGCAATGGGAATAGTATCATACAAAACCTGGAGTATGCCACCGCCTTGTTTTTCATAAAACTTCAGCATTTGTTCATAAAACCTACGGCTGAAGGCATCTGTATTTTCCTTCATTCCCATGGCCTTAAATTTTTGATTTAATGGGGCACCTACAGTGATAAGCGAATCTAACAATTCGCGCTTAAAACCAAAGGTTATATTCGCCAACTGCGGATCTGAGCTCATTATCGAATCTAGTTCCACTAACTCTTCATCGGATAAACCAATTAACTTTTGATTTTTTTTTAGGACCTTTTTGGCCTCATTAATATTAAGTGTATCTGCGTTTAACAGTACTTCGTTCAAGTCGTTTTCCTGCTCAAAGCCGTTTTTAATTGCTTGGGAAACTTCAGTATCCGCTTTGCGAATGGTAAAAGAAAATATAAAGAAAAAAATGACCGATATAAAAAGGTAAAATTGCGCAGGATGCAAGTATTTTAAACGTTTCCCATCTACAAACCGCCGAGCCAATACTCCCGGCTTTAGCATAAGGGTTGCAAAACTCCTGAAGAATCTAGCATCTATGGAAAAATAATTTTCTATGGTATTACTAAATAGAACACCAACGGTAAGGTTGTCTATGGCCTCTTGACCGCAGTAAGGACAGTATTCATAAGAAGAATCAAACGTGTGTTCGCAATTCCTACATTTTTCGTTGGTTGGCATCTATAGTACTTTATCTAAAAATACAAAAAGCTACAATACAACAAACTATGTTTTAAGTAAGAACGGTAATTGTAAGTATAGAAAAAAGATATGGAGAAGTGAAAAATAAACAGTGTTCAGCAATTAGTGTTATTGGTCAAATGGGAAAGTCTGTGTATTTTTATGATGGCCGTAATATCTTTTTGGTTTTGCCTTTGACAGGCTAAATTAAAAACAACTAAAACGATCTTGCTAACCGCTTTTCTGAAAGTAAACGTTTGTTCGTTCCCGCACTGGTTATTACTAAGACGTAAAGAGCAAAACCAAAAGTACCCTTAATTAAACCTTGCAAGTTTTAATTTCAACCTATGAGATTTTTAAATCTACTTATATTTTTCACCCTTATAATCGTGGTTTCCTGTAAAAGTGAACCTATCCAGAAAATAGGTGTTATTCCACAACCAAACGCAATAAACTACCAAAAAGGGACTTTTTTAATTACAGAAAAAACGAAGATTGTAGTAGCGAATTCAAAAGAAGGTGAGTTAATAGCTCTAACACTAAATAACTTTTTAGCCAAAAATTTCAATCTAAACCTAAAGACTTCCACAGAACCTCAAACGAATGCTATCCAATTAGTAATATCTCAAAAACAAACTGGCAAAGAAGCTTACCAATTGGAAGTAACTAAAACCGGAGTTTTAATCGGCGGAAACTCCTACCACGGTGTGTTTTATGGTTTACAAACATTAAAACAGTTGCTAACACCAAAAACGATACTAAAAAAGCCTGCACTCAATTTTATGAAAATTAAGGATGCCCCTGCGTTTGGTTGGAGGGGTATGATGTTAGATGTTTCGAGGCATTTCTTAGCAAAAGATTCAGTTAAAAAGGTAATTGATATTTTGGCAATGCATAAAATGAACAAGTTTCATTGGCATTTAGTTGATGGCATTGGATGGAGAATTCAGATCGATAAATACCCAGAATTAACTAAAAAAGGAGCTTGGAGAAAGGTTAAAGTAGATAAAAAACCTTGGGAAACCTTTGAGGCCACTTATAAAAATAGTGAAGGTGAAGTTTATGGCGGTTATTATACCAAAGACGATATAAAGGAAATCGTTGCTTATGCTGCGGACCGTTATATTGATGTAATTCCCGAAATTGAAATGCCGGGACACTCTGAAGCTGCATTGCAATGTTATCCTGAACTAAGTTGTGACGGTTTTGGGAGTTCTGGAGTGTACTGCGCTGGAAACGATGAATCATTTGAATTTTTACAAAATATTATTAGCGAAGTAATACCACTATTTCCCTATAAATATCTGCATATTGGTGGCGATGAAGTGGGCAAGCAATCTTGGCTGAGTTGTGAAAAATGTAAAAAAAGAATGCAAGACGAAAATTTAGAAAATGGCGAAGAATTACAAAGCTATTTTGTAAAACGGATGGAAAAATTTATTCATGCTAAAGGCAAAAAATTACTAGGCTGGGATGAAATATTAGAAGGGGGATTACCAGAAAGAGCAACCGTAATGTCTTGGAGAGGATTTGAAGGAGGTATTGAAGCTGCTAACGCAGGTCACGATGTGGTGATGTCGCCAGGTTCACCACTGTATTTTGATCATAACCAAGGAAAAAGTGAATTTGAGCCACCATCCTGGGGCGGTTATAACAACCTACTAAAGGTTTATAATTTTAATCCTGTTCCAGCCGATATTGCAGTCGATAAAAGACATCACATCCTCGGCGGTCAGGCGAATCTGTGGACCGAACAAATTAAATCACTAAGTCATATTCAATATATGATGTTGCCAAGACTATCGGCCTTATCCGAAGCTTTGTGGACGAATCCTGACCGGAAAAACGAACAGGAATTCATTAAGAAGATAGCTATCCATTTTGATAGGTTAACCGCATTGAACTATACTTTTGCCGAGAGTTCTATGTCTCCCAATTATGAAGTGAGCTATGACAAAATAACAAAAGAATTCGTGCTCCAACTACAAAACGAGCTGGGTATAAATGACTTCCGATATACCTTGGATGGTACTACTCCAACCTTAAATTCAGCTGTGTATGCAGAACCCATTCGCTACACAGCACCTATTGATGTATATGCACAGGCCTTTAGAAACGAGGAAGTTTTTGGCTTTCCATTAAAAAAAACCTTTTCTACAGGATCTAGCGACACCTATACCGTTAGCTATACCAATCCGTATAACGATAGCTATAGCGGTGGTGGCAATTTTGCCTTATTCAATAATGTATTTGCAAACCCACGTGGCGACGACCCTAACTGGCAGGGGCTTCCTCAAAAAGACTTTGAAGTAACTATTGATTTAGGCGAAACCAATAGGATATCCTATATCGGTTTAAACTTTTTTCAGCATATTAGTGCTACGTCTGTGATGTTACCGACTCAGGTTACGATTGCTATTTCAGAAAATGGAAAAGACTATACAACCGTATTCAAGAAACAATTGGAAACGATACAAGACAGAGACCCTATTATCAAGCAAATTAAAGCTGAATTTGAAAAGCAAAGCGTTTCTTTTATTAAAATTACGGCAAAAAATAGAGGTCAATTACCCGAATGGCATATTAGAACAGGAGATGCATGGGTATTTGTTGATGAGGTTACGGTGAAGTAACCTTAAAAAGAAGCGCGAAAGAGCTATAAACGCTAACTGGCACTACTTTTGAATTTGAGTTAAGCTAAAGTATAACGTCCTTAGGTAAATAATACATAAATTAGTAAATCGATTTTATCGCTTTGTAAAAGCAATAATCCAACTAAAAACCAATTATGAAAAATTATTTAAAATTTTTAATCATTACACTATGTGTTAGTTGTGCCGATGAGAAAAAAGACACTACTGAATTAGTACAAGTGGACCAAACAACTATTGGCAATCACATGGAACGCCTTGCTTCTGATGACTTTTTAGGCAGAAAACCATTTACTGAAGGTGAAATATTAACGGTAAACTATTTAAAAGATGAGTTTGAAAAATTGGGTCTTTTACCAGGAAATGGAGATAGTTATTTTCAAGACGTTCCTATGGTAGAAATTACTGGAACTCCTGCTGAAACTATGATTATTGCTGGAAAAAAGGGAAGTTTCGATTTGGAATACTTAAAGGATTTTGTAGCTACAACAAATAAAGCAGTAACTGATGTTAGTCTTGAAAATTCTGAACTTGTTTTTGCAGGGTACGGAATTGTCGCCCCAGAATATGGTTGGAACGACTATGAAGGAATTGATTGGAAAGGGAAAACAGCGGTCGTTTTAATTAATGACCCTGGTTTTAAATCTGGGGACTCCACCTTATTTAAAGGTAATGAAATGACCTATTATGGTCGTTGGACCTACAAATATGAGGAAGCTGCGAGGCAGGGTGCTGATGGACTTATCATTATTCATGATACTGAACCAGCCTCTTACGGTTGGAATGTTATTGAGTCTGGTTGGACCGGTGCGCGATTAATAATTGAAAGTGATTTACCCCTTTTGAATGTAGAATCTTGGATAAGTGGTGCCAGTGCTCAGAAAATGTTTGATACTTCCGCTATGAAAGGTCAAGATTTTAAAACCATGTCAAGAGAAAAAGGTTTTAAACCAATTCCCCTTGAGTTAAAAGTTTCTGTAGAAATTAAAAACAAAATTAAAAAAGACGTTTCTAAAAATGTAGTTGCCCTCATACCTGGTACAACACAGAAAGATGAATATATTATATACTCTGCGCATTGGGATCATTTTGGTATTGGTAAGGTAATTAACGGTGATTCAATCTACAATGGATCTGTAGATAATGCTTCTGGAACTGCCGGCATACTAGCTATTGCAGAAGCATTCAAAAAAAGTAGCGCTACAAAACGTTCTGTTGTATTCATGGCAGTTACCGGGGAAGAACAAGGTTTATTGGGCTCTGCTTATTATGCTGAAAACCCAATTTATAATCCTAAAAAAACAGTTGCGAACATAAATATTGATGCCTTAGATAGTCCAGAAAAAATGAAGGATTTAACGATTACGGGTTATGGTCAATCTGAAATGGATGAATATGCCGAAGAAGCAGCTATTAAACAAAATAGATACATTATTCCAGACCCAGATGCTGAAAAAGGATATTTCTTTAGATCAGATCATTTTAACTTTGCAAAAATTGGCATCCCTGCTTTGTACGCAAGTGGTTCTTATGAGGGGTTCACTAAAAGTATTGAAGAAATAAAAGGGCTTAAGGATTATTATATTATCAATAAATACCATCAACCTTCAGATGAATATAATCCCGAAACAACTGAATTAAGTGGGGTGCAGTTAGACCTGCAACTATTTTTTGATGTAGGATTAAAATTATCCAATGAAGCTAATTTTCCTAAATGGTATGATGGTAGTGAATTCAAAGCTGCAAGAGAGTAATTAGAACGGTGAAACGTACTGTTTTTATGGAATACATCATAACGTGGGTCCTCTTAATAATAACTCGAATTGGTTTATTGTAGGTTGGAGCAAAACCGTAGGTGACCTTCGAGTTTCACACTTTATAGGAATGTATGCCTTATAGGTATTCCCACTACTTTCTTTTTACATTTTTAAAAACACAAAAGCAACTATTATCATTTCCGTACTTTACGGAATTCTTGCGATTTTTACACTTGTAAAAGCTTTCAAGGAAAACCTTTTTTAACTTCGAAACAGGTAAAAAACACAATGGTCAAATAAAGAAAAAGGGGAACCGTAATTTCAACGGTTTCACTTTTTTCTTTATATCATAAATAATCGTATTTTTCATAACTTATTTTATCAAGTACAACCTTGATACCAACAAAGCATAAAATTAAACCCATGAAAAAAAGTCTAGTATTAATTTTTGGAACACTCCTGCTGTTCTCGTGCAAGGAAACTGAAAAACAACCAACAGAAAATTTGGCCAAAGTCTTTTTTGGTGGTGATATTATTACCATGGTTGGGGACACGCCACAATATGCTGAGGCCGTTGTAGTCCAAGGTGGTAAAATAAGTTTTACAGGCACTTCTGCTGAAGCCATGAATGTTGCTGGTGCAGGGCATGAAATGATTAATTTGGAGGGTAAAACTATGTTGCCAGGTTTCATTGATGGGCACGCACATTTTGCTAATTTTGCTGCCCAGGCCATTGGTGCGCAATTATTACCGCCGCCAGATGCAGGCGCAAAGGATATTCCTACTATAATTTCATTGTTAAAAGAATGGAACACCCCGGAAAATAGAGCATTGACTGGATGGATTTTCGGTACTGGATTTGATGATTCGGTATTGGAAGAAAAACGCTTTCCAACAAAACAAGATTTAGATGAAGTAACTACGGAATACCCAATCATAATTATACATATTTCGGGACATTTTGCATCGGTAAACTCAAAAGGACTAGAAGTATTGGGTATAACGGGAGATACCCCAAACCCTGAAGGTGGCATTATCAGAAGAGAATCAAATTCTAATGAACCTAATGGTGTTTTAGAGGAGTTAGCGGCTATTCCGTATATGTTGGATGCCATTACCCCAAAATCAGAAGAAGCAATTCTTCAATTTTTCAATGCAGGACAAGAAATGGCACTATCTTTTGGCTACACTACGGCCCAAGAGGGAAGAGCTATGGGGAATAATGATATGTTGATTGCAATGGCAGAGGCCGGCAGACTTAAACTAGATGTAGTAAGTTATGTAGACTATCTTTTTGTAGATAAATATATGAGTACTAAATGGAATAGTAAAAATTACGATAATCATTTTAGAATTGGTGGAATGAAATTGACTTTGGACGGCTCTCCCCAAGGAAGAACCGCTTGGAGAACACAACCCTATCTAATACCACCAGACGGAGCTTCTAAGGACTACGCTGGTTATCCTGCCATTCCTAAAGATGATGATGTTACGGCTATTTACGAGAAGGCATTTCAAAACAACTGGCAAACGCTAACGCATGCCAACGGAGATGCAGCTATGGATCAAATGATACGCACCTTAAAGCCTTTAGTAGAAAAATTTGGAAACGAAGATCGCAGATTCGTATTAATCCATGGCCAATATATCCGTGAGGATCAATTGGATGACTATAAGGATTTGGATATTATAACATCACTATTTCCTTTACACACGTTTTATTGGGGAGATTGGCATAAACAAATCATAGGCGAAGAATTGGGGAACAAAATAAGTCCTGTTCGTACCGCGTTAAAAAAAGGAATAAAAATAACCATACATACTGATGCACCTGTGGCATTGCCTAACTTAATGCGTGTGGTTTGGACCGCGGTAAACAGAACATCCAGATCTGGCGCTATTATTGGTGAAAATGAACGATTAACCCCCTATGAAGCCCTAAAAGCAATCACGGATTGGAGCGCTTACCAGCACTTTGAAGAAGACAACAAGGGTACCTTAGAAAAAGGTAAAATAGCTGACTTGGTTATTTTAGACAAGAACCCTTTAAAAGTAATGCCAGATGCTATTAAAGACATTCAAGTAGCAGAAACCATTAAGGATGGAGAAACTGTATTCAAAAAATAATTCATACGAACAGGCAATTGAGAAAAACTACAGTTTTGTTAACTCTATTGCTTTATTGTAACTAGGGAGTACTAACACAAGATACGATTAGCTAATATCGATTTTTAAAACCAAGCAACGGTAATAGAAGTACCTATGGAATACGATACGCTTATGAACCTGCATCTAATAACTGTAGTTCCCTGTTTTATTATAGGCACCTTACTACTAATTATTAAAAAAGGCACTCCTATTCATAAAGGTTTTGGACGCGTATATATGGTGCTTATGTTATTTACGGCCTGCGTTACTCTCTTTATGCCCGCAGATGTAGGCCCGCAGTTCTTGAATCACTTTGGATGGATACATAGTTTCAGTTTTCTTACTATCTATACTGTTCCTACAGCTTATTTGGCCATAAAAAAAGGGAATGTGAAGGCTCATAAACGGAAAATGATTTTACTCTACTTTGGTGCCATCATCATAGCCGGCGGATTTACCTTTGTACCAGGAAGATACTTACATAATGTGTTTTTTGGAGGTTTTTAGTATTTGGTATATAAAACCGTCATGTTCATACTTTCATTTTCAACTATAAACAAGCAACCAATAGTTATTTTTTCCGTTTCATCAATTCCGACTCAATATCTTTTAGGGTAAATCCTTTCGCTTGTAGCAGTATCAAATAGTGAAATAACAAATCGGCACTTTCATACAGAAACAATTCATCGTTATCGTCCATCGCTTCGATTACTGTCTCTACAGCCTCCTCCCCTACTTTTTGTGCTATTTTATTGATACCCTTGGCAAATAAAGAGGCCACATAGGATTTTTCGTCATCTGCTGCAGTACGTCGTTTTTCAATGGTATTTTCTAGCGCTGAGAAGAATCCGAATTGGGAATCGTTCTTTTCATCCCAACAGGTGTCGCTGCCGGTGTGACAGGTAGGACCAACTGGGTCTACAGAAATGAGTAAGGTATCTTGATCACAGTCGTTCTTAATATCTACAACATTTAAAAAATTCCCGCTTTCCTCGCCTTTCGTCCAGAGTCGTTGTTTGGACCTACTAAAAAAAGTGACTTTCCCAGTATCATTGGTTTTTTCCAGTGCTTCCCTATTCATATAACCCAACATCAAAACGTTTTTAGTACGTGCGTCTTGGATAATTGCGGGAATAAGTCCGTCTGGGTTCTTGCTAAAATCTATTTTCATGAATTAGTTGTTGGTTGACGATTGACAGTTGATAGGTCTTTTAAAAAACCATGAACGTGCAATTGACAACAGTTTTATAATCTCACGGGAATTCCGCTTTTCTGCAAATCTTCTTTTAAATCCTTAATCTTTATTTCCTTAAAGTGAAATACGCTTGCGGCTAATGCTGCATCCGCTTTTCCTTTCACAAAGGTATCGGTAAAATGTTGCATATTCCCCGCGCCACCTGATGCTATTATAGGAATGGTAAGCGCTGTTGATAAACGTGCCAAGGCCTCGTTTGCAAAACCATCTTTGGTACCATCATTATCCATAGAGGTAAACAGTATTTCCCCTGCTCCCCTTCGTTCCACTTCCTTTGCCCAGTCAAACAAGTCTAACTCAGTAGGTACTTTTCCACCTACCAAGTGTACTATCCATTTTCCGTCAATTTGTTTAGCATCTATTGCTACCACGATACATTGGGAACCAAATTTGGCCACTAAATCGTTAATTAATTGTGGGTTTTTAACCGCCGAGGAGTTAATAGAAACTTTGTCCGCTCCATTTTGCAATAAAATATCTACATCCTCCACAGAAGAAATACCACCACCTACCGTAAACGGAATATTTATTTTTTCTCCAACCCTATAGACCAAATCCGCTAGGGTTTTCCTTTTTTGTTCGGTTGCTGAAATATCTAGAAACACCAGTTCATCTGCCCCTTCCCTACTATATATTTCAGCAAGTTCCACCGGGTCACCTGCATCACGTAGAGCTACAAAATTGATGCCCTTTACCGTGCGGCCATCTTTAATATCCAAACAGGGTATGATTCTTTTTGCTAACATTTTTGATTCGTATGAAGCACGGTTTGAATTAAATTTATAACCATGGTTGTATTTATTCTACTTTCTATTTTTTGTTTGGCCTGATTACCTTTTACACCCCACATTTTACGCATTACTATTTTTAACGCTCAAATCCATTCCCTCATAAAAGTCTAAATCGACATCCTTTAACTGCTTTACCCAAAACGCAATTTGTCCTGTATGATACGAATAATGTTCAACAGCGTGCAGTACAACACCTACGCCAGAAAAGGTAAATCCTTGAACAGAACGTTGTTCTATAAGTTGTTCCAGACTGGCATCAAAGATAACCCGCTTGGCGGTATCTACCGTATCTACTAGTTTAGCCAATAGGGTTACAGTGTCGCTACTTTGATTTTCGGAAAATTCCACATCCCTATTTCTTTTATCCTTGGTTTCCCCTAAAGAGGAGATAATATACTGAGTCATATTACCACAAAGATGAAGTATCAGATTTCCTATGCTATTAAGCGAAGAATTAGGTTTTTGCCAAAGTTGTTCTTCGGTAATATGAGCGAGGCTTTTCTGTATCATTCGGGTATTTTCATCTATCCTATACAGGGCATTTTTCACCAATTCTTCAACAATTTGCTCTTCTTTACTCATGTGTTAAGGATATAGTTTTCCAACTGCTTTAAACTAATTCTGTTCTCATAAATCGCCTTACCAATGATAACACCTTCACAACCTATTTCAGCAAGCCTAGGTAGTTCATCAAACGTAGATATACCACCCGATGCGATCAGCCTTAGAGATTTTTCTGTAGATGCTGAAATAACAGAAGCTGCATCGATTATTTTTTGATAAAGGTCAAACGACGGGCCTTCTAGCATACCATCTTTACTGATATCTGTACAGATAACATATTCAATACCTTTTGCTCGGTAGGATGCTATAAACGGCAAAAGCTCTTCCTTTGATTCCTCTTGCCAACCAGATACGGCTACTTTTTCATCCATCGCATCTGCACCAAGGATAATTTTATGTGCCCCGTACTTAGTTATCCATTCGGTGAAAGTTTCACTATCCTTTACTGCGATACTCCCTCCTGTAATCTGGCTTGCTCCGCTTTCAAAAGCTATTCGCAAATCGTCGTCGGTTTTTAAACCACCTCCAAAATCAATTTTAAGCCCAGTCTGAGAGGCAATTTGTTCCAAAACCTTATGATTGACGATATGTTTGGACTTCGCACCATCCAAATCTACCAAATGTAAATAGCGGATTCCGCTTGCTTCAAATTCCTTCGCAACTTCTAAGGGGTTTTCATTGTAGATTTTCTTGGTATCGTAGTCGCCTTTAGAAAGGCGAACACATTTACCGTCAATGATATCTATGGCTGGAATAATTCTCATTTTCTTATTGTAAATTTTGTTTATCAATGCCCATCCATAAAGGAGAATCTCCAATTTGTTTAAATCCAAAACGCGTATAAAAACTATGGGCGTCTTCGGTTTTTAAGGCTAGTGTTTTAAGGCTTTTTATAACATCATCCTTGAGCATATGTTCTACTAGTTTTTTGCCATATCCTTTTCTTTGAAATTTTTTAAAAATGATGATATCCATAAAATACCCAAAATAGATATAATCCGTAACCACTCTAGCAAAACCTATCTGCTCCTTTTCTAGGGTATATATTCCAAAACAATAGGAATTTGATATCGTCTTTTCAACATCTTCAACGGTTCTACCATCACTCCAATATTCATCCCCAATGAAATGTTTTATGGCGTTTACATTCAATAAATTTTTATCGTTTGAGATGAAAAAATTTTCCATTACAATTTTAAAAAATTAGTTAAGATATTTTCACCAACTGTGCTACTCTTTTCTGGGTGAAACTGAGTGCCATAAAAATTATCTTTTTGTAGCGCAGCACTATACCTTAAGCCGTACTCACATTCGGCAATAGTCTCTGCACAAACTGGCGCATAGAAACTATGTACCAAATAAATATGCTCCTTTTCATTAATCCCTTTAAACAAATGAGATTTCAGATCAGTTATTTGATTCCAGCCTATTTGTGGTACTTTTAAATTAGTACCAAACTTAACCACATGTACATCAAAAATACCTAGTCCACTTGTATCCCCTTCTTCAGATGCGTTGCACATCAATTGCATTCCCAAACAAATACCTAAAACAGGTTGTTTTAATTCGGGAATAATTTTATCTAAACCGCTATCCCTAAGCTTTTTCATAGCACTACTCGCCTCTCCAACACCCGGAAATATGACTTTATCTGCATTTCGTATTTCTTCTATATCATTAGTAAGAACAGCATCATACCCCAATCGTTTAATGGCGAACTTGATACTTTGGATGTTCCCAGCTCCATAATTTATGATTACTATTTTCATTTCTTAACTATTAACTATAGTGCAACGTTTAAAGTAAAGCTGGAAGGCTTAATACTTTATACCAATTACTTTTACTATCTAAAGCATCCCTTTGGTACTCGGTAATACCATCTTTTCTACATCTCTCTTTACCGACATCTTTATGGCTTTTGCAAAAGCTTTAAAAATAGCCTCTATTTTATGGTGTTCGTTTGTCCCTTCTGCTTTTATGTTCAAATTAGCTTTGGCTCCGTCCGTAAAGGATTTAAAAAAATGATGAAACATTTCTGTGGGCATGTCCCCTACTTTTTCTCGTTTAAAAATAGCCTCCCAAACCAACCAGTTCCTGCCACCAAAATCGATAGCTACTTGTGCCAAGCAATCATCCATAGGTAAACAAAAACCATAGCGCTCAATACCTAATTTGTTTCCCAAAGCGGTATGGAATACTTCCCCTAAGGCTATTCCCGTATCCTCAATCGTATGGTGCTCATCAACCTCCAAATCACCATCTACTTTAATCGTAAGGTCCATCTGACCATGCCGTGCTAATTGATCCAGCATATGGTCAAAAAATGCGAGTCCTGTCTTTATATTGCTTTTACCTGTACCATCCAGATTAAGCTTAATATAGATGTCTGTTTCGTTCGTCTTCCTAGTTATTTCCGATGTCCGTTCTTTTAATTTTAAAAACTCGTAAATTTTTTCCCAATCGCTACTTTCTAAGGCAATAGTATCGTTCAGTGCATCCCTTTTAACTGTGATTTCCCCAGTTCCTAAATTGGTATCATCATTAATGAATATTCCTTTCGCTCCTAGATTTTTAGCAAGTTCTATATCGGTTAATCGGTCACCGATTACGAAGGAATTTTCAAGGTCATAATCATCTGAAAAATAAGCAGTCAACAAACCTGTCCCAGGTTTTCTAGTGTTGGCATTCTCCTGAGGGAAAGTTCTATCAAGAAATACCTTATCGAAGACAACACCTTCGTGTTCAAAGGACTTTAGAATGAAATTATGCACAGGCCAAAAGGTGTCCTCTGGAAAAACATCAGTTCCCAAACCATCCTGATTGGTAATCATAACCAACTCGTAATCCAGCTCCTTGGCAATCTTTCCTAAAAACGTAAATGCTTTTGGGTAAAACACCATTTTTTCAAAGGCGTCTATCTGTTCATCAACAGTTTCCTTTATAATAGTTCCGTCACGGTCAATAAAAAGAACACGTTTCTTCCCAATCGAGGCACTTTTCTGGATATTATCTTCACTCATGTTACTGAATTTAAGGCAGCGATTAATAGTTTATTTTCTTCGGATGTTCCAACGGTAAAACGTAAGGTGTTCTCACATAAAGCTTGTGTAGTACGATTACGAACTACAATTCCTTCCGCTACCAATTGTTCATAACGATGGGTAGCATTATCCACTTTTACTAAAATAAAATTAGTATCTGAAGGATATATTTTTGAAATAAAAGAAACTTCTTCCAAAGCATCTTGCAGCGTTTGACGTTCGCTTAAAATATGGGAGACTTCCTCCTGCACAGTTTGTTGATTGGAAACTCGTTCCATGGCACGTTGCTGGGTTAGTTCATTTACATTGTAAGGTGGTTTTATCTTGTTTAAAACAGCTATAATTTGTTCTGAAGCACAGCAGATACCTAATCGAATTCCAGCCATTCCATAAGCCTTAGATAAGGTCTGAGTCACCACTAAATTTGAATATTTAGATAATTTAGAGACCCAGCTTTCCTGAGAGGAAAAATCAATATATGCCTCGTCAATTATCACCAAACCACTAAAACTATTTAAGAGGTATTCTATTTTTTCGGCGGCTATAGTATTGCCTGTAGGGTTATTAGGAGAACAGATAAATAACAGTTTTGAATTAGCATCCACTGCGTTTTGTATCCCTTCTAAATCTGGTTGAAAATTAGTTTTCAATACTACTACTCTATTCTCAATATGATTAATTCCAGACAATACTTGATACATGCCGTAAGTAGGTGGTAATGTGATAATATTATCTAATGCTGGTTCACAGAATGCCCTGAACAACAAATCTAATACTTCATCACTACCGTTTCCTAAAAGAATGTTCCCTTCTGTTATTCCTTTCTGCTTCGCTAAAAGGGCTTTTAGGTTTCTTTGTTTGGGGTCTGGGTATCTATTGACACCATTCTCGAACGGATTCTCATTGGCATCCAAAAATACCATTTTGGAGCCATCGGAAACATACTCATCACGTGCAGAGGAATACGGTTTAAGTCCTTTTACGTTATCGCGGATTAGATTATTTAGATTGAAACTCATTCGTATATTATATAGGTCTTGACTGTCCTCGACCGGGTAGCTATTATTCTTTAAGACTATTTAAACGTAGGGTTACCGCATTTTTATGAGCCTGTAAGCCTTCTGCGTCTGCCATAAGCTCTATGGCTTTCCCAATACCTTTTATTCCCTCTTTTGTGATTTTCTGAAAGGTCATACTCTTCATAAAACTATCCAAGTTAACACCACTATATTGCTTCGCATACCCATTAGTTGGCAGGGTATGATTGGTTCCAGAGGCATAATCACCTGCACTTTCTGGTGTATAATTACCGATAAAGACAGAGCCTGCATTTAAGGTATTTTCCAAATAAAAATCCTCGTTAGCCACACATACAATATAATGCTCAGGACCGTATTCGTTTATCAAATCTATAGCGGTTTGATCATCCTTCACAAAAATTAGCTTACTGTTTTCTATTGCTTTTTCGGCAATTGCTTTTCTAGGCAGCGCTGCCAATTGGATCAGCACCTCTTGCTCCACAGCTTCAATAAGCGCTTTAGATACAGAAACAAGGATTACTTGACTATCTACACCATGCTCAGCCTGACTAAGTAAATCAGAGGCTACAAAAGCTGCATCTGCCGTGTCATCTGCGACAACCAAAAGTTCACTAGGTCCGGCAGGCATATCTATAGAAACACCATATTTAGTAGCAATCTGTTTGGCCACTGTAACGAACTGGTTCCCAGGACCAAAAATTTTGTAAACTTGTGGGATACTCTCCGTTCCAAATGTCATCCCTGCTATGGCTTGAATCCCACCAACCTTAATTATTTTAGAAACGCCACATAAATCTGCCGTATATAAAATTGCAGGATGTAATTTCCCTTCAGAATTAGGTGGCGAACAGAGCACAATTTCAGTACAGCCCGCAATGGTAGCTGGTACAGCCAACATAAGAATCGTGGAAAACAATGGTGCCGTTCCCCCAGGAATATAAAGACCTACTTTTTGTATTGGACGTTTTTCTTGCCAGCATCTAACTCCATTCGTTGTTTCTACTTCTACTTTACCCGTTATCTGTGCCTTGTGGAATATTTCGATATTTGACTTTGCTAATTGGATGGCTTGCTTCAATTCTTCTGAAACTAAACCATTTGCTTCCTGAATCTCTGCATTGGCTACCACTAAATTATCCAAAGAAACGGCATCAAATTGTTGTGTATACTTTTTTAGGATGCTATCACCATCTGCCGCAACTTCCTTAAAAATCTTATTTACTAAACCTTCAATATCTGCCAGCGATTGTGTTGGACGTTTTAATACAACTGCCCAATCTTCTCTTTTTGGATTATATATTTTGTTCATTTTCTTTTTGTTTGCTGACTGACCGTTTTGCTATTGGTTTTTATGGAAATCACCTACTTTCAGATGGTCAACTTCAATGTTGTAATTCGCGATGCTTTGAAAATTACTTGGTATTGCATACTCAATACCAGGTAACTATAGTACCATCTTTTCAATTGGGCAGACCAAAATACCTTCAGCACCTGCTAGCTTTAATTCATCGATTACCTCCCAAAAAGTATGCTTGTTAATTACCGTATGCACAGAACTCCATCCTTTGTCAGCCAATGGTAATACTGTAGGACTGCGCATTCCTGGCAGAAGTGCTAAAATCTCATCAAGCTTATCGTTTGGTGCATTTAGTAATACATACTTTGACTGTCGCGCTTTTAAAACTGACTGTATCCTAAATTGCAGCTTGCTTAGTAAGGCTTTTCGTTCTTCAGATATGGTTGGTGAAACCGCCAAAACAGCTTCACTTTTAAGCATTACTTCTACTTCTTTTAAATTATTCTTAAAAAGCGTACTTCCACTGGAAACTATATCACAAATACCGTCCGCCAGACCAATATTAGGGGCAATTTCTACAGAACCGCTAATAATATGCAAGTCTACTTCTACGCCCTTTTCAGCTAAATAGTTCTTTACCGTATTAGGATATGAAGTGGCGATACGTTTTCCTTCAAAATCTTTAACAGAATTGTATTTGAAGGACTTTGGAACAGCCAAGGATACTTTACACCTAGAAAAACCAAGTTTTTCTGCAATGGTAATATCATCCCCTTTTTCAATAAGCACGTTTTCGCCTATAATGGCAATATCTACGACGCCATCTCTAAGGTATTGTGGAATATCACCATTACGCAAATAAAACACTTCCATGGGGAAGTTTCTACTGGATGCTTTTAATTGGTCTTTACCATTATCTATAGAGATTCCACAGTCTTTTAAGAGTTGAAGGGAATCTTGATTCAACCTTCCTGATTTCTGAATAGCAATTCTAATTTTTGTCATTTGTCTTTATTGATGTTGAACAACCAAAACAGGTTAAAAAACAAAACCCGTTTGATTGCTCAAACGGGTTTTTAAATATGTTGTACTACTACAATACATTCCTACCTCGCCTGAGCGTGTTTGCAGAAATGATGATGTGTAGTTCTATTTTTCATTATACTGTAAAAGTAAAAGGTATTTTTCGTTTCACAAAACAAAAGTTTAAAATGAATCAAAAACTTTTTGAAATGTTGTCTAGTTGTTTCCTAATATCAATGGCAAACCAGAATCTCCACTTCCTACGATAACCACTTTAGAATTTGGTGATTTTGCTAGCTCTAAAGTAGCATCAATACCTTTATCCTGAAGAATCTTATCCGTTAAGGAAGCACTTAATATTCTATTCGCATCTGCCTTACCTTGGGCTTCAATTGTTACTTTTTCCGCCTCTTTTTTAGCGGTAACCAATCTAAATTCATATTCCAAGGACTCCTGCTCTTGCTTCAGTTTACGTTCTATTGCTTCCTTAATGGTCGCAGGTAAGGTCACATCACGCACTAGTACTTCGTTCAATTGAATGTACTGGCCGTCAACAATTTTCTTTGTTTCCTCATAAATTTCTGCCTGTATCGCATCTCTTTTACTTGAATATAATTGTTCTGGTGTGTAGCGGCCAACAACACTTCTTGCTGCTGAACGAATTGTAGGTAGTAACACTCGTTGAATATACTCGGTACCTTTCTCTTGGTGCAATTTTCCTAAAAACTCACGCTTTGGTTCAAACCAAGCGGAAGCATCTAATTTAATCTCTAGACCATTTGAAGACAACACTTGCATTTTTTCAAATACTTCTTGTTGACGAACTTCATAAATGAAGACCTTATTCCAAGGCGCTATAAGTTGAAAACCTTCTCCCATGGCAGGTTCATCGGTAACAACACCTCCACCAAATGTTTTATACAATACTCCTGCTTGACCAGATTCTATGGTAATTGCAGATTTGGAAACCAATATCACTAATAATATAAAAATAAAAATAGCCGGTAAGGCAATCTTAGGTAATTTGTCCATCTTTTTTTTGTTTTAAATTAATCCGTTAAATTTTCTGATAAACCACTCTGCAGCGAACGCAAAAACTATGAGGGCTAAAAGCATTTTAAAGTCAATCAAAGATACGACATTTTCGGTGCTTTTTTGGATAGGCACATAGGCGTTTGATGAAATTAATTCTCCAGCCATTTCCTTGTATTGTGATGGAAAATAGTGGCTTCCTCCCGTGTTTACGGCAAGCTGTTCCATTTTTCCATAATTACTAGAAACAAATTGTTTTTCAAGGTCAAAGTCAGAAATTACAAATGCTCCGGTTTCTGCATAGTTTTCCCCTTCTACTTTTACAGAAAAGGTATATGCTCCAGGCAATAAATTTGTCATATCGGCCTCAAAATAACCGTTTTTTAAAACCATTGGCATATTGTTCACTCGTTTTGTCCCACCGTTAGTTATCGCTACATTTATAGTTGCATTTGGGTTAAAAACATAGGTCTCATCAAAAAAGGTAGCTGAAATATAGGCGGTATTGCTTCCTTCATAATTTCTACTATAGGTTACATTTAGTCGGTTTTTAGTGGAGTTTGCAGACAGGTACCTAATTAATTTACCTAGGAAGGCATCTATATTCGAAAATTCTCCCAAATTCCTAAAGGACTGTACTCTCCATTTCCATATTCCCTCTCCTAGGAATAGTGCCTTTTTTCTTTCATTTTCTCCATACACTGAAAGTAAAGGTGTTTTCATATCCAGTCCCTTAATAGTTACCCCTAATAATACTTCGTTACTTTGATTAAAGGACAATGGACCTGAATCACTAGCCAAAGGAGGGAAATCAACTAGGTCTAAGTCCATAATGTCAAATTTGGAAAACCCTGTGTTTAGTGTTCCAAAGAATTCCTGCTCAGGATAGCCGTTCTCTATCTGAAAATCTTGTTGTACGCTATTTAAGAAATTATAGTCCGTATGTAGTCCTGTGATAATAAGAAAATTCGATTGTTTTTGTTCAATTCGTTCAAATATCTTTCTAAAGAGCGTGTTGGGTTGATACAAAATAAAAATATCAGCCTCGTCAAATACTTCAGCACTTGCGGAAGGTTTCACAATAACTACTTCACGTTGTTCATTACTTTCAATTGCCTTTTTTAAAGCCCCTATATCCGGATGGCTAATACCAGCAACAAGCGCTATTGTCGTTTTTTCATTGATGACTTCTACAGATGTTGTTCTAGAATTATTAGAAGTATTACGCTCTGTTGACAGTTTATCAACCGTCACTTGAATCGATTTAACCCCTACTTTGGATGCCTTAATAAGGGTATTTATACTCCCTATATTATTGGTTCTGGAAAGACGTACGGTTTTATTGAATATTGAAGTACCATCTATCTTAATTTGCACCTTAGCTTCTATAGTTCCTTGGCCTTGATAAGAAACATAGGTTTCTAAAGGATACTTATTGTTTAAAAAAGCATATTTGTTTGTGTTTATCGGGCCAATGCTTAAATCCTCATACCTTGTGGTATCCCCCACCGTGATTGTATATATAGCAGGTGAATTTACCTTTTCAGAAAAACTATAATCCCTTCCTATATTCTGGTTGCCATCAGACACTAGGACCATAGCCGTATTGCGTCTCGCATACACATCCTTTAATGTGGATAAGGGTTTTTGAATATCGGTCTGTACATCTGTAAAGGTTAAGCTATCAAATGGACGTAGACGTTTTCCAAATTGATAAGATGCAATCTCAAATCTGTCTGACAGTTCGGTATTGTTTCGGAACGCTACCAATAACTCCTTTACCTTTTCTTTACTTCCATACATAGAGGTAGAATTATCTACCAATAGCACTAAACTTGGCTTTTCCAAGGTATACGTTAATTTTGAAAATTTTGGATTAATAAGCAATACTAAAAGTCCAAAAATCCCAACAAACCTTAGAATGGATAGCATAATTCTAAGGCTACCCTTTTGTTTGCTTTTAAAATAGTATTGAAAATATACTACGACCAAGGATAGAATCGCTGCTAAAACAATGTATAGAATGGTGTTTGTCTGCATGGGTTAGTTGTCTCGCTTCTCAAAATCCTCACTATTTTTATCCTTCAATCGTTTAAGGACAAAATACACAAGTAAACAAAAAATACCTCCATAAACAATAATCATAAATGCCATGGGGATATATTCCATATCTATATTATTTTAACTTTACCGCAGTACCATAGGCCAACATTTCGGCAGCACCTTGCATAACTTGAGAGGTATTGAACCTGACGTTAACAATTGCATCTGCACCAATCCTCTCAGCATCGTCCAACATTCGCTTAATGGCTTGCTCCCTGGCTTGTGCTAATAATTGCGTATACTCAGAAATCTCTCCGCCAACAATATTCTTAAGTCCAGCAAAAATATCCCTTCCTATGTTCCGTGCCCGTACAGTACTTCCCCGCACTGTGCCTAAAGTTGCTGTTATTTCCTTTCCAGCAATGTGTTCCGTTGTAACGTATATCATACTTTATTTACTTTAATGATTCAATTTAAGTCAGCATACCACCATCCACATTCAGTACTTGTCCAGTAACATAACCAGATAAGTCAGAGGCAAAAAATAAACAGGCATTTGCTATGTCGTCAACAGAACCACCTCTTTTCAGCGGAATACCATCTCTCCAACCCTGAACTGTTTTTTCATCAAGTTTTGCAGTCATTTCAGTCTCTATAAAACCAGGGGCTATAGCATTACAGCGTATATTTCTAGATCCTAACTCCAAGGCAACCGATTTAGTAAACCCAATCATACCTGCCTTAGAAGCCGCATAGTTCGTCTGGCCCGCATTTCCCTTTACGCCAACCACGCTACTCATATTTATAATCGATCCCCTTCTTTGTTTTAGAAGTGTTCGTTGTACTGCTTTGGTCATGTTAAAAACCGATTTCAGGTTGATGTCTATTACAGTATCAAAATCCGCTTCAGACATACGCATCAAGAGGTTGTCTTTGGTAATTCCAGCGTTATTAATTAGTACATCGATTACGCCATCAAAATCCTTTAGCACTTCATTTACCAAGGCATCGGCTTCGTTGAAATTTGCTGCGTTACTTTTATATGCTTTGGCCTTTACACCTTTGGCCTTAAGTTCTTTTTCCAAGGCCAGCGCGGGTGCCTCGCTAGCGCTATAAGTAAAAGCTATATTAGCACCGTGATCAGCGAATACTTTAGCGATACCCATTCCAATACCTCGGCTAGCGCCAGTTATAATTACGTTTTTTCCGTCTAGTAGTTTCATAATATAATCGTTTTGATAGTTGGTATATTAGTTATGATTGTGAACACTTAGTTCGTATAGATTTTTTGGTTGTTTTTAAAACCATAGGCTTAGAAACAAAAATCCATCGGCCTAAAAATAAGACCGATGGATTCATTTATCTAATTTACAGTAAAAACTTTAACACAAAACGTGAATTAAGCCATTACTTCCTTAACCTTAATGCCTATCTCTGCTGGTGAATCTACCACATGAATTCCACATTCCACCATAATTCTCTTTTTTGCCTGTGCGGTATCATCACTTCCACCAACAATGGCGCCAGCATGTCCCATAGTTCTTCCGGCTGGAGCAGTTTCTCCAGCTATAAAACCTACAATTGGCTTTTTACTACCACTTTCCTTATACCAGTGTGCTGCATCCGCTTCTAATTGTCCACCAATCTCACCAATCATTACTACACACTCTGTTTCCGGGTCGTTAATTAACAATTCAACAGCTTCTTTGGTCGTAGTTCCAATAATAGGGTCTCCTCCGATTCCGATAGCCGTAGTAATTCCCAGTCCTTGACGTACCACCTGATCAGCCGCCTCATAGGTCAATGTTCCTGATTTAGAAACAATTCCTACATTTCCTTTTTTGAATACAAACCCTGGCATAATACCAACCTTAGCTTCTCCTGGAGTAATAACACCTGGACAGTTAGGGCCAATAAGCCTACAATCCATATTTTTTATATAATTGGCCGCTTTTACCATATCGGCTATAGGAATACCTTCCGTAATCGTTATAATCACCTTAATACCCGCGTTTGCTGCTTCCATTATCGCATCTGCTGCAAATGCTGGCGGAACAAAAATGATTGTAGTATCAGCACCTGCTTTAGCAACGGCTTCCGACACGGTATTGAAAACCGGTCTTCCCAAATGTTCCTGACCACCTTTTCCTGGTGTAACACCACCAACGATGTTGGTTCCGTATTCTATCATTTGTTCTGCATGGAAAGTACCTTCACTTCCAGTAAATCCTTGTACAATTATTTTGGAATCCTTATTTAC
>RCND010000045.1_pt1 | contig 82547 bp, 69 predicted proteins | sample 2041351 | NCBI WGS metagenome assembly RCND01 (sample SAMN09708230, study PRJNA481090) | Marine sediment metagenome, whole genome shotgun sequencing project. | biome: marine sediment; feature: ocean; material: sediment; isolation source: Sewage treatment plant 12B marine sediment (STP12B) ... | reverse complement strand
GGGATTCATTTAGAACAATATTATCCAGAAAATCATTGGCGGTACGCCTACACGGAAGATGAACTTACCCAACTTTTTATTGCTGATATTGAAGAGGGAATAGACGAATTTGATTATTCCGGTCCTTTCGTCAAGAGGACGAAGCATAAGGCAGGTCTGATAAAGTTGGCTACAGGCGATGATCCGTTTACGAAACATCAAGAAAGGATTTTTAGGGCCGTGGTCAACGCCCATTTAGAAACGGGTGCGCCTATACTTACCCATACCAATTTTGGAAGACAGGCATTAGAACAGGCCAAGCTTTTTGAGAAGCTAGGAGCAAAATTAGAACATGTGGTGCTTTCCCATGTAGACCGCGCCAAAAGTGTGGATTAATCGTTCAGTTTTGGATGTTGGCGTCCGTGTAGAATATGATAGTGCTTTTAGATGGAAAAACGGCGAACCAAACCATACCCTAAACCTTGTGGAAAAGTTACTGCCAGAGTTTTCAGATCAGATTACCATGGGAATGGACATGGCCAAGAATACCTATTGGAAAAGTTATGGTGGCGGTCCTGGCTTAAATTATTTAATAGAAACGATTCCTAATTTTTTGAGTTCAAAAGGAATGGAGTCGTATTATGACAACCTATTTTTTGAGAACCCTAAGAAGTTGTATTCGTTTTTTTAATAAGATAATACTCCTAATCGCAGATAGACGTTTTATTGAGCTATATACAACCTGCCAGGCACTATTGGAATAATTTTTGCTTTGAAATGAATTATGAAAACTTCAACTATTGTGTTCGGTTTGTTTCTTTTATTTGGTCTTTTGTCCTATGGCCAAGACAGGCCTAGTTCAAAGGATGAATTGTTAGGTTGTTGGTACATGGAGCCTAATAAAAAGGAAAACGGGCCTTTTAAAAGGTTGTATAAGTCTTGCGATACATCAGCTATGGATTATCGGTTAAAATATACCAGGATGACATTATTCGCAAATGGTATTTGTGAGTTTAAAGTTACAATACAAGATGCGTTATGTCCGATACAGTATCAAACTATACAAGGATCATGGACTTACGATACCGATTCCAGTATCTTAGAAATATACTATCCCAAAGATTTTAAAAAAGAATTCTGGGATAAAGTAAAAGTGATGCATTCGGATATAGAAATTCCCAATCCAAGACTACATAAAAAATTTAGGATTCTTGATTTAGTCAAAAATCAAATGGTAGTGGAACTGGTAAATAACGTTAAGAATAGTGCAAAAGTGAGCGATTATTGATCGCTGCCCTTACTTCAATTCAAGTTTAGGGTTCTAGTTTCTATAAAATTTGTAACCTACGTTTAAGACCCCAAAGATCTCTTAGACCTATAGAATCTTAATTGTTCTAATTATATTTAAAAATTTGCTTTGAAGCTATTTTTTACAGCTTGGAACTAGAGTATCAATTTTAAACAAGTCAAGTCCTTTGATGTTACCTATGAGGCCGGTATGATGTATACATTAAGACCATGTTGTTTTTGGGTACAGGTTGATGAAGGCACACTTTTAGTTAAAATCACAAGAAATAACTATTCCGAATAGGATACTCCGTAGTATTACAATATAGGTCGCCATAGAGATTAAACCCGGCCTTACTTGTCCTAAACCGAACGGAAATATGCAAAATAGCATCGCCTTCGGTTATTCCAAGATTCTGGGCAACTTCCTTGGATGCGGGAATTGATTTTAGTTCCTGTTCTGCGCCCATTACCTCGATAAAGTATTTTTGGCTCAGGGTTTTGAAGAAAGAGCCTTGTACAAAATCGTTTGGTTTAATAACTTCCATGGCATCAAGAGCATACCAATTATTTTCCAAAACAACGGGTTTACCATTAATACGTCGTACCCTTTGAAAATAAACACATTTTGAGGCTTGTTCCTCTTTTGTCAATGGGAAAGCTATAATAGGATTCCAATCCGTAATCTTCGGTTTATGTGTGAGTACGGTTTGCACCTCGTAATCCGTTGCGCCGGAAAATCCTTTGACCGTCAAAAGTCCTAAAGATTTACTTCGTTCTAGTACCTTGCTGCCCTTGCCTTGTTCCTTTTCAATAAAACCTTCTTTCAATAATTCGTCCAAGGCTTTTCTGGCAGTAGTTCGTGTTGTTTCAAACTGTTCGCAAATATCGTTTTCCGATGGTAAATAACTGCCTACGGGATATACCCCTGTTTGTATGCGCTTCTTTATGAATTCGTGAATTTGGAAATATTTTTTAGTAGCTTTCAATCCTTATTTTAGTGTTAATCCATTCAATTGAATTTTAAATATAACTATTAAATCACCCGAAACAAGCCTAATTGTATGGTATAAGAAAAGGGATAGCCGCCCTTCGTGTTATTTTTGTATTTGTAAATGAACACAGTAGGGAAATAATCAGATTTAGACTTAAAGGATGTATTTATAGGTAGTGTATTAGTTTAAAAAGTTACTCAATTATTGAATGTCACCACCTACCTGAAGCCCGCTAGGAACAGACTCAGGAATCTCTTTATCAAAACTATCATCGTTTAATGTATTTAAAAACGATATGATCAAAGACATTTCCTTAACACTAAGTTCAAGCTCTCTTACAAATGGGTCATATCTTTTAGGAGATATGTTTTTGTTGCGAATCTTTCCATTGGAAATATCCTCGTAAAATTCCAAGACACGCCTCAAATTTTGGAAACTACCATTGTGCATGTAAGGTGCGGTAAATCTGAGATTCCGTAAAGACGGGGTTCGGAACGCAAAGGTGTCTGCTACACCAGCATCTGGAATCTCTAATTTATTATTTTCAGGAGCTCCCATAACGTGTAATTTGTAGTCTGAAAACATAGGGCCATTGTGGCAATTTATACATCCTACAGATTTAAAAAGTTCCATACCTTCTTTTTCTGAAATAGTTATAGCATCTCGCTTGCCTCTCTTATATTGGTCAAAACGCGAATCGTTACTAATAATAGTTCGTTCAAAGGTGGCGATAGCCTTGCCTAAGTTTTCTACGGTAACCGCATCTTTTTCGCCAAATGCCTGCTCAAAGAGTTTTTGATATTCAGGTATATCGTTTAATCGGTCAATTACGTTTTGCAGTATCTCTATTTCGGTAATCCCATGACCTCGCATTTCTTCAAAGGCCTTAATAGGTTCCAATGCTTGGTTCTCTAGACTTTTAATTCTCTTGTCCCAAAACATAGTGGCAGTTTCCGGATTATACCTGTTGTTCTCATTTATTCCGTTAAAGGCGGCGTTGATTATAGTTTGGGCATTTCGTTTTACAAAGGGAATATCGTTAGGAACATTAAATTTACGTTTACTACCCAAGCCTTTAGAGTTAGGGCCTATGCTAATGTCTAAAAATTCTGTATACCCATTTTTAGGATGGTGGCAGGTAGCACAGGCCACATCTTTGTTTCCTGAAAGAATAGGGTCAAAGAAGAGCAATTTCCCCAATGTTTCTTTTGCTTCTGATGCGGGATTGTTTAATGGTGTTTTTACTATTTCAGGTAGGGCCGATATACGTTTAGAAGCACTTGGTTTCTCTAAGGTCTTTTTTTGTTCTTTTGTCCCATCTTCACAGTTCGCTATGCCTAAAACTAAAAGTAGATAAAAAACGATGTTTTTTGTTCTGAGCATAATGGTTTGCACCTTCAATATTTAAAAATAGTTATTTTCAGGTCAATTAAATAATTTGAAATTAAATTAGTTTCCTTCAAAACGTTTCATCCATTCCTTACGTTCCTTACTATCATAATCTTGTTTTGACTGAATAGGAGCTATATGATGTTCTTGCAGTGGAATTAAGGATTGTAAAGGTAAATCCACAGGGTTTTTAGGAATATATGCGGATAGAACTTTTAATGTTTCTTGATATTCTGGATCATTATTTAAATTAGTCCACTCATTCGGGTCTGTATCAAGATTGTATAGTTCCCTGCTATCATCTATGTACTGGATATAATGCCAGTTTTTATACCGAACGGAGTAACTTCCGTAATCATAGGTGGTAATTATGGCTCGATCATCTAATTGTTTAGGATTTTCTAAAACAGAAACTAAGCTTTTACCATCTAAATCTTTTCTGTGAGGCAGGCCACTTAACTCAATTAGGGTTGGGTAAATATCAATTAAGGAAGCCAAACTATTGGTATTGCCATTGGCACTGCCAGATGGAATCACGTTCTTTATTTTTGGAGATTTGAACATCAACATGCTTTTGTTGACGTTTTCCCAAAGTGCAAATTTTCGCCAGTGCTCTTTCTCGCCTAATTGCCAACCATGGTCGGACCATAAAACCACAATAGTATTATCAGCATAAGAACTTTCTTTTAAGGCTTTAATTAAATTTCCGAACATAGCATCTGCATAGGCCATAGAAGCTAAATAGCCTTGTACTGCTTTTTTTTCTTGTTGTGCAGCCAAAACATGAGCATGGTAATTGCCACCACGTTCAATAATTTCTTTCTTTGCAAAGTCACCTATATCCTTCAAGTCATCTGATTTTGTAGCTGGAAGTTTGATGCTGTCCAATGGGAATAAATCAAAATATTTTTTAGGTACATACCATGGCACATGCGGACGATAAATACCACAAGCAAGAAAAAATGGCTTATCATGTTTTTGTGATAATTGTTCTTTTATGAAGCTTACACTCTGGTAATCTGCAGTTTCATTGTCTGCTATATCTAATGGTCCCCAATCGAACATTTTGTACATATGCTTAAATTGCGGCATGTTTAAAGGTCGTTGGTCAGGTAGGTGTTCTTTAGGCATGGGTTGTGCCTTTGATGGGAAATAGGCGTCCCAACCTGCAGTATCAACTTGCGTGTAATGATAAATCTTCCCTGCACCAGCGGTGTAGTAGCCATTTTCCTTGAAATAGCTATTTAAGGTAGGGTTGGAAGTCATTTTAGGGATTTTACGCCAATCTTGATAGTTAGAGTATAGTCCTGAGGTATAGGTGTGATATCCCGTTAAAATGGCACCTCTTGATGGGTTGCACCCTGGGCTCGCACAATAGGCTTTGGTAAAATTTACGGCTTCTTTACTAAAAGCCATTAGGTTAGGAGTACGTGCTTGGCAATTGCCGCCTAAGGGCTCAATCCAATGATTTAGGTCATCAATGGAGATAAAAAGAACATTAGGTTTTTGTGGTGTTGGGATTTTTACTTCTTTTTCTCCGCATCCGAGAAAGCAGACTCCTATACTAATTATTGAAATTATTTTTTTCATGCTTTGCCCTTTAAAACATAAAACCATTCGGTTGATTTCCAGTAAAGCTATTAAATTAAGAAGTATCAAAAATGATAAGAAATAAAAAAGAACTTATGTATTAGTTATGAAAATATTCGTAATTAACTTTTGAAACACTTTTCGATAGTAATGCTTTTGAACCCTTGATTTAGACAAGGTATTTGTTTTAAACTAGCAAGAAACAGTCTACAGTTGACTTGTTGTGAAATCAAAAAACCCTCATTATCAGTTGTTTAAAACTAAATAATAAGGGGTACTCGAGATGGGACTTGAACCCATACGGACTAATGTCCATTGGATTTTAAGTCCAACGTGTCTACCAATTCCACCACTCGAGCTCCTCTTACCTTAATGAAAAGGTATGGACAAAAAAAACGCCGACAAGCAGCGTTTTTTTGAGCGAAAAAAGGGATTCGAACCCTCGACCTCCACCTTGGCAAGGTGATGCTCTACCCCTGAGCTACTTTCGCGTGTTAATTATTTTAATGAACATCATTCGTATTGAATGCGGGTGCAAATTTAATACAATTCTATAAATTCCAAAGTATTTTCTTTTAAAAATTGACTCTTAACGGCTTTTAAAAAATGAATACATCAATATAAAAACCTAACTGGTTGCCTTCTTGTTCTTTGTGAGCAATCTTTTTATTTCGTTTAACTTCATAAGAGCTTCCACAGGAGTAAGGGTATTAATGTCTAAATCAAGAATTTCTTCCTTAATTTCCTCTAAAAGTGGATCATCAAGGTTAAAAAAGCTCAACTGCATTTCGTCCTGGGTGGACTTTAGTTTATCTGTCAATTCTTCGTTGGAATGTGATTTTTCTAGTTTCTTTAGGATTTTATTTGCCTTTTGAATCACCTGTTGAGGCATTCCAGCCATTTTAGCAACATGTATTCCAAAGCTGTGTTCACTGCCGCCTGGCGTCAATTTTCTTAAAAATAGCACGTTGTCTTTGAGTTCTTTTACAGATACATTGTAATTTTTAATACGCTCAAAGGTGGCGGACATCTCGTTGAGTTCATGGTAATGCGTGGCGAACAAGGTTTTTGCCCTTGCTGGATGTTCATGTAAGAACTCTGAAATCGCCCAAGCGATGGAAATACCATCATAAGTGCTTGTTCCGCGTCCTATTTCGTCAAGTAGAACCAAGCTGCGCTCAGAGAGGTTGTTAAGAATGGAAGCTGTCTCATTCATTTCTACCATAAAGGTAGATTCTCCCATGGATATGTTATCACTTGCGCCTACACGTGTGAAGATTTTATCCACATAGCCAATTGTAGCTGCTTCTGCCGGAACAAAGCTACCCATTTGCGCTAAAAGAACAATCAAGGCGGTTTGTCTCAATATAGCCGACTTACCACTCATATTTGGACCCGTAATCATGATGATTTGCTGATTGTTCCTATCTAATACCACATCGTTAGCAATGTAGACCTCTCCCAAGGGTAATTGTTTCTCGATTACCGGGTGTCTTCCATTGGTAATAGTGATATCGGTAGAGTCATTTAGCACTGGAGCTACATAATTATTTTCCTTTGCTAGTTGTGTAAAACCGCAAAGACAGTCGATTTGTGCGATAAGCTGTGCATTATTCTGTACTGGGGCAATATACTCCTGCATCCAAAGTATCAATTGAGAAAATAATTGCTGTTCCAAACTTGTAATGCGTTCTTCTGCGCCTAGTATTTTAGCCTCATATTCCTTAAGTTCCTCGGTAATATAACGTTCTGCATTTACCAAGGTCTGTTTTCGAATCCAAGTTTCTGGAACTTTGTCCCTATGGGTATTTCGTACTTCTATATAGTAGCCAAAAACATTGTTTGATGCGATTTTTAAAGAGGTGATTCCAGTTATTTCTGTCTCCCTAGCTAACATCTTGTCTAAATAGCTTTTTCCTGTGTTCGCAAGACCACGTAACTCGTCTAATTCTTCGGAATAACCAGCAGCGATAGCATTTCCTTTTAGGATATTTACCGGAGCTTCCTCGTTCAGCATTTCTTTAATCTTCTCTCTTAGAAGATTACAGGATTGTAATTGGTCACCAATCAGCGCCAAGGCATCATTACGCGCAGCAGTAGCCAATTGCTTAATAGGGACAATGGCCTCCATGGAGTTTTTAAGTTGTACTACCTCTTTTGGATTGACTTTGCCAGTAGAAATTTTAGAGATTAGCCGTTCCAAATCTCCCATTTGGGAAATATTTGCTTGAAATTTTTCTAGTAGTGTTTCATTCTCGGTCAGATGACTTACCACTTGGTGTCTGCCTTTTATTTTTTGAATGTTCTTTAGAGGTAGTGCCAACCAACGCTTAATCATCCTCCCGCCCATTGGAGAAATCGTCTTGTCGATAATATCAATTAAGGTTACTGCGTTGAGGTTCGTAGAATGGTAAAGTTCCAGATTTCTGATGGTGAAGCGGTCCATCCAAATATACTCGTCCTCTGCAATCCTTTGTAAAGTGTTAATGTGTTGCAGCTGTCTGTGCTGTGTTTCAGATAAATAGTGTAAAACCACTCCTGCAGCCACAATGCCATTTGTTAAGTGGTCTACACCAAACCCTTTGAGCGTTATGGTGTTAAAGTGGTTGGTAAGGTTCTCTAGGGCATAATCTTCTTGGAACACCCAATCCTCTACATAAAAAGTATGAAATTGAGATCCAAAAACTTCGTTAAATTCTTTTTTGTGCGCCTTTGAAATAAGGACTTCGTTCGGTGCAAAATTTTGTAATAGCTTGTCTATCTGCTCTTCGCTGCCTTCAGATGTTAAAAATTCTCCTGTAGAAATATCGACAAAGGAAACACCTAATTTTTTTCTTCCAAAATGTACGGCGCATAAAAAGTTATTACTTTTTGCGCTAAGGATATCATCGTTTAGGGATACGCCAGGGGTTACCAATTCTGTAACGCCTCTTTTTACAATAGTTTTTGTGAGTTTTGGGTCTTCTAATTGGTCGCAAATAGCTACCCGCTGTCCCGCCTTTACTAGTTTTGGTAAATAGGTGTTAAGAGAGTGGTGGGGGAATCCTGCCAGTTCGGTGCGTTCGCCACCATTGTTTCTGTTGGTTAGGATGATTCCTAGAATTTTAGAGGCTTTTACCGCATCGGCACCAAATGTTTCGTAAAAATCCCCAACACGAAACAACAATAACGCATCAGGGTATTTGGTCTTGATGGTATTGTACTGCTTCATCAAAGGGGTTACCTTTTTTATTTTTTCTTTGCCTGCCACTTCTTTATTATCTACCTATTTTTGCTGAATGTAACGAATATAAAGTATTCCAAATGGGATTCTAATTTTTGTTGATATCTAAGGGCGATAGTTGAAAAGTAGTGCTATGAGAAAGCTAAAAAACGAGGAACTGGACAGATTGGATGTAACCGAGTTCAAGGATGCAACCAAAACCAAGGTGAGTATTGTGTTGGATAATATACGTAGCCTTAACAACATAGGGTCGGTATTTAGAACGGCAGATGCCTTTCTTATTGAAAAAATATACCTCTGCGGTATTACGGCAAAACCACCACATAAGGATATTCATAAGACGGCTTTAGGTGCTACGGATAGTGTAGAATGGGCATACGCCTCGGACACATTGACCTTAATAGAGGAGCTAAAAAAAGAAGGTAAGGTAACGATTGCCATAGAGCAAGCGGAAGGTGCGCTGCTATTGCAGGATTATGCCGTCGTTGCCGATAATTCTTATGTATTGGTTTTTGGTAACGAGGTAAAGGGTGTAGATCAACAAGTGGTAGCTAAATGCGATACAGTATTGGAAATTCCCCAGTTCGGAACTAAGCACTCCTTGAATATATCAGTAAGCGTTGGAGTGGTGGTCTGGGACTTTTGGTCCAAGTTAAATTCATAAAAAAAGCCCAACTTTAGTTGGGCTTTTAATATAGTTTGAGTTAGTTAGTTTCTCTCCTAAGAGAACTGCAATTACGTAAATAGATTAGTATTGTGCAAGATTTTTCACAAAATTGTGTTAATCCAGTTGTGAGATGGCAAAGTTTTCGATGGTTTCTAAAAGGTGGTCGTAGTCTTTTTTTTGATTAACAAAGTCCAATTCCGATACATCGATAATAAGTTGATTTTCTTTAGGATAGGTCTTTAAGAAGTCCATATAGCCCCTGTTAATATCTTCTAAATAATCGCCCTCAATACCCTGTTCATATTCTCGTCCTCTTTTTTTAATTTGTTCCAATAATCGTTCTGTGGTTTGGTACAAGTACACATATATTTTAGGCTTTCTGACCTCCTTGTACATGAAGTTGAAGATTTTACGATACAGATTATACTCCTGTTTTTGAAGCGTAACTTTGGCGAAAATGAGCGATTTAAAAATATCGTAATCACTAATCATAAAACTCTTGAAAAGATCAAATTGGTTGGTGTCGTCTGAGAACTGCTGGTAGCGATCTGCTAGAAAAGACATTTCTAACGGGAAAGCGTATCGTGCCTGGTCTTGATAAAAACTAGGTAGGAATGGGTTCTCCGCGAAACGTTCCAAAATCAACTTTGCATTAAAATCTTCAGATATCTTGGTTGCCAGGCTGGTTTTGCCGGCGCCAATATTTCCCTCTATGGTTATGAACTCCAGGCTCGCAAAAAGAGCCGTTCTGTTCGCATATAGTTTTCCTTCGGTTTTATCTAACTTCCCTTTGTCCCTGCATTGTTGCAGTAGGTTTCTACTATCCTTTTTTAAGGTAGGATGGTAAAACTGCGGTGCAATATCTGCCAAGGGTTTTAGTACAAAATTGCGATTTGTCATTCTTGGATGTGGTATGGTCAGGTTTTCTTTATCTATTACCGCGCTTCCGAAGTAGATAATATCCAGATCTATAATCCTGCTCTTGTATCCTTGCCCTATTGTTCGTTCCCTACCCATGTTTTTCTCTAGTTGCATCAATAATGCAAGACATGTATCTGGTGTTTTGTCGGTTTCTAGGCGTAGGCAGGCATTTAGAAAATCTTCCGAATCAAAGCCCCATGATGGTGAATTGTAAATGGGGGAAAGATGGGTAACTGTTCCAAGCTGTTCGTTCATACGAAAAACGGCTTTTTGCAGATTAAGTTTTCGGTTTCCTAGATTGCTCCCTATAGAGATATATACTGTTTCGTTTGCGGCCATAATATAATGGCAAAATAAACAAAACAAATTCACTTTGGTTATCTTTGTCGCCTAATAAAAATTGCTATTTCATGAATTTTTTAAGAAATCTTCTTGCAGCCATTATTGGCTGCTTGGTGGCGTTTGGTGTCGTCTTTATCATGTTTTTTGTGCTGATTAGTTTGTTAGGCAGCAACGAGGACGCAGTAACGGTAAAGGATAATTCGGTATTGCAACTGCAGTTACAACGGCCTATAGCAGATTATACCGGTAGTGATGTAATGAACCCATTTGCAGGTATTTTTGAGAGCCCACAAGGTTTGGATGAAATACTACATGCCATTACAGTAGCCAAGGATGACGACCGCATCAAGGGAATAAGTCTGAATAATAATTTTATGATGGCCGGATTGGCACAAACCCAAGCCATAAGAAAGGGCTTAGTGGAATTCAAGTCCACAGGAAAGTTTATTTATACCTACGGAGACTTTTATACTCAAAAAGACTATTATTTAGCCTCAGTGGCGGATTCTATCTTTATAAATCCGGTTGGAGTGTTGGATTTTAAAGGGTTGTCCTCCGAAGTCCTGTTTTATAAGGATTTACAGGAGAAAACAGGTGTAAAGATGGAGGTTATCCGTCATGGAAAATACAAGAGTGCAGTAGAGCCCTATTTAGAAAACGAAATGAGCGATGCTAACAGGGAACAGATAAAAGAGCTGATACAGTCGCTGTGGAATTCCATGGTGAGCGATATTGCGGTTAGCCGAGGTATTTCTGAGGAGGATTTAAATAGTATCGCCGATACGCTTGGTGGTAGGTCACCAAAATATGCTAAGCAATCTGGTTTGTTGGATGACATTGTTTTCTTTGATCAATACGAACAGAAAATATCAAACGCACTTTCAATTTCGGAAGGTGCCGATATCAACTATATTGATTTGGATGACTATACGACCTATTCCAATAAAAAAAATTTAAAATCGGGAACGGATAAGATTGCCGTAGTTTTTGCACAAGGCGAAATTTTATATGGTGAAGGCGGCCCTGATGTTATTGGTCAGGGAATTATCAATAAGGCTTTAATAAAGGCTAGGGAGGACAAGAAAGTAAAAGCGATAGTACTACGCGTAAATTCTCCTGGTGGTAGTGCGTTGACTTCCGATATTATTTGGCGTGAGGTAGAACTGGCTAAAAAGGTAAAACCTGTGGTGGTTTCCATGGGTAACGTAGCGGCATCTGGTGGATATTACATTGCTGCAGGTGCTAACAAAATTTTCGCGGAGCCTACAACGATTACCGGTTCTATTGGCGTTTTTGGAATGGTACCAAACATAAGTGAGCTTGCCAAGGACATAGGTGTTAATGCAGAGCAGGTGGGTACCAATGCCAAATCTGTAGATTATTCTTTGTTTGAACCCATGAGCGAAGCATTTCGCAATCAGGTTCAGGAAAGTATAGAGGATACGTACACTACGTTTTTAGATCGCGTTGCCCAAGGCCGTGGTATTTCCATAGCCCAAGCGGATAGCTTGGCACAAGGTAGGGTTTGGAGCGGAGTAGATGCGAAGCGCATTGGTTTAGTGGATGAATTGGGTACCTTAGAAGATGCTATTAACGCTGCAGCGGAATTAGCCAAAATTGATACTTACGGAATCAGAAAATATCCAAAATATAAATCGGGATTTGAACGTTTTATGGAGGACTTGGAAGGCGCCAGTGTTGAATTAAAGAACAAAATAATAGCTGATGAGATAGGCGAGGAGTCCTATCGAGTTTTAAAAGATATAAAATCGAGTATGGAACAAAAAGGCGTACAAGCCAGAATGCCTTTTATTTTGAATATAAAATAAGGGATGACGCAAAAGGATACCTTAGTAGCGCGGAAGATATACTTGTATCTTGGGGCCCTGTTCATTACCTCTTTGGTTGTTTCCAACCTCATTTTTCAAAAGTTTTTTTATTGGAATCCTTTTGGGGAGGTGACAATTTTCGGAGCGCCACTTTTTGAGATATCCGTTGGGATATTACCTTATCCTGTAACTTTTTTGATTACCGATTTGATTTCCGAGATTTTTGGCAAGAAAAAGGCTAACCAGATTGTTGTGGCGGGTATTTTTGCGTCATTTTTCTCTTTATTTATCGTGTATACGGCCAACGTAGTTCCTGCAACACCTTGGTCGCCAGTTCAAGATAGCTTGTTTACCTCGGTATTTGGTAATACCATCGTGGCCGTTTTTGCCTCCATGATGGCCTACTTAATGGCACAATTTGTGGATATACAGCTCTATCATTTTTGGAAACGCTTGACCAAGGGGAAGTATCTGTGGTTACGAAACAATTTTTCTACCTTTTCATCACAATTGATAGACACTTTTGCCGTTGTAACGCTATTGTGTTCCTTTGGGGAAATTCCTTGGGATAAGTTTACAGGCTTGGTCATTAGTGGATTTATTTTTAAGATTATTATAGCATTTCTGGACACCCCTTTGCTCTATTTGTCCGTATATGTAATGCGGAAGCGTTTTAACTTAGAAGTGTGGGAGGAAATAGATTTGGATGCTCAGATTTCAATCACGGAATAAGTAGGTTGATTGTAGAAAGATATAGAATGAAAAAGAAAATTATAAGAATAGTTGGACTATTATTTTTGTTGATTATTGGAGTTTTGGTGGCAGCACCTTTCTTCTTGGAGGCAAAAATTGGAGATATTATTAAAAACAACGTCAACAAGAACGTAAACGCTACATTAGATTTCTCGGATGCAGATTTAAGCCTTTTTAGCAGTTTTCCCAACGCAGCGGTGCGCTTGGACAATGTAAGCTTGTTGAATAATGCTCCTTTTGCGGGTGACACCTTGTTTTCGGCAAAGACTGTTTCTTTGACCATGGGTATCATGCAGCTTTTCAATGGGCCAAACGAACCTATTTCCATTACAAGTCTCAATTTAGACAATGCTTTGGTTAATGTAAAAGTTGATGCTGATGAGAATGCGAATTATGATATAGCCATGGAAACGGGTTCGCAAGAAACTGCCTCAACAGATACCGCTTCGGACGGATTTAAACTGAATATGGAATCCTACGAAATTACCAATTCACGTATTTTTTATTCTGATGTTGCAATAGGCATCAGTTTGACATTGACCGATTTTAACCACAAAGGAACGGGAGACCTTTCTTTGGAAACGTCGGAACTGGATACACATACTGATGCCTTCGTCTCCTTTGAGATGGACAGCACCAACTACCTAAATAATAATAAAGTGAGTCTAGATGCTCTTATCGGTATCGATTTGAAGGAAAGCAAATACTCTTTTTTAAAGAACGAGGCGCTAATAAATCAATTGCCCTTGGTATTTGATGGTTTTGTGAAGTTGAATGATGAGGATATGGAGGTGGGCATCAATTTTAAAACACCTTCCTCAGATTTCAAAAACTTTCTGGCGGTTATTCCTGAAGAATATTCTAAAAATATCGAAAACGTAACCACTACCGGAAACTTTATGCTGGCCGGAAATTTCACAGGTATTGTAGATGATTTACATATTCCCAAATTCAATATAAATATCAATTCGGAAAATGCTTCTTTTAAATATCCTGACTTACCAAAAGCGGTTACGAATATCAATTTAGATGTAGCTATTAATAATACTACCGGAATTACGGAAGATACTTCGGTAGATATCAAAAAGACGTCCTTTACTATAGATAAGGACCGCTTTAACCTCACGTCAAAGATTTCCGAGCTTATGGGGAATACCAAGGTAAATGCACACATGGATGGTAAAATGAATCTGGCCAATTTGGAAAAAGCCTATCCAGTTCCTGCGGGCCTAAGTCTAAAAGGGATGCTGGATGCGGACATCACTACGGCTTTTGATATGAAGATGCTTGAAAAAAAGCAGTATGAGAAAACCAGAACCGAAGGAAAAATGGTCTTGACCGATTTTGAATACAAATCGGACGAAATTCCTAATCCGGTCGTGCTAAAATCTACCGCGGTAACCTTTAACCCAAAGACCGTAAGTCTAAACGAGCTAAATGGTTCTACAGGAAAGACAGACTTTAACGTAACCGGCACCATCAACAACTTTTTGGGCTATATATTCAATGATGAGAAAGTGGAAGGCAACTTTAACCTAAATTCCAACACCTTTGATTTGGGCGACTTTATGGTAGCGGAAACCGAAACAGCGTACGGGAGCACAACAGAGGACGCAACTTCCGTGGCTACGGAAAAGATTAAAATACCTTCTTTTTTAGATGCTACGTTCAACGCTAGCGCAAGCAATGTCATCTATGACAATATTGTTTTGAAGGATCTGAAAGGAAGCCTTAGAATAAAGGACGAAACAGCTGTATTGACCAATATGACTTCTTCCTTATTTGACGGTAAACTTGCTTTTAACGGAGAGGTCTCAACCAAAAATACGGTACCTACATTCGCTATGAAATTGGGAATGGATCAACTGCAGATTAGTGAAACCTTCAAAGCTTTAGCGCTTTTTAAGGTGTTGGCTCCCGTTGCTCAAGTGCTTCAAGGTAAGTTTAATTCGGATATTGAATTGTCTGGTAACTTGACCGATGATTTTACGCCAGATTTATTATCGCTGAGCGGTAATATCCTTGCAAATTTAATGGCTAAGGAAATCAATACCGAAAGCGCTCCTGTACTCTCCGCATTGGACAGTAAATTGAGTTTCATAAATCTAAACGATTTGGATTTGAAAGAGTTGAAAACCAACCTATCGTTCAAGGATGGTTTGGTTTCTGTGAAGCCGTTTACTATAAACTACAAGGACATGGCCATTAATATAGATGGGAACCACACCTTTGATCAAAAGATGAACTATAAAGCTTCTATTCAGGTGCCTGCAAAATATCTTGGTAAGGAAATAAACGCCTTGATAGCAAAAATCGATGATTCTTCCCTAGAAGGATTAACCATTCCAGTGACGGCAAACATATCGGGGATGTATAACAGTCCACAGGTAAGTACCGATTTAACCTCAGGAGTAAAGAATTTGACCGCTCAATTGATTGAAATCGAAAAACAAAAATTGATTGGTAAAGGAAAGGATAAAGCTAAGGATTTGTTAAGTGGTATTTTGTCTGGTAACAAAACCGGAGCTGATTCTGTAGCAGCCGAAGACCCGCTTAAAAAAGGTACAAAAGAGGTGTTAGATGGCCTACTTGGCGGCAATAAAAAAACGGATAGCACAACAGTAAAGAAAGATACAGTGCCTGCTAAAAAAGAGGATGCCGTAAAAGATGCTGCCAAGGATATTTTGGGAGGTTTATTTGGGAAGAAGAAAAAAACGGAGGCTAAAAAGGATTCTGTCAACTAGTTGAAAAACAATATAATGAAAGGAATTGTTGTAATATTTTTTCTATTATTTAACTTTACAAGTTCTTATGAGTTATGCAGGGTAGGTAGGATAAAATCTAGTAAAATAATTGAAAATGAAGATAATCTTATTTTTTTGAAAGGTTATTTTATACCTAATGATGGAAGTCGTCTAGCAAAATTCAAAGTACAAACAAGTAATAGTGGTATATATGAGCAATACGAATCTTAACCAGTATATTCATATGGTCCTTTTGGTAGCGCGTGCCAAAAGTATGAAATAGGTTCTTCGCCTATAAGTGATGAGCGTTCCGGTGCTAGGAATATTAGATATTTAATTGCATACAAGGATAGGAGTGATGGGACTAAAATAGTTACCCCGATTTTTCATAATTATGGTTTGATGGTAGATATAGCTAAAAATTGCGTGCTAGATAGTTCTGGGGAGTATGCATCCTTAAATTCCTTTGAAAATTACGTCGGTAGCCCCGGTAGAATGACTTTGAAGTGGAAAGTGGTTTCTAACTAATAGTTAGCCCCACATAACACCCTTCATTACTCCGAACATTAAAAACGGTATTGTCTTCAAAGATGAGGTACTGTCCTTTTATGCCTTTTAAAACACCTTTAAAGTTTGGGGTTTTAACTAAGTTGAGACTTTTTACTTTCTCGGGATATTGCAGTACCGGAAAGTCTAAATGCGTCTCTGTATTATTCTCTATAAAATATTGGCTTGCTTCTTCCGGTATGTACTGCTTTAATTTGTTGCGCCATTCCACAAGATTTTCATCGGTTACAGTGTTTGTTAGCATCTTGCGCCAGTTGGTTTTGTCGCCCACATAGTCTTTTAGGGCCACCTCTGTAATGCCTGCAAGGTATCTGTTGGGTACTTCAACAATTTCAATAGCTTCGTGTGCACCTTGGTCTATCCATCGCGTAGGGACTTGGGTCTTTCGTGTAACACCTACTTTTACATTGCTAGAGTTCGCCAAGTATACAATATGTGGTTGTAGTTGCACTCGTTTTTCGTAATCAAGATCTCGGTCTTCTTGGTCTAAATGGGCAGTGCTCAGTTCGGGTCGCATAATCCAATCCCCTGCCGAGGGAATTTCAAAAAAACAGGATTTACAAAAGCCTTGCCTAAAAATAGGACGGTCGTTTCCGCAATTCAAACATTGATGTTTTATGAAGTTTATCGCAAGTTCTTTGCTAAGTATTTGGTTGACGTTCAGGAAATCGGACTCAAAAACGAGGTAATACTGAATGGGACTTCCTATTTCGGTCTGCATTTTTTTTAAAACACCTTCGTACTGCATATGTAAAATCTTATTGATACTTCGATTTGAAAATGATGGGGATATATCCTATTTTAGGCGTATAAAGATACCTAAAAATGCCCATTCCGCTGTTTAATTCCATAGCATCTTGGTTGCTTAAAAAGCGCTACCATCAGATAGAGCTATTTTTAAAATACCCAGAGGAAGTCCAAGAAGAAGTGTTGTTACAACTTTTGGAACTAGCCGATGATACCGAAATCGGACGTAAATATGATTTTGAGACTATACATAATTACGAAACTTTTAGGGAACGCGTACCTATAGTTTCCTATGAGGAAATGGAACCAATCATAGAAAGAACCCGTAAGGGCGAGCAAAATCTTTTCTGGCCAACTTCCGTAAAGCTATTTGCTAAAAGTAGCGGTACTACCAATGCCAAAAGTAAGTTTATACCCGTAAGTACTGAAGCTTTAGAAGACTGTCATTTCAAATCTGGTAAAGATTTGTTGTGTCTGTACTTGAACAATAACGAAAACTCGCAATTATTTACAGGGAAGAGTTTACGATTGGGAGGGAGCAAGGAATTGTATGAGGATAATGGTTCTTTTTTTGGTGATCTTTCCGCTATCCTGATAGATAATATGCCACTTTGGGCGGAGTATAGCAGCACGCCAAGTAATAAGGTGTCCCTAATGAGCGAATGGGAAACTAAGCTACAGGCCATTATCAAAGAAAGTGTACAAGAAAATGTAACGAGTTTAGCAGGAGTGCCTTCTTGGATGTTGGTACTTTTGAATAATATGTTAGAGGAGACGGGAAAGGAACACTTGTTTCAGGTCTGGGAAAATTTGGAAGTGTACTTCCATGGAGGGGTAAGCTTTAGTCCATACAAGGAGCAATACAAAACGCTGTTCCCAAGAAAGAATTTTAGATACTACGAAATCTACAATGCTTCGGAAGGATTTTTTGCCATTCAGGATAGGAACAATGCTGATGATCTTCTGTTGATGCTAGATTATGGTATTTTTTATGAATTTGTTCCGATGGATGCCTATGATACGCTAGACTCCAAAGCACTTCCGCTATGGGAGGTAGAAATAGGGAAAAATTATGCGATTATTATAACCACCAATTCCGGACTATGGCGTTACAAGATTGGGGATACGGTGCGGTTTACCTCAAAAAGCCCCTATCGTATACGAGTAACTGGGCGTACCAAACATCATATTAATGTATTTGGAGAGGAATTGATTATAGAAAATGCGGAGGAGGCCTTAAAGATTGTGTGTATAAAGGCGGAAGCTGAAATTAAGGATTACACGGCTGGACCTATTTTTATGGCTGGAAAAGAAAAGGGAGCACACGAGTGGGTTATTGAATTTAGGAAACCCCCTAAAGATTTGGCTTATTTTACCGAGTTTTTGGACAATGCTTTAAAGTCTTTAAATTCAGATTACGAGGCAAAACGATATAATAACACAACCTTAAAAATGCCAACCGTACACGTTGCTCGAGAAAATCTTTTTTATGATTGGCTAAAGGTAAACGATAAGCTTGGTGGGCAGCATAAGATACCTAGACTTTCCAATAAGCGAGATTATATAGAAGAGTTGCTCAAGATGAATGACTAAACACTAAATGAATCGTAATTTACTGTAAAGATAAAAGCGCCAAGTACTCTTTCTGGTTTTTGCGGTCCTTGCCAAGCTAAGTTTTAATAATCTATTTAATTATGTTGCTCGTAGTTTTAATACTGCTGTTTGTCGTTTTTTAGTGGTCATTCGTTTTATGATAGGCAGAATTTGCAAGCTATATTTGTGCTCATTTAGTTTTACACCGATGTTTTTGTTCTACTGAACAAATAAATACTATTTTTTGCCGTTTATGAAAGACTTTAGACAAACGATACTTAACCGTAAAACTAAATACAACAATCATTATGGCAGAAAAATTAGTAATTGTTTCAGACATGTGGGGCGCAAGGAAGGGACTTTGGATAACTTCTTATCTAGGGTATCTACAACAGTATTTCGATATCACATTTTATGATAGTCAGCAATTGGCTAATTTGGATTTGACCGTTAATTCAGAGGAAAATATTCATAATGCTTTTGTGCATGGGGGCATTGATACGGCTGTAGCGCATTTGTTAAAAAAAGAGAAAGAGCCTTGTCATTACCTTGCATTTAGTACTGGCGGAACTATTGTATGGAATGCAGCTAAAAAAGGGCTGCCAGTAAAATCTTTGTACAATGTATCTTCCACTAGAATACGAATGGAGAATGATAAGCCATCTGTTCCGGTTACTTTGTTATATGGTGCAAAAGATACTTTTAGGCCTGAAGACAATTGGGCAGATATGTTAGGATTGGAAATGCAAGTAATGCCAAATTATGGTCATACCTTATATTCAGATGAAAAAGTAATCAAAAAGGTTTGCATGGATTTACTGCAACAGGTAACCAAGATAGCGCCTACAACTAAAAAGGCTGTTTAGAAGAGGTATTGGTTTTCTAAACCCTTGAAAACAGTTGCTTAGAGCAAACATAATTTCATAAAAAAAAGAGTTAAAAATATAGTTCAATCCTGAACTATATTTTTAACTCTTTTAGGTTAATGTAGTCGCTCTTGCGAAAACGAGCCTATTGTTTTTAAGAAACTGCTTTTAGTTTTTTGACTGTTTCGTAAGACAGTTTTTGTTCTGCATATGGTTTTGTGACTTTAAACTCCGTTTCTTCATTACTTGGCATTTCGAACATTGCATCTGTGAAAATTGCTTCACACAAAGACCTTAATCCTCTTGCTCCTAGTTTGTATTCTATTGCTTTATCTACAATATAATCCAACGCTTGTTCCGTAATATTGAATGAAATATCGTCCATCGCAAAAAGTTTTTCATATTGCTTTATGATGGCATTTTTCGGTTCTGTTAATATGGCGCGTAAGGTTTTCTTGTCCAGCGGATTCATATGAGTCAAAACAGGTAAGCGGCCAATAATTTCTGGTATCAATCCAAACTCTTTTAAATCTTTAGGTATAATATATTGCAACATATTGTCATCGTCCAATTTGTCGTCTACTTTTGAGGCGTTGTAGCCTACCGCTTGCATATTAAGCCTTTTCGCAATGGCACGTTCTATACCGTCAAATGCACCGCCAGCAATAAATAGGATATTTTCCGTATTTACTTCTATAAATTTTTGATCTGGGTGCTTACGACCTCCTTTTGGCGGCACGTTTACGACAGTGCCTTCCAGTAATTTAAGTAATCCTTGCTGTACGCCTTCTCCGGAAACGTCCCTAGTTATAGATGGGTTGTCACTTTTGCGGGCTATTTTATCTATTTCATCAATAAAAACAATACCACGCTCTGCTTTTTCTAAATTGTAATCGGCAGCTTGTAGTAGGCGTGTGAGGATACTCTCCACATCTTCACCAACGTATCCTGCCTCCGTTAAAACGGTTGCATCAACAATAGCTAAGGGAACGTTCAGCATTTTTGCAATGGTTTTGGCCATTAGGGTTTTTCCTGTCCCCGTTTGGCCTACCATGATAATATTACTCTTCTGAATTTCTATGTCATCTTCCTTAGAAGAAGGTTGTAATAACCTTTTGTAGTGATTATAAACAGCAACTGACATCACTTTTTTGGTCCGTTCTTGACCAATAATAAAGGTGTCCAAGAAATCTTTGATTTCCAGTGGTTTTTTCAGTACCAGTTCTGAAGATAAATCGTTAGTTTTTGTCTGTTTTGATTCTTCTGCAACAATACCGTGTGCTTGCTCTATACATCTATCGCAGATGTGCGCATCTAAACCTGCAATCAATAAATTGGTTTCCGGTTTTTTTCGACCGCAGAACGAACACTCTAAATTTTCTTTTGCCATATAATTACTACTCAGACCTCAAACCATAACGGAAGTTATCCGGTTTTGGTTTATTACAACTACATCTATTTATAAGACTTGGTCGAAATTATTTCTTTTCCCTTACTAAAATTTCGTCAATCATACCATACTTAAGGGCTGCATCAGCCTTCATCCAATAATCCCTGTCGCTATCGTCATGAACTTTTTTAACAGTTTGACCAGAATGATTTGCGATTATCTCGTATAATTCATCCTTCAGGGTCAGGATTTCTCTTGCCGTAATTTCTATATCGCTAGCTTGGCCTTGCGCACCGCCCATTGGTTGGTGTATCATTACTCTAGAATGTTGCAGTCCACTACGTTTTCCTTTTTCTCCCGCGCAAAGAAGTACTGCGCCCATAGAGGCTGCCATACCTGTGCAAATGGTTGCTACATCCGGATTTATGAACTGCATGGTGTCATAGATACCAAGACCTGCATATACGCTTCCTCCTGGAGAGTTGATATATATCTGAATATCTTTTGTTGCATCAACACTAGCTAAGAATAACAATTGCGCCTGCACTATGTTTGCTACCTGGTCGTTAATGCCAGTGCCTAAGAATATAATACGATCCATCATTAACCTTGAATAAACATCCATGGCAATCACATTCATTTGTCTTTCCTCGATAATATTCGGCGTCATGTTAACTGGGTACATACTACTCATGATACCATCATAATATGTACTGCTGATGCCTTGGTGTTTTATGGCGTAATCTTTGAACTCTTTTCCGTAATCCATTTTTTAATTCGATTTATCTGAATAATTACCTCTGCTGATTTCCGTGCTCCAAATTCAACCTCGTATTGGCTAAGGACTGCATTTCCTTGATACTGTAAGAGGCAAAAAAAAGGTGCCGAAAAAATAATTTTCGGCACCGTAAAGATACTTAAATTATTATCCGTAAACCTCTTTGACAAAGTTTTCGTAAGTGACTTCCTTTGCTTTAAGGTTAGCTTTCTCCTTGTAAACGTTTAATAGTTTTTGGCTCATTAATTGCTCCGAAAGTCTTTTGACCTCATCTTGGTTACCCAAAACTCGGGCTGCTATATTATCCAGCTCCTCTTCTTGTGGATCTAATTGTCCGAATTGTGCCATTTGAGATTTAATGAAACCTTTAGCGAATTCCTTTAATTCATCAAACTGTACTTGAAGGTTATTTTCACTAATGATTTTCCCTTCTATAAGTTGATAGCGTAAGCCTTTTTCCGATTTTTTGAACTCTTCCGTAGCTTCCTCTTCTGAAAGTTCTTTTTCTCCAGTAACTTGAATCCATTTAGTTAAAAACCCTGCAGGAAGCTCAAATTTTATATTCTCAATGAAATATTCGGTTACGTCATTCAATAATTTTTGATCTGCCTGTTGCTCAAATTGCTTTTCAGAATCTTCACCAATTCGAGCTCTAAGTTCTTTTTCCGTTTTTATGTCGTCTTTGCCGAATAATTTATCAAACAGCTCCTGATTCAAAGGTGCAGGCTCACGTTCATTTATTTCGCTAATGGTAAAAGCTACCTCTATGTTTAACTTTACAGCTTTTTCGGCTGTAATACCCAAGGTGCTAGCAAGTAAGTTGTCCTCCTTTAAAAGTCCTTTGGTTTTTAAGGTGATAGTATCTCCAACTTTTTTACCAACAAGGCCTTCAATAGCTTTTTTGCTTTTGAGTTTATCCATTTCTAACAACGTTTGGTTGTCTATTTCCTCGGTCTCGTTGAAGAATGTACCTGAAACTTCATCGTTTTTACCAACAACATCTTTGTTTGTTAATTTTCCGTATTGCTTTTGGATGCGCTCTACTTGCTCAGAGATCATTTTCTTGTCGGCAACAATCTTATAATGTGTAATGGCTTTTTTGGTTTTTAAAGAAACCTCAAAGGCAGGGGCAAGTCCTAGCTCAAATTCGAAGTCTAGCTCCTCTTTGTCCCAGTCAAAGTTGTCCTGTTGCTTCGGTAAGGGATTTCCAAGTACATCTAACTTTTCCTCGGTAAGGTATTTATTCAGGTTGTCTTGTAGTAATTTGTTTACCTCGTCTACCAATACGGCTTTGCCATATTGTTTTTTGATAAGTCCCATGGGGACTTGTCCTTTTCTAAAGCCAGGAATGTTTGCTTGTTTCCTGTAATCCTTAAGAATAGTGTCCACTTTGTCCTGGTAATCCTCTTTTGTGATAGCTACCTTAACAACAGCGTTTAAATCGTCTATCTGCTCTTTTGTAATATTCATTCCTTAGTATCTTTTTCTTAAATAAAATGGGGTGCAAAACTACGCTATTTTAGAATGTTTGCCAAGTTTTCAACCCGTTGAATTCCGATTCCTAACTTCATTTTTTCTTATCCTCTTTAAGCAGGGAAAACAAAATGGATTGCAAAAAGGAAAGCAAAAGACTAAAAAGTAGCGCCCACCATATATTCCCTACGCTAAAGCCATCTATTAGATTGTCTGCTAGAAGTATAATTACAGCATTTATAATCAGAAGGAAAAGCCCTAGAGTTAGCACGGTTACGGGTAATGTTAGTATAACAAGAATGGGCTTGACCAAGAAATTCAATAGACTTAGTACAATAGCCACGATAATGGCAGTAGTATAAGAATCAACGGATACATTAGGTAGAATGTTAGCTAAAAGAATTACGGCAAGGGCGCTTAAGAGTGTTCTTAGGATAAGTTTCATAGGGTTTTGTAATTTAGGTTCGTCTAGTTTATTGCAAAAGCAAAATGTATTTAAATGTAATCAATTATCAGACCAAAGGAAAGTTCTAGGTTGTTGTTACGTATTTAGTTAGTGATATCAGTTTTAAAATTTAGTGTAAGAACGCTAATGATTTTTCCAAAAATTCTTTAGGGTTTTCCGCATGTAGCCAATGGCCCGCATTTGAAACTGTATCCAAAGTGGCGTTAGGAAAGTGTTTTTTGATGTCATCGATATCGTTTTCCGTCACATATTCCGATTTGCTACCCCTCAAAAAAAGAGTTGGCCCTGCGAAGTTATCTGTGCTATTGATATTTTCCCCTACTTCTTCCATTTTCTTGCTCAGTATGGGAAGATTAAAACGAAAGGCGAGATTTTTTTCTTTGTTCCAATAGAGATTCTTGAGAAGAAACAGCCGAATACTTGCATTGCTTAGCTGTTTTTTTAGCGCTGCGTCTGCTTCCGTTCTGGAGCTAATACTGTCTAGATTTACAGACTGCAAAGCATCGATAATTTCATGATGATGTGGCGGATAGAATTTTGGAGCGATGTCCGCAATGATTAATTTCTCTGTCATTTCAGGAAAGTTACATGCGAATTGCATGGCTGTTTTACCTCCCATGGAATGTCCTATAATTGCAGTTTTGGTAATACTATGGGCGTCTAGATATATTTTGAGGTCATTGGCTAAGAAATCATAATTAAAATCTGTACTATGGAAGCTCTTGCCATGATTTCGCTGGTCGATTAGATGTACGCTGAATCCTTTGTTGGCATAGGCAGCTCCTAGTGTTTTCCAATTATCGGACATGCCTAGGAAACCATGCAGAATACATAAGGGTCTTCCTTCGCCTAGGACTTTAGAATTTAGGATGGGATTCATTTTAACTTGTTTAAATACATAGGTATTACGTTTTCCAGACCTAGGTAAAGTGATTCGCAAATGAGTGCATGGCCAATAGAGACCTCTAAAAGGCCGGGAATGTTGGTTTGAAAGTACGCTATGTTTTCTAGGCTAAGATCATGGCCCGCGTTTATTCCAATACCCAGTTCGTTCGCTCTTTGTGCTGCTGAAATAAATGGAGCTATTGCTTTTTCTTTGTCTTTCTTATATCCTTTGGCATAGCTTTCTGTGTATAGTTCTATGCGATTGGCACCAGTTGCTTTTGCCCCGTCTATCATAGCAATGATTGGGTCAACAAAAATGGAGGTGCGTATTCCGGCTTTTTTAAAAGTGGTTACCACATCAGTTAAGAAATCAGCGTGTTTTACCGTGTCCCATCCAGCGTTCGAAGTAATGGCGTCGATGGTATCGGGGACCAAGGTTACTTGGGTTGGTTTTGTCTGTAATACCAGTGCAATAAACTTCGGATTTGGATTTCCTTCCACATTATATTCCGTCGTTACGCTTTTTGCAAGGTCTCTAGTGTCTTGGTACCTAATATGTCGTTCGTCGGGTCTGGGGTGTACCGTAATTCCTTCCGCGCCAAAACGCTCAATATCTTCGGCTACTTTTACCACATTGGGTACATTTCCGCCGCGCGAATTGCGTAAAGTGGCTATTTTGTTAACGTTTACACTTAGCTTTGTCATAATGTCGGGTTTCTTTAGGGTGGTTGCAAAAATACAAATTAGGCATGCCTTTTGATATTAATAATTACTATTTTGCGTTATAATCAAGCTTATGCACATACAAAAACATATATTAACCAATATTCCGGTATTTACAGTCAATGATTCTTTTGAGAAGATTCTCGAATTTTTCAAAGAAAGTACCTATTCCCATATAGCCATCACGGAACAGGGGAGGTTTTTGGGTGTTTTTTCTGAAAACGATATCGAAACTATAGATGCTACTTCAAAAATCGATGCGTTTAGATATGATTTGGAAACATTTTTTGCCCGAAAGGAAACTAATTGGATGGATGTTCTTGAGGTTTTTGCGCGTAACGAGGCTAATCTTTTGCCAGTGCTTGGAACAGAAGAAGAGGTGTTGGGGTATTACGATTTAACGGATATTGTAGCTGTGTTCATAGATATCCCGTTTTTTACTGATCCAGGTAATATTTTGGTTGTAGCTACAGGTATAAACGACTATTCATTTAGCGAAATCGCACAAATTGTGGAGAGTAATAATGCCAAGATGATAGGTGCTTTTATTACGGATGTTCAGAATGATGTCGTTCAGGTTACTATAAAAATAAGTACAGTAAATTTTAACGAAGTGGTACAGACCTTTAGACGTTATAATTACCATATTCTTTTTGGGACTAGCGATGATCAATTCTTAGAGGGCTTAAAGCAACGGTCGGATTATTTAGATAAATACCTAAATGTCTAACATGAAGGTTGCTATCTACGGTCAAACTTATCAGGATAATGCTATTGAATTTTTAGTAGAGCTATTGGATGAACTTCAAAAAGAAGCAGCTACGGTTTTTATAGAAGCCGATTTTTACAGACTTTATTTGGATTCTGGAGCCGATGGGGAGTACCCTACTTTTACTCCAACAAAAGGCTTGGACGATTCTTTTGACATGTTCGTGAGTTTTGGAGGTGATGGTACTATTCTTAGGGCTACTACTTTTGTGAAAGATTTAGGTATACCTATTGTTGGCGTCAATACAGGTCGATTGGGATTTTTATCCACCTTTAAAAAAGAAGATGTAAGGAAAGTGGTGCGCGAGTTTGTGCGAGGAGACTATACAATAGTTGAGCGTAGTCTTGTTCAATTGAATACAAAGGCTTTGGATGAGGAATTTGGAGACCTTAATTTTGCCTTGAACGAGATTACCGTTAGCAGAAAGGATACCACCTCCATGATAACCGTAGAAACACATCTTAATAACGAATATCTAACTTCCTACTGGGCGGATGGACTTATTATTTCCACGCCAACAGGGTCAACCGGATATTCTCTTAGTTGCGGTGGGCCTGTAATTGTGCCTACAGCAAAGTCTTTGGTACTAACGCCAATTGCGCCGCATAACTTAAATGCAAGACCTTTGGTTATTTCAGATGATACAGTTATAAGATTAAAGGTGTCCGGTAGAGAGGAAAACCACTTGGTTTCACTTGACTCTAGGATTGCATCTTTGGAGAACGGGCAAGAAATAACGATAAAGAAAGCACCGTTTACCATAAAGATGATAGAATATACTTCTGAAAGCTTTTTGAAAACCCTTAGGAATAAATTGCTTTGGGGCGAGGATAAACGTAACTGACCACTTCCTTTGAACAATAAATACGCTCAAATACTGTTTATCTTGTGAGAACTTGAGCAGGGAAAATCCATATTATTTATGGTATAACGCTGCTAGACAATAAATAATATAATCGCATGAGGCAGATACTTCTTGTATTCTTTCTTTCCACATCTTTTATGATTACTGCCCAAACCTATGAAGTAGGTATTTTTGCGGGAGGGGCCAATATTATTGGTGATGTAGGTAGAACCAACTATATTCTACCCTCCGATATCGCATTTGGTGGTATTTTTAAATGGAATAAGAGCAAGCGTTACGCGTGGCGAGGTAGCTTACTATATGGTAAGTTCACGGCAGACGATAGCAAATCTAGTACGACGGCACGGCAACAACGAGGTTATGTAGTAGATAATTCCGTTCTAGAAGGCTCTGTTGGTTTAGAGGTAAATTTTGTGGATTATAATCTTCATAAGTTGGGAGCCGCTTTTACGCCTTATTTGTATACGGGAGTTACCTATTTCAGATATGATTACAACTATTTTAATGGAGGTGTTTTACAGGACATTTCTCAAAAAGATGGAGCATTTGCGATACCAATGACGTTAGGTTTTAAGTATCGTATCAATCAGTTTCTTATTTTTGGGGCAGAAATAGGAGCTAGATATACTTTTACCGATAATTTGGATGCTAGTAATCCAGAAGGTTCCAATTTTGAGGAGTTCCGTTTTGGAAATATTTTTAGCGATGATTGGTATGTTTTTTCAGGGGTTACCTTAACCTATACCTTTGGTAGAAAACTGTGTACCGATTGTTTTGAGTAAAACACTACATGAGCAAAATAGAGGATATTGAAGTAAGCAGCCTGCCACGCCATTTAGCCATTATTATGGATGGTAATGGTAGGTGGGCCAAAGAGCAAGGTAAGCACAGGGTTTTTGGACATGAAAATGGGGTGAAAACCGTAAAAGCTACCGTTGAGAATTGTGCTAAAGTGGGAATAAAATACTTAACACTCTACACATTTTCTACAGAAAACTGGAACAGGCCAAAGCTAGAAATCCAAACCTTGATGCGTTTACTGGTTTCTTCACTTCGGAAAGAACTTAAAAGTTTTAACAAGAACAACATTCGTTTAAATACCATTGGTGATATTTCTGCGCTACCCTCTAAAGCAAACAAGGAGTTGAAAGAGGTTATGGATAAAACCAAGGCTAATACAGGGATGACCTTGACTTTGGCTTTGAGTTACGGGTCTCGTGAGGAGCTTCAATCTGCTGTAAAGGCAATCGCTGTCAAAGTTAAAAATAATATAATTTCACCTGAAAATATTGATGAAACCATTATAAATAACCATCTTTACACGCACAATTTGCCCGATGTAGACTTGCTTATCCGTACTAGTGGAGAACACCGGATCAGCAATTTTTTGTTATGGCAAATTGCTTATGCCGAGTTATATTTTATCAATGTATTTTGGCCGGATTTTAGTGAGCATCATTTGGTTGAGGCCATAAAAAATTACCAGAATAGAGAACGAAGATTTGGAAAAACTAGCGAACAACTCACTTAAAGATATGGCCAGGTTCATGTCTTTGAACCACCTAATTACCACCCTTTTACTTCTTATTACAATTCACGTTACCTCACAGGAAGTATCCTACGAGGACGGCAAGAATTATATTTTGGGAGGAATAGATGTGACCGGACTGCAAAGTTATAACGAGCAAACGGTAAAAACATATACAGGTTTGCGTGTAGGGCAGCCTATTATTGTTCCTGGAGAGCAGATTAGCGCAGTTATCAATAAATTATGGGGACTGGAGCTTTTTAGCGCTATAGATTTTTTTATTACGAATATAGAGGGTGAGAAGGTTTTTTTAGAGCTAAATATCATAGAAAGACCTACGCTTACCACTGTTAAATTTACTGGGGTAAAGGAGCGCAAGGTAGATGAGCTTGTAAAAGATACTGACCTAAAGAAAGGAAAGAAGATTACCGAAAGCCTTATCTCTAACACTAAAAATTATCTAGCCAATAAGTATAAGAAGCAAGGGTATTTGAATACTAAAGTGGCGATTGTTACTAAGGTAGATACGTCTCAAATCAACGCCCGTAGTATGATGGTGAGTATCGACAAGGGGGATAAGGTAAAAATTAGTGATATTATTTTTGAAGGTAACAAACAATTGTCTGACAAAAAATTGAGAAAAGCCTTGAAGAGCACTAAAAAGAGAAAATTAGGACGCTTTTGGAAAAAGTCAAAGTACATAAAGAAGGATTACGAGGCAGATTTAGCACTTCTTGCAGATAAATATGCCGAAAGCGGTTTTCGGGATGCAAGGGTGATATCAGATACCTTAACAAAAATTGACGAAAACAATATTCAATTAAACATTAGGATAGAAGAAGGGAATAAGTATTATTTTGGGGATATAGATTTTGTGGGGAATACCGTTTATACCGATCGTGCTTTAGCGCAGGTTCTGGGTATAAAAAAAGGGGCTACCTATAACGGGGTATTACTTCGAGAGCGTATTGCAGATAATTCTAAGCCTGACCCTAATGATGTAACGAGTTTGTATCAGAATAATGGGTATCTATTTTCCAGTATAAACCCTGTGGAGGTTTCAGCGGCAAATGATACCATAAATTTTGAAATACGTATAATAGAAGGCAAAGAGACCTTTTTAAACCACGTAACGGTTAATGGAAATGACAGAACCAACGATCATGTTATTTTTAGGGAGCTAAGAACAAGGCCAGGCCAGAAGTATAATAAATCTGATATTATAAGAAGTATTCGGGAACTGGGCCAACTTGGATTTTTTGATGCAGAGCAGATTACACCAGATGTGTTGAATGCGGATCCCAATGCTGGTACAGTAGATTTGGATTGGAGTTTGGTAGAATCCGGTTCCAGTCAGATAGAGTTGCAGGGTGGTTACGGTGGCGGTGGTTTCATAGGAACCCTAGGACTTTCTTTTAGTAATTTTTCTGTAAAGAACTTATTTAAAGGTGAGGAATATAAACCAGTGCCAATGGGCGATGGTCAAACTTTTGCACTGCGTTTACAGGCTAGTAGAACATTTAGGGTATACAGCTTAAACTTTGTAGAGCCTTGGTTAGGTGGCAAAAAACCAGTTCAATTTAATATGAGCTTTTCTAGGACCCAACAATTTTTGGCATCCTTTGCAGGTGGTCAAGTAGAAGTAGATAAAGATCGCCAGTTTTCTATAACGGGAGTTACCGTAGGTATAGCAAAACGGGTGCAATGGCCAGATGATTTCTTTACTATTTCTCATTCCTTGAGTTATCAGTTATACGATTTTAGAAATTATAATACAGGTTTATTCAACTTTGGTAATGGTCAGTCAAACTCCATCGCGTATACGTTTGGGGTGTCTAGGAATGCTATACAGGGAGGACGTATTTTTCCAAGGGGTGGTTCCAATTTCGAGATTACGGGTAAATTCACCCCCCCTTATTCGCTTTTTAGTGACAAGGATTTTAGGGCCCTAAAGGATAGGAGTGAAGAACTTGCTCCCATAGTACAGGCACAAGGCGGCGCAATTACGCCAGAAAGCAAGGAATTGGAAGCTATAGATCAAGAACGCTTTAGGTGGTTGGAGTATTATAAGGTGAAGTTCAAAGGAGATTGGTACACTACACTTGTAGGAAAACTGGTGTTAAGAACAAATGCAGAATTGGGATTTTTGGGTGCTTATAACAGTGCGGTTGGTGATGTGCCTTTTGAGCGATTCTTCGTAGGAGGTGATGGTCTAAATAACTTTACCCTAGATGGTAGAGACATTGTGCAGTTAAGGGGATATGAGAACCAATCGTTAACTGCCATTGATCCATTGACCGGGCAGCAAGAAGGGGCCTTGATTTACAATAAATTTTCCATGGAACTTAGATATCCACTTACTTTAAAGCCATCTGCGTCGATCTTTGGTCTAGCCTTTTTAGAGGCTGGAAATTCGTTCAACAATTTTCAGGAGTTTAATCCGTTTTTATTAAAACGATCGGCCGGTGTGGGGCTGCGTATTTTTATGCCAGCGTTTGGATTATTGGGTATAGACTTTGGATATGGATTCGATGAGGATCTTAGGCCCCAATCTATTGGTAATGGTCCTAGCGGATGGCAAACGCACTTCATTATTGGTCAGCAATTTTAAATTTTTAGAATTGTGCTATATGCTAAAGGCTTCATTTTAAAAGTTTTAGTAAATTTGGCACGATATTTTCTATTGGATTAAACGATATCAATAATGAAGTCAAAAACAAAAGTTCTTTTATTCCTTGGTTTACTGGTCACTGGTTTTTATGTGAATGCTCAAAGAGGTGTGCGAATCGGTTATGTAGACATGGAGTATATTTTGGAGAATGTAGAGGAGTACAGAGATGCTACGGAACAGTTGAACACCAAGGCGCAGAAATGGAAGGTGCAAATAGAGCAGAAGCAAAGTGTTGTGGAGCAAATGAAAAAGGACCTGATGGCAGAGAAGGTGTTGCTTACTCCAGAACTGATTTCCGAAAGGGAGGAAGATATTCAGATACTTGAAAAGGAGATGATAGAGTATCAGCAGGATAGGTTTGGGCCGCAGGGGGATTTAATTTTGCAAAAACGTAGGCTTATACAACCAATACAAGACCAAGTGTTTAATGAAGTCCAAAAATTGGGAGCTAATAAAAAGTATGATTTTATTTTTGATAGATCGGCGGATGTTGTAATGTTGTATGCCCAAAAAAGGCACGATATTAGTGACCTTGTTTTAAGAGGTATCGCTAGGACCAGAAAGATAAGTAAGCCTGTAAAAAAAGCTAGTAATAGAAATAGTGTTGCAGACTTTGAGGATGAGGGAGTTGAAGATGAAGAAGTTGTAAGCGATGCATTACAAGAGCGTTTGGATAAAGCCAAAGAAGCAACTGAAGCAAGAGCTAAAACGGCTGATGAGAAGCGTGCAGAGCAACTGAAACTAAGAGAGGAACGAAAAAAAGCATATGAGGAACGTAGAAAAAAATTGCTTGAAGAAAGAGAAGCAAAGAAAATTGAGAAGGAAAAAGAAACTATAAAAGACACCGAAAAATAAGAATATATCGGTATTAGATTATTAAATTAGGAACCATTAATTAACACTCAAAGAAGAATTAAATTTTAACTCATGAAACACTTAAAAAAAGTAGCAGTAGCATTAATGTTGTTCGTAGCAACAACTAGTTTTGTAAATGCTCAAAGTAAAGTTGCACACATAGATGTGACACAATTATTAGGGGCTATGCCAGAAATGAAAACTGCCGAGGCGGAGCTTATGAAGTTGCAGGAAACATACAATGCGGACATACAGGCATCCATGACGGAACTTCGCAACAAGGTTACACAGTATCAAAACGAGGCTCCAAGTAAGACAAAAGAGGAGAACGAGAAGAGAGCAATTGAGCTTCAAGGTTTTGAAAAGAATATTGGTGAGGCACAGCAAGCTGCACAACAAGAATTTCAAAAAAAGCAAGGTGAGTTGTTTGCGCCAATTTCAGAGAAAGCTAAGGCTGCTATCGACAAGGTTGCAACTACTCAAGGTTTTGACTATGTGCTTGATGCCCAACAAGGTGGTGGATTGCTTGTTTTCAAGGGAAAAGACCTTTTGGCCGATGTTAAAAAGGAGTTAGGATTCTAATAGTGTCCTTATCCTACGATATAGAAAACCGCCTTTTGGGCGGTTTTTTTATGCGATTAGTTTTTTTCTGATATTGGCCCAACGTAATTTTCTGATAAATAGACCTTCCTTCGTGGATACTAAAAATGGCGCTTTACTTTTTTTAGCTTCAAAATAGCCTTTCATGTTATCTGTAAAAGTGGTCCGGTTCTTTTGTTTTAGTGTCATCTTGATGGATGCAATGAAAGTAATCCAAAATCCATAGCGCATAGTGAACATGGCGCGTCCTTGTAATCCTTTTGCTTTTTTATTATACCCTTTTCCTGTAGGTCTCAGATGCTTTACTTTTAACGTATCATCTGTATGTGTATTAAATCCGTGATATTGCGCCAAAAGTTCATCTACAGTGTCCCATCCCATGTCGCTTTTTAGTCCGCCAATGGCTTTAAAACAAGATTTGGAGTACGCTTTGAATGCTCCACGTACATGACGTTTGTCCATAGGGTGATTTAAGTGCCATTCCTGTTTGTCATTCTGCTCGTAAATAAACCCGCCTGCAATACCTGTTTTCGGATTCGTTTTAAATGTATAGGCAATTTGTTCAAAGTAGTTCTTGGGAAGAATGACATCTGCGTCTAACTTAACAATAAAATCGTACGTATCGTCTACGAGTTCAAGTCCGCTGTTGAAGGCTTTAATAACCTTACTTCCGGGCATGTGTTCTCCTGATGAGCTAACATGGTGCGAATGGAATATATCATCCTTTACTACATAGCTTTTTATAATTTCACCAGTAGTATCCGAAGAATTATCATTGACTACCACTACCTTTTTTGGGCGTAAGCTTTGGTTTGCTAATGAATCTAAAGTCGTTGACAGGTAATCAGCTTCGTTGTGCGCGGGTATGATAACATAGTAGTCCATATTAAAAGTACCAAATTATAAATACTGATTTCCAAGACTGGGTCATAATAGAATATATTGGAATCTGTGATTTTACTATTTTACTTTTTGCGTTCAGCATAAACAATGTAGTACCTGGGCGTAAGTAGACGCAAAATGGGGCGGATACCTAACTTGTTCACTGGGTGCGTCCATTTCAATCGGTCCTTTATCTCCCAACCGGCTTTTTCCAGAAGCCAATCGAACTGCCAATCCTCAAACTCGTGGTAATGTCTGTCCCACGGGTCAGTTTTACTGCGATACGCAGTGGAAAACCAAAGTCGCAAGGGAATACTTGTCACTAATTTATCTGCTTTTATCTCTGAAAGTATATTTAAAGGAGCCAATAGATGCTCAAAAATTTCAAACGCCGTCACTACATTGCCTTTAAAATCGGTAGCAATGCTAAGGTCGTTATCCAAATCTTCACCGTTGGTATTTGTTACGGTGTAACCACGTTCTTTCATTATTTTGGAAAGTGGGTTGGGAACCCCTAAGTCCAAAATAAGCTGGTCTTTTGGGATGTGTTTTTCCAGAAATTCCATCGTTTGTTTAAAACGTTTGTTTGGAAAAGTTTTTTTGTACATTTTTTTGTTTTCAGGTTTTAGGGTTTTTTATCATGCCCAACCTTGAACTTGATACTTTAAACCCTATAAACAATGGCATTGATGTTCATTCCAGCGCCAACACTAGCAAAGATAATAACATCTCCTTTGCTAAGCTGGTGATCTGGCATTTTTCCTTTTAGTAGCAGATCTAACAAAGTGGGAATCGTAGCCACGGAACTATTGCCTAATTTACCGATGCTCATCGGCATAATATCTTTAGGCATAGGTAAGCCATAGCTTTTGTAAAATCGCTTTACAATGGCTTCGTCCATTTTTTCATTGGCCTGATGGATGATTATTTTTTTAACTTCAGTAATAGGTATACCGCTTTCGTCTAGGCAACTCTTCATGGCACCTGGTACATGACTTACGGCAAATTCGTAAATTTTGCGCCCATGCATTTTAATGTATTTAGTTTCTCCTGCCTTAGGTTCGTAGGATTTTCCGTTGAAAAGAAAATAGGCTTCTTCGTAGGTGTATGTTGCACTGACATGTGCTAGGATACTGCCTTCGTCTTCGTTTTGCTCAATTATGGTTGCGCCAGCACCGTCGGAGTAAATCATAGAATCACGATCAAAAGGATCAACGATTCGAGAAAGGGTTTCTGCACCTATAACCAAACACTTTTTGGCCATTCCACTTTTAATAAACGCATTAGCCTGTATTACGCCTTCTATCCATCCAGGACAGCCAAAAAGCATATCATAGGCAACGCATTTTGGATTTTTTATACGCAATAAATGCTTTACTCTGGATGCCAAACTTGGTAGCATATCGCTCTGTGATTGTCCGTGTGCAACATCCCCAAAATTATGGGCAAATATGATATAGTCTAGTTCCTCCTTGTCTATGTTGGCGTCGGCAATAGCTTTTTCGGACGCTAAAAAGGCAATATCTGAAGTGTTTAGGTTCTGTTCTGCATAGCGTCTTTCAGAAATGCCGGTAATCGCTTTAAATTTTTCAATGATAACAGGATTGTTATATTGGAACGGAGTACCGTCTGTATTTAAAAACTCATGTTCTTCAAAATCTTTGTTCGCTACGATTGTGTCTGGTACATAGCATCCAGTTCCCGTAATTCCAGTACGCATTTAACTATTGTTTGGTTAGTACCCTACAAGATAAAGGAAAAGCAAAATGTTGTTATGCGTGCATAATAAAAATTACGATGTTCAATCCCATTGTTTTGTCAATTTTTGTACTAAAAAAGGCTTCCAAATACTTTGGAAGCCCTTATTTATCGTGTTTTAGTTAAGTCTAAGCTTCAACATAAGCCTCTATGGGTGCACAGGTGCAAATTAAATTACGGTCTCCATACGCATCATCGACTCTTCTTACCGAAGGCCAAAACTTGTTCTCTCTCACGTAGGATAGCGGAAATGCTGCTTTTTCTCTGCTGTAAGGGAAGTCCCAAATGTCGTTGGTAACCATATCCATAGTATGCGGAGCGTTTTTTAAGACGTTGTTTGGTTCATTCGAAATGGATTCATTGATTTCTTTCCGAATAGAAAGCATTGCATCGCAAAAACGATCTAGTTCTGCTAAACTTTCACTTTCTGTAGGTTCTATCATTACCGTTCCTGCCACAGGGAAAGATACCGTAGGTGCATGAAAGCCATAGTCCATCAAACGCTTTGCAATATCAGTTACTTCAATACCGTTGTCTTTAAAAGGTCTACAGTCGATAATCATCTCATGTGCGGCCCTTCCTTTTTCGCCAGTGTACAATACTTCAAAACTACCATGCAAACGATGTTTGATGTAGTTCGCGTTTAAGATTGCGATTTCTGTGGACCGCGTTAATCCGTATTCTCCTAGCATCTTTATATATCCGTAAGAAATCAAACAGGCCAAAGAACTTCCCCATGGGGCTCCAGAAATAGCTGTAATTCCTTTTTCGCCGCCAGTTTTTATTACCGGATTACTTGGTAAGAATGGAACCAATTGTGATGCAACGCATATCGGGCCTACACCAGGGCCTCCACCTCCGTGTGGAATGGCAAAAGTTTTGTGTAAGTTTAAGTGACAGACATCTGCGCCAATATTACCAGGATGTGTTAATCCCACTTGAGCATTCATGTTAGCTCCATCCATATATACTTGCCCTCCATGATTATGTATCAACTGTGTAATATGTTTTATTGAAGATTCAAAAACCCCGTGTGTAGATGGATAGGTAACCATTAACGCCGCTAGATTTTCTGAATGTTGCTTTACTTTTTCCTCTAGGTCAGCTACATCTATATTTCCTTTTTCATCAGTCTTGGTTACTACGACCTTCATGCCGGCCATAACTGCTGAAGCCGGATTGGTTCCGTGTGCGGAAGCTGGGATAATACAAATGTTTCTATGTGTGTCCCCACGAGATTCGTGGTAGGCGCGTATTACCATAAGCCCTGCATATTCCCCTTGTGCTCCAGAATTGGGCTGTAGGGAAGTATCTGCGAAACCGGTAATGGTGGTAAGGTCTTTTGCTAGTTCTTTTAGCATTATTTGGTAGCCTTCCGCTTGATCAATAGGTACAAACGGATGGATGTTACCCCAGTTACTTTGGCTTAAGGGCAGCATTTCACTCGCCGCATTCAACTTCATGGTGCAACTCCCCAAAGAAATCATACTGTGGTTTAGGGCAAGATCTTTACGCTCCAACTTTTTGATGTAGCGCATCAATTCTGTTTCGGAATGATAAGAATTGAACACCTTATTTTCCATGTAAGGGGCTGTCCGTTGCACACTTTTCATAATGGCCGAAGTTGTAGCCAGTTCGTTTATTTTGATACTGTCTTTGCCTAATGCCTGAGCAAAAACGGAAACAATAGCGTTTAGGTCCTTGATACTTGTAGCTTCGTTTACAGCTATGGAAACGGTTTGCGCATCAATATATAAAAAATTGATTTCGTGCTGTTCCGCTATAGGTCTCACTTTGGAGGCATCCATCTTAACGGTAATCGTGTCAAAATAAGAGGAATTGATTTGGTATAAGCCCAATTGTTCCAAGGCATCCGCCAGGGTAGTGGCCGAAGTATGGACTTTATCTGCAATATATTTCAAGCCTTTCGGTCCGTGATATACGGCGTACATTCCTGCCATAACGGCCAACAATACCTGTGCGGTACAAATGTTGGATGTAGCCTTATCTCGTTTGATGTGTTGTTCTCTAGTTTGCAATGCCATACGCATCGCCGGTTTGCCATCGGTGTCTTTTGTTACACCAATGATTCGCCCAGGTATGTTTCTTTTATAGGCCTCTTTCGTAGCAAAAAATGCTGCGTGAGGTCCGCCATATCCTAATGGGATTCCAAAACGTTGTGTGGTGCCCACGACAACATCTACACCAAATTCGCCCGGAGGTGTCAATAGCACTAAACTTAAGATATCTGCAGAAACGGCTACTTTAATGTCTGCTTCTTTTGCGCTAGCAACAAAAGCGGCATAATCGTTTACTTGTCCGTGTTTGCCTGGATATTGTAATAAAGCGCCATAAAATTCTGTCTCAAACTGGAATTCTTCGTGGTTACCAATAACAAGTTCAATACCCAGAGGTGTGGAACGTGTTTGTAGTAAGGATAAAGTCTGAGGTAAAACCTCTTCGGATACGAAGAATTTCAACACTCCGTTTTTCTTTTGTTCTCGCGAGCGTGCATCGTATAACATGGTCATAGCTTCTGCCGCGGCAGTACTCTCGTCCAACAAGGAGGCATTGGCCAGTTCCATTCCCGTTAGGTCAGTAATTACAGTTTGGAAGTTTAAAAGGGCCTCTAGTCTGCCTTGCGCTATTTCCGCTTGGTAGGGCGTGTAAGCCGTGTACCAACCTGGATTTTCTAAAATATTTCTTTTGATGACCGAGGGTGTTAAACTCTCGTGGTACCCTAAACCAATATAGGATTTAAAAACTTTGTTCTTTTTGGATAGCTTTTCAATATGACTCAAGAACTCGTGCTCGCTCATTGGAGCTTCTAGGTCTAAAGGTTTTTTTAACCTAATTTCTGCAGGAATAGTCTCAGAAATAAGCTGCTCTAAATTCTCTACGGATACATTTTTTAGCATATGTTGAAGGTCTTCTTCACGTATGCCTATATGGCGGGATGCAAACACGTCGGTCTTCATAATTTTCTTAGGATTAGTCCTGCGAAATTAAGAATTATTTACATGCTGAACACCTATTTTTTAAGGGCTTAGGTTGAAAGTTCTTAACCAAAAACCTAGGTTATAAACAGTTTGGCTACTTTTGTTTAATGAAGATTTTAAAAGGTGTTTTTGATTTTTATCTAGATGCCAGTATACACGTAGCTTTGGCTGTATTGGCCTTAGTGGGGGTTACTACCCTTTCTTTAAACATTCCACTAGATTTACACCTTTCTTGGTTTCTATTTTTTGGCACTATCGTATGCTATAATTTTGTTAAATACGGCGTAGAGGCTAAAAAGTACGTTTTGGTGGCCAAACGCTATCATAAAAATATTCAGTTTTTCAGTTTTATTGCTGCTGTTTTTATGCTGTATCATGCTTATTTTTTAAGCTATCAAGTTTGGTTGGGAGTAGTGGCCTTGGCTTTGGTTTCTGGATTGTATGCGCTACCTGTTTTGCCGCGTGCAAAGAATCTAAGAAGTTGGGGTGCATTAAAAATTTTTGTAGTTGCACTTGTTTGGACGGGAGCTACGGTCTTACTCCCTGTTTTAAGTCAAGACCATGACTTATCCTGGGATGTTAAAATCGTCTTTTTGCAACGATTTATATTTGTACTGGTGTTGTTACTGCCTTTTGAGATACGGGATTTACAGTATGATGACCCAGAATTAAAAACACTTCCGCAGCGCTATGGGGTAGCAAATACAAAAATATTTGGCTCCTTTATGGTGGTGTTGTTTTTCTTTGTTACGTTTTTAAAGGATGAAATAACTTTGATGGACTTGGTGTCCAAAGGCATTTTGTTTCTGGTTCTAGGAAGTTTAATGTATATAACCAAGAGAAATCAGTCTACCTACTTCTCTTCTTTTTGGGTAGAAGCCATACCTGTAGGATGGTATTTGATATTACTTATCGTGAGGGTGTTTTAAGCTTGGTTTTTTAGCTCTTCTTTCATTTTTAGTTTTTCTTGACGGGAAAAACTTTGCAGTTTTGCCTTATTACAAAGCGACGTTAATTTCGTATTCTGTTCGGTTGCTTTGGAGCAGGTTTTACACATAAAGAGATGGAAACGTAGTTTTAGTATTTCTAAAAAAGTAGCTTCCCTATACTGGGACTTATTGCAAATGATGGCAGCTTTGTCACAAGAAATCATAATTAAAACCAATTTTGGTTAAGGCATCCCATCAGCGCGGTTCTCGCCCTATGTATCATGACCCAAAGATTAGACGCATTAATACCGAGTTCATTACAAATATCTTCTGTACTAATACCTTGAATTGTTTTCATAGTAAAAACCTGTGCCTGCTTTTTTGGTAATTTAGAGATACATTCATGTATGGCTAGTCCTAACTCTGCATTTTCCAAAGCACCATTTTCCACCATGCTAAACGGATCTGCAACTTGTTCTTCCAACCAATCACCTTCTGCATCACTTGCGGAACTGTAGTTCATGCGAACTTCTGCTTTCCCTTTTTTGGAGTTCGTTTTTCGGTAATAATCAATAACTTTTCTTTTAAGGATGGCTATTAACCAAGTACGTTCTGCGGCATCTCCCTTATAGTTTTTGGCAGATTTTAGTCCTGCTAAAAAGGTTTCGGAAACTAAATCCTTGGCAATTTCGGTATCACTTACCCTACCTACGGCAAAGTTGAAGAGATAATCTGCATAGCTGTCTACCCAAAAGTCTGGTTGTAGTTGGTGTTGCGTCATTGATATAGTGTCGTTTTCAAAAATAACGGAAATCCTTGTAATATCCTTGATTATTTTCATTGTATTGGAGGTATACCGCAATGGCTATTATTTGTTATTTTTGTAAAAACCTTAAGTATATGAAACAGCTACAGATGATTGCATTTTTCTTATTATTGGTCAATTTTGGTTGTGGACAAACTAAATCAAAACATATAAATGAGTTTTTGGATGATACTCCTAAAGATATTGTTTTAGTAGATGTGAGAACACCTGAAGAATTTAAGCAAGGACACTTGGACAATGCACAAAATATAAATTTATTCGATGTCGATTTTGAGAATAAATTTTCAGTAATAAATAAGGACGAAACTATTTATGTGTATTGTAAGGTGGGCGGCAGAAGTGCTAAAGCCCAAGAAAAACTACTGTCTTTGGGTTATACAAATGTTATTAATTTGGAAGGTGGCTACGATGCTGTATTGGCTAAAAAGAATTAACCTTATTGATAGCCTGCTCCAAGCTGTTTTTCTTGTTTGAACTACAACATCCTCAAATTGATTTATAAATGGGTTATGATGTCATTTCCTAAAATGCCACTAAAGCCTACTATAATTAGTTTTTTGCACTAATAATTCTTGAAGGTTATTCTTGTTTTGATTATTACATAATGATACATCGGATTTTGTTTCCGAAATCAAGCCGTTAAATTGGCTCGGTTTAATGTAAGGGAGACCGGTATTGGTACATAAGGGAGGACGATAGTGTTGTAAAAGAAGGCTTACATCAATTTAGTTGTGGGAAAGCCTCTTGAATTCATAAGCTTAGCAAAAGCATGAGTCTAAATATTAAAATCAAACCCATCTAAGGTATTATAACTACTCCATTCAATTCTAAACTTATCATTCAATATTTACAATACAACAGAACTTCAAACCTTTAACTTTAAACCTTAAAACATACGGATATAGTTCAGATTTCCGAAATCAAAACTAGCTTAGAGCTTCTTTTCTTGTTGCTTTGTCCCTTCTATAGAATCTTTGTAAAAAAATAAAGATGCGACAGGTAGAATTAAATCCAAAAGGCGATTACACGAATTGGGAATGTGAAAAAATAGATGAATTGTTACAAGACCAGTATCCATATCAGCTGGGAACTTTGGTAATGGAAAACGAGAATTTTAGATTATGGGAGTTGGAACTTTTTCCTATGGAAAGGCTGTCTTTTCGAAAACAACCGAGTAATTATTCATGGTCTTGTGTCACTGGTGGAACAGTTATCTTTACCAATGGTAATGGTAAAATAGACCTACTCTTTTTTAAAAAAGATGATTACGGGTTTATTAACAATGCTGGGAAGTTAATCGTTAGTGATTTAGAAAATAATGGTCGCAGTGTTATACGGTTTCATATCTACGAATACCGTAACCTTATAGCCTTGATTTAACACTAACGTGTTAAGGAAGAAATAAGGCTATTGTTACGGTGTCGAAACGTTTACATCTAGCTAGTTGTTTTGGAGAAAGTTTAAGGTCTGTGGTTGGCTAACGTAACAAGATAGGTGGTAGTTTTTATTTTTTACGCTAGCTCAAAAAGTGTATTTTTAGTATCTCCAAACCACGTCTTTTGACTGCGATAGAAACTATTTTTTTTGTTTTAGAGATCCTCGCCACCATACAAGGTGTTTTGGTGGGTGGTTATCTTTTGTTGGCCAGTAAGCGGTCTAGACCTACTTTTTTTCTGGCTATTTTTTTATTTTTGTTTTCTTTGGAAATGGCGCCCTCCATGCTTAAACATTTGGGAGTTTGGGAGGATACCGTTTTTTTACAATGGTTGCCTTTTAGAAATATTTGGTTGCTTAGTCCTATCTTTTTTCTATATACACAAAGAGTATCTGTATTTAAGAAATCAAACAGGGCCTATTGGATGTTTGTTCCTGGGTTATTAATTGTTCTGATTAAACCATTTATGGCCTTGTTTCCAGAAAACTTGTTTGGGCTAGATAATTTTAATCGAGATCTAAGTCAGATTAGTTTTTTTATAGGTCATTTTTACTGTTTTTTTATTGGTTTTCTTAATCTTAAATACATCAATGCACATATCGTCGAGGTCAACGAGGTCTTTTCGTCAGTGTATAGGAAAGAACTCAAATGGGCGCGCACCTTCGTTTATTTTACACTTATGCTGTGTGCCACATCCGTTCTAGTACTTGTTTTTTCGATAGGTTATAATTGGTTACGATTGCCTTTTACACTGGCTCAACTTTTTACGGTATATTGGCTCAGTTTTTATGGTACCAAACAGCACAATGTACAACGTGTGCTCACCAACCCTACTGAATATGGTCTAATCTTGCGACCGCGGGCCGCCATTAAAAAACCTAAAAAAGAGCATAAGGTACTTGGGGAGGTGATGGTACGATTACAGGAATTTTTTCAAGAAAAAAAACCCTATTCAAATCCTGAACTTACCGTTGTGGATGTTTCTGTAGCGCTAGATGTGCATCCCAAAATAATATCAAAAGCCATTAACTCCCTCACAGATAAAAACTTTAATCGTTTTGTAAATTCCTTTAGGATTAATAGGGCCAAAGTATTGCTTAAGGATACCGCAATGCGGCATATTACTATTGATGGTGTGGGTAGAGAAGTTGGGTTTCAAAGTAAGAGTTCTTTTTACAATGCTTTTAAAACCATGGTAGGAACCACGCCCTTGGAGTATCAAAAACAGCATTTAACCCCTAAATAGTTTAAAAGTCAGAAATCAAAACTAGCTTTACTTCATGTTTCTTTCTTGTTTTAGGTGTCTGACGGATCTTTGTAAAAAAAAACAAGGATGCGGTATGTAGAGCTAAACAGGAAAGGCGACTATTCTACTTGGGAAGATTATAGACTTAGAGAATTAACTGATGTGGATTGTTGTGGCCAATTGGAGGATTCTGTCATAATTAATGAAAAGATTATAGTTTTGAACTTAAAGCTATTGCCAGGAGAGCGGCTATCATTTATGAAGCATCCCGACGTGTATAGTTGGTCTTGTGAGACGGGTGGTATGTTAATCATGGCAAATATGGATGGCAGGATAGATTTACTAGTTTTTGAGGAGGACGACTTCGGTTATGTGAATAATAAAGAGAAGCAACTAGCAACCGATATCTGTAATATTGGTGATGAAGTTATTCGTATCCAAATCTTAAAGTTCTTGTAACCTGTTGTCTTGGTAAACTTGGTGTTGTGTTTTGTGGTAACATCTGGTGGTCTATTTTGAGAGGTTTGGTTTTAGGTTCCTAGGCTCATGGTACTTTTAAGAAATAGCTTATAATTGATATAAAGTAGAATAGATGAGTACTTGGACAGTGATACAAGACGCGTCTATAGTATCCTTAATATAATTTACCAGTTGATCAAAGGTGTTATTTTTAGAAAATTTTAGTAGTACTTGCTTGTAGATATCTTGCTCTGAGCATAGAAGGTGCGCCAACTCTTTTGGGGAAAGCAATAACTGTTTTTCTTCCATTTGTTTAGACGTAAATCTGATTGAAGAGGTGTCTAAATTTTCAAAGTTTGAACGATGATCATAACCTTTTAAATCTGTCGGGACAAGACTCATAGTTTGATATATGTTACTAAAATCAACTTCAAAATCATATAGTAAGATAGTTCCGTTGGTGGTGCTTACCCGTATGGTTTCATCAAGTAATAACTGACTTTTACCATACCACCATGCGCCCGCATAGGTGCAGATATCAAAGATGTGGTTAGGGAAGGGTAGTTTGTTTTCCGCCATCAATAGATAGCTTATATTATCCTCCTTTACCGCATGCGATAGCATTTTTTTATTAGGGTCTACGCCAGTTACATCCTTACAGAAGTTTTTTAGGGCTATGGAAGAAACACCGGTCCCACAACCAATATCCAAGCCATGGTTGAAATCTTTCTTACCAAGGCAATTGCGCAATATAGGCTCGTGTAGTTGAGGTCTATAAGCTGCATAGTGTAAAGCAGTTGTTTTGTCGTATTGATCGAACATGCGATACTATGGTTTATGTGTTTAAAAGTATGAATTTATAATTGTAAAAAGAAAGAAACTAAGTTAGCTAAACTGAAAAGAGATATGCTAGTTAAGGACCACAAGTATTATTTTTTCTGGTTAGGAGTATGGTAGTATTTCAGAATCGCTCTTTACACCAAAAGGCAGTAGCGTTGGTGTGAAAACTATTTCAATAGAAACGGTAAATTATTCTTCTAGTAAAATTAAGTTGGAAAGACTGTCCTCTATTTGTTGTTCATTTAAGCCAGTAGGCATGTACTCATTATAAAAATAACTAATAACGTTCTGTTCTATACCTAAAAGCTGATTGTTGGGTGAAATAGTAGAACACATTGCACTAGGGTTCTCACCAGCACAAAGATTGGAATGTCCCATGCCCAGCGCGTGGCCCATCTCATGTGTGAAAAGTGCGCCGGTTTGTGATGAAATCCATATTTCTGCACTTCTGTAAGAGTTTCCGGAGAAAGAACTAATAGCATAACCATCCAAGGTCAAATCTTTTATTTGCTCGTACATATTAGGAAAAACATTTTCTGTCTCTGCTTTGGTTCCAAAAAATAACTGTGCGCTAGATTCAGATTCTGTGGCAACTAAAGAGATATTAAAACTACCAGATGCGGTAAGCATATTATAGTTTGCAATTACTTCTTCAACCATAGTACGCGTAGCTTGTGGAAAATTACCAACAAGATATAACTTCATGGGTTCATCCCATTTTCGCATAACATCTTGAGTAGGGGATGTTGGGTCTTGAAAAAGAGTCAAGTGTTTAAAGTGTTCCACAAGTTCTTTTTGAGACTCATTTAAAACATCAAATTCATTAATATCAGAAATAGTCAACGAAATATCAGCATCTGAAATTGCAGCTCCGTCAAATACCGAAACGGTAAAATTTAAAGTAGTGCCAGTTTCAAAATCCAGTTTCAGCCCATCACCAATACTCAGTTCTCCTGTTGTTTCGTTAATCAGGATATCTTGGGTAGATTCTAGAGTGTAGCTAAGCTCGTCGTTATTGCTATCCGAGGCCTGTACGGTTCCAATTACGGTTCCTGTTGGTGCGTGTTCAGCAATTTGAAATTCTTGGCTCGTAATGCTTGGCGCGCTATTTGTGTTATCATCTTTTAAGTCATCAGTATCATTGCTGCACGATACGATTAAAGTGATGACAAAAAGAAAAATCAATTTCTTCATCTTTAAGTAGGGTTTAACGGTTACGCTATGTTAACGTTATTTCCTACTGTAAATTATAAGACCAAGTATGTACTTTAGTGCAGTACATCGAATTTAGTTTTAAATGTCTATGATTACAAAAGCCCCGCTCTTTCAAGTAGTGCTTCAACCTTAGGTTCCGCTCCACGAAATCGTTTATAGAGCACCATAGGGTTTTCCGTGCCACCTTTAGACAGCACGTGTTCCTTGAATTTAGAAGCAACTTCTTTGTTGAATATTCCTTTTTTCTTAAAGTAAGCGAACGCATCTGCATCTAATACTTCAGCCCATTTGTAACTATAATACCCAGAGGAGTAGCCACCTTGAAAAATATGAGCAAAAGCTGTGCTCATGCAGGTTTCTGGTGTGTCTGGATACAAATTAGTACCAGCAAAGGCATTTGTTTCGTATGCTTTAACATTGGTAATACTTGTAGGGTTTGTGCCATGCCAGGACATATCCAAGAGTCCAAAACTTAGTTGCCTTAACGTTTGCATACCTTCCTGGAAGGTAGCTGATTCCTTTATTTTACGAACCAATTCCATAGGAATCACTTCTCCTGTTTCGTAGTGTTTAGCAAAGAGCTCTAAAGCTTCTTTTTCATAGCACCAATTTTCCATTACCTGTGAAGGTAGTTCAACAAAATCCCAATAGACTGATGTTCCTGATAGGCTGGGGTAGGTCGTGTTTGCTAACATACCGTGTAAGCCGTGTCCGAATTCATGAAACAAAGTAGTAACTTCGTTAAAGGTCAAAAGTGATGGTTTTGTAGCTGTAGAAGGTGTGAAATTGCAAACATTGGATATATGCGGGCGTACATTTTCGCCATCTTTTTTCCATTGCGATTTAAACGAAGTCATCCAAGCGCCACCGCGTTTTCCTTCACGAGGATGGAAGTCGGCATAAAAGATAGAAATGAAATTCTTTTCTAAATCATAGACGCGATAGGTTTTGACTTCCTCATGGTATTTGTCGATATCGGAAACCTCCTCGAAATGTAATCCAAAGAGTTTTTCAGCTACTTCAAAAACACCGTCAATAACATTTTCTAATTTAAAAAATGGTTTCAGTTGTTGATCATCCAAACTGAATAATTCCTGCTTTAACTTTTCAGAATAATAACTGCTGTCCCATTTCTGAAGCTGATCAATACCATCTAAATCTTTTGCAAAATTTTCTAATTGTTTGAGTTCCCTTTCCGCTGCGGGTTTTGCCTTTTCCAGAAGTTCGTTTAGAAACGAATGGACTTTCTCCGGAGTTTCTGCCATTCGTTCTTCCAAAACAAAATGCGCATGGGTTTTATAACCCAATAAGTTAGCTCGTTCATGGCGCAATTTTACGATTTTGAGTACGTTTTCCTGATTATCTAGCGAATCGCCTTTAAATGCTTTACTACCGAAGGCTAAAGAAAGTTCTTTACGTAATTCCCTCTTATTGGCATATTTCATAAAAGGAATGTAGCTGGGATAATCTAAAGTCAATAACCAACCCTTTTCTTTGCCCTTCGATTTTGCCAACTGAGCAGCAGCTTCTTTGGCACCATCAGGTAAGCCATCCAAATCGGCTTCGTCGGTAATGTATTTTTGATATTTGTTGGTTTCAGCCAAAATGTTTTCGCCAAATTTTAATTTCAATTTGGAAGCTTCAGCATCTATTTCCCGTAGGCGTTTCTTTTTGTCTTCGGATAGATTTGCTCCGTTACGACTAAAACTTTTATAACGTTTTTCAAGAAGGGTATTTTGTTCCACTGATAAATCTAATGTTTCCTTTTGCTCGTAAACTGATTTTATCCTTTTGAATAATTCCTCATTCAACGTAATATCATTGCCAAACTCTGAAAGTAGTGGAGAAACCTCTTGCGCTATTTTTTGAATTTCTTCATTAGTTTCAGCAGAATTCAAATTGAAGAATACGCTTGAAATTCGATCTAATTGTTGGCCAGAAAATTCTAGAGTTTCAATTGTATTTTCAAAACTAGGTGCTGCTGTGTTAGAAGTGATTGCGTCAATTTCTTCTCTCGCATCCTCCATTGCCTGCAAAAAGGCAGGTTTAAAATGCTCATTTTTGATTTTTGAAAAGGGTGCGGTATCAAAAGGTGTAAGTAGTGGATTCATGAAGGAAAAATGAGTTTATTTTAAGGAATTTAGTTTTAAATTTATTTTGTTTCGAGTCAATTTCAAATGGAATAGCCATAGTGGCTTAAAATTATTTTACTATTTCTGCTAACTGAAAACTATTGTTTGCCGTTAATTGATTTCGCTCCTTCAAGTACCTTTTGTTTCAAGCCTTCCTTGTAAAGAATAATTTTATCAAGAACACATTTGTCAGAGCTTCCGATAATTTGTGCTGCAAGAATTCCTGCATTTTTCGCACCGTTTAAGGCAACTGTGGCAACAGGAACTCCACCTGGCATTTGTAGAATTGAGAGTATGGAATCCCATCCATCTATAGAATTACTGCTTTTTACAGGAACACCGATAACGGGTAATGGAGACATAGAAGCCACCATGCCTGGTAAATGTGCCGCACCACCTGCACCTGCGATAATTACCGAATAGCCATTGGTGTGGGCATTCTTACTAAAATTAAAAAGTTTTTCTGGTGTGCGGTGTGCAGAAACAATGTCCACATCCACCTCTATATCAAAACCTTTTAAGATGTCAATGGCATCTTGCATTACGGGTAGGTCGCTAGTGCTTCCCATTACTACGGCTACTTTACTCATAATTATTTACTGATTACTTTTATCGTTTCTTTTACTTTTTGTGCAATCTTTCTCGCTACATCAATATCAGCGTTCACGATAGTTACATGCCCCATTTTACGAAAAGGGCGTGTTTGCTTTTTCCCATAGATGTGTGGCGTAACACCATCCATAGCCATTATTTTTTTTATGTTTTCATAAACAACTTTTCCTGTATAGCCTTCGGCCCCAACCAAGTTTACCATGATGCCTGCGACTTTGTTTGCAGTATTCCCAAGGGGTAAATCTAGTATCGCACGAATATGTTGTTCAAATTGGTTAGTGTAACTAGCTTCTATACTGTAATGTCCGCTATTGTGTGGTCTTGGTGCCACTTCATTAACTAATATTTGGTCATCCTTGGTTTGGAACATCTCTACGGCCAAAATACCTATATGGCCAATTTTTTCAGAAACCTGCAAAGCTATTTTCTGTGCTTTCTTAGCGACAGCGTCATCAATTCTAGCTGGGCAAATTACATACTCCACTTGATTGGCTTCTGGGTGAAATTCCATTTCCACTACGGGGTATGTTACTACTTGTCCACTTGGGTTTCTGACTACGATTACAGCCAATTCATTTTTAAACGGAATCATTTTTTCCGCGATACATTCACCGGGAGGTAACCCTCTCACGTCGGCTACGGAACGCACTACTTTTACACCCTGACCGTCATAACCAAATTGGGCTGCTTTCCATACAAATGGAAACTCTAATCCACCATTCTCAATACTATCTTCAATTTCGCTCGCGTAGGCGAATCTAGAAAATTCTGCAGTAGGGATGCCGTTATCGGTATAAAAATGCTTTTGTCTTGCCTTGTTCTGTATGATGCGCAGCGCTTTGGATTGTGGGTAGACTTTTACACCTTCGTCTTCTAGCCGTTCTAAGGCATCAAGGTTTATATTTTCGATTTCTATGGTCAGCACATCTACTTGTTTGCCAAAGTTGTACACCGTGTCGAAATCCATTAAGCTTCCCAAAATAAATTCATCACAGGCTATTTTACATGGGGCTTCGTTTGAGGTCTCCAAAACTTTAGTGTGAATGTCAAATTTACGCGTCTCATAGAGCATCATTTTACCCAATTGTCCGCCTCCTAAAATACCCAACTTGAAATCTGACGAAAAATAGTCCATAAGGTAATTGACTTTTTAGATTAGAAATATGCTTTGTTTCCCACAAAAATACGGTTAAATCTCAGAATCCGTTTCTATAGGGCCTAAAAACACGGGTCAAAATGCTATATTTGCCAACTTAAATAACGGCTTAGAATTGATACAGTTACACGACAAATTTTTTAAACCTTTCCTTAGTGAAAAGGAAATACAGCAAGCGGTAAAGCGCATTGCCGATGCTGTTGCTATGGATTATAAAGACCAAACACCCATCTTTGTAGGTGTGCTTAACGGTTCTTTTATGTTTGTGGCCGATTTTTTAAAAGCCTACCAGTATCCGTGTGAAGTATCGTTTGTGAAATTAAGTTCTTACCATGGGTTAACCTCAACTGGTATTGTGGAAACACTTTTAGATTTACCTGATAATATAGAAGGTCGCAGCGTAATTATCCTTGAGGATATAATAGACACAGGGCGCACATTAAAAGAACTGGTGCATTTGTTTTCGAATACGAACGTAAAGGAATTTAAGATAGCTAGCCTTTTCTATAAATCTGAAGTCTATAATGGAGAATATACCATAGATTATTTTGGGCTTAAAATACCAGACCGTTTTATCGTCGGTTACGGTTTAGATTATAAGGAACTGGGCAGAAATTTAAAGGAAGTATACCAATTAAACCAAAAGCATATGATTAACCTTGTATTATTCGGAAAACCTGGTGCCGGAAAAGGTACACAAGCGGAATTTTTGAAAGAAAAATATAATTTGAAACATATTTCTACGGGAGATTTATTTCGTTACAATATGAAGAATAATACGGAACTGGGACAACTGGCCAAGTCGTATATAAATAAAGGAGATCTGGTTCCTGATGAGGTCACAATTAAAATGTTACAAGACGATGTAGAGAAGAATACTGATGCAAGCGGATTTATTTTTGATGGTTTCCCCAGAACAACAGCCCAAGCCAAGGCTTTGGATACGTTCCTTACAACAAAGGGAATGAAAATAGACGCTACAATTGCATTAGAAGCAAATGATGAACTTCTGATTCAACGTCTTTTGGAAAGAGGAAAGGTAAGTGGTAGAGCAGATGACCAGGATGAGGATAAGATTCGTAATCGTTTTGACGAGTACAATCAGAAGACTGCTCCATTAAAGGATTTTTATGAGGAACAAGGGAAATTTCACAGTGTAAATGGAATAGGAGCTATCGATGAAATTACAATGCGATTGGGGAAGGTAATAGAAGAACTATAATCATCTTGTGACATCTGTTTTTAGAACGTATGATTTTTGTTCAAGCAACAATTACGCTTACCTATAGTATAAAATAACAAGGTTGCTAGTAGTTGTGTTATGATTTACATGTCTTTGATTCATTCTAATTTAGAACTTAAAAGCAGAAAACCTTGAAAAAATGCGAGAAGAAGTAATAGGTCCAAAAGTTGCATTAAGAGGGTGTTTGACCGTGGGCGGTTTTGTATTGCTTGTCTTCATTTTGGTGTCTATTGGCTATTTAATCTACGTATTTTATCTAGACGATTCTCTACCTCAAAACTACTAATGTGCTTATTCGAGGATAGATACCCAATTACCCTTGTGATTTCTGTATTTTTGCACCAATTATTACGGCATTCTGCCAACAAACTAAAGCAAACTTCATGACTGAAGGTAATTTTGTAGACTATGTAAAGGTATTTTTAAACTCTGGGAAAGGGGGTAAAGGTTCGGTGCATTTACACAGGGAAAAATTCATTACCAAAGGAGGCCCTGATGGTGGCGATGGAGGTCGTGGCGGACATATTATCCTAAGAGGTAATCAAAATCTTTGGACCCTCATCAATTTTAAGTTTAAAAAACATTTTAAGGCAGGCCACGGGGGCCACGGGAGTAAGAATAGAAGTTCTGGTGCAGATGGCGAAGATGTTTATCTAGATGTCCCATTAGGTACCATTGTTAAAGATGGGGAAACCCAAGAGGTGGTAGTAGAAATAACGGAGCATGGAGAAGAGAAAGTACTACTTGAAGGTGGTATGGGCGGTCGTGGCAACTGGCACTTTAGGTCATCTACCAATCAGACGCCAAGATATGCCCAGCCTGGTGTAGACGGTCGTGAAAAGGATTTTATTTTTGAACTTAAAGTATTGGCAGATGTGGGTCTTGTAGGTTTTCCAAATGCTGGTAAATCTACCTTACTTTCTGTAATAACTTCCGCAAAGCCGAAAATTGCAGATTATGAGTTTACGACGCTAAAACCCAATCTTGGTATTGTAGAATACAGGGATTTTAAGAGTTTTGTGATGGCCGATATTCCAGGTATCATAGAAGGTGCAGCAGAAGGAAGAGGGCTAGGGCATTATTTTTTAAGGCATATAGAACGTAATTCTACCTTATTGTTTTTAATTCCAGCAGATAGTAAGGATATTAGTAAAGAATACGAGATTCTTTTAGACGAGCTACGAAGGTATAATCCGGAACTGTTGGATAAGGAACGACTCATAGCAATTTCTAAAAGCGATATGCTAGATGATGAGCTAATGGATGAGATGCGCACAGAGCTAGAGACCGAGCTAGATAACGTGCCTTTTATGTTTATTTCTTCTGTAGCCCAAATGGGTATATTAGAGCTGAAAGATAGACTTTGGAATATGCTTAGCACCTAAGTGTTGAAATATTATGATACTATGAGGCAGTATTTAAAAAGTATTGTTGAGCTGAATGACAACCCCAAGAGCCGAATCTTCGCTTATGTGATTCAAGGTTTAATTTTGGTGTCTATTATTTCATTTTCTTTTGAGACTGTCCCAGATTTAGAGCCAAATACAAGAAAACTGCTTCGGTTAATTGAAATCTTTTGTGTTGTGGTTTTTACTCTGGAGTACGTCTTACGCATTTATTGTTCGGACAACAAAAGAAAATTTATTTTTAGTTTTTTCGGGATTATAGATTTCTTGGCAATACTTCCTTTTTATTTGGCTTTGGGCGTAGATTTAAGATCCCTACGTGCGTTACGATTTTTGCGTTTGTTCCGTATTTTTAAGCTCATGCGTTATAACCGTGCCTTAGCTCACTTTTCTAGGGCCATTAATAGGGCAAAGGAGGAAATTTTATTGTTTCTTTTCGTAACGCTAATACTTATTTATTTTTCTGCTGTAGGTATTTATTACTTTGAAAATGCAGCCCAGCCCGAGCATTTTTCTTCAATTTTTGATAGTCTTTGGTGGGCTATTATTACTTTGACAACAGTAGGATACGGAGATGTGTATCCCATTACGGTAGGAGGCAAAGTATTTACATTTTTCATATTAATGATTGGTCTTGGAATTGTTGCTATCCCTACTGGTATCATATCCTCTGCGCTTACAAAATCTGTAGACAGTAAAGAGGAAGTTTGATTTTTATGTAACTTAGGGTTAAATCTTTAGAATGAAATACATTGGCTTTATATTTTCAATTCTGGTCCTTGCCTCCTGCGGAGCAACTAGGGTACATTATGATTATGATGAAGCCGTTGATTTTTCGGCTTATTCTACGTATGGCTATTATTCAGATATGGAAACGGGTCTAAGTCAATTAGGCGAGAAAAGGCTTATGAATGCTATGGACGCGACCTTACAATCCAAGGGTTTGTTGTTTTCGGAGGAGCCAGATATTTTTGTAAATGTGCAAAGTGCCGTTCTACGAGGTCAGCCTTCTAATGCTGTAGGTGTAGGCGTTGGTGGTGGTGGCGGTACTATTGGTGGTGGTATATCTGTAGGTATTCCTGTCGGAGGTCCAAAACTGTTAAGGGAACTAACAATAGACTTTGTAGATGCAAAAAGAGATGTATTGCTTTGGCAAGCCCTAAGCGAAAGCCCATTTAATGAGGCTGATACCCCAATGGAAAAAGAGCAGAAAATGAAGGAGTTGGTTGCAAAAATATTTGAAAAATATCCACCAAAAAAACGACAATAAGATTGGGGAATTTAGCTTTAGAATCGTGACCTATGAAAAATTTAATGTGGAGGCTTTCCGTATTTAAAAGCGCATTTGGTTCAGTAGCTATTTGCGCACTAGCTTCTGGAGTTGCACAAAGTGCTAAAAGTGAAAATCCAAAAAGCGCTATTCCTTTTGAAACAAAGTTTGTATTCATATTTTTTACTGCTTTTGGTTCGTAACCGCTAAGTTGCAAATTCTTAAAACGCCCACAGGTATTACCCTTGGGTTTACTAAAATAGGAAATTATTTCAGGATGGGACATAGTGGTGAAATCGACAACCTCTTTTGCACAGGAACCACAATAGCCTCCTTCTCTCGTTTTACTAAACGAATCGAATTTTTGGGAGCAAGGTTCTTTAACGGAGATTTGAATTGCATTATTCATAATTCTTTGGTTTTATATTATACATCTAAACTAGGTTAGAAGCGTTTAATATAAAACGACCAATTAGGGTGCTAGGGGTTGGAGTGAGGGAAAGGGACAGGAAAATTGAAGTTCAAGATTCAAGTCCAAACACAAAAATCAAATACGGATGGTATAGACTTTTAATATTTTGCCAGCTGGTATTTTTAAACCTTAATTTTGTTTACTACTTACTTTTATTCCCCGACGTTTATCCGAACTCCTTCAGAATGACTACTAAACTCGGGAGCATACATGCTCTGTATGGTCGTAATCCCGTTACTGAAATCTCCAGCATTATTTACGCGAACATCATATTCGAATACATAAACCCCCTTTGGCAGGTAATCAAAAAAGAAATTAGTACTCGCATCTTTGGTGGCTTCGTAATAGCCCAAGCCATCTTGCCATTTATATTTTGAGATGACATTTACGGGTTCGAAACCGGCGGCACGCATATCTTTCATGTGTACAAAATCCATTGGACGATCGGCTCGTAATTCAATACGAACACGGACTAAGTCCCCCACCTTTAAGTCCATTTTATCAGTGATTTCGGAAATCTCTTCACCTGTATCTATATTCTTTTTAAGGAATAATTTCTTCTTTAATTTTAAGGGTGTTTCTGCTGTTGTAATCTTATCCAAATCCTCAAAATACTGCCAGTACAATGCTCCCCATGCAATGCCGTTTCCTTTTTTGGAAATTTGTATCTCCCCCATTTTAGGGTGTACTTCGGTACCGTTCCAAGCCGTTTTGTAGTAGCCCGTTCCAGCCTCTACTTTTACATTTTCCAGTTTGGAAGGTTCTATTCTTTCTCCTCCTACCAAAACATCAACAGCATCGGTAACAGATAGCCATTCATTTCCTTGCAGTAGTAATGCGTAAATAGCTTCCGTAGTTGCTTTAGTAGTCTTCCATTGGTTGGTTTGTTTGTTTTTTAATAACCAAATTTTAAGATTATCAACGGTTTCAATATCCGTAGAGTTGATTTCCGAAAATGCTTCAATCAATAACGCTTGTGTTTCAATAGGAGCTTGATACCAATGCCATGAGTTGGTGTTCTCTTTCCAATACATGCCTAATTCTTCTGAAGTAATACTATTTTCTTCTAGTGCTCTAAGTATTTTTTCGGAAGCTTGAATATTATCACTACGATGCATAATCAATGCCAACATTCCTTGTGAATACAATCCTTTATTCTTCCAGTATTTCTCTGTTTGTTGTTTATAATAATCTTGGATATCATTCACTTTTTTAGAGGTTTTTACATCCTTGAAAAAGCTACGCATATATAGGTAATGAATCTGAGTATGGCTTAAATGATCGTCGTTTATATTTGAGGCGTGCTTTTTCATGTTGTTGTACTCTTTGACGAACTCATTGTCAAGATATTGAATCGCGTTATCACTTAAAGATTGAATCTCGGCTATGCTAGATGTGACATTTAGGTGTTTTAAATGACCCATACCCGCAAGAATATGTTGTGTGATAAAACGATTATCTGGGCCACCATTGAACCAAGACCATGCACCTGAGCCTTTTTGGTTCTCCTTTAATTTATTTAAAGCAATGGCTTGCTCATTTTTCATTTTGTTCAAATTAAACAACAAGGCAATACGTTTTTTCTGTTCGGTTTCCGATTGTGCGTCTCGTACCCAAGGCGTTTCTTGAATCAAAAGCGATTTTAAACCTTGATTCTTTTCCAAGTTACTCCCCAGCGCATCTGAATTCGCCCATTGCTCAAATACCTCTTGAATTCTTGGATTGCTATTGGCAATATGGGAAGCGAGTGTATTTGCATAATATTTGGAAAAAGTTTGCTCGTTGCACTCATACGGATATTCCATGAGATAGGGGAGAGCCTGGACCGCATACCATGCTGGATTTGAAGTCATCTCCAACGTTAACCTGTGGTGCTTTAAAGTTGGCGACTTTATCATCTTCAACTTATCTAAAGTGAAGGTCTTGGTTTGGTTACTTCTTACCCACATTGGTAACGTTTCTGTAACTAAGGTCCTATTTGTAAGTACGGGTAGTACATTTTGTTCTCCATCACTAAAACCTCCAGCCTTTGCCGTCACGGTATATTGAACCGCTTGGATTTCAGTAGGAATTTTTAGGCGCCATGATACTTGGGTGTTGCCTACGGAATCTACTTTGAAGTTTACTTCATCACTATCCCCGCCGCCTGCATCACCTTCTCCTACCGAGGATATTACTAATTTTTTTGAAATCGGTAAACCGGAAACCGCATCCACTAATTCTAATTTAGCAATTCCAGAGAGCTTCTTATCCGTTAGGTTGCTGATTTTGGTGCTGATAACGATTTCATCTCCTTCTCTTAAAAAACGAGGAGCATTCGGAATAACCATCAACTCCTTTTGAGTAACGGTTCGTAAGGTTCGGTTCGAACTCTCTAAACCCTTGGTATGAGCCAATAATTGTAAATTCCATTTGGTAAGGGCTTCCGGTGTCGTAAAACTGAAGGATATATTGCCTTCTGAATCAGTTTGCAATTGTGGAAAAAAGAATGCTGTTTCTTGGAGGTTTTTGCGAATTTGAACTTTCTTAGCGTTTTGTTCTTGTGGTATTTCTTGATTTTGCTTTAATTCGTTGCTTAAGGATATATCCTTTTCCAAAGTTACTCCTGCTACTTGACCGGTAAGAGATTCTTCGACAACATCTTCCATTTCCATCATATCCAATGCTGCGCCTACCGGAACGGGTGCACTAGACCGCTTCATCATTCTAGACGTTCTTGAGCCGAAATACCCACTATTACCAAAATAAAGCCCAAACCAATTAAACGAATCAAAACTCGGATTGCTATAACCATACGATTCGTTATCCTGATATGTACTGAAGGAACTATTCATAAAACAGCGATAGGCATTTGTTCGTCTATTGGAATAATAAGTAGGCTTCGCCAATGGGTTAAAACTCCAATAATGTCCTCTGAACGTATCCAATGAGGCGTCATACATGCTCGCTAATAATTCAGCTGCTACTTTACCACCTTTGGGTCCTTTAATTTTAAAAGACCACCTTTCATCAGTGCCAGGTTGTAATTTGTCCCTAAAGGTGACCGTTTCAATTTGCAAATCGCTACTTGGGTAGGGTATTTGAATGTTCAAAGTACCGGAATGAAAATAGTTGTAAACAGCATAGCTATATGAAATCGCGAATCCGCCTAAATCTTCCTTGGTTACAGGAATTATGAGACTTTCAGAATTTTTATTTAAGCGTATGATTTTGGTGTCGATTACCTTTCTATTTTTTTCAATAATTACGGTAACATTAATATCTTCGGCACTGGAAAACACCGTTACTTTGACTTTTTCTCCGGGTTGATAGCTTTCCTTGTCTGTTTTGATTTGAAATAATTCATTGTCCGCCAGTTTCTTATCGGTATGACTAAACACTGTTGTTTCCAAAACATCTTTAACCTCCTGACCAAATTTATCCTGGGTCACCAATTCAAGAATATATTTGCCGGACATCCATTTCTTAAGGTTTCCTAAAGAGAGTTCTTTGGATACACCAGTATCAAAGTCTGATTGCCAAACAAGTACTCCTTTTTCCCAAGTAGTGGGGTCGTGTTCGTTAGAAAAAGCATCGTGCGGGAATATCTTTTTGAATTCTTGTCTTGTAAGATTTTTGTAATCCGGGGCAGTCCATGTACGAGGTCGTAACACAGATTCGGGTGCTTTTAATTTATATATTTTAACGGTCCCTTTTGCGGATACGAATTGTCCGTTAAGGTTATTTGTAGAAATACTTAGTTTTTGGTCTTTGGTATCTTTATCCAGTGGGTTCGCCAACATCATATTGGCTGTTAACGTATGGTAGCCTACAGTTACAAACGTGGAAGTACTGTGCGTTTCTCCGTTTATGTCGGTAACATCTGCGGTTATTTCATAATTGAAAGTGGGTGCATTTTTTTTATCCGTACTACTATCAGGAATTGCTTTGAAATCTATGGAATACCTGCCCGAACCATCTGTTTGGGTTTCACCACGTCCAATTTCTTGGGGAGTTGTGTTTCTATTAGCGTATCTCCAGTAATACCATCTTGGGTAGTACACGGAGCGTTTTACCCTATAAGTAACTTTGGCGTCTGTTATATTACTTCCGGCATAAGCGGTAGCGGTTCCGTTTACGGTTACGCTATCGTTTACTTTATAACTTTCAGTTACTGGTTCAAAAGAGGTCTCGAACTTAGGACGTTTGTATTCTTCTACAGAGAAGCTGGCATATCCACTTAAATTATAGACTACTGAATGAACTTGTATCGAAAATTGACCCGTGAGTCCGTTGTTGGGTAACATAAATTCTCCAGAAAAAGAACCATACTCATTCGTTACAAAATCGGCGGTGTTTACCACTTGATCATTCACATCTTTCAATTCAACCAAAACTTTCGTATTTTTTAAAAGTGACGAATTTTCTTTGGAACTTTTTATTGCGATTCCTTTAAAATATAGCGGTTGACCGGGTCGGTAGATACTCCGATCCGTAAATAGAAAACAGGAATAAGAAGCTGCTGGAGCTGTTTCGTTATAGCTGCGATATATGTAATAATCATCGTAGAATGCAGTATCTTTTTCGTAATCGATGGTAATACTCAGGTCGCTCCACTCTTTTTCGGCTCTTTTGATAGAAACGGTTCCTGTTTTATCAGAAACGAAGTTTTTACTTAATCGTTTGCCATCATAATTCAGGCGATAGCGAAAATTCAGTGTAGCACCAACAATAGGTTTTCCGTTATTTCTATCCACCACTTGAAAATCCTGATGGGTTTTGGTCTGGGTTTCTACTAAAGCTAGGTTGGTCGCTTGGACTTGAGCATAGGCAAAGGTTTTGTCTGTTTTGTCGTTTGGTTCAGCTAAGACTATATACTGGTTATTTTCTAAGGGGGGCATGACAATTTCGGTACCATGCGATTGGTAGTCGTTTTCTATTTTTAAGGAAGTTTCCCATGCTTTTGCTATCGATAATTTTTTTATAAAGGCCAGTTGCTTTTCTTCATCATATTCCTCCTCAAGTGCGTTCCACTGTTTTTGTGTAATATGGCGAGCTGATAGTTGTAGACCGTCATAATTTTTATAATTAACCAATAATCTAGCCGTTTTATTTATGGGAATATGACGCTCCGTAGTTAATTGTAAGCTCTTTGAAATAATTTGGGATTTTAATGCTTTACACTTTTCTGCGCCTCTAGTATCCGGATTTTCTTTTAATACTTTCTCACATAATTCAAGTGCTTCTTTTTTATTCCATCGGTATTCTTCATTGGTTTTAGGCTGATATGAATTGCCTTGTTGGCTCAGTAGTGCCGCTATCTCATAATTGTACAAACTTGACGCTGCATTCCCTTTTCCTGCAGATGCCGCATTCTGTAGTGCCTTTAAATACTGCTGGTCTTTGTTTTCGAAAATAGCGTTGTGATAGACAAATTGTAGCCGTTGTAAATTTACTTCTGCAAATGTATATGGCTGTTTCGAAGGCAAGTGTAGCGTTAATAGCTTTTTATAAATACACAATGCTTTTGCCTGCAATGATGTTTCGTCTTTAGAGAATATATTTAACTGGGTAAATGCATACCCATCACATAGCAGCTCTGGATTGTCAATTTCGAATTTATCAGCAGGTCTTGTAATGTTGTTCTCGTTTGTGGCGTAAAATACAAGTGCATTTTGTGCTAACAGGTCAAACAAGGTGGGCCGGTATTCTTCGGAACCTTCTTGCTGATGTAGAACAGCATCAAAATCGGATACGGAAGTTTGTTGTAATTCCGCCTCGTTTTGGAGCGAAGCATCAAATTGAACCGTTATTTCTTTGAAAAGAGTAGTCAAATCCCAAGTTCTAAAATCAACCGAATCTACCTTTACATCCGTTTTAGTTCGGTTGTAAAACTGGTATCTGTTTTGTTGAAAAAACTGCCAATACATATTTGCTAAATAGTTTTCCAGAACATTCTTGGTCGGGAATTCTGCGATTGCGATTTCTTGTTTAAAATCTTTTATGATGTTCAGCTGGGCATCTTCATCCAAAGTCATGGCATACTTTGAAGCGAAGAGCAGTGCCTTCATAATTTGAGGTGAATTCTTTTCTTTTTTAGCCTTTTCAGAAATGGACGATACTATTTTTAAAGCAGACTTAGGTAACGCATCCCTTTCGAGTTTTTCGACCTGCTGCCAAAGCACTTCAAAAGGTTCATTATTTTTTTGCGATTGTACCATTTGAGAGAATAGGAGTATGGTTATAAGCGTTACAAATTGTTTCATTACGAGATGATTAAGCGAGACACTTCAATTAGAACGGTTAAGAACTACGGAGTGTATTTGATTTCAAAGTTACATACAAAGATGTAGCCAAAGCGCTCTGAAAACAATGAAAAGTGAGGGAAAGGGTGGTTTGGTCTAGGGAAAGCGCCTTTAGAACGCCTTAGTCCTCAAAGTGAGAATTCTTGCTGGAATAGAATCCACCCCGCCTTGTCTAGGTAGGGGTGCTTATAAGGATTTAAGTAATCCCCCATCAATCGGAATTTGGGTGCCCGTAATATAAGCAGCCTTATCCGAAGCTAAAAAACTAACTAAATACCCATATTCTTTTGGGTCACCAATTCGTTTTACAGGTACCTTAGATTTCATATCGGCTAACACATCATCTTCTGAAACCCCTAGTTGTTCTGCTTTTTTTGAATTAAGCTGCGCGATACGTTCTGTGTCAAAGTAACCGGTTAGAATACTGTTTACTGTAATTTGTTTATCGCCAACATCTGTAGCCAGAGACTTTGCCCAAGTAACCAAACTCGCCCGAATAGAATTTGATAAGGCTAAGTAAGATAAAGGTTCCTTTACGGATACAGAAGCAACATTGATGATGCGTCCCCAACGGTTTTGCATCATGTTTGGCAAGGCTAATTCTGTTGTATAAACTACCGTTTTAAAAAGTAAGTCAAAAGCTATTTGATAGTCGTTCACTTGTTTTTCAAGTGTATTTCCGGCAGCTGGACCTTGGGTGTTGTTGACTAAAATATCAACAGAATTTGATTTAAAATACGCTGATAAGATTTTTTTGTATTCTTCGTAATCGGAAAAATCTACCACCAAATATTGATGCGATTGCCCTTCTGAGATTGTTAAGCTCTGTAAAGCAATTTTTAGCTTTTCTTCATTTCTCGCCATAAGCGTAACACTTGAGCCACTTTCCGCCAATTGAATAGCAATTGCCTTACCAATACCACCACTAGCACCGCCAACAAGTGCTTTTTTTCCTATTAGAGAGATTTCCATACAATTATGTTTTACGAACTACGTCTATTTATACTCCTCCCGGACCGGACTAAAAACATCCATTAGTTTACAAGGGGTTAGTGCTTTCCCGCTATGCGGAAGGTTTGAAGCAATAGGTACAATATCTCCTGGAAGGTAGATTTTTGTTTCTCCATCCAAAGTAAATTCGAATTTCCCTTCCATCACATGCATAATTTGTTCATGTATATGATGATGCTCCGGTACGACCGCATCTTTTTCAACATCCCAAAAAACAAGGGACATCGTTTTTGTATGTATTAGTTTACCATGGTATCCAGGTATGATTTCTTTGGATGCTATTTTATCAAGGCTTAAGCTCATTACACTATGTTTATTTACGAAGATAAAAATAAACCAGTGGTTTTTGATGCTGAATGCAATCCCTATCTTTGAAAACTAATTCAGATGTAATGCAAATTCATTTTATAGCCATTGGTGGTAGTGCCATGCACAATTTAGCCCTGGCACTTGAACATAAGGGATACCAGATAACCGGAAGCGATGATGTCATTTTTGAACCTTCAAAATCTAGATTGGAGTCAAAAGGACTTTTGCCTGAAAGTTTCGGATGGTTTCCAGAAAAGATACATAGCGATTTGGATGCCATTGTTTTGGGTATGCATGCGAAAGCGGATAATCCAGAACTACTGAAGGCTCAAGAGTTAGGGGTTAAAATTTATTCGTATCCAGAATTTCTCTATGAACAATCTAAAAATAAAACGAGGGTAGTCATTGGGGGTAGTCATGGAAAAACAACCATTACTTCCATGATTTTACATGTGCTTAATTTTCATAACAGAGAGGTAGATTATATGGTAGGTGCTCAATTAGATGGTTTTGAGCGTATGGTTCATTTGACCGAGGAGAACGATTTTATAGTGTTGGAAGGTGATGAGTATCTTTCCTCTCCTATAGACCGTAGGCCAAAGTTTCATTTGTACAAACCAAATATCGCCTTATTGAGCGGTATAGCCTGGGACCATATTAACGTATTTCCCACTTTTGAAAATTATGTTGAGCAATTTAAAATCTTTGTAGATAGTATTGTAAATGGAGGTAGCATCACGTACAACTTGGAGGATGCTGAGGTGGTAAAAGTGGTTGAAGCTTCTGAAAACAGCATTAGAAAACTAGGATATACGACACCGGAATATGAAGTTGATAATGGGCAAACACTATTAGAAACTCCGGAAGGTCCAATGCCTATTGAAGTTTTCGGGAAGCATAATTTGAATAATTTAGCAGGAGCCAAGTGGATATGCCAGAATATGGGTGTAGATGAAGATGATTTTTTTGAGGCTATTGCCACTTTTAAGGGAGCATCTAAACGACTCGAAAAAATTGCAGAAGGAAAAACCAGTGTAGCCTATAAAGATTTTGCACACTCCCCAAGTAAGGTGGCTGCGACAACAAAAGCAGTAAAGGAACAATACCCAGATAGAAGACTAATAGCTTGTTTGGAACTCCATACCTATAGTAGTTTTAATCCTGAATTTTTGAAAGAATATAAAGGTGCTTTGGATGCTGCTGATGAAGCGGTTATCTTTTTTCTTCCAGAATCAGTAGCAATAAAAAAGCTAGAGGAGGTTACTCCCGAACAAATTTCGATTGCCTTTGAAAGAGAGGATTTGAAGATTTTTACCGATGCTAGCTCTTTTCATAGCTATGTAAACGAGGAGAATTATGAAAATTCGACGCTATTATTAATGAGCTCTGGGAATTACGGAGGATTAGATTTAAACGGACTTAAGAAGTTAATGGTCTAGTCCTTAAACGCCAAATTGTTTTAGGTGATGGTCTAGATGCTTATACTGTAATTGTCCCCATTGCTCTTTGGTAAAGGGCCCAAATGCAGGATGTGGGTGCCACATATCTCTAGAATCAAGCATATTAAATTCATCTGCTAATTCTTTCAGTATCGTTATCTCCCCATTAAAATCCTTAGCTTCTTTAGCTCTGAATTGTGGTGCTGTAGGTAGGTTTTTGCGCCAAGGTTTGTCATTGTAGAGCGATTTTTTAAAGAAGGTTTTAATGAACCAATTGCCTTTTGAGGTGTTTTCCGTGTTCCGAATGGCTAATTTTAAAGGGTATTGGCAATGCCATGCCATTTGTCCAACTGTCATTTTTCCCCATTTCCGTTGAGAGTTTTCACTAAGTTGCCCCAATCTGTTCTTTATTTCAACGTGACCCTCATTGGTTAGCAACGATTTCATTTTTTGTTTTTTATTGATACGGAAATTTACGATAAAATAATTAGTTCGCTATCTTTAGCCAATGCAAGAGAAGTCTACATCATTTTCCATAAAACACTGGTCTGATGACGATAAGCCAAGAGAGAAATTGGTAAACAAGGGAAGGGCTGTACTGTCTGATGCAGAGTTGGTTGCTATATTGATTGGTTCAGGAAGCAGGTCTGAAAGCGCAGTGGAACTATCCAAGCGTATCCTAGCTTCGGTAGATAATAATTTGAACGAGTTGGGAAAGTTGTCCATTAATCAATTAATGACCTTTAAAGGTATTGGTGAAGCAAAGGCGGTAACCATAACTGCAGCATTGGAAGTAGGTAGACGAAGAAGGGGAGAAGAAGCCTTACAGGTGACTAAAATAGGAAGTAGTAAAGATGCTTTTGAGGTGCTACAACCCGTTATAGGAGAATTGGAGCACGAGGAATTTTGGGTTATATATCTTAATAATTCTAATAAAATATTGCATAAATCACAGCTTAGTAAAGGCGGTATAACGGGTACTTTGGTAGATGTACGTATACTAATGAAACAGTCTTTGGAGCTGGGTGCCGTGGGGCTTATTTTAGCACACAATCACCCAAGTGGCACTTTAAAACCAAGTAGCGCCGATAAACAGATTACACAAAAAATAAAGAAAGCTTCTGAGTCTTTAGATATTAAAGTTTTGGACCATCTCATAGTAACGCGGAAAGATTATTTTAGTTTTGCAGACAATCAACTACTCTAAATGTTATTGATATATACCCATAAGATTACACCTAGGTTTACCTATACCATGAAACAGGTTTTCACCAAAATCTTGGGTATAGATATCGCTTTTACGACCAAGGTAGAGGATTTTATAAAACATACGGATGAAAAAATAACCTACACCAAACAGCCGTTGCAGAACGAATTTTTTATTCGTAGCAACGAACTTCTCTTTGAGCAAGGAATTAATGATATTCAAATACAAATTAACGATTGGGGAGGAACGCCTTGCTTTTTTACTACGGGAGAACGTAGTGCTGTTCCTTTCGATATTTTTGCAGCTAGTTTCTATCTACTAAGTAGGTATGAAGAGTACTTACCGCATGTTAAGGATATGCACGGCAGGTTTTCACCAAAGGATAGTATCGCATATCAGAACGATTTTTTACAACGCCCTGTAGTAGATATTTGGGCGTTAAAATTGTTGGTGCTGCTAAGGGAGAAATTTCCTGAATTGGAATGTAAAAAGAGAAAGTATACGTACGTTTCTGTATTGGATGTAACCACATCTCACTCCTATGCCCATAGAGGTCTGTTTCGAGGATTGGCAGGGTTTGTTCTGGATTTAGGCACCTTTAAGTTAAAGCGTGTTTGGGAGCGTATTATGGTAGGTGTCGATAGGGAAAAGGATCCTTATGATAATTTTGCTCAACTTATTCAATGGCACCAAAACTATGGTATTAAGAGTATTTTCTTTTTTCAGTTTGCGGATTATTCCAAATATGATAAAAATGTATCCACAAATAGCAATCGTTTTAAGTCCCTCATCAAATACATAGCCGATTATTCCAAAGTAGCACTTGGTGCGTCTTATAGTTCCTTTAGGGATATAGAGCTGCTGAAAAAGGAAAAGAATAATCTGGAAAGCGTTATCAATAGGCCTGTAACGTATTCTAGAATGCGCTATAATAGAGTTGATGTCCCCGAATCGTATAGGAACCTAGTTACTGCCGAGTTTACTGATGATTTTACCATGGGATATACCCATGCAATAGGTTTTAGGGCTGGTACGTGTACTTCGTTTCAGTTTTATGACATTCCTTTAGAAGTGCAACAGCCCATAAAGATTCACCCGTTCGCACTTCATGATTACTCCTTTTTAACAGTTAAAAGCGAAGAGCAGATCAGCGAAAAGATAAAAGGGATCTACACTGAAATCAAAAATGTAGAAGGTTCCTTTGTAACTGTTTTTTCAAATGAACTATTGGGAGGTGACGAAAAATTTGACTGGAAAAAAATATACAAGAACTTAATAATGACTTATAATGTTTAAAGATATAGTAACTGATGTTTTTTTTGACCTTGATCATACCTTATGGGATTTTGAAAAGAACTCAGCCCTCACGTTTGAGACTATTTTACCGGTCCATGACATAACTGTTCCATTGGAATCATTTCTAGAGGTATATGTGCCAGCTAATTTGGTGTTTTGGAAAATGTACAGGGAAGAAAAAATCACAAAAGCGGAACTTCGCTACCAGCGCCTAAAATCGGTTTTTGATACTTTAGAATATGCTGTTACTGATGATTGCATCAATAGTCTGGCAGATGAGTATATAAATCAATTGTCTTCCCATACTTTTTTGTTTCCGAATGCATTGGAGGTGCTAGATTATTTAAAACCAAACTATAAACTACATATAATTACCAACGGTTTTCAAGAAATTCAAGAGAAGAAGCTACGTAATTCTGGTATCTATCCTTATTTTGAACAGGTGATAGATTCCGAAATGGCAGGCGTAAAGAAGCCCGATCCGTTTATTTTTAACTTAGCATTGGAAAAGGCCAAGGTTAGGCCTGAATCAGCGCTAATGATAGGAGATAGCTTGGAAGCAGATATTCTGGGCGCAAAAGGCGTAGGTCTTCATACCCTACATTTTAACGCACATGGGGAAGCCGAGCACCAACATAGTCCTATGATTAGCGAGTTATGGGAAATAAAAACATATTTATAGAGTTAATACTAATAGCATGTAGCCATAGTAGTTTGCTTATGTTGCGATAGTCTAACTTTATGAACCGTTTAGGACACAGTCTCTTACTTTCAGTATTGCTGCTTTCGCTTGTTCGGAAAAACAGGATTTTTCACAATATGATGAGCTAAGCATTACACCAACCTTGGAGACCAGCATTTTCTTTGTTAAAGTGCAAGAGCTACTGATCAATAGTGCAACGGATATCAGTTTTTTTACTCAGGACTTTAATTTTGACGCTTTTGAGGAGGAATTTTTCGCCGATAGGGTTTTAGAGGGCGTAATTTCCTATGAATTAGAGAATACAACGAGTAAGCCTATTCAAATAGAATTGCAGTTTTTGGATGAAAACGATGAGCTTTTAGATTCGGAGGTCTTTACGATGGATGCTGCACCTACGGCCTTATTAACTCGTGAGGTAGCTTATGGTAATTCAGGAAAAAGCTTAGATATCCTTAGGAATACTTCTAAAGTAAGGCTCAATGCATCTAATTTTGGGGATAATGTCAGTGTTTCTGAGATTCCAGGAGCTTCAGTTCAATTGCGCTCTAGTGCTCAGTTTATGCTACGCTTAAAATGAGGATTCGCCACTATGTCTTTCTTCTTTTACTGCAGTGCTATGTATGTTTGGTAGCTCAGAACAAGCAGGTTCTTTATGATTTTAATGATAGTCCACAAGCCTTGATGGTAAATCCAGGAATGGAAACGGATTTTCAATGGTTTGCAGGTGTCCCATTGTTATCGGGTATTTCTGGTTATGCTGGTACAAATGGCTTTTCTGTAAACGATATTTTTGCAGAGGATGGTCTGGACATTAATGACAAGGTTCGAAATCGTTTGGTCGCTGGACTCAATACACGTGACGAAATCAGTAGTACTGCAACAATCGAACTACTTAATGGTGGTTTTCGTAGTGCATATTCTAATGTATTTTATTCTTTTGGCGCGTATGTGGAGCTGGATAATATTTTCTACTGGCCCCAAGACTATGCTTTCCTAGCTTTTGAAGGTAATGCAGGCCAATTGAATAGGCGTTTTGATTTGGGTGATTTAAAAACTAGGGGATCCATGGTCGCTGTCTATCATTTTGGCGTCAACAAAAAGATGAACAATAACCTTACCGTTGGGGCTAGGGCAAAATTTTATTCGGGCATAACAGATTTTAATGCGACGGATAATAGTGGGTATTTGGTGAATAATGAAGGTCAGAACAATACGATAGCTACGACCTTGAGTGCAGATATGCAATTGCGTAGTTCGGGTTTTAATACGTTAAGGAATGCGGAGGACCAAGGGACTCTTGCCAGTGCCTTCTTAAAGCGGGCCATTTTCGGGGGAGATTTAGGACTAGGCATGGATTTAGGTTTTACCTATCGCTTAAATGAGCGTACAGCTATTACTGGCAGTGTGCTGGATTTAGGGTTTATTTATCACAGCGGTAATGTTTACAAATATAATTTAAAGGGAACAGCCACGGTAGAGGGAATACAGGTCAATGTGCTACAAGAGCTCGCAGACCTTAATAGAGATTTTTGGCAAGATTTAGTCGATGAGGTTGAAGAACTTATTCCTTTTGAAACAACGAACAGTGCGTATGTAACGTTCAGGCCTACAAAGTTAAATGCGTCTATCCGTCATGATTTTGGTGCTCCAATAGGATCGGAAGAAGCATGTGATTGTGGTACAGATGGTTCGAATAACCAAATTACGAAATATAGAAATGCTGTAGGCGGACAACTATTTGCAATCAATAGACCAAGAGGTCCACAGGTAGCACTAACCGGATTCTATTTGAGGAGGTTTGCACGTTTTATGACCATAAAGGGAACATATACCATAGATAAATTCAGTAGTACCAATTTGGGTCTGGGCATAAATCTCCAAGCAGGTCCTGTAAATTTCTATCTTATAGGTGATAATCTATTGTCCTATCAAAACATCGCCGCCAGTAATTATGCGTCTTTTCAGTTAGGATTTAATATTATATCTTGGGGCAGGAAGCGATAAATTAAATTTAAATCCGAATCCCTAGTATTTGGCACGCTTTTTTCAGTTTCTTTACTGAATCTTAAATTAAATTGTTTTGAAAAATATTTTAGTCATTGTTTTCGTTTTTATCGGATATACCGGAATTGGGCAAGTTGCTATTAATGATTATAAATACATTATAATCCCCAAAACACTAGGAGAATTTAAAGAGGAAAACCAGTACTTGACAAGCACGTTGCTTAAACATCAATTTGTGACTAAAGGTTTTACCGCAGTCTATGCTGATGCATTACCTCAAGATTTATATCTAGATCGTTGCTTGGGACTTACCGCCCTCTTAAAGGATAATTCCTCCATGTTTAGCACAAAAGTTACGATTGTCTTAGAGAATTGTAAAGGGCAACAGGTGTTTAGTTCACGGGAAGGAACTAGCAAAATAAAGCAGTATAAAGAGGCATATAAGAATGCAATAACGGTCGCAATGTCGTCTTTTGATCGTTTAGATTATAGTTACAAGGAAAAGGTAGTTACGGAGCAACCAATAACGGTTAGTTTTAAGAATGATATAAAATCATTGGAAGGCGCGAGTAAAGAGTCAAAAGATACAGCCTATTTAACCAGTATTAGTGCGGCAAATAGTAGTGAAGTAGTAAAACAAACAAGTAGCTTGGAGAACCAAAGCTATAAAAGTATGGAGCCAGTGGAATCGGATATCAAACAGGCTACTTCTAATACAAATAGCAAAACCATCTCCAGTGCCACAAGGGGCAAAGAAATGTTGTATGCGCAGGCGATTCCTAATGGGTACCAATTAATTAATAGTGCGCCAAAAGTAATCATGAAGCTATTGAACAGCTCTACAAAAAACGTATTTATAGGGCAGGCCGAAGGTAAAAGCGGTATGGTTTTTCAAAAAGATGGACTCTGGATTTTTGAGTACTACTCTGGAGCTCAGCTGGTTCAAGAAGAACTGATGATTAAATTTTAAAAATCGTATTTATCCTTCCATCTTTTCTTTAGAAAATCACTCAAAGTATTTTCTCTTGGATTTTTGCCAGGTTTATAGAACGTACTGCCAGCAATTTCATCCGGCAGGAATTCGGTTGCCACAAAATTGTTTTCAAAATCGTGCGCATATTTGTATTCTTCTCCATATCCCAAATCTTTCATAAGTTTGGTTGGAGCATTTCTAAGGGCCAAGGGTACAGGTAGGTTTCCTGTTTGTTTTACCACCTGTTGGGCTTTTCCAATCGCCATATAACTCGCATTGCTTTTTGCCGAAGTTGCTAAATATACTGCACATTGGCTAAGGATTATCCTAGATTCTGGGTAGCCAATGGTAGTAACCGCCTGGAAGGTGGTGTTGGCTATAACCAGGGCTGTAGGATTTGCCAATCCTATATCTTCAGACGCGGCAATCAACATTCTACGGGCAATAAATTTTACATCTTCCCCACCTTCAATCATACGGGCCAGCCAATATACGGCACCATTGGGGTCGCTACCCCGAATAGACTTTATAAAAGCAGATACAATATCATAATGTTGTTCCCCGGTCTTGTCATAGAGCACTGTGTTCTTCTGTATTTTTTGAAGAACGAGTTCGTCCGTTATTTCCACGGCATCAGAATCTTCTGAATTGATAATAAGTTCAAAAATATTAAGTAGTTTCCTGCCATCTCCACCCGATAATCGCAGTAAGGCCTCGTTTCGGTTAATTTTATTTTTTTTGATTTTAGATAGGTGTCTTTTTCGAGGGCTCTCTTTAATAATTCAATTAAATCGTCTTTGCCAAATGCATTTAAAATATACACTTGACACCGCGATAACAATGCAGGTATCACCTCAAAACTCGGATTTTCAGTGGTAGCGCCAATCAGGGTAACCCATCCTTTTTCAACTGCACCCAGTAAACTGTCTTGTTGCGATTTACTAAAGCGGTGGATCTCATCAATGAATAGAATAGGGTTTTTAGTGGTAAAGAGACCTCCAGCTTGCTTGGCCTTGTCTATTACCTCCCTAATATCCTTTACACCGCTATTAATCGCGCTAAGTATGTAGAAAGGACGTTTACTCTCTTCGGCAATAATAGTCGCCAAGGTTGTTTTTCCGGTGCCAGGTGGTCCCCATAAAATTAAAGAGGGAATAATTCCTTTTTTGATCTGATGTGTCAATGCCCCTTTTTCGCCAACAAGATGGTGCTGACTTATATAATCCTCCAAGGTTTTTGGTCTTACGCGTTCGGCTAAAGGTTCGTTCATGGTATAAAAATAGCTAAAGTTATTCACGTGAAATTCTCTATAGGTGCAATAAGAGCTTATATTTTCTGTTTAAAAATAAGGATGACAATTTTTCCGTTTTTCCTCTTTGGCTAAAATATTGCCATATTGTATAAAAGTTTAATCGAATGGCTGCTGGTACCTATTTTAAGTTTTCTAATGCTGTAGTACTTGTTCCATTAATGGCTGTCTTGGTTATTTGGAGTGTGTATTGGGTAGAGTTAGTGCAACAGCTTAACTTTAATAAGTATGGAATTTATCCGCAGACTTTTTCCGGATTAAAGGGTATTATTTTTAGTCCCTTTGTTCATGGCTCCTTAAAGCATTTATATAATAATACGATACCCTTAGCAGTGTTGTTGGCGGCATTATTCTACTTCTACAATAAAATCGCCTGGAAGGTGGTCTTATGGGGTATTTTGCTCTCGGGCTTTTTAACTTGGTGCATAGGCCGGCCCTCTTACCATATTGGGGCGAGTGGATTAATATATGTATTGGCTAGTTTTACCTTCTTTAAAGGGGTGTTTGTAAAACATTATCGCTTAATCGCCCTGTCGTTAGTTGTCGTTTTTATCTATGGAAGTTTATTATGGTATATTTTTCCTGTGAAGGATGGAATTTCTTGGGAAGGCCATTTGGGCGGTTTTATGACAGGTCTCTTTTTAGCTTCGGTTTTACGTTCTAAGGTGCCTTTGCCAAGTAAATACGATTGGGAAAGGGAGGATTTTGATGAAGAATCGGATGTATTTCTAAAGCAATTTGATGCCGACGGTAATTTTATAGAACTACAACCAGAAGAGTCAATTACAGATGACAATATCATTCATGTAAACTATTTGTACAAAACAGATAGTAAAAGCAAGGATGAGTCTTAGCTGCCTAAACGTTGTCTAACGGCCTCATACAGGAAAACTGCACAGGCAACAGAAACGTTTAAAGACGCTATTTCTCCCTGTAATGGAATTTTAGCGGTAAAGTCAGATGCTTTTATAATGGAAGGCGTAATGCCGCGATCTTCGGAACCCATAACGATTGCTATTGGTTGCGTAAAGGACACATCATAAACGGATTGTTTCGTTTTTTCCGTTGCAGAAACTATTTTGATTCCGGAGGCCTGAAGGTAAAAAACGGCATCCTTTAAATGATCTACTTTAGCAATAGGCACTTTAAATGCGGCGCCTGCAGACGTTTTTATAGTATCTGCCGTTACTGGGGCAGCTCCTTTCTTTTGTATAATAATACCATCTACACCTGTACATTCCGCAGTTCGTATAATAGCACCGAAGTTTCGTACATCAGATAGTTGGTCCAATAGCAGGAAAAGGGCAGGTTTGTTCTTTTTAGCGGTAGTTTCTACTAAATTTTCTAACGAAATAAAGGAAATAGGGGAGATGTTGGCAACTGCGCCTTGATGGTTATTTTTCGTAAGTCTATTTAGTTTTTCTATAGGGACGTAAGCGGCCGTAATATCATTTTGACGCAGTAGTCGCTCTAAATCCTTTATTAAATCCCCTTTTAACCCCTTTTGGATAAAGACCTTGTCTATTTCTTCATTAGAATTTACGGCTTCCATAATTGCGCGTATACCGTAAATTTGGGTAGTTTTTTCCATGGGGCAAAAGTAAATAAAAAACCCGCTAGGATTACTAGCGGGTTTTTTATTATGTTATTTTATTATTTTAACTTTTCGTATTCAGATAGGATATTACTTTTTTAACATCTTCTAAATCTTTAATCTTAATGCCTTCCTTCTTTAAATAAGCCGCGGTGCTTGCTTGTACCTCTTCTGGTAACACCTTTAAAAACTTTTTAGTTTTGAATTCGATTTCATCAACCCTGCTAATTCCTTTTATTTCTAAGTAATACTCTTCGTATTGTGAAAATTTTGCAGGAGTTGCTTTAACAAAAGAATTGGGAGATTTTTGGCCTTCTGTAAATTTTGCGGTATTCCGAAGATAAAGTGCATAATCACCATCGACTAGTAGGGTTAAGTACCCATTTTGAGTTAGTCCTTTGCTATCAATAAACGTGCTAAAGCGCAAAGCCTTACCATCTTTACTGACCATTGCAATATTTTTGTCGCGTCCTAAAGATTGTATTGGTTCGTCCTTAAGATTTGTTTTCTTAATCTCTATTTCCTCATTATAGGAATTATGACGAAAATATACTTTACCAGTGTTCTCGTCCTTATAATATACAGTACCCTGTTGAAATTCGTTTGAGGTATACGGAGAACCAGCCATACCTACCAACATATCAGCTGACCTTGATGTCCTTTCGGCTATTGGCCCCATTAGCGTTTCCAACTGCCCTAGGGAGTTAGCACTCCCGCCAGCGGATCCATAACTCATTATCTGTCCTGTCGCTTGGGCTTGGCTGCTAAAACTTAATAGGGTTAGTAATCCAAAAATAAAATATTTCATATCAATTAGAATTTATTCGACAGCCAATATAGGAAAATCTCTAATGCGCTTCCTTATTTAAATTGTTAACATTTAATCTTGACTCCCCGATTAACAATAATTTAACGTTAGCCCAAAAGTATAGGGTTGCGCCGGTCTCTTTTGTGTTACTTATTTATTATAAAGGATTTTAGCTCTCCATTATTATCAGTGGCGAAGAGCGTGGCGTTCTTACTTGTCTTTATTATGCTTAGGTCTTTAATATTACCATTGATTCTAAGACCACTCTTGTTGTAAGGCATAGTTACATAGCCATCTTTTTGGTTAGACAACATTACGATACCGGAAAACGAATCTAGCCGTGGAGTTTCTACTTCGGTATTGTATATATTGCCCCCTACGATTACATCTTCAAAACCATCTTTGTTAACATCAAAAAATGAATAGGATAAATTGGGTAAAAATTGGGCCTCAATAGGAAGGTAGTGTTGCTCAAAATTTCCGTTGCCTTTATTGAGTAGAAGCAAGGAGTTGAATTCGGTTGCTTCGGCATAATAGGCAGTTTTAAGATTTTCCCCGTAGATATCCGCTAAGCTAGCGTTGGCAAACTCGGCATACGTTCCAAATTTAGAATTGATAAAGGGCATTTGCTGTGAGGAGCATTCTTTACCTCTTACAGGAACGTATTCGCCTTCATATTGCTTGCTTAGTACAACATCGTTACTTCCATTGTTATCAAAATCCGCAGCGTATATCTTAAAGGGTTTCTTGTCACTAGCAGTGAACTTGATATTGCGGCCTACATTACCTATCAGATAATCTTTTAACCCATCATTATTTACATCTGTTTCTCCAATTTCAAACCACCATCCTTTGTTTAAGGCCTTAGAATTATTTGAGACAAGTGACGTATTCTTAAAGGATCCGTTTTCATTTTTAAACATGCCTATTGTGGTCCATTCTCCTACCACAATAAAATCTTCCCACCCGTCATTGTCAAAATCGGTTACTTCTATAGCATTGATGATTCCAAAGGTCTCAAGTTCCTTGGCTTTTTCTTTTGTGATATCTACTAACTCACCATTTCTATTTTCATATAGTGTTGATGCTTGAAATTTGGGATAATTTTTTGGAATAACTCTGTTTCCGACTAGCAAGTCCTCATCACCGTCGTTGTCTATGTCTATAGTAGCTACGGTTTTACCGTTTTTAGGAAGTGGCTGGAGCGCTGTAATATCCTTTTTCTTGAAATTTCCAACCCCGTCGTTTATATAGACTCTATCCAAATAGAAAGAGTCGCTTTTTTCATACTCGTTCCCGCCGCTTACTACATAGAGATCTAGATCCTTATCCCCATCTAAATCAAAAAAGACGGACTCCATGTCTTCATACCGTTTATCTAGTTCAAATGCCGGTTGTTTTTTTAGTATAAAACCAGTTCCATTCGCTAAGAATAGCTGGCTAGCAGATCCAGCGCTACCACCTATAAACATATCATCAAGTCCATCCTGGTTTACATCGCCTACGCTCATAAATGGCCCTAAAGTAGATTGCTTATAAGGCAGTAGGATTTCTTTTTCAAAGTCATTATAATTATTTTCTACATGTCTGTAGTCAATTAGGTTTTTGCGAAGCGGAGTAAAGAACGGTGTAGCGTTTGGTTGCGTAGGTTTTGGTTTTGCATCTGCAACAGCAAATAGTTGTGTAGTATTCGTGTCTACACCATATCTTTCTTCTATGGTGCCATTGTCCCACGTCACGCGAAGGGTATCTATTCTAGTATGTACCCCAAGCCCAAAAAACGCAGCGTTTTCTTGCGAAGATCGGTACCCTCTTACCCTTCTTGGTACTATGAGTTGGCTGGTGCCATTGTAGGTTATCTCTACTTTGGCAGATTGCTCGGAATGTGTACCCTTTAGGTTTACTTTTAAATAGTTTCCTGTTTTACGTTCAACCGCATTGTTTTTATAAAGCATGGCAGTTTCATCCATATTGTTGACCACAAGATCTAGGTCGCCGTCATTGTCCAAATCACCTAAACTAGCACCATTACTGTAAGTGTGGTCTGCTAGTCCCCAGTTTTTTGCATTGTTTTCAAACTTTAAATCTCCTGTTTGTTCAAACAGAAGATTGGATAATTTTTCTGTGGGAAGGTTGTAATAAAGCTCCTTTTTTACTTCTAAAGGAACTGATTTACCATATTGTTGTTTTGCTTTGATTACATTTTGTTGGGAGTCATTATCGAGTGCATACCTTCGGTAACCGTTAGTCACGTAAATATCCTTATCCTCGTCAAGGTCTAAATCGGACATAAGAACAGACCAACTCCAATCCGTGCTCGCAGTTTGGGTAAGTTGGGCAATATTATTATAATAGCCATCACCAGTATTAAGTTGAAGACTATTGAACATATATTGATGTTGGAAACCTAGAGTGTTTGTCAAATAGTCAAAGCGCTGGGTGTCCATAGAGGCCATAAGGGTTTTAGATCGCTTATGGTCATTGGAAGACATATCCAACACAAAAATATCCTCTAAGTTGTCATTATTGATATCTGCAATATCAATTCCCATTCCATAAAAGGATACTTGGTGGGTACGTGTTTTTATTTGGTCTTCGAAAGTGCCATCTCCATTATTGATAAATAATGCGTCTGGTATATAGTAGTCACTAGCAATGTAGATATCAGGCCAGTTATCGTCGTTTATATCACTAATAGCTATTCCCAATCCAAATATAGGTCGTTCCAAGCCTGCTTTTTTTGTAATATCGACGAATTTTCCATTTTCATTTTGGTAGAGATGGGAAGAATTGAAAAATTGACTCTCTTCATTACGTGCTACGAGTTCATACAGGGAGTTAGGAGCAACACCGTAGTACTCATTCTCGTTCATAACAATACAATCCAGGTCACCATCTTTATCGTAGTCAAAAAAAACGGATTGCGTACTTAAACCCATATCTGCTAATCCATACCTTTCGGCTTGTTCAACAAAAGTGTTATTTTTCTGGTTGATGTATAATAGATTTTTTCTTGATAGTCGCGTGTTGGGTCCACCTTGGGATATATAGATATCCATCCAACCGTCATTGTTGATATCAACAAAAGTGATGGCGTTAGACCATATTTTACCTTGGTTTATTCCTGAAGTGAGTGTGATATCTTCAAAAACGAAATTTCCTTTATTCAAGTAGAGTCGATTCTCTACCTGATTGCCACAGAATAGGATATCCAATAGGCCGTCGTTATTAATATCTTCTAGGCCAACGCCTGCTCCGTTATAGAAATAATCAAAGTCGAATAAATTATTTAGGGTGCTTAAATCTTCTTTAACATGATTTGCGAAAAAAATAGTGCTATGGCTTGGTTCAATTTTATCAAAAATAGGGGCTGTGCTTTCAGCTGATAAAATAGAATCACGTGGTGATACCGCTTCACCAGTTGGTTTTTTGTCTGTTTTGCATCCTGTGAGAAGTAAAAGTGTTAAACCGATTTTAGCTAAGGTGAATCGCATTAGTTTGTAGTGTTTTAATATGTAATATAGTGCTAGTAGTAAACAAAAATAGGAACAAATGTATTAAAACAAAAAACGACCCTTTAAAAAGGGCCGTTTTAATAAAAATTTAAATAATCTTATTTTAAAGATTGTCTGGGCAAAAATCTAAAACCTCACCAGCATTAGGCTCTTCACCTTCTGCAACAACAGTTCCGTTAGCAGATGTGACAGAGTATAAAACCTCTTCATCGAAATCTCCAGAAACAAATACTATCGAAATAGTCTGTGCTCCAACGGGTACTTCAAAGGTAAATTCTTGTGTTGATGATGCAAAAGGTCTTGTACCGTCATCAATGTTAGCTATAGAGTTTACTGCTCCACCGTCTATAACTACGTCCAAGCTAGCGCCGTTCCAACTATCACCAAAGGTATCGGTTGTACTTACCGTCCATGTTCCTGCTGTAGGAACAGAAGGCGCACACACAATATTTGCAGTATGCAAGAAACGTGCATTAAAAAAAGCTCCAGTTAATGTCCCTGTGTTATTCGCAAAGGAATATCGCGTTCCATCAAGCAATACCATTTCAAAACGAATGGTGAATTGATCTCCTCCAAAAATTTCGCTACCGGGTAAATTTAACGCTGATTGTATAGCGTCTGCCGTGGTAGTATATTGGTATCTTGGTAAATCGAAGGGTCCGGGAGCAAAAGCAGAAGCCGGTATGGTTTCTACCAATATCTCGTCCTTGTCGTTGTCCGCTCCAGCTTCGTCAGTATTGTCACGAAAGCCAAAATAAACTTCTACTTCGGATAATAGTGCTCCATTTTCCACATCTTGTGCTTCTAGGATAACGGTAAAATCACCGCCTACTAGTGTACTGGTAGCCACATCGAACAAAACCTCATCATCTATTATTTCTACTGTTCTGAGTACTGCTCCACGTTCTACATCTGTAAAGATGCCATCTATGGGTTTGTCCGCATCTGCACAAGCTGCGACTATTAACGCAGATCCTGCAAGAGCAATTTTAAAAGAATTATATATTATTTTTTTCATTTTTCTTTTATTTTAAATTTAATTAGCAGCTGGGAAAACAGGACCAGCAGGATTTGTATCCCAGAATACCTGTGTGTTAAGGTCAGTCCTTTGCGTTAAGCTAGGATTCGTAATCACTTCGTTCTGAGGAAGAAGAAGCGTTCTAGGGAATGGACCCGGATTTAACTCCCAACTAGGAGGTAAAGTTGTAGGGAATCCTGTTTTTCTGTAGTAGTTGTAACTTTCTGTACCTCCACCAAACAAAGTAGTGAAGTACTGCTCAGCGAAAAGGTTTTCCTTGTCGTCACCGGTTGCTGCGTTAAATGCGGCAACAGTATCGTCTATGTACGCTGTTACTTCTCCATCAGTTGGCGCTACAGATAAATCAGCAGAACCATCCAAAGCACCAAAGCCTTGTACCTTTTCGATTGATTTTTCTAATCCAGCTCTTAGGAAGGTTGCCTTATCCGCATCGGATCCCATTTCGCCTCTCCAAAAATCTACATATGAAGCAAGGATGATTGGCTCGATACCTGCACCTGCACCACCTTTACCTAGACCTACACCTTCAGTCAAACCTGAGTCTGCATCAAATGCGCTGCTATCAAATAATCCACCAGCTGGGTATACCCCTATTGCTGTTCTTTTAAAACTGTCAGGAGGTGTTCCTTCGTCATTACCATGAGATCTTCCCCAATAGCCATTGTCAACACTACAGAAAGTAAAACCACCATCTATGTAGTGCTGTGGTGGAACTACCAAAGAACATGCTAAATCTTCTTCGTTGGGTGGTATTGCTACCCCATTTACATCTAATGCTCCAGGCGTACCGTTGGACTGACGATAGTAATAGTATCGTATCCTTGGGTCATTAGTTCTAAGCATATTTTCCATTAACCAGTTAGAGTGGTAAATGTTCGCTCCTGATGGTGTGTAATCATCAGCATAATCCGGATGTCTAGAATCTGGCTGTAATTCACTGGTGCCATATTGCAGTTCAAAATCATCATCAGAATCGGAGATAAAATTATCCCCGGCGATAACTGCGTTGAAAGCGGCCACATTTCCTGTATTCTTGTAGGAACGCAAGCGTAGTGTATTGATCAACTTTACCCATTTGGTGGTATCTTCATTGTAAAAGATATCTACGGCACCTTGTGATTCTGGTGCTGCTGCCAATAATGCTTCCGCTTCATCCAATAATTGGAAAGCAGCTGCGTATACTTCCTCACCACTATCTAAAGTTGGAGCAGGAAATTCAAGCGGTTGACCAGCTTGACTGAAGGCGGCCACACCTAAAAAGTCAACTAGTTGAAATAACGAGTGGGCATATAGGGCTTTAGCGACGCCTACATGAAAAGAAAAATCCACTTCTGTTGCTTCGTCTATAGACTCAAGTGCTTGCAGGTTCGTTAGAATACCTACAGACACAGCATCACCAACACCATTACCACCAGAACTATAGGTTCTGGACCAAGCGCCGTTAAGCACCGTTCCTGGTAGCTCGTTGAAATAGATACGACCAAAGAAGTTATCTATTCTGGTCAATTCAGCAGCAGTATTGCTAAAGGTCTGCTGATTAGTAGCATATGCCAATTGGATGCTGGTAAGCAGCAAATTGGGATCTGCCTGATCAGTGGATAAGTCGTTAGGACTTACACGCTGATCTAGATCTAATGTCTCACATGAGGTGACAAAGCCACCTACAAGGAGCGCTAACGTTAAATTTTTAAATATTTTTTTCATTGTATGATTCATTAACAATTTTGTTAGAAACTAGCTTTTAGAGTGATACCGTATCTTCTTGCAGAAGGCCCGTTGATGAAGTCAAAACCAAATCCGTTACCTATACCTACACCTGCTACGTTAGGGTCAAAGTTGGCACCGTCTGGAGTGTTATAAGCATCGTACCAAAGGTTGAAACCTTGCGCCGTAACGGTAAGGGCACCAAATGGAGTTTTGTCCAAATACTTAGCTGGAAAGCTATAACTTAAAGAGACTTCCTGTAAACGAATAACCGAAGCATCGTAAATACGCATCTCGGTAGGACCGAATAATACGTTAGTAAAGTAATAGGTTGAGTTGTTTATCTGAAGGTCATTCGGTTGCCCTGTGCTTTGACGAATACCTGGTAAGATGTACGTGTTCAATCTATTCTCTGTCTCCGTAATAAGACCCCTACCTAATAAAGCGGCAGTTGTACTGGAAAGTATATCACCACCTTTAGTGTGATTCACTTGAAAATTAAGACTCCATCCTTTATATCGGATGTTGTTTATAAAGTTCATGGAATAATCTGCAACAGCATCCCCAATAATTGGAACATTACCATCATTGTCTTGTTCTGCTACTACGTAGTTCCCTGCGTCGTTGATGAGGAAGTTTCCATCGTCATCTCTTGCAATCGCTGTACCTACTATAGTACGTAAAGACTCTCCTTCAATTGCTGCGTTAGAACCACGGAAAAGACCGCCGCCCTCTGCAAGCGAACCTGCATAAGCAATAAAATCTTGGTCTTGCTGTACAACCAGCTCTTCGTTGGTAAAAAAGTTTACACTAGAGTTCCATGAGAAATTATCACTTCTAATAACATCCACGCCTATTACTGCTTCCCAACCTTTGTTGCTTATTTCTCCAATGTTACTTTGCGTAAAGCTAAAGCCCGTAGAGGGCGCTAGTGGCTCTGTAACAATAAGGTCATTCGTTCTACGATCGTAGTACGTTAAATCCAAGGATATTCTGTTCTTCCAGAATTTAGATTCAATACCTACTTCGTATTCCTCTAAAAGCTCTGGACGTAAGTTAGGATTAGCTCTGAAGTTATCCACTTGATTGGTAGTCAATGACGCACCATCATAAGGATCAACAAAACGTTGTGGATTCTGTTCTACTACATTTACAGTAGGATACGAAAACTGCGTATCAAAGTTTGCAGAAGTACCATAACTGGCTCTTAGTTTTAAGAAGTTTAATCCATTTTCAGATTTCAAACCAGAGAATGCTGCTGTTGGTAAAAAGGACAAACTAGCACCAGGATAGGTTTGGTTGCGATTCTCTCTAGCAAAGTTAGAAACCCAGTCAGATCTAGCAGATACCGTTAAGAATAACATATTGTCATAATCTAAGGTTGCTTGACCTAATAGACCAGCAATGTTTCTATTTCTAGAAAACTGAATAGGTAACTGGTTTTCAAAATTGAAGTGTCTTTTTACCCCAAAAACAAGCTGACCTGTACTGGCAACACCAGAACGATCAAAGTTATCTTGTCTTGAGTTTGCACCCAATGTGAATGTCATTCCTAATTTCTCAGAAAGATCGTAGTTACCGTTTAAGGATAAGAAATGATCCCAAATCGTATTGTTGTTATCAAAGGTGTCGTAGAAACCAAAAATAGCATCTGGGAATTCTACCCCTCCTTTGTTAGAACCATTGATGTTACGCTCATTATAAAAATCCAAACCTGATCTCCAAGTAACGTTTAAGTTATCGTTAATGGCGTAATCTAAGGAAAGATTCCAGTTGAACCTGTTGGTCAACTGTCGGTATTGTACGTTTTTCGCTGTCCATCTTGGGTTGATAATGTCGTTACCATTACGGTAGTACACACTAGATCCATCAATTGGATTCTCGAAAGGTAAACCCATAAGGTCTACACTACGAGGCGTAAAGAATACATTTCCAAATACAGAAAGACCATCCGTACCGTTACCTCTACTTGCTCCTACTGGTGGGCTCGTAAAGTCAGTTCTAGCGAAGTTCATTGTTCCCCTAACTGTGAATTTGTTAGTTAATTTGGAAACACCACCAACAGAAATCGTTGTTCTGTTAAGGTCGTTACCTGGAATAAAACTTTCTTCGTTAAGATAACCAATGTTCGCGTTAAAGCTTGTGTTCCCATCTGCTGTTCCACCAGAGATGTTTACAGAAGTATTGGTTGAATAACCTGGTTTAAACAACTCCTGAAAAGAGTTATAAGGCTTCCAGTCGTATCTAGCTCCTTGTAATTCAGGAAACGCATTACGAGTTGACGCTACTGCTGTAGTTGAATATGGATGCTCCAATGTTGCATTGTCATCGATTAAAGGCTGTCTGCCGTAACCGGCTACGCCACCTTCACTAAAACTAGGACCCCAGTTACTAAAGAACCAACCAAAGTTCTGATCAAAACCATTACCGTAAGAGTTTTGGAAATCTGGAGTAGAAGCGATTTCAATCGCATTGTACGATTGGCTAACACTTATTTCAGTCTTTTTAGGACCTCCATTATTAGCAGCGCCTGCTTTAGTTGTTATCAAGATAACCCCGTTACGTCCTTGACTACCATAAAGTGTGGCTGCTGCCAAACCTTTTAGTACCTCAACGTTTTCGATATTGTTTGGATCTAAATCCAAAAATCTCGAAGAACTAGGATTTCCTTCGATAAAATCTCCAGGGGCGTTTGTATCGTTTGCAAATGGAATACCATCTACAATAAATAACGCCTGGTTAGTACCACTAAAGGAACTAAGACCCCTTACTGTAATGTTAGTTGCCGAACCAGAGGATCCACCAGCAGATACAACTTGTACACCTGCAGCTTTACCAGATAAAACTCTAGCGACATCACCTTCTGTTCTGCCTTCAAGTTGTTCCTTGCCTACAGATGTGGTGGCATACCCTAGTGCCTTTTTCTCCCGTTTGATACCTTGTGCGGTAACAACAACCTCTTCTAAGGCTTGGGCATCTTCTTCCATTTGCACATTTACAGTGTTACCTGCACCTACTGCCTGCCTAACATTCTTTTGACCTATATAGGTAAAAAGAAGTGTTTGCCCCGTTTCTGCATTGATGGCGTAATTACCATCGAAATCAGTTTGAGTTCCATTGGTTGTTCCTTCAACAACTATGTTAACTCCGGGCAAGGGAAGCCCGTCTTGATCGGTAACCGTCCCGGATACCGTCTTGTCCTGTGCAAAGGAAAACTGCACAACTAACGCCAAAAATAGCGTTAACAATCCATTTAATTTTGTTCTCATTTTTAATGTTATTTGAATTAGCTATTCGCAAAAGTCTTAATAATGTGTTAATAATCCAAACTAATTTTAATAAAAGATTAAGTTAAATTTTCATAATGCGAAGTTACAGATGAAACAGGTACTGTATTATATGATTAATAATGTAACATCTGATTTTTTGTCAATTTGAAAAAACGGAAGGTTTTAACAGTCATATTTAGTTGTTTTATGCCATTTTGATAGAGGGTACTTCAATTATTAGGTTGGTGTGGGTTTTGAACATGATTTTTTTACTGATTTATTAGGATTGATGAGCTTTTGAAAAAAACTTTAAAAATAAACGGATCAGGGTTTGAAGTATTGGTAATTATTATTACATTTGCCGACCCTTAAAGAAGGGGTAAATTTTACATATTTATAGCGTATGCCAACAATATCACAATTAGTACGAACAGGAAGAGCCACAATTACTAAGAAGAGTAAATCGGCTGCTTTAGATTCGTGTCCTCAAAGAAGAGGGGTTTGTACCCGGGTTTACACGACTACACCTAAGAAACCAAATTCAGCAATGCGTAAAGTTGCAAGAGTAAGGTTAACTAACGGTAAGGAAGTAAACGCATACATCCCTGGAGAAGGACATAATCTACAAGAGCACTCGATAGTATTAGTAAGGGGCGGAAGAGTCAAAGATTTGCCAGGAGTTAGATATCATATCGTTCGTGGAGCATT